>Ga0209677_101196_pt1 | contig 11845 bp, 8 predicted proteins | sample AraplaCvi_mCL_r2_2_FD_184285 | JGI IMG/M metagenome (GOLD analysis project Ga0209677, IMG submission 184285) | Arabidopsis root microbial communities from North Carolina, USA - plate scrape CL_Cvi_mCL_r2 (SPAdes) (version 2) | ecosystem: Host-associated > Plants > Roots > Endosphere | place: USA... | reverse complement strand
CGCGATGGCGGCCTTGCACCGTCGCTGCGCTTCGGCATCGGCACACCCACGCAGATCACGCTGTCGGCCTTGCTTCAACGCAACCACGACATGCCCGACTACGGCTTGCCGCCGATCAACGGGCGCCCCGCGCATGTGAACCCGAAAAACTGGTACGGCCTGACCGACGACCGCACCATCCAGAGCGTCAAGGCTTTCAACGCACGCCTGGAACACACGGTCTCGGACAACGTAAACCTGCGCACGCAACTGCAATACAGCCAATACAAAACCGATGCGCGCGAAACTGCCGCCAACGCCGTGATCACCGCCGGCGGCGTCACGCTCAATCGAACACTGGGCAATCCCACCTGCCGCTGCAGGATCTTTACGTACAACTGGCCAGTCATGATCGCGTGCTCCACGACAAATTGCTGGACAGCCAAACCGATCTGACCACCAAGTTCGACACCGGAAGCTGGCGGCATACATTTGTCACCGGCGTGGAATTGGCGCGCGAAACCTACGACAACCAAACGTATACGCGTAGCGGCCTTCCGCTGATCTCTCTGCTCGATCCCGTGTACGTAGCCACGCCCGGCAACGTCAAAACCACGGCCGGCAATTATGCGCAATCGACAGGCGAGACGGCAGCGGTCTACGTCAACGACACCATCAGGTTCAGCGATCAGTGGATGGTCGTCGCCGGCGTGCGGCGCGATCGCTTCGACGCGCACATCAGCAACACGATTTCCGCACCGGCGTATGCGCAGCAGACCGTATCGTTCACCAGCGTGCGCGGCGGCGTGATCTACCAGCCCAGCGAAAAACAATCCTATTACGTCTCGTACGGCACCTCGTTCAATCCGGTGCTGGAACAACTCACACTCACCAATGGCACGCAGAACCTGTCGCCATCGAAAAACCGCTCCTACGAAATCGGCGGCAAATGGAACCTGCTGGGCGACATGCTCGCCATCAACGCAGCGGCGTATCGATTGGAACAGACCAATGCACGCACGCAGACCTCATCCGGCGAATACACCCTGGACGGCAACATCCGCGTGCGCGGCGCCGAACTCGGCGTAGTGGGACATCTCACCAAGCACTGGCAGATCTTCTCCGGGTACAACTACATGGACGGCGAGATCGTAAAGGCGCGCGACGGCACGCAAGGCAACGTACCCGCCAACACGCCACGCCATACCTTCACCACGTGGAGCACATACACCTTTGCCGAACATTGGGAAGCCGGCGGCGGCCCCACCTACATGTCGCAACGCTACGCCGCCAACACCAACAAGACGAGCGTCGGCGGCTATACGCGCTGGGACGCCACCGTGGCCTATCACCAACCCAGCTACGACATCCGGCTCAATGTGCTCAACCTCGCCAACAAGCGTTACTTCGATGCGGTGATTCCCTCGGATGGCGGGCGCGCTGTACCGGGTATCGGACGCACTGCATTGGCAACGTTCACCTATAAGTTCTGATCCCGCGATAACAACTCCCTCTCCCCTCCTGGGAGAGGGCCGGGGTGAGGGGCCACACTCGCCAGACACCATCACCAAACAAGCAAAAGCCACCGCCATGCTCGTCCACATCCCTGCCCTGCTCAACGCCAACCAACTCACCCACTTCCGCCAACAACTCGAGGCCGACAATGCCCCCTGGATCGACGGCCGCGTCACCGCAGGCCACCAAGGCATCCACGTCAAACAAAACCAGCAAATCGCGGAAGGTTCGCCCGTCGCCATCGAACTCGGCAACATCGTGCTAGCCGCACTGGAACGCAACCCACTCTTCATCAGCGCGGCCCTGCCCAACCGCATCTACCCAGCCATGTTCAACCGTTACCAAGGCGGCATGCACTTCGGCAACCATGTCGACGGCTCCATCCGCCTGCTCCCTGGCACCGGCGACAAGATTCGAACCGATCTTTCCGCCACGCTCTTTCTAGCGCTGCCAGAGAGCTACGACGGTGGGGAGCTGCTGATTGAAGATACCTACGGTACGCAGACCATAAAGTTGCCCGCTGGCGACGTGATTCTCTATCCAGCGAGCAGCTTGCATCGCGTGACTCCCGTTACGCGTGGAGCGAGGCTGGCGTGCTTTTTTTGGGTGCAGAGCATGGTGCGCGACAATGGTCAGCGCACCTTGTTGTTTGATTTGGATGGTGCTATTCAGCGGCTTACGACGACGAACGCGGATAATGCTTCACGAACCAAACTCACGGGGCTTTATCACAACCTTATGCGGATGTGGTCGGACGTTTAAGCACACCGCTACGGCGTACAACTGGCGCCATCACCCAGCGTGCTGGAAGCGATGCGCCCGGAGAGGGCCGCACTCAATCGAATACCTGGTACAGCCGTCGTGCTGGTACCGGTGGTGTTTCCTGCTGAGGTCGCACATACAATGAAATCCACATTAGTTGGTGAGCCCCCAACCAACAGTTGACCGAGTGCATTGTAGGTAATAACGCCGTTGGCATTCGCGATCACCGACATGTTGGCCGGCGCCGGGGAAATGGACTGCAAACTGGCACTTGAAGAGGCGTAGGCAACATTAGGCGCCTTAGCGCTATAGACGAGCCACCCTGAATTGTAGCCAGTGCCAGTACCACATGTTGTGTTGATTGCAGAAGTCGAACTGCTCGCCGGCGCCAATGGGCAGATCGATACATAACTACGCGTTGCAGCCGCCTGCCCACGCGCAAATTGAAGATTCGCCTGCAGACCGTTAGCCTGCGCAATGACGCTATTACGCTGAAAAAAAGTGCGCATGCTTGGATATGCAATCACGGTAAGAATACCCACTACCGCAATGGTGATCATCAACTCAAGCAGTGTGAATCCTCTTTGCAGCCTTGCACGCATGCTGGTAGCCCCTGCAGTTTCTTTTGTGAATGTCACAATTTAGTGCGAACTTTGCCAGCACGCCTGCGCAGTACCGGTTCCGGTCGAATTCTGCACGCCCGCGCGCGATAGTGTGAATTGCGTGCATTGAGCATCTTGTGTCTGCGTGCCAACCGGCACCGCTTGCACGGTGTAATCGGAGCTGCTGGCGGATGCCACGCTGATCGTGTAGTACGTCGTGCCTGTATTGGGCGCGCTGGAAGAAGCGGCGAGATTGCTCAGCGAAGAGGTATAGGCATTGTTATTGAAGTAATAACTCTCTTCTCGCGACGCCAAGTCCTGCAGTGCTCGCGTCGCATAGGTCCGATTGCCTCGCAGGATGTATTGGCGATACGAATTAATAGCGAACGCTGCCAACATCGCCACAATCACCAGCACGATCAGCAACTCCAGCATGGTTACGCCCGCCACGCGACGAGGAGATGTCTTCTTCATTGGTTCGTCACCGGTTCGCGCCAGGAAATTTCGCCATTGATGCCTTTGGTGGCCGGTCCCAACTTCTGGTCCTTCGTGCCACCTGCCAGGCCGAATGCCGCCGTAACATTGCCACCCCCTACATGCAGCACAGGAGACGATGCCATGCCGTAACCGAGCGTCAGACTATTGGATACCACCCCTGTCGAGCTGGTGCCAAATGTCGCTGCCAGGGACGGATCCGCCGTGCCCGTAAGATAATTCATCCCATACAGGTAGCTCGTTCCCGGAACGGGGAATGGATTGCACGCGCTGGAACCGGCACTTGTTATCTGAGTTGCATTCGGCGGTATGTAAGTCGGTGTAAGCAGTACACCGTTCAACAGGGTTTGGCTGCTGATCACACGCTCCGACGGCTGCTGGGTTCCACTCGCTTCATTGCCTGCCGTAAGCGGCAAGTACCACCCTGAATATTGGAAACAACCCGCATTGGCCCCCGTCGCCACCACGGCCGCCAGCGCAGTCTGCAAGTCGGACAGGCTTGTGACACCGGTTATGCCAGAGCCCGCTACAGTGGTGGCACCATTCTTGTAGGTGACCGAGACGCCGGACGCGTTGAAGAGCGAACTGGTGGTCGGAGCCGTCTGACAGGCCGAGCTCAGTCCTGTCAGCAGACTGTTGTCGGAGACGCCATAAATATATTGTTGCTGTGTACCTTGATCGGTGGCGCCGCTATCGTCATTGACCGTATATGACCGCCCGCTGCCGAAGTAAACCATGTAGCGTCCGTTCGGGTCGATCGCAAGCGTCGGGCGCACGGTCACGGGCTGCCCAGTGTTGATCACCTGCTGCAGCGTCCAGGAACTCGGATCGCTGGTGTCCGGAGCTGACGTGCTGCCGGTGTTCATATTGATCTTCCACAGGCCGCCGCCGTAAATCTGCGGCACCGGTGCAGCGGGTGGGGTACTGGCAGCCGGAGGATTGGTCACTACACCGAAGTAAACGCCCTCCGAGCTGTAGTTCAAGTTGAAGTCGCTCGAAATCATATCGCCAGCAAAACTGTTTTTCGGGCCTGTAGTGGTCAAGCTCACCGCAGGCGTGCTGCTGTTGCTAACGATAGTCGCCAAGTCATACACCCAAACACTCAGATTCCCGGAGGGCGCCGAGACAGGCTTGTTGGTACTGCCGTTGGAGCCGCCGTTATCGGCCGGCCCTGAGCCAATCGTCAACAAGAAGTGCAGTTTGCCATCCGTCGCTTCTCTGTGTACCGAAAACGCGGGTGCACCCAGGGCGAAGGTACCGGTGGTGATTTCACCTAGCACGGTCGGAGGTATTTCCGGATCCGTGATATCAAGGATCACGTACGCCGAATTTGAGGTCTGCGTATCTGCTGCCTTACTCGCCCCAACTGTGTCCACCTGGATGTAACCGCCGCCGAGATGGAACGGCACCACCATGACTGTGCCCCAACCGCAGACATGTCCGCTCGTATCGATATCGGTCGATGCCGGAGAGCCCGCCTTGCAGGTGTTACTTTGGGTGGCCGGCGCCCACAACTGCACATCGCTGATGACCGGCGAACCGTCTACATAAAAGACATGGGTGTAGTTCTTGTCGGCCAGCCAACGCAGGTGCGGCAACAAGTTGTCCGGGATAAAGGCCCATACCTCCTGCCCGAGCGCCCAGTTATTTCCTGCGCTGGTTGTAGGGTCGCCACTGCTCAAACCTTTCGTCGCCCCGGAGTTGGGAAGCGTCCGATAAAGGGTAGGATTAGTTGCCGCTGTCGTCCCCGTAGCCGCCTGCGCAGGCACATAAAAACCGCCGTTGAACGCATGCAGCATGCCGTCGTTGGCGCCAACGTAGACCATCTGGCGCCTGCTCCTGTAGTTGGAACGGAACGCCGCATAGGTGTAGTCGTTGTACAGCAGATCATAAGATTCCGCTGGGGCGCCGACGATGGAGGGCGAGGAATTGACGATGTCGCCCAGCCGATAGGTACTCTTGACCGTGGTCGAATTGATGGAGCGGCTACGGTAGTCGGTCGTATCTTCTGCGCCACGCACCCAATTGACGAGGTTTTGCGCGAGGGTTGGGCTCTGCTCATTCAACAAGCCGTAGTTGCCCGTACGCGTGTTGGGCGTAGTGGTCGTATTGATGGAGCCGCAAAAGCCTGAGGTGGAACTCAGCGTATAGCTGCCCGTGGCCGAGCAACTCGCCGAATTCCATACGAAATCAGTTTGCGTGCCGTTGACGACAGTTCCTGTGCCGCTGCTTCCGTCCGGGTTCTGGGTGAGATAGGTAAAGATGTAGCGCTGCCCCAGGTTTGCCGTCGCGCTCGCATCGGCGCTGTAAGGACGCTGGGTCGGCATGGCACTTATGACCGTGACGCCGGAGGTGGTGCTGGCATCGTAATAGGCATCCAGCAACGTGGCTGCGTCCCACGCAGGCTGCAACGGATTGCTGGTCGAGACGATCGAGCAATTGGCTGCGTTTGCGGTCGATGAAGGATCAAAGGCCGAAGAAGCAGACGCCGGCACCGGCGGCACAGTACAGCGATACTGTGCGGTAGCATCCGGCGGCGCACCCTTGGAGGTATCGGGCCCGCTTACCACATAGTCGGCGTTGGGTGACAGTACTTCGTTACCACTGCTGTCAATGAAGCCTTCGCGCTGATAGCCATTTGAATCTGACCACAAGGCGATCAGATCGCCGGTCCAGTTCACATTGTTCTGTTGCTGGTAATACCGCACCTGGTACGACAGGCCATTGCCCGCAATATCGTTGCTGGACGATGGCGTTGTGGCATTGCCGAAGTTATTGGCAGGTTGCGAGGTAATCGATTGGAAAACAGTGTCAAGTTGGGACTTGAGTGCGCCCGCATTGCGCGCAAAGAAATAGTTAGTCGGATCCTGGCCGGCGGGAAGCGAGGGCGCCGTACCGTTGAAATTGCTGTACTTCGCTGCATACCACAGCGGCGACTGCAACGTAGAAACAGGCGCAGTAGTACCAAGACTAAGCCGCGTCACCACCGGCGTACTTTTGCACAGAGTCGTGTTGGCGAGCAGGTTGCAATTGAAAACCGCGCCGTCCTGCGTAACGCCGCTAGTGGCACCACCATTGGTGAAACTAAATTCGTAAACTCCATCGCCGTTTGAACCGCTTACCTCGAAGCCGATGCTCATGCCGTTCGAGCTGTACGCAACCAATTGATTGCGTATCACGACGTCATTGGCTCCCAGCGTAAAATTGAGCTGCCCGGACGAATTGCAGATACTGGGCGTCACTTGGCCTGTGGCACTCAGTGTGTAGGGCTTGGTGCTGCTGCTATTGGATGTATCGACCTCGGGATCACAAATGGCCCATCCCCCGGAAACCACCGTGGATGGCAATTTGCAGCTGTTACCGACGCAGTAGGAAATGACGTTGTTGGCGTCCTGGTCGTGGTCCGAACCGAACTGCGAGTCTTCCCATACAAAGTAATAGCTTCCAACGTTTGGATAGGTCGCGGTCGGCACCAAACCGTAGGTCATGGATCCGCTGTAGGAAGATTGTGCGCCAATCCTGACACTGCCCAAATAACAGGATGCGTACGTGCCCTTGCTTTCCGGATCGGCACGGCAACTGGGAGACAGCGATATCGCTCCGCTTCCCACCGGGATAGAGAACGATGGCAGGTTATCTGACAGTGATACCCCATAGGTAGCTATCTGGAATGGGGCGGTTACACCTGACGTACGAATAGGTGTCGTGCCATCGGCGTTCCATGCACCGTAGCTCATGCCAGCCAGCAGATAACTACCCTGCTCGCCGGGCAAGCCATTGCAAAGGCCGGTAACCGAGGAAAGCGTGCCGATCGACGCGGGAGCGCAGATGGCGATATCGCTGTAATTGGTGTTAGCTGCAGTGAGAGTATTGTTGGCCGGAGCCCCTAAAAGACTTGTATTGTTGTAGTAAACCGACAACGCGTACTGGCCCGAGAGGCTCTCGCCCGTTTGAATCTTGTTCGTCAACCCCGCCACATCCATGCTACCGACGGTGGCATATGTACCTTGCGAGTAGTCGAATGAATTGAGACCGCTGCTCACGAGCACGATCGAACATGCAGCGCAGGGCTGGTTTCGCGGAGTAGTCGATCCCGAGGGGGTGCCATAGGGATCAACCCAGGCAGGCGTGGGCAACGACCCGGACGAATCCTGGTTGGCAGCCGTTTTACCTCCCAGATATTGCAACGCAGTCGCGTACATGTATGCCAGCGGGTTACCCCAATCCGGACACATGGTCGATGTTTGCTGAATGGTGTAATCGCGCCCACCCCATGGATTGCTCGGTCCATAGCATCCGGTCGAACCGCTCTGACCATAATCGTAGGTGCCATCGCTTTCCTTCCGCCAGCCAGTGATTTGCAGGCGATCCAGCGTATAGACGATCCCTTCCGTGGGCGCACCGGTCAGGCTCTTGTAGCAGAATGTGCCATCGTTGCTGTTGAATTCGTCGCCATCGCCCTTCCCGGTTCCGGTGGCGCAAGCCGTGCCCGATACGTTGCCGGCGAGCATGCCGACATTGCGGCGCAGCTGGCCTGCCAACCTGGCGTTAACAGCAGATCCTGTGACCAGGCCAAAGCGTTTTTCGTTGGTGTCGCCCTTGCTGTACTTCTGCAGCAGGCCTTCCGGCTTCAGGGCGGAGCCCTCGTTTGCGCAAAACGACTCGTTCGGGGTGCCCGATTGGTTCTGGCATACCTGCACTCTCGCCGTGTAATTACTGATGGCGGTCGCGGCAGGAACCGACTTGCCGCCATCTGAGTTGGTAGTGGTGTCCTGGCACTGGAGCTTGGCGGTTGATGCCCAGTCTGCCCAGTTGCCCGTAGCAACGCGGATGACCGGCGTTGAACCCACACCCGACGATGTCGCCGTAGGGACGGTCCATTGCCCGGTAGTGCCCATGGAGGTATTGCAGAACGTGGTGGTGCTCGAAAAGGGCGTCAGATTCGCGATATCGGTGCCGCTGTACACCTTGGCCCAGGAATGCAGGTCAGTCGGAATCTCCGCACGCTCGAGTATCGTCGTGGTCGAATTGTCGGTGCTGCGGGTGCCGCCATAGAACGCCCAGCGCAAGATATCCAGGCGACTCATGGCCAGCCAGTTTAGGAAGTTGCCGCTCCAGTAACTCTTCCCGGAGGCGCAACCGTGTGCATTCACGCTTACGTTCGCGGCGGCCTTGAAATAAGCCGTGCTGGCGTTGGAACTGGGATCCCCGGTCGTCGGCGTCCCGCTGTAGACGTAGCAAATGGTCGGATCGAAGTAACCGTTGTAGGTAAACGAATCCGTATAAGTCGTTTCGGGCGCAGCATCGCTCGCATTGAGCTTGGTGTAGTCGGAATACGCCTTGTTGAACAGCTGCTCGTCGCGCGACATCACCAGCATGATCAGCGGCTGTACATTTCCCGATTGCAGGGTGTTGATGCCCGCAGGATAGGAAGTGAAATTCGCCATGGTCTGCGTTGAAATGGCGCCGCTTTGAGGCGATGAACCCGTCTGGGCCCTGGTCCCGAAAATAATTGCCAAGCCCGCAAGCACAACGATCGGCAGGCAAAACGAAAGACCGCGCAGCACCTTGTTGAAAGCTGACATGATCATGACTCTTAGTTGGTGATGCTCAGTTTGTACTGAGCAATAGTGACGCCCTTGGCACCGCTGGGAAGCGTCGCCGCACTGCGCACTTGCAGCAGCAACGACGACCCTCCCGTAGATGACCCGACGCCGATGCTGGAATAACCTTGCGCTTGCGCCGCGCCAGAACCCTGGTTCACCGTGGTGCCATCGCGCACGATGCTGACCGCGTTCTTGATCTGGTTACTGGAACTGCAAGAAGAACTGCCGTTCTGGCATACATTGAAAACGGCTGAACTGGTCCAGGTGGAAGGCTGGTACCGATAGGAAACGCCTTGCGAGCTACACGTCTGGGCCATGTAGAAAATGACCAGGCCACTTCCCGTGCACGATTGCTGGATGCCGTTGCCAGAAGTCGTATTTGGATTGAGCAGCGATATCCATGATGTTCGCCCAGCATAGATCGTGTTCAAACTGAACATCGAATCGGGCACCGTGCCGCCCCAACTGATCGGCCAACCTCGATTCTGCACGTGCGCCTGAAGGATGGCTTCGGGAACCTGCCTGGCCGTTTCCGAAGCTTCGAATGCCAGCTCATGCTGCGCGGTGGCGCCAGTAAGCCGCATTTCCAATACGGTGCCACGCATGACATACAGCGCCACAAGCGACAGCATGATCAGGAATATCAGGCCAACAAATAGTGCAACACCGTGCTGGCGAACGGGAGCACGGAACCCACTCGATACCCCCACGTAGATGCGTCCCATATTTGGTATAGCCATGACTAGGTCACCCTTCAAACCGGTTACGCAGTTCAATGACGAGCTGCTGCTGGGCTCGGACGAACTGCCAAGGCTTGTCGCCATACGGCGTGAAACCCGGACAATTTGAAACAGTAGCTTGAGCGCCGTTGTTGATGGTGTAGGTGCAAGCGTTGGTTACCGTGCCCAGCGTGGCGGTAAACACATGCGGAATGGAAATATCCCGGGTCGGGTTCACTGCAACCAGTGATATCCGCACCGAGACGACGTTGCCCCATTGCCCGTTCGTGGTGACCTGGGACGCCGTTTCGTAGGTGGGCGATATATTGGTGCTGAGGTCCGTCGATACACCATACTCGACCTTCATCTGCTCAATACCGTCAATCACCGGCTCCGATACCAGTGCACCTTGGTTATTGAGGTACATGCGCATCAGGGTCGGCAGCGGCATGCCCCCGTCGGCGGCCGCCGAACAGGTGGTCGCGCTGCCTACCAGAACACTGCAAGGCCGAAGATAGAACATGTTTAGCTGATAGGCGTAGGCATAGCTCGGCAATGTGCTGGTGATCGTGGGCACCTTGCTGCCGGTAAAAAGTTTCGCCGAAGCGTTGGGTACGGAAAGAACGAAAAGCTCTTTGGCATTGCCGCTGATCGTGCTCGATTCCGCGGGCGACACGCCGGTCACAGCAGGGCCGGGCGCAAGCACCTGTGGGTCGGCGAAGCGAACCACGAAAACGTCCGAACCAGGCATATAGTTGGCGCTCCCGCCGATGCAAGTCGCATCCAACGGAAAGCTCGCGGCACCGTCGTAACCATAGATGCCACCACCGCCAGCACCAACAGCGGCTGTCACCGCGGTGGCCCAGGTGCCGTCGCATGAACCGTTTGCAGTGATGCCATTGCCCGCTGAGCCTACCGCTACGTTGGAAGCAGGATTCCCGCCCCAGAAATCCGCCATGCGCAAGGCCCAACCCAATCGGTCTGCAGCGATGCGCAGATCTTCCTGGAGGAAATTGTTCCCCGATTGCACGTCGTACGCTTTGCGATTGGCCACGAACAGATTGATCACGCCGGCAATCACGATCAGACCCAGCGCGACGGCTATCATCAACTCGACCAGCGAAAACCCTCGCAAACGACGCGCATAAAGCTGTCCTCCACTGGGTCGATCACTGCCCTGTCTGCAGTGTCGGCTGAAAGTCGAACTGGTACGATTCATCAGACGTTGTTCCAGTTGTTTGATTGGGAATAAGCCCGTTCCAGTTGACTGTGACAGTCAACGTACCCAGCCCTGCATTCGGCTTAACAGTCGCCACCACAGGCGTATTACTGCCACTCTTGACCGGCGAAGAAGTGCCATTCTGCAGTTGCTTCAACCAGGCGAGGAGATCTTTCTTAGCTTGCGTGCAAGCAGCATCACCACAGCCGGAAGTCGAAGGTTGAGAGCTACCATCGTAGGCGTAGTAGCTATTGCTGACACTGCCGTTCATCGTGGCAATGTCGGACATCTTGGCTACGCCATAAACTCCCGCGGGATTGGCGCGCATGGCATCGGCCAGCGACCTGGCCTGAAGCACCGCAACCGTGCGCACGCCGGATTGCTTCGTGTATTGCGCACCCTTCAATTGCAGCAGCGCAATGCCCAGCACGGCAACGCTAAAAATGACGACCGCGACCATGACCTCGATCAACGAGACGCCTCGCTGACGCGATATGCCAGACATGGAACCCCCCTTGTTCTTTCGTCCCCAAAGTAAGCACCCGCCCTGCCCACGCCAAGCGCTAGCCGACCGACGGTGCAATTTTCCCGACAAGCGATAGGACAATACCCTACTGATGTTGATCGCCATCACAGCCCGCCACTTGTTCGATACGCGATCGGTCGGCCAGCCCAACGCACTGCAAGCTACGGGTACCACCGGCCACAGGACAGGCCTTGCCCCCTCACATGTCCATCCATTCCTCGAAAAAAGGCGCGAAGGCACCATCGCACATCCATGGTTCCCTCAGCACGACCACGGGCGGATAATCGTTGCCCTTTCCGCTCAGGCACTTTCATTTAATGATGTTCACACCCGGTCAACGCTGGATATCCACCGCCGAACCCGAACTCGGCCTTGGCACCGTGCTGCGCGTCGAGGGGCGCGGGGTGCAGGTGTTGTTTGCC
>Ga0209677_101192_pt1 | contig 11905 bp, 13 predicted proteins | sample AraplaCvi_mCL_r2_2_FD_184285 | JGI IMG/M metagenome (GOLD analysis project Ga0209677, IMG submission 184285) | Arabidopsis root microbial communities from North Carolina, USA - plate scrape CL_Cvi_mCL_r2 (SPAdes) (version 2) | ecosystem: Host-associated > Plants > Roots > Endosphere | place: USA... | reverse complement strand
TTGGTGCCCAGTTCGGTGGCCACCACGCCGTCGTTCGAGAAATGACGCGCGCGGGTTTCGTCGGACATGACGACGTTGACGTCATCGCGGTCGTAGCCGCGCGACGCGACGGACGAATAGGCGCGCTCGGCGCTGTCGCGATCGGGAAAAAGGCCCGTGACGAGTCGGGGATCGGCCATGCTGGTCTCCTGCGAGAAGTTGGAAAGAGTCTTGATCCGACTTCGGCAAGCGAGGGGCCTGCAAGATGCGGCGGCGGCCGCGTCGCCGCCGCGGGCTCGCCTCAGCTGCGGACGCGCCGCCTCGTTGCCAGCACCTTGACCAGCGGCACCGTCATCATCAACGCCGCCGACCCGGCCAGGGCCATCGGCACGAAGGAGTGTGTCCACGACATCGCCGCCGCGCCGGCCAGGATGAGCGCCTGGCCGCCCAGCCACAGGCGGAGCGCGCGGCGGCGGGAATCGGAGCGGAGGTTGGTTTTCATAGGCTCTTAGTCTGGGCCCGCCCGCGTCGCGCCGATTCCCGGATCAGTGCAGCATTCCACGCCTTCATCGACGGCATTGCCGCCTTGTCGCCTGGGCGCGACGATTGCCTTGCACGCGACATGAATGCCCTGCCCGCCTTCACCCGTCGCCTCGTGCCGACGCTTCTCACCTCCACGCCCACCGCTCGCCGCGCCTTCCGCTGCCGCTGCGGCCGGCCCGTGTTCTTCCGCAACGACGTGTGCCTGGCCTGCGGCACGCCGCTGGGCTACGACCCGGATCTCGTGCTGCTGCGCCCGCTCGCGCCGACGAAGACCCCCGGCGTGTTCCGCGCGATGCGCACGCGCGGCATCGGCCAGACCGTGCCGCTGACCACCTACCGCCGCTGCGCCAACTGGACGTCGGCCGCGCCTTGCAACTGGCTGCTGCCCGACAACGAGGCTGCCAAGCTGCAGCCCTACTGCCGCTCATGCCGCCTGGACCGGACGGTGCCCGACCCCACCGACCGCGACAACGCGACGTTGTGGCTCAAGGTCGAGCTGGCCAAGCGGGCGCTGGTCTCGCAGCTGATCGCGCTCAAGCTGCCGGTCGAGAGCCGGGTCAGCGAGAACCTGGACGAGGGCGTGATGTTTGACCTGCTGCGCTCGCCCGTCGACGGCCCGCGGGTGATGACGGGCCATGACGACGGCCTGATCACGCTGGACATCGAGGAGGCCGACGACGTCCACCGCGAGACCGTCCGCTCCCAGATGCACGAGCCCTATCGCACGCTGATCGGTCACCTGCGCCATGAGATCGGGCATTACTACTGGCAGCGCCTGGTGCGCGGCACCCGTTGGGAAGAGCCGTGCCGCGCCGTGTTCGGCGACGACCGGCTCGACTATGGCCAGGCCCTGCAGGACTACTACGCCAACGGCGCCCCGCCCGACTGGAAGAACCGCCACGTCAGCGCCTACGCCACGGCGCATCCGTACGAGGACTGGGCCGAGACCTGGGCGCATTACCTGCACATGATCGATGCGCTCGACACCGCGCGCAGCTTCGGCCTGGTCGCCCACCACGACGAGATCCAGTACGAGGCCTTCACGCCTCAGGTGCTGCATCCGGACGACCCCGACGCGTCACCCTCGCCCGACGACCTCGCGTTCCTGGCCGTGATCAACGGCTGGATCGAGCTCACCGGCGCGCTCAACGAGGTGACGCGCAGCATGGGCGAGCCGGACTTCTACCCGTTCGTGCTGTCCAAGCCCGCCGTGCGCAAGCTGCACTTCATTCATCAGGTGGTCAAGGAGGCCGGCGGCCGCGCGCGCGGCGGCTCGCCCACCGGGGCGGGTGGCGTGGCCGCGGGCGACGGGTCGTCCACCGGCGCCGGAGGCGGCGCCATCGGCGACGGCGCGGGCGCGGACGGCGGCGTGGCGGGCGGCAACCCGGTGTCGGGCGACACGGGCACGCTGCCGCCGTCGCCGGCCGCCGAGATGGGCGAGGCGCCGGTCATCGCGTGATCGTCGCAAGCGGCTGGGGTCATGGCGTTCTCCTGAAGTCGTCGGCACCAGGTGCGGCGCCCTCGCCTTCAGTCGGCAACGCCCATGCCCAACCGTTCAGGCCGCGCGGGTGGCCGCGAAACCGCCACGTTGCACCTGGCCCTTGCGGACGGCCTGGGCGGCGTCCAGCGCGTCGCGCACGTCCTCAATGCCGAACGGCTTGACGAGGTAGCGGTCGAAGCCGGCTTCGGCGGCACGTGCGCGATCCTCGGCGCCGCCGCGGCCGGTGACGGCCACCAGCACGACGTCCTGCGTGTTGCCCTGGCCGCGGACGCGGCGCACGGCTTCCATGCCGTCGAGCGAGGGCATGCCGATGTCGACGAACGCGATGTCGGGCCGCGATCCGACGATGGCCGCCACCGCGGCCGCGCCGTCGTGCACCACCTCCACGCGATGGCCCAGCAGCTCCAGCATCGTGCCGAAGCTGTGCGAGAAATCGATGTTGTCGTCGGCCAGCAGCACCGACAGCGCGGGCTCGCCGGTGACCGGCAGCGATGGCACCGCACTGGCTGTGGCGACGCCGGCGGCGTCCGCCGGGTCGACCGGCAGCGTCATCGTGAAGCGCACGCGGCGCGCGCCCGGCGGCCGCTGGCCCGTCAGCCCGCCGCCATGCAGCGCCGAGAGCTGCAGCGCCAGCGCCACGCCCAGGCCCAGGGCTGCGACGTCCACGTCCTCGAGCAGCGTGGGCGGCTCGGCTGCGTCGGCCACCGAGGCCACGTCCAGCGCCAGCGTCGCGCCGTCGACGCGTGCGGCCACGCGCAGGGTGCTGCCGCGCTCGGCGTGACGCTGGATGTCGCTCACCAGGTGGCCGACGGCCTGCGCGATGCGCTCGGCGTCGCCGCGCAACAGCGGCAGGTCGCCCGGGCGCGGCGAGAGCTCGAGCGTCATGTCCTGGGCCTGCAACGTCGGCGTCAACTGGTCGCGCAGCCGCTGCAGCGCCTCCATCAGGTCGAACGGTGTCGTGTGCAGCGTGGCCTTGCCGCCGGACAGCCGTGCCAGGTCGGACAGCTCGTCGGCGATGCGCATCAGGTGGCCCACCTGGCGTTCCATGATGCCGCGCGTGCGCAGCCGGCCGGCGGGGTCGGCGTCGGTCAGGCGCAGCAGCTCGATGCCGTTGGACAGCGGCGCGAGCGGATTGCGCAGGTCGTGCGCGAGGCCGGCCAGGAACGCGTGGCGCTGCTTGTGCGCCACCTGGGCGTCGGCCAGCGCGGCGTCGCGTTCCGCGCGCACGCCCGCCAGCGCGGCCTGCGCGTCCGCGAGCGCGGTCTGCACGCGTTGCAATTCTTCGTCCAGGGATGACATCCGGGTGGTCTCCTCGCGGGCCTTGGCAATGGTCACGACGTCACGGTCCCGTTGTTCGCGCAGCTCGGCGATCCGGGCCGAGGCCTCGCGCAGCCGGGCGGCGAGCACGACGACGAAGGCCGCGAGGGCCGCGCAAAGAACGATGAGGGCGACCATGGCGGGCTCGCGAACGTGGGCGCGCCGCCCCGGTCGGGCGGCGCGCGGGCCCCGACTCTACCGGCCGGGGCGGGGAATCAGGACGGTGCGTGGCGACGGCGGCGTTCGACCGCCTCGATCTTCAGCAACTGCCGGTACTTTGTCACGGTGCGGCGCGCCACCTGCAGGCCCTGCGTGGCGAGCTGGCGCGCGATCTCGGCGTCGGACAGCGGCGCCGTGGGCGACTCGGCCTCGATGATGTCCTTGATCAGCCCGCGGATGGCCGTGCCGGAGCACGCGCCGCCGCTGGCCGTGGTCATGGCGCGCGAGAAGAAGTACTTCAGCTCGAACACGCCGATGGGCGTGGCCATGTACTTGTTGTTGGTCACGCGCGAGACGGTGGACTCGTGCAGGCCCAGCTCGTCGGCGATCTCGCGCAGTCCCAGCGGCTTCATCGCCATCGCGCCGAACTCGAGGAAATGCTTCTGGCGCGACACGATGGCCTCGGCCACGCTCAGGATCGTGGAGAAGCGCTGCTCCACGTTGCGCATCGTCCACTTGGCTTCCTGCAGGTGCGTGGCCATCTCGGCGTTCGCCCCGCGCTTGTGGCGCTGGAACAGCTCGGCGTAGACCTGGTTCAGGCGCACCTTCGGGATGATGGCCGGGTTCAGCTGCACGTTCCACTGGCCGCGCACCTTGCGCACGATCACGTCGGGGATCACGTACTGGAGCTGCGTGGAGCCGAAGCGCCAGCCCGGACGCGGATCCAGGCGGCGGATGCGGTCGCACACGGCCTCGATCTCGGCCGGCGTGCGGCCCAGCGCGCGCGCCATCGTGCTCACGTCCTTGGCGGCCAGGCAGTTCAGGTGCTCGCTGATGATGTGGCGGGCGATCTCGCGGGTGTCTTCATCGTCGATGGCGGACAGCTGCGCCAGCAGGCACTCGGAGACGCTGCGCGCGGCCACGCCTGCGGGCTCCAGCGCCTGCACGCGCTTCAGGGCGATCTGCATCTCCTCCATCGTGGCGGCCGGGTCGAGGTCGGCCACCTCGATCATTTCCTGCAGGTCGGTGCGCAGGTAGCCGTCGTCGTCCAGCGATTCGACGATCACCTTGGCCAGCACCAGGTCGCGCAGCGTCAGCGGCAGCACGGCGAGCTGGCCGTGCAGGTGCGTGGCCAGCGAGGTGGGGACGGCCATCATGTCCAGGGCGCTGGTCTCGTCGTCGTCGGCGCGCTTGCCCGATCCGAGGCCGTCGGCCTGCCACATGTCGCGGTCGCCTTCGCCCGGCGCTTCGCCCTCGGGCGCGTTCATCGTCTCGGCGGCAGCCTCCTGGGCCTCGCGGGCTTCCTGCGCCTCGGCGGCGGCCTCGGGCGACAGGCCCTCCTCGCCACCGTCTTCCGGCACGTCTTCCTCGAGGAACGGGTTCTTGCCCAAGGCGTCGTGGACTTGCTGGGCGAACTCGAGCGACGAGAGCTGCAGCAGCCGGACGGCGTGCTGCAGGCGGGGGGACAGCGTCTGTGTCTGGCGCTGTTCCGTGCGGAAGTCCATCGAACCCATTGGTTCCTCCTCAGGCAAGTAGGGCCCGCGGCACCGGCAAGAGTTGCCGGATTCGCGTTCATGCCTCAGGAGATTGCAACGCCCATGCCAGAAATCGTTGGCGCGGGTAAACCCTTGATCACTCGGCGCGATCCGGCTGGAAACGTGCCTGGATGCAATCGGATTGAATCAAAGAACGCCGATTGTTCCGCGAACCTGAACAAAGGGCCGACCAGGACGGCCTGGCGCAAGCCACCGGGCCCCATATTTGCCGCAAGCTGTAACCAGGCAGCCGCGGCAGCTCGGCACGTCACCGCCGCGGCTCGGACGCCCCGCGTTGCGGGGCCACCTTCTGGTTGTAGACCCGGTCCATCACGGGCCCGCGGTCGGTGTCGGCACTGCCGTCGGTGGCGTCGTCGTAGGCTTGGCGCCCCACCGCCTCCTGTTGCGGCGTGGCGCGCGCCTGGCTGTGGCTGGACTCGTCGTGTTCATGCGGCAGCGAAGGCTCTGGCGCGTGGTCGCGCGAACTGCTCGTCCGCGCGCTCCCGGCGCCGTCGAGCGAGGCCGGATGGCGCGGGGGATAGACGTGTTTCATCGCAAGTCCTTCAGAAGGTGTAGCCCAGCGCCAGCGTGATGTTGCTCACCGCCGAGCGGCCCTGGCCCGCGAACTTGAAGTCGTGCTGTTCCCAGCCGACGGAGCCGTGCACGCCGCGGACGATGTTCATGTCCAGCGCGACGCCGTAGCCCAGGCCGAAGCCGCGGGCGCGGCCGCTGGGCAGGCCGGACATGTCGGGCTCGCTCACTCGCGTGATGCCGAACGTCGGGCCGATCTTGCCTTCGACGGCGAAGATGTCGCCCAGCGGGATGCGGCCCACGGCGCTCAGGTTCAGGCCGCGGGCGATCACGCTGCCGCCGCCGCGGTTGGCGCGGCCGAAGTTCATGGCCGACAGCTCGATGCCCAGGTTGTCGGTGAACATGTTGCCGGCGGTCAGGCTGTACGACGTCGTGCCGCGCGAGCAGCTCAGTCCGGCGAGGCTGCCGCAGGACGTGTTGTAGGTCGACTTGCCGATGGACAGGTCGATGAAGCTCTTGCCCGCCGAGCCGGAGTTGCCGATCTCCTTCGCCAGGCTGGACTGCGAGGATTGCGCGCAGGCCCCGAAGGCGATCCCGAGCGCCGCGACGGCGATGACGCCGTTGCCGAGTGCACGAAGAGTGGAGGTCATGACAGGATCCCGTGGGGTGGTGGGGAGGTTGGTGACGACCACGATCAGGCAACGCGCGTGCCGCGGCCGTTGCCTCGGGCGGGGCCCGGCACGCGTTGCGGCCTGGTCCTACGCGGGTGGGTTCGGCCGTCCGGCACGGGCACGGGCGTTGCCATTGTGAACACCCCGCCTGCGGCGATGCGCGTCTTCCACGCGCGGCCGAACCCGGGAAGGAATCGCTCATGTCCGCCCCCGTCTCGCTCCGGTTGTCCCAGCCGCCGAAGCTGATCCAGCCTGCCAAGGCCTCCCCGTCGATGGCGCACAGCCGCGCGCACGCCCTCGTCGCGGGCCTGTGCGAGCCGCTGGTCACCGGCAACCGCGTCGACCTGCTGCAGGACGGGCCCGGCACCTACGCGGCCATGTTCGAGGCGATCGACCAGGCGCGCGACCACGTCAACCTCGAGAGCTACATCCTCGAGGCCGAAGGCCCCGGCGAGGAGTTCGCGCGGCGGCTCATCGCCCGCGCCAAGGCCGGTGTGCGCGTCAACGTGCTCTACGACAGCTTCGGCTCGATCGGCACGCCGTCCAGCTACTTTGACCACCTGCGGGCCAACGGCGTCAACGTGTGCGAGTACAACCCGCTGCGGCGCCTGGGCAACCTGCTCAGCCGCGCGCTGCACCTGCGCGACCACCGCAAGCTGATGGTGGTCGACGGGCGCATCGGCTTCATCGGCGGGGTCAACATCAGCTCGGTGTACTCGTCCGGCTCGTCGCCGGTGGCGTCGCTGGCCGGCTCCGAGGCCGCCCCCGGCAAGCCGGGCTGGCGCGACACCCACGTGCGCGTGGAGGGCCCGATCGTCGCGCAGCTGCAGCGGCTGTTCATGCGGCACTGGAGCAAGCACTCGTCGATCGCGCTGCGCGGCTCGCACTACTTCCCGGCCATCCCGGCCGTGGGCCAGCAACGCGTGGCGGTGGCCGCCTGCGACGCGGGCCGGCGCCGCAATCCGTTCTACCGTGCGCTGCTGTCGGCGCTGGACGCGGCGCAGGAGCGCATCTACCTGACCACCGCCTACCTGGTGCCGACCCGCCGCCTCATGCGCTCGCTCGTGCGCGCCGCGCGCCGCGGGGTGGAGGTGCACCTGCTGCTGCCCGGCGTGAGCGACTTCTGGGCGCCGCTGCAGGCCGGCCGTTCGCACTACTCGCGCCTGCTGCGCGCGGGCATCCACCTGCATGAAATTCATGACACCTTGCTGCATGCCAAGACCTGCGTGATCGACGGCCTGTGGACGACCGTCGGTTCGAGCAACCTCGACTGGCGCAGCTTCCTGCACAACGCGGAGGCCAACCTGGTGATCCTCGACGCCGCACTGGCGCAGGAGATGGAGCGCGTCTTCCTCGCCGACGTGGCGCGCGCCAGGAAGATCGATCGCGAGCAGTGGCGCCGCCGCGGCCTGCGCCAGCGCCTCGTCGAGATGATCGCGCGGCGCTTCGAGTTCTTCCTGTGACGGTCGCCTGCGGGCCGTCCAGCAGATTTTGCCGACCCCACGTCGGCCCCGCAGCTGGGCACACGATCTGCCGACGAAGACTCGTTCAACGCCAACATGAAAGGTCACACCATGGACAACCAAGACACCATCGACGTCCTCAACACGCTCATCGAGACCTGCAACGACGGCGAGCGCGGCTTTCGCACGGTCGCCGAGCACGTGCACTCGGCCGACCTGAAGACGCTGTTCGCCACGCGCGCCAGCGAGTGTCACCAGGCCTGTGCCGACCTGCGCGCCCAGGTGCTGCAGCTGGGCGGCGACCCGGAGACCGGCGGGTCGGCGAGCGGCGCCCTGCACCGCGGCTGGGTCGCGCTGCTGGGCACGCTCTCGGGCTACAGCGACAAGTCGCTGCTCGAGGCCTGCGAGCGCGGCGAGGACTCGGCGCTGGAGCGCTACCGCGACGCCCTGGACGAGGCCCTGCCCGACAACATCCGCATGCTGATCGAGCGCCAGTACGAAGGCGTCAAGCGCAACCACGCGCAAGTGCGCGCGCTGCGCGACCAGGCGCGCGCGACGGCCTCCTGATGCCGCGCTGACGGGCGCGTCCCGTCCTGCTACAGCGCCCGCCACCGTGCGGGCGCTCGCACATGGAACTGCCGATGAAGTTGCGCACCGCCTGGCTGCTCGCCCGCGAGACGATGACGTCCTGGAGCGAGGACTACGCGTCCAGCATGGGCGCCGCCCTCGCTTACTACACGATGTTCTCGATCGCGCCGCTGCTGCTGATCGTGATCTCCGTGGCCGGCCTGTTCTTCGGCGAGCAGGCCGCGCGCGGCGAGATCCTCGACCAGCTGCGCGGCCTGATGGGCGATGACGGCGCCAGGGCCGTGCAGGCGCTGCTGGCCAGCGTCAACCACCCCAAGGCCGGCATCCTCGCCACGCTGCTTGGCATCGGCGCGCTGGTGATCGGCGCGACCACCGTCATCGGCGAGCTGCAGAACTCGCTGGACCGCATCTGGCGCGCGCCGCAGCGCGATACCCACACCGGCATCTTCAAGTGGCTCCATTCGCGGCTGGTATCGCTGGGCATGATCCTGGGCATCGGCTTCTTGCTGATGGTGTCGCTGGTGGCCAGCGCGCTGCTGGCCGCCGTGCAGCGCTGGTTCGGCCGCTACGTGGACCTGGGCGCCGCGGCGCAGGTGGTCGACTTCACGCTGAGCTTCGTCTTCATCACCGTCGCGTTCGCGATGATCTACAAGCTGATGCCGCGCGTGCGGATCGAGTGGCGCGACGTGACCATCGGGGCGGTGGTCACGGCCCTGCTGTTCACGGTGGGCAAGATGGCCATCGGCGTCTACATCGGCCGCAGCGCGGTGGCCTCGACGTTCGGCGCGGCCGCGTCGCTGGTGGCCATGGTCGTGTGGGTGTACTGGTCGGCGCAGATCTTCCTGCTCGGGGCCGAGTTCACGTGGGTCTATGCCCGGCGCTGCGGCTCGCTGCGCGACGCGGAGGGCGCGCCGCCCGCTCCGCGCTGACCAAACCTGTCGGTTCGCAAGCCGTGTAACGAGCTGTCGCCCGGAGGCTGAACGCCAGCTGTGCGCCGCCCCAGATTTCCGCGCTCGACCGGGAAAAACGCACGATTGCGCCCGGTGTTCCCGCGACCGGATGCCAGGGCTGGTGCGATGCTTCAGGCATGGACTCGAAACAGCTCTTCATCGAACACCTCGCCGGCGAACTCCAGGCCATGGAGGTGGGACGCGTCCCCATGAACGCCCTGCGCTACCGCGTGCACGCCAAGATGCTGCGCAAGGCGCTGATCGGCGCGTCGACGCCGTCGCTGCTGGAACGCCAGGGCGGCGCGCATCCGCAAGTGGTGCATGCGCTGTCCAACCGCTTCTTCGAGGAAACCGGCCACCTGCTGCAACCCAACGCGACGGCGCACAAGGCCCGCTCGCTGCTGGAGCGAACGATGGCCTCGTGCCGCCAGGCGCGCCAGAAGTAGGCCCGCCCGCCACCCCCGCTTTTTCGAGGAGCCGCCGTGGCCCCCAGAACCGCCTGCGCGCTCGCCTTCGCAGCGCTCATGCTCGCCGTCGGCGCCGCGCCCGCGGCGGCCCCCGACATCACCGACACCGAACGCACCTGGCTCGACGGCGCCGCTCCGCCGCTCGCCTGGGCCGTCAAGAGCGGCATGCCCATCGACATCGCGCTGGTGCCGCGCGAGGAAGTCGTGCCAGGCGACGCGCCGCTCTCGATGGGCTGGCGCGACGGCCGCTGCAAGCTGTTCCTGGCCACCCGCGGAAACCCCGTCGCCGCCGCGCAGCTGGCCCAGATCCCTGCGGCGATCCGCCAGGAAGTCCTCGAGGCGATGGCTGCGCACGAGATCGGCCATTGCCGCCACTACCTGGCCGGCACCTTCGCGCAGCTGCCCCGCGGCTTCATCGACAAGCCCGACGTCATCGAGACCCGGCAGCCCACCGACGAACTCAAGGCCGAGGCGCGCGGGATGCGCGCGCAACGCCGCGAGGAGGCCTACGCCGACCTCGTGGGCCTTGCCTGGACGCACGCCGCCAACCCCGAGCAGTTCGGGCAGGTGCAAACCTGGCTCGAGGCGTTCCGCGCCGATTCCGAGCCGCACACCTCGCACGACACGCGCCACTGGCTCGCGCTGGCGCACGGCGCCGACGCGTTCGCCGGCAAGCCGACGCCGTTCACGCAGGCCGACGCGTTGTGGCAACGCGGGCTGGCCGACGACTGAACGCGCCGTCCACGACGCCGTGCTCCGGTGCGACGCGGCGGCCCGCCGGCCCGCCGGCTACTTGAGCGGCTCGGCCGCGTCCGTCTGGCCGTGCACCAGCCGCCGCGGCTTGCCGCTCGCCCGCATCTGCGCCTCGAGCGCCTCCATCGCCGCCCCGATCTGAAGCCGGCGCGCCTCGTCCAGCTTGGCGCGCACCTCGGGAAACAGCTTGCGCTCCTCGTCCTTGTGGTGATGCTCGGCCTGCTCGCGCAGCACGTGCAGCTTGGGCTGGAACGTCACGTCCCGGGCCTGCAGCGACAACAGGTCCGACAGCAGCCGCTTGATCGACAGGTGCTCCTCGAGCGCCTCGAGCAGCACGTCCTCGTTGCGGTCGGCGTGAACGGCCGGATAGAACACCTGCTCCTCGGCCGCGATGTGGGTGATCAGCGCATCGGCGATGTCGAGCGCGCGGGCGTGCTTCTCGTCGGGGTCCTCGGTGTCCAGCGCCTCGCGCAGCGCCGCCTCGATCTGGCGATGCTGGCGCGTCAGCCAGTCGGTGGCCTCCATCGCGGCGCTCATCGCGTGGCCAGCAGCGACAGCGTGGTCGCGCGTGCCGCGTTCTCCTGTTCGTACGCCGCGGCATAAGCCGTGTTGGCGGGCGTCGCGGCGGGGGCGGCCTCCAGCGCGGCGACGTCGCCATTGAGCAGCGCGATGCAGCGACCGCGGCGTTCGGCGGGCTGGTCGGATTCGCACTGCGCCTCGGCCACCGCGCGCGAACGCTGCTCCGCGTGCGCCAGCTCGCCGGTGGCCACGTCGTGCTGCAGCACGGCCACGTAGATCGCGAGCACCATGGCCGACGCGGCCGACGGCGCGCCGACGAGCCAGTGTTCGCGAGTCAGTTCGGTGGAACGTGCCGTGACGTGCGGCGCGAGACGGCCCGATTGCCAGACCGTGACGGTTCCCGGGATGGTGTCCATGTCGAGGTGCTCCGTGATGCGGGGCGCGCCGCGGGGGGCGGCACGCGTCGACCTGTTCATGGCAAGCACCGATCCCGCCGCCGGCCGAGGTAAATTCGGGGCTGGACTGGGACCTGAAGGGACGGGATGGATTCGACGATCGCCGCCGTGCTGATGCTCGATGGCATCAGCAACGGCGCCGTTTACGCGCTGCTGGGCATGGCCATCGTGCTGGTGTTCGCGGTCACGCGCGTGATCCTGATCCCGCAGGGCGAGTTCGTGGCCTACAGCGCGCTCACGCTGGCGATGCTGCAGCTGGGCCGCGTGCCCGGCACCGTGTGGCTGGCGCTGCTGCTGGCGGCGCTGGCGTTGCTGCGCGAGCTGTGGGACGGCCTGCGCACGCAGCGCGCCTGGGCGGTGACGGGACGCGAGATCGCGCGCCTGTGCGCCCTGCCCGTCGCCGCCGCCGGGCTCACCTGGCTGGCCAGCGGCCACGCGTTGCCGCTCGTGTTGCAAGGCGTGCTGACGCTGCTG
>Ga0209677_101191_pt1 | contig 11906 bp, 10 predicted proteins | sample AraplaCvi_mCL_r2_2_FD_184285 | JGI IMG/M metagenome (GOLD analysis project Ga0209677, IMG submission 184285) | Arabidopsis root microbial communities from North Carolina, USA - plate scrape CL_Cvi_mCL_r2 (SPAdes) (version 2) | ecosystem: Host-associated > Plants > Roots > Endosphere | place: USA... | reverse complement strand
TATCATCGGCTTGTTCTAAACGCCGGTTCGGCGGGCCTGTTCGGGCCGACGACGGCCCTGCGCCGCGGCAAGTGCAGAATTGCTCCCCTGCTCAATTCTCGGTAGTTTCCGCTCCCGAAGCAGCCCCGCCCCACCGCAACAGGACGGAGAAAACCGACGTGGCGCCCATCCAGTACATCGTCGAGGGCGGTCACCGGCTCTCGGGCTCGATCGAGCCGTCCGGCAACAAGAATTCGGCGCTGCCGATCATCGCCGCTGCCCTGCTCACCGAGCATCCGGTGACGCTGGAGAACGTGCCGCGGATCCGCGACACCGAGACGCTGGTCGAGCTGATCCGCTCGGTCGGCGCGGCGGCGGAATGGACCGCGCGCAATACGCTTCAGATCCATGCCAAGAGCATCCGCGCCGCCGACCTCGATCCCGAGCTCTGCGTGCGCATCCGCGCCTCGATCCTGCTCGCCGGCCCGCTGCTCGCCCGCTGCGGCGAGGTGATGCTGCCGCCGCCCGGCGGCGACGTCATCGGCCGCCGCCGCCTCGACACGCATGTGCTCGCGCTCGAACAGCTGGGGGCCAAGGTCACGGCGACCGACCGGCTCGAATTCCGCGCTTCGAAACTCACCGGCGCCGACGTGTTCCTGGACGAGCCCAGCGTCACCGCGACCGAAAACGCGCTGGTCGCAGCCGTGGCGGCCGAAGGCACCACGTATTTGCGCAACGCCGCCTCCGAGCCGCATGTGCAGGACCTCGCCAATTTCCTGGTCACGCTCGGCGCCAGGATCGAGGGCATCGGCACCAACACCATGATCGTGCATGGACCCGCGACGCTGGGCGGCACCACCTACAGGATCCAGCCCGATCATATCGAGGTCGGCTCGCTGATCGGCCTTGCCGCCGTGACGCGCTCTCCCTTGCGCATCGTGCGCGCCGGCGTCGAGCATCTGCGCTCGATCCGCATGGGCTTCGAGCGGCTCGGCATCGTCTGCCGCATCGAGGGCGACGATCTCATCGTGCCCTCCAACCAGACGATGAAGATCCAGGACGATTTTGGCGGCCACGTGCCGAAGCTGGAAGACCAGCCCTGGCCCGCCTTCCCGGCCGACCTGATGTCGATCGCGATCGTCACCGCCACGCAATGCGAGGGCGTGATCCTGATGTTCGAGAAGATGTTCGAATCGCGGATGTTCTTCGTCGACAAGCTGATCGCGATGGGCGCACGAATTGTGCTGTGCGATCCACACCGTGCCATCATCGCCGGCCCCAGCCGCCTGCACGGCGCGACGATGACCTCGCCCGACATTCGCGCCGGCATGGCGATGCTGCTCGCCGCGGTCTGCGCCGAGGGCACCTCCACGATCAACAACGCCGACCAGATCGAGCGCGGCTACGAGCGCATCGAGGAACGGCTGAACGCGCTGGGTGCCAAGATCAAGCGCGTGCCGGAAAGGAAGAGCTGAGGTTCTTCTTCGCCTCTCCTCGCTTGCGGGGAGAGGTCGGAATGTATCGCAGATGCATTCCGGGTGAGGGGGACTCTCCGCGAGTCCAACTCTCACCTCCCCCGCGGAGACTCCCCCTCACCCCGACCCTCGCCCCGCAAGCGGGGAGAGGGAGAAGAAGCACGGGCCATGTTTTCGTCGCGCGGCCGTGCTAATGAGCCCGCCATGCTCGACACCGCCCGACATCAATCGCAGCCGCAAGCCGGCGCGCCGCCGAATCATCTCGCCGAAGAATTCGTCGAGACGCTGCGGCTGGCCGTGCCGATGATGCTGACGCAGCTCGGGCAGATCGCGATGATCACGACCGACCTCGCGATGATCGGCAGGCTCGGTGAGGACGCGGTCGCGGCAGCCGCGCTGGCGCATACGGTTTATTTCGTCAGCTTCACCTTCGGGCTCGGGCTGGTGACCGCAGTGTCGCCGCTGGTCGCACAGGCCTTCGGCGCGGGCGACGTCAAGCGGCTTCGACACGCCTTGCGCGTCGGCCTGTGGGTCTCGCTCCTGATCTCGCTGCCGATGATGGCATCGCCGCTCTACGGCGAAAGGATCCTGCTTGCGCTCGGCCAGGCGCCGCAGTCGGCCGCACTCGCCCAGCGCTATCTGAACGGGCTGGCCTGGGGCATCGCGCCGGCGCTCGGCTTCATCGCGCTGCGCAGCATGATGAGCGCGGTGAACCGGCCGCAGGCGCCGCTGTGGATCACGCTCGCGGCCATCCCCGTCAATGCCGCGCTGGTCTATGCCCTGATCCATGGCATGTTCGGCCTCCCGGAGCTCGGCCTGTTCGGCGCGGGGCTGGCGACCACGCTGGTCAATCTCGGCACCTTTCTCGCTGCGCTGGCCATCGCCGCATGGCGAAAACCGTTTGCCGATTACCAGCCGCTTGCACGCCTGTGGCGGATCGACTGGCCGCTGATGCGGCGGCTCATCGCGATCGGAGCGCCGATCTCGTTTTCCCTGCTGCTGGAATACGGCCTGTTCTCGTCGGCCGCACTGCTGATGGGATTGATCTCGACAGCGGCGCTCGCCGCGCACCAGATCGCGCTCCAAGTCACCGCCGTGCTGTTCATGGTCCCGCTCGGCATCGGCATGGCCGCGACGGTGCGGGTCGGCCACGCGTTCGGCCGCAACGACCCGGCCGCGGTGCGCCGCGCTGGCCTGGTTGCTTCCGTGCTCGGGATCGCGTTCGTCTCCGCGCTGACCGTCGCCATCATCCTCGGCCGCTACGAGCTCGGGCGGCTGTTTTTCGGCCACGGCGAGACCGGGGCGGCAACGGTCGAGCTGACCGCGACGCTGCTGCTGGTCGGCGCGACCTTCTTCATCGCCGATGCGCTCCAGACCATCATGGGCGGCGCCCTGCGCGGCATCAATGACACCAGGATGACGCTGGTGTTCGCGGCGATCGGCTATTGGTGCGTCGGCTTTCCCATCGCCTGGTGGCTTGCCTTCCACGCCCATCTCGGTGCGGTCGGCGTCTGGATCGGGCTGTCGATCGGATCGTTCGTCTATGCCGCCCTTCTGATCTTGCGCTTCCGGTTGCTGACGCGCAGATTGGCGGCATGATCGGGACAGTCCACGAAGTCACGCCTGAGGTCGATGCCGGTGCCGTGCTGGCAGGCGCGCAGTTCATCGACGCGTTTCGCGTCGAGATCGGTACGGCAGCAGTGAATGCGCGCGAGGCCTGCACGAGGATGGTGCTGCACGGACCACGCTGGATCGATGCGCTGATACGCCTGCGCAACATTCTGGTGACGCCATTCGGCTTGAAGACATCGGGCGAAGGCGCGCCGGCGCCGGGCGGACTGATCGGCCTGTTTCCGGTGCTGAGCGAGACGCCGGAAAGGCTGGTCGCGGGCTTTGACGATTCCCACCTCGATTTCCGCATCGTGGTCGATGTCGCGGGCACGGCGGCGGACCGCCGGGTGACCTCGACCACGCTGGTGCGGACGCATAATCTGCTCGGACGCAGCTATCTCACGCTCATCATGCCCTTCCACAAGCTCGTGGTCCGCAGCATGATGGGACGCATCGCGGAGCCGGCCCGATGACGCTCTCCGTCGACCTCTTCTTCTCATTCCGCAGCCCGTTCAGCTATCTGGCGCTGCCAAAGACGCTGAAGCTCGTCGAAGACTATGACCTCGCGGTGAATCTGCGGCCGGTCTATCCGCTCGCGGTCCGCGTGCCCGGTTTCTTCAAGAAGGCCAGCCCGAACTTCATTCGCTATGTGGTGCTCGACAGCACGCGCGTGGCGCAGCACGAGGGCATTCCGTTCCGCTTTCCGAGGCCCGATCCGATCGTGCAGGACAAGGTGACGCTCGATGTCGCGGCCGAGCAGCCCTACATCCACCGCCTGACCCGGCTCGGCGCCATGGCGCAGCTCGAGGGCCGCTCGCTCGATTTCACAGCCGCGATCGCGCCCGTGCTCTGGGACGGCTCGGTGGCGGGATGGAACGAGGGCGATCATCTCGCGCGCGCCGCCGGAAAGGCCGGCTTCGACCTCGCCGCGATGGATGATGCGATCAAAGCTGACGCCGATCGTTACGAGCAGGTGATCGCGGAGAACGAAAAGGACCACGCGGCATCAGGCCATTGGGGCGTGCCGACTTTCGTATTCGAGAACGAGCCGTTCTTCGGCCAGGACCGCATCGATCTCCTGGTCTGGCGCATGCAAAGCAAGGGCCTGACGAAGCGGTAGTTCACACACCCTTGCGCACCGGACCATCCGCCGCCGCCTCCGACCATTCGCCGACGACGCGGTCGAGATCGCAGAGATTCTGGTGCATCTGCTCCAGCGAGAAGCCGATCGCGAAGAAGCGCTCGGCGGTGTCGCCGGGCTGGCCGCGGATCAGTCCGTCCTGACGCACGGCGGCGACCGCCTCGGCATAATGCTGGAGCGCGACGTGGACGGGATGGATCGGCGGCGCACCGGCGCCCTCGCGCAACGCCGCGGCGGCCGATCGCAGGAAGCGCGCAATCACGGTCGAGACCTCCGCCAAGGGAGCTGCGAGCCGCATCTGCACATCGACAGGCAGCGGCACAACGGTGGCACGGCCGATCATCACGACGTCATGGCGCAGACGCAGGACCGTGCGCAACAGCGGGCCGGTATCGGGCCCGCCCGACAGGCGCGCCGCGCGCTCGCGCTCGGCTTCGGCGCCGATCGCATTGAGCCCGACCATCGCCGTGCCGATGCCGTCCTGGATCCGGTGCAGCGCGTCGTTGTCGCGGCCGCGCGTAAGGCCGGCGAGCAGCTCGGTGAACGCATCGGCAATCAGTTCGAGCAGCTTTGCCGCGGCGGCGCGGATCTGCCGCACCGCGCGCGAAGGCAGCACCAGGAACGAGACGAGCAGCCCCGTGACGGCACCGACCCCGACCTCGCTGACCCGGTCGATCGCCGAGGTCATGGGATCGGAGTGATGCATGGTCGGAACCAGCAGCACGATCACCGCCGTCACCGTGGCCGCGCTGAGGCTCGGATTGATCGCGGCGATGAAGGCCAGCGGGGCGACCGAGAGCACCAGCAGGCCGAGCAGGCCAGCCTCGCTCGAATAAGGGATCAGGATCGCGATGGCGCCGCCATAGATGGCGCCACCGATGGTGCCGAGCAAATAGTCGCGCGTCGCCTTCAGCGAGCGGCCGACGCTCATCTGGGTCACGATCAGCGAGGTCAGGACCGCCCAGAGCGGCAACAGCAGATGCAGCGCAGTCGCGATGGCATAGGCCGCGGTGGCCGCCACGGTGACCCGGATCGCCAGTCCCAATTGCGTCCGCCGCGACCGGATCCGGTCGAACAGCTTTCCCGCCAATGCCATGGTCAAACGTTCCGATCTCTCGAGCCAGGCAAAAGCATGGCTGATGCCCGCGGCCGCAAGGCCGCTTGAAAGGCCAAATCAGCCCGCCTAACTTGCGCGCCAAAACGAGGAAACACGATGGCCCACGAAACCGCAACGCTCGCCGCCTACGTCTTCGATCTGAAATTTGACGATATTCCAGCGGAGGTGCTGGATCGCGCAAAGGTGTTGACGCTGGATTTCCTCGGCAGCGCGATCCGGGCCCGATCCGAGGCGGAATCGACCCCGTCGATCCTGAAGATGCTGGAGGCGCTCGCGCTCGATACCAAGGGCGAATCCACCGTGTTCGGCGACACCAAGACCTGGACCCCGGCGGTTGCGGCGCTGCTCAACGGCGCGCTCGGCCATTCGCTCGATTTCGACGACACCCACGCCGATTCCTCGCTGCATCCGAGCGCGCCGGTGGTTCCGGCCGCCTTCGCCGTCGGCGAGATGGTCGGCGCGTCGGGCCGCGACGTGCTGACCGCGATCGTGGCGGGCTATGAAGTCTGCTGCCGGCTCGGCAACGCGCTCGATCCGACCTCGCATTATGCGCGCGGCTTCCACCCGACCGCCACCGCCGGCACCTATGGCGCGGCCGCCGCCGCAGCCAAGCTGTTCGGCCTCTCCGAGCAGCAGATCATCGCCGCCTTCGGCGTCTCCGGCAGCCAGGCCGCGGGCTCGCTGCAATTCCTGGTCAACGGCGCCTGGAACAAGCGCTACCAGGTCGGCGCCGCCGCGATGAACGGCGTGATCGCCGCGACGCTGGCGCGTAACGATTTCGTCGGCTCGGCCGAATCGGTCGAAGGCAAGCACGGCCTGCTCGCCGGCTACACTGACGCTCCGCATCCCGACAAGGCAGTCGCCGGGCTCGGCACGACGTATGAGACGATGAAGATCGGCGTGAAGCCATATCCGAGCTGCCGCTACACCCATGCCGCGATCGACGCGCTGATCGCGATGCGACGCGAGCACAATCTGACGCCCGACCAGGTCAAGCGCGTCGAGATCGGCCTGCACCGTAACGGCATCACGCTGACCGGCGATGCCGCCACCAAGCGGCATCCCACCTCGATCGTCGGCGGCCAGTTCTCGATGTTCTTCACCGGCGCGCTCGCGCTCGACCAGGGCTCGTTCGGTTGGGACGATTACAACCGGCTCGGCGACGCCGCCATCGACGCGCTCGCCGACAAGTTCGACGTGGTGCAAGACGACCGCCTCGAGGTCGGCCGGACCCATCCGTTCGGCGCGCGCGTCAGCATCACCACCGATGACGGCGTGCATGAGCGGCTCTACGCCGATCCATCCGGAGAGCCCAATTCATTCCCAGACGCGCAGGCGATGCAGCAGAAGTTTCTGACGCTGGCGCGCCCGGTGCTGAACGCGCGGGCGGAAAAGTTTGCCGACGCCATCATGACGCTGGAGCGATTCGATCGCGTGGCGAAGGCGACGGAGCTGGGAAGGTAGGAGACGTCTCTTCGCCTCTCCCGCTTGCGGGGAGAGGCCGGAATGCGCGCGAAGCGCGGATTCCGGGTGAGGGGGACTCTCCGCGAATCCAACTCTCATTTCCCTTGCGGAGACTCCCCCTCACCCCAACCCTCTCCCCGCAAGCGGGGCGAGGGAGAAGAAGCGGCGCCCGTCGCCGCCACCACGTCGCGCACCAGATCGAACACGCCATCTGCTTCCGGCGGTCCGTTCGGCGAGCGGCCCATTCGCACGATGACAAGCTTCTCCGACGGGATCACGATCGTGTACTGCCCGATCGTGCCCTTGGCGAAGAAAGCATCGCGCGGCCAGCCGTGCTTGATGCGGAGGGTCGCGCCAAAACTGTCCCCCTGGTTGGTCCAGAAACCGGCTCCGATGCCGACCCAGGCGTTCGGCGTCGCCGTTGCCGAGTAGTTCACCCAGCCTTCGGGGAGAATGCGCTTTCCGCCGGCGACGCCGTCGTTGAGATAGAGCTGGCCGAACCGCGCCCAGTCGCGCGCCGATGCGAGCATCTCGCTGGAGCCTTCGATGGTGCCGGCGCCGTCGAGCTGGAGCGTGACATGGCGCATGCCTAGCGGGGCGAACAGTTCGCGGCGCGCGAAGCGCAGCGCATCCGCAGGATGGCCGCCCGCGGCGTTGCGGATCAGATGCGCGAGCAGGATGGTGTTGCCGTCGTGGTAGTTCCAGACCGTGCCAGGCGCGGTGGAAAGCGGCATGCTCGCGGCATAGGCAACCATATCGCCTTCGACGAATTTCATGCGATTGACCGGCTCGAAGGCGGAGCCGAGCGAGGCCTGCAACGAGCTGCCAAGCGCGAGGCCTGCGGTGTGGCGCAGCAATTGATCGACGGTGATGGCGTGGCGCGGATCATTCTGATCCTGCCAGGCCGCGACCGGCGCAGGCCCGTCAAGCCTGAGCTTGCCCTGGCGCACGAGAATGCCCGTCAGTGCCGAGATTACGGATTTCGTCATGGAGAAGCCGAGCAGCGGCGTCTCTGGTCCGATGCCGTCGGCATAGCGCTCTGCGATGATGCGGCCAGCCTTCATGACGACGATCGCGCGGGTGCGGCGATAGGGCGGCTGCGCAGGTTCGGTGAAAGCGCGGTCGAGCGCGGCCGACAGCGCCTCGCTTTGAGGCGGCACAATCGAAGGGCCGGCGATCTCGGGGAGCAACGCCAGCTGTTTGTCGTCCGGCGGCAGTGCGACGTCGGCGATATCGGTGCCATGATCGAGCGTGCAGCCGAGCCCCTCACGATAGACGGCATGGCTGCGGCCGAGGCCGAGCAGCGTCACCGTGACATCCTTGCGGACGCGGTCGACCTGAAAGTCCATCGCCCAGGTGAGCAGGCCGGTGCCCGGCATCGCATCGGTGGTCTCGGCGAGGTTCCGCCTGGCATCGAGACCCGAGACGAAGGTTTCCGAGCAGAGGATGTCGGCGATGAAGCCGGTGGCGACCTTGGGTACGTCGCGGGCCCGCGCCGCGCCGAGCGCGAGGCCTGCACAGGCAATGGTGGTGGCGAGGAGGATGATCTTGCTGCGGCGGGTCACGGGCTTTCTCCGGCTTCGGGGCGAGTGCCGGACAGGAAGCCGGAGCGCCGCGATGCACGCTCGCCGGATTTGAAAAACGACCCTACCGAAACTGACCGGGGCTAGCCGATTCTGGAATTACTGCGTGATTTCAAATGGATAAATATCAGGCTGCTTCCGCCTTGAGCCGTCGATACTCCGTCGGCGTCACGCCCGTGACCGCCTTGAAGGCGCGGTTGAACGGTCCCAGCGACTGGAAGCCGGCGTCCATGGCGATGGTGATGACAGGGACCTCGGCCTGGGCGGGATCGGCGAGCGCAGCCTTGGCCTCCTCGATCCGATGGTTGTTCAGGAAGACGTTGAAGTTGCGATAGCCGAGCCGCTGATTGATCAGCCGGCGCAGCCGGTATTCGGGGATCTTGAGCCGGCCTGCCAGCACGCCGATGGTGATATTCTCCTGCCGGTAGATCCGCTCGTCCGCCATCAGCCGCATCAGGGCATCGACGAGTTTCTGGTCAGCAGCGTCATCGGCCGCAGGCTGACTGAAAACAATCGGCGGTGCGGGCTCCGCAGCGGCCGGAAACAGATCCGCCCCGTCAACGCGCATCATGGCAAAGACGATCGCTGCGACGGTGCAGGCGAGCACGCCAGCGTTGATGGTTTCGGCGACATCGCCGACGTGGTAGCCGGCGACGGCGATCTGGAGCACCGCGCTCAGCCCGCCATAGAGCGCGGTTGCGCAGACGATGAAGACACGAACACGGCGGCGGCGCTCGACCAGGTCGGCCGGCCACGAGGCAATCATCTGCCCGACCGCGAGCCCGATGAAACCGAGCACGATCAGATTGACCACCGTCACCGAGAACCGCACATGGCCGCTGGGTGCAATCCAGACGCAGCCTGCGAAGCTGAAGGCCGTCACCAGTGCCCAGACCCATCCATGCCACCAGCGGAGGTGAAACTCGTCGTCGAACAGAGAGCGAGTGAACAGCCAGAACACCACGATGGTGCCGGTGGACAACGCGATCAGCGGTGCATGCCAGAGCGGGATCCGTGACGTGACATCCATCGAGTAGCTCACGGCATGCGCGACCGAGCCCAGCGCGAAGGCGGCGCCGAGACGAGCCGTGAGCACCTTGGGAAAGTTCTGCAACAGCGACGCCGCCAGCACCAGCAGCAGCGCCACGGCCCCGGCGCGAAAGGCGAGTTCTGTTGCGGCAAGGGTCATCGGGTGATGCGATCGGTCGCGGTTGACATCAGTCGAACATCCTTCGTCGGGCGGCGCTTTTCAAGATGGATCACATCAGAGAAACCATCACCCGTCCCTGTTTCCGGATTAGGTATCGCCGATATCGCGTGATGACGGCAAATAGACCGTCGCGGCGATGCGGAGGCGTCGCGACGGGGTCGTCAAATCCTGTTAAGGTCGCCGCAATAAAAGAAGGAGTCCACCATGAGCTGGCAGCCCTCCAACGATCCCGTGCTCGGCGATCCCATGTCCTGCGACGCGCTCGATCTCGTCATCGTGCCGCGCACGCGCGACCTCGGTGATGGATTCGCGGTGCGCCGCGCCCTGCCGCATGGCAAGCGGCAGATGGTCGGGCCTTTCATCTTCTTCGATCATTTCGGGCCGGTGCAGTTCGTCTCCGGTAAGGGCATGGACGTGCGGCCGCATCCGCATATCGGGCTTGCCACCGTCACCTATCTGTTCGACGGCGCGATCATGCATCGCGACAGCGAGGGCAACATCCAGGAAATCCAGCCCGGCGCGATGAACCTGATGACAGCCGGGCGCGGCATCGCCCATTCCGAGCGCACGCCGGATGTGCAGCGCGCCTCGGGTCAGAAGATGCTGGGCCTGCAAAGCTGGATCGCGCTGCCGGCCGGATCGGAAGAGATCCCGCCGTCGTTTCAGCATTATGGGGCCGCTGACCTGCCTGTCATCTCCGAACGCGACTTCACCGCGAAGGTGATCGCGGGCTCGGCCTTCGGCATTACCTCGCCGGTGTCCATGGTCTCGCCCTGGTTCTATACCGAGGTCACGGCGGCCGCGGGCGCGACCGTGCCGCTCGATCCTGACCACGAGGAGCGCGCGATCTACGTTGTCGACGGCGAGGTCGAGATTGCGAACGAGCGCTACGAGGGGCCGCGGCTGCTGATCTTCCGGCCCGGCGATCGCATCACCGTGAAGGCCGTGAGGCCGACGCGGATGATGTTTCTCGGTGGCGATGCGCTGGAGGGCCCCCGCCACATCTGGTGGAATTTCGTCTCCTCCAGCAAGGAGCGGATTGAGCAGGCCAAGCAGGACTGGAAAACCGGCCGCTTCGCGGCGGTTCCGCAGGAACATGAGTTCATTCCGCTGCCGGAATAGGCTAATCCCGGTTCCGGTCGCGCTGTCCGGTGCGGCCGGATTTTTGCCCGAAGGCCCTGCCTGCGAAAGCTTTGCCGATGACCACCATGCTCTCCAGCGACCTGCCCCTGCCCAAGATCGGCCGCGGCAAGGTGCGCGACATCTACGCCGTCGACGACGACCGCCTGCTGCTCGTCACCACCGACCGCATCAGCGCCTTCGACGTCGTGATGGGCGAGACCATTCCGATGAAGGGCGCGGTGCTGACCCAGATCAGCGCGTTCTGGTTTGGCGAGCTCGAAGGCGTGGTGCCGCACCACATGATCAGCGCCGACACCGACGAGATCATCGCGGCCGTGCCGGCCTTGAAGCCGCACCGCGCCGAAATCCTGGGACGTGCCATGCTCTGCCGCCGCACCACCGTGTTCCCGATCGAATGCGTGATCCGCGGCTATCTCTCGGGCTCGGCGTGGAAAGAATACGCCGCCAGCGGCACGCTCGCCGGCGAGAAGCTGAAGGCAGGTCTGGTCGAAAGCGAGAAGCTCGATCCTTCGATCTTCAGCCCGGCGACCAAGGCCGAGACCGGTCATGACGAAAACATCACCATTGCAAAGATGCGTGAGGTCGTCGGCGACGAGACCGCCTACACGCTCGAGAGCATGACGCGCGCGATCTACACCCTCGGCGAGGAGCTCGCCCGCGAGCAGGGCATCATCATCGCCGACACCAAGTTCGAGTTCGGCCGCGACAAGGACGGCCGCATCATCCTGATCGACGAGGTGATGACGCCGGATTCGTCGCGCTTCTGGGCCGTCGACGCCTACAAGCCCGGCCAGCCGCAGGCGAGCTTCGACAAGCAGCCGCTGCGCGACTATCTCGACGTCGAGCGCCGAGCCGGCCGCTGGAACGGCGACGCCCCGCCGCCCCCGCTGCCCGCGAGCGTGGTTGAGGCCACCAGCAAGCGATATCTGGAAGCGTACCGGCGCGTGACCGGGACTGAGCTGAAGATCTAGCCCCGGCAGCCGTCGCACACTCCGTCATTGCGAGCGCAGCGAAGCAATCCAGGGTCCCTCCGCGGATGAATTTCTGGATTGCTTCGCTGCGCTCGCGATGACGGGGAGAAACCGGGTGCTTCCGTCTTTTCTCTCAACCATATGGTTGAGCATTCACACGTCGTGAATGCTGGTCTTCGCCGCAGAACTGTCGGATATTTCACTATTCCAAG
>Ga0209677_101190_pt1 | contig 11924 bp, 10 predicted proteins | sample AraplaCvi_mCL_r2_2_FD_184285 | JGI IMG/M metagenome (GOLD analysis project Ga0209677, IMG submission 184285) | Arabidopsis root microbial communities from North Carolina, USA - plate scrape CL_Cvi_mCL_r2 (SPAdes) (version 2) | ecosystem: Host-associated > Plants > Roots > Endosphere | place: USA... | reverse complement strand
TCGGCCTGGGCGGCCAGCATCAGTCCGCCCGCCTTGTTGTTGATGACGTTGCGGCCGCTCGTGATGCCGCTGAAGTCCACCACCTGCGAGCCGCCGCCCGCCGGATTCAGCGAGATCATCTGGCCCCAGTTGTTCAGCTCGACGCTCTCGCCGGCGAAGTTGCCCAGCTGGACGACGTCGCCGTTGGCCGTCTTCATGAGGGCGGTGGCATTGGCGGCGCTGCCATTGTTGATCACGAGCGACGGGGTCGCGGCGGTGTCGACGAGGGCGCGGCCGGTGCCCGTCTGGTAGATCGTGCCCAGGTTGCTGACCGTGGCGCTGCCGCCGGACACCGACACCGCCGGCGTCTTGCCGCCGACGGTGAGCGAGCCGGCCGAGGTCACGGTCAGCGCGCCATGGGCGGTCACCGCCTGCGCGGTCGTGCTCGCGTTCGAGATCGTGGTGTCGGCCGCCTGCGTGGGGAATGCGGCCAGGAGCAGCGGGATGAGGGCGAACGGAGCGCGCGCCTGGGCCAGCATCGACGGGACGGTCAGCATCGGTGATTCCAACGTGGGGGAGTGGGCCGACGGGGTCGTCGGGAGCTCGGCCGCGATCCTTGTCGCAACGCAACCCGGCAGTGTCGTGAAGCGGCATGACAGCCGCATGACAACGTGGGCGGCGACGACTCCTGCGACGACGACGTTCGCGGCCTGCGCGGGGACGATCCGTTCCGCAACGGGAGCAAGCCGTTCGGCATGGGCAGCCATTCGGCAGCCGGCGTGCCGCCGCGATCCGCCGGCGCTGGCACGCCGAATCTGTATCAAGAAGCAAGGGCGTCCGCCGACTCGGCAGACGCTTTATCTCGCTCGCGCGGCCCGGCCCTGCGCCAGCGCGAGCCCGACCGCAAACGCATCGGAATGTTGCGACTGTCGAGCAGGCGGGCATGCGAATCGCCTGGAAAGGGCATCACGGGCCGGCCATCCCGCCGGCGCCGGACGCCAACAGGAGAGACTTCCATGAACCCCACGACTTCCCGCATGCAGCGTTTTCAGCTGGCCCTCGTGGCCTCGGCGGCCGTCGCGCTCGGCGCCTGCTCGAAGAACGACAACCCCAATGCGTATCCGCAGACCGCGGCGGCCAGCGCGCCGACGACGGTGGCGACGGCCCCCGTCGCCGTGACGCCGGCGCCGACCCCGGCCCCCGCCCCGGTGGTCGTGGCACAGAACGACACGCGCTCCTACGACCAGGGCCGTCGCGACCAGGAGCGCCAGGACGCCGCCGCGCAGCGCCGCGCCCGCGAGGCGCGTGACGCCCGGGCCTCGCGCGAGCTGCCGCCGCGCGCCGACCGCGACACCGACGTCGTCGACCAGCAGCGCTGGCGCGACCGCCAGCAGGTCGCTGCCGCCGTGTGCCGCGAGTGCGGCGTGGTGGAATCGGTCCGCGCCGTGGAAGTGCAAGGCCAGACCAACGGCGTCGGCGCCGTGGCTGGCGGCGTCGGCGGCGCGCTGGTGGGCAACCGCATCGCGGGCGGCAACAACCGCACGCTGGGCGGCGTGGTCGGCGCCGTCGGCGGCGGCCTGCTGGGCAACGCCATCGAGAAGCACCAGCGCAAGACCACGGTCTACGACGTGAACGTGCGCATGCAGGACGGCTCGCTGCGCACGGTGCGCGAATCGACGTCGCCGGCGGTGGGTGAGAAGGTGCGCGTCGAGTCGGACGGGCTGCACGAGCGCACGTAATCCTTCAGGCAGTCACCCTGCGCGAAGTCGCAGGGCCCACGCACGCGGAAACGCTCCGTCGCGGGGTCCTGCGACTCTTTGCCGCCGCACACAGAAGAACGGCCGCGCTAGCGAATGGCCTCGGCCAGCGCCAGCGTCGCCGCCGACTGGTTCATCGTGTAGAAGTGCAGCGACGGCGCGCCACCGGCGACGAGGCGCTCGCACAGCCGCGCCATCACCTCGACCCCGAAGGCCTTGATCGAGGCCGTGTCGTCGCCGAACGACTGCAGGCGCAAGCGCATCCAGCGCGGGATCTCGCAGCCCGAGTTGTCGGCAAAGCGCATCAGCCCGCTCGCGTTCGTGATCGGCATGATGCCCGGCACGATGGGAATGCCGATGCCCAGCGCGCGCACCTCGTCGACGAAGCGGAAGTACGCGTCGGCGTTGAAGAACATCTGCGTGATCGCCGAGTTCGCGCCGGCCGCCACCTTGGACGCGAAGGCCTTCAGGTCGGCCTCGGGCGAGCGCGCCTGCGGATGCGTCTCGGGATACGCGGCCACCTCGATGTGGAAGTGGTCGCCCGAGTGCGCGCGGATCTGCTCGATCAGCTCGGTGGCGTAGCGGAACTCGCCGAAGCTGCCCGAGCCGCTGGGCAGGTCGCCGCGCAGCGCCACGAGCCGCTCCAGGCCGGCGGCCTTGAAGCCGTCCAGCGTCTCGGCCACGCTCGCGCGCGTGGCGCCGATGCACGTGTAGTGCGGCACGCCCACGCCGCCTTCCTCGCGGATCTGCCGCACCACCTGCAGCGTGCCCATCTGCGTGGATCCGCCCGCGCCGTAGGTGACGGAGCAGAACTCGGGCTCGAGCGCATACAGCTCGGCCCGCGCGGCGGCAAGCTTGGTCATGCCCTCGGGCGTCTTCGGCGGGAAGAACTCGAGGCTGACGGGGATGTTGATCATCGGAGCAATCTCTGGTGCAAGGTGGTGTTCATGCCTCACCGGCGCCGCCGCTCGAAATCCGCGGAAGTTCAAGGGAGCGGCGGAACCGGCTTTGCCGGGCCGCTGGCGGCCGGCCCCCTCGGGGGCAGGGAGCGCCAGCGACCGTGGGGGCTCAATACCGGTACGTATCCGGCTTGTAAGGGCCCTGCTGGGACACGCCGATGTACGCCGCCTGCTCCTCGGTCAGCACCGTCAGCTTCGCGTTGAGCTTGGACAGCTGCAGGCGCGCGACCTTCTCGTCCAGGTGCTTGGGCAGCACGTAGACCTTGCCGGGCTCGTACGCCTCGGGGCGCGTGAACAGCTCGACCTGCGCGATCGTCTGGTTGGCGAAGGACGACGACATCACGTAGCTCGGATGGCCCGTGCCGCAGCCCAGGTTCACGAGGCGGCCCTTGGCCAGCATGATGATGCGCTTGCCGTTCGGGAAGATCACGTGGTCGACCTGCGGCTTGATCTCCTCCCACTTGCAGTGCTCGAGCGACGCGATGTCGATCTCGTTGTCGAAGTGGCCGATGTTGCAGACGATCGCCTGCTCCTTCATCGCGTTCATGTGCTCGTACGTGATGACGTTCTTGTTGCCGGTCGCGGTGACGAAGATGTCGCCGTGCGCGGCCGCGTCGTCCATCGTCACGACACGGTAGCCTTCCATGGCCGCCTGCAGCGCGTTGATCGGGTCGATCTCGGTCACCCACACCTGCGCCGACAGCGCGCGCAGGGCCTGCGCCGAGCCCTTGCCGACGTCGCCGTAGCCGGCCACGACCGCCACCTTGCCGGCGATCATCACGTCGGTGGCGCGCTTGATGCCGTCCACCAGCGATTCGCGGCAGCCGTACAGGTTGTCGAACTTGCTCTTGGTGACGGAGTCGTTGACGTTGATGGCGCGGAACAGCAGCGTGCCCTTGGCCGACATCTCGTTGAGGCGATGCACGCCCGTCGTCGTCTCCTCGGTCACGCCGATGATCTGGGCGCTCTTGCGCGTGTACCAGGTCGGGTCGACGGCGATCTTGGCCTTGATCGCGGCGAACAGCTCGCGCTCTTCCTCGCTGGTCGGGTTGGCCACCACCGACAGATCCTTCTCGGCGCGCCGGCCCAGGTGCATCAGCAGCGTGGCGTCGCCGCCATCGTCCAGGATCATGTTGGGGCCCTCGCCCTCGGAACCGGCCGGGCCGAATTCGAAGATGCGGTGGGTGTAGTCCCAGTAGTCCTTGAGCGTCTCGCCCTTGTACGCGAACACCGGCGTGCCGGCGACCACGAGCGCGGCGGCCGCGTGGTCCTGCGTCGAGTAGATGTTGCACGACGCCCAGCGCACCTGCGCGCCCAGCGCCTGCAGCGTCTCGATGAGCACGCCGGTCTGGATGGTCATGTGCAGGCTGCCGGCAATGCGCGCGCCCTTGAGCGCCTGGCCATACTCGGTGCGCATGGCCATCAGCGCGGGCATCTCGCTTTCGGCGATGGCCAGTTCCTTGCGGCCCCAGGCGGCCTGGGCGAGGTCGGCGACGGCGTACGCGTCGGTCGGAAGAGGGGTCAGTGCAGCGTTCATGTCGGGTTCTCCGGTAGAAGACCCGCGGCGCAGGACGCGCGAACGACCGATGGTGGTGGGCATGCCCTCACCCGGCCCTTCGCGTGCTGCGAAGCGGGTGAGCGCGGTTGCCAAGTGGGGGTTCCGAGCCTGGGGTCTCGCAGCCGTGATCGACGGCCGGGCCTCGCAACGCTCCTCGGAATCAGACCCGATTATATCGGCCGCGCCGCGGCCACCTCAAGACCGCTCGTCGTCCCGCGGCGCTTCAAGGGGCGCCTGGCGCAGCGCGCCGACCATCGGCGGCAGGCGCGACACCTGGTTGACGATGTCGACGATGCCGGCACATCCGGTCTTGGCCTTGAGCCGCTTGACGTGGCTGCGCACGGTCTCGTCGCCGATCTCCAGCTTGGCGGCGATCTCCTTGACGCGCAGGCCCTCGCACAGCGCCGACAGCACCTGCTGCTCGCGGCGCGACAGCCCCAGCTCGCGCGCATAAGCGTCCACCGACAGCGTCTCGGCGATGCGGCTGCGCGGCAGCGCGATCAGCACCGCATGGCCCGTGTGGTTGGACGACAGCGCGGCCGGCAGCGGCACGATGGACAGGTCGCACGACTTGCCTTCGGACAGCGCATTGGCCGGCGCGAACGCCAGCATGCGGCGCTTGCCGCCGTCGCGCGCGCCCGCCAGCGCGTCGTCGAGCGCGCGCTGGTCGACGGTCGAGCGGCCGGTCAGCCGCTTGCCGCTCAGCTGCAGGGACTTGGAACCGGCCAGTTCCACGCGCGCGGCATGGTTGGCGTGCACCACGTGGCCGTCGGCCGCCATCAGCACGAGGCCGTAGTCGACCTCGTCGAGCACGCTCGCCAGCAGCTTGGCCAGGCCCGCGCCGGGGCCGTTGCGGCGTTCCGGACCGCGGTAGGCGAGCTCGGCCTCGAGCGCCTCGAGCTCGATGCGTTCGGCGCCCAGGGCCATGGGCGCCATCGAGGCCGACGGCGCGCCATCATCGGGAATCGAGACGGCCAGCCGCGCCTTGTCGCGGGCGCCCTGGCGCGTGGCCGAGCGGGTTGTTTCTGACCCTTCCATGAAACCCTCGCTGAAGTTTGCATCCGCCCCGCTTCCCCGATGCCACGGCGACCGCCGCGGCCCGACCGGAGCAGGCAGATGCATTTGACGTTCTTTTTGTTACCTGTGGAGCCCGCCGCCCGCCGCGCAACCGGCCCCGCCGCCAACTACTCCACTACTTTCGCGCCCTCTTGAGGCGCCGGGCGGCGCCACGGTCGAGCTGCAGAAACTCTGCCATATCGCCGAGCTCGTTGGCAATGGCCGCATCCAGCGCCGGCTCGCGCGCCCGGGACTTGTCGGCGAAACCGACGTGCAACTCCAGGCGCTGCTTGTCCACCAGCGTGGCGTTGCCCCAGCCCACGGCGCGGTCGCCGAACAGCAATGGCAGCGCGTAGTGGCCCATCGTGCGCCTGGCCGCCGGCGTGTAGGCCTCGAACTTGTACGTCCAGCCCCACAGCAGCTCGAAGCGGCGCCGGTCCCAGACGATCGGGTCGAACGGCGCGAGCAGGCGGGCGCGCCCGGGATCCACGCGCCACTTGCCCGACGCCGGATCCTCGCCCGGCGTCCACAGCCACGTGGTGCCGTCGATCCTCGCCTGCGGCAGCGACGCGCGCAGCTCGGCCAGCAGCGTGCGCGTCTCGCCGTGCAGGTGCGGCGCGCCGTACGACAGCAGGCTGGCCAGGTAGCCCAGCGAGGCCGAGGGCAGCGGCGCGTACTTCTCCACGATCGTCATCAGCAGGCGGCGCGCGCGCTCGTGGCGGGCAGCGGGATCCTCGTCGGCCGGCGGATGGTCGACCGCCTCGTACACGCGGGTGCCATTCTCGCGCCGCTTGACGCGCAACAGGCCGCGGTAGTGCATGGCGTCCAGCAGCGCGGTGCTGGCGTTGAGCGTGTTGCTGGCGCCCCAGCTGGCGACGCGGCCGTGGTCGAACACCTGCTGCACGTCGCGCGGGTGCGTGGCGCCGCGCGCGCGCACGAAGGCCAGCACCTCGGCGGCACGCGCCTCGGTGGCCCGGTCCCATGCCCGCCTGGCGATGCGCGGATGCATCAGCGGCAGCAGGCTGCGCGGCACGAAGCCGTAGTTGACGAGGCAGTCCTCCTCCACATCGAGCCGCGGGTAGCGTCGCTCCAGGTCGCCGGCCACGTAGCCCTTGACGCGATGGCGCAGCGTCAGGTCCTGCGCCCGCGCCGGCGCGCGGATCGGGTCGGCCTGCACGAAGCCCAGCCGCTCGATGGCCTTGCCCAGCGTGGTCGGCGTGAACAGCGTGCGCGCGACGGCATAGCGGCGCAGGTCGTCGAGGGTGATGGCTTTGGAGCGCGGCATGGCCGCGCCATTCTGCCCCGGTCGACGCGACGGGCACGGGCCCGGCCAGGCCGCTCAGGCACCCGCGCTCGCCACCACGAGATCGGTGAGCGCCTTGCACAGCGGCGGCTCCAGCGCCCAGTGGTGCCAGTACAGCGCGACGGGCACCGCCGCGTGCGGCGCCAGCTCCACCAGCACCCCCGCGGCCACGCGCGCGGCGGCCTGGCGGCTGGGCAGCAGGCCGTAGCCCACGCCCTGCTCGATGGCCTCCATCAGCGCATCGGGCGACGGCAACAGGTGGCGCGGATAGCGATCGACGGCCACGCCCAGGCAGTGCGCGAGGTAGCGGTCGTGCAGCGAGTCCTTGCGGTCGAACAGCACGGTGGGCGCCGCCAGCACGCCGGGCAAGGCAAGGCCGGCCGGGAAGAACTCCCGCGCGAACGCGGGGGTCGCGTAGCAGCGGTATTCCAGTTCGCCCAGCGGCCGGGCCGCGAAGCCCGACGCGGGCGTGGCGTCCGAGCTCACGCAGCCGACCACCTGTCCGCGAGCCAGGCGCGCGGCCGTGTGGTCGAGGTCGTCGACGATCACCTCCAGGGCGACCCCGCGCTCGCGCAGCAGCGTCCACACCACGCCGCGGAACCACGTGGCGAGCGAATCGGCGTTCACGCTGACGGCCATGGGCACCGGCGCCTGGCCGCCGCCCGGCGCCAGCTCGCGCAGCGTCGATCCCTCGAGCAGGCGCAGCGCCTGCACGTGGCGCAGCAGCGCCTCGCCGGCGGGCGTGGCCACCACGGGCTTGTCGCGCACCAGCAGCACGGTGGCCAGCGATTGCTCCAGCGCCTTGATGCGTTGCGAGACGGCCCCGCGCGTCACGCGCAGGGCGCCCGCGGCGCGCTCGAAGCTCTGCAGCTCGACGATCGTCGCGAAGGTTTCCAGCTGGTCTCGATCAAGCAAGCGGTCGGCCTCGAAGGGGGATGCGCCGCGATGATGGCACGGTCATCGCGCGGCCCTGCGCCTGGCGGCCTCGTTCATGCGGCCAGCGCGGTCGCCGCGACGGGACGCGCCTGCACGCGGGCGTCCGCGCCCAGGAGCCAGGCCAGCAGCGCCTTTTGCACGTGCTTGCGGTTCTCGGCCTGGTCGAGCACCACGGAGCGCGGCGAGCGCAGCACCTCCGCGGTCACCTCCAGCCCCGGATGCGCGGGCAGGCAATGCATGAACAGGGCGTCCGGCGACGCGGCGTCCATCAGGCGCGCATCGACCTGCCAGCCCGCAAAGGCGGCGCGGCGTTCGGCCAGCTGCGACTCCTGGCCCATCGACACCCAGGTGTCCGTGTAGACGACGTCCGCGCCCGCCACCGCGGCGCGTGGATCGGCCTCGCGCCGCACCAGCGCGCCGCCGGCGCCCGCGGTGACGTCGTCGAGCTCGTAGCCGGCCGGCGACGACACGGCCACCTCGACGCCGAAGCGCGTGGCGGCCTGCACCAGCGAGCGGCACACGTTGTTGCCGTCGCCCACGTACGCGAGCCGCAGGCCGCGCAGGTCGGTGCCGAAATACTCCTGCAGCGTGAGCACGTCGGCGAGGGCCTGGCATGGGTGGTGGCGGTCGCACAGGCCGTTGACCACCGGCACGTCGGCGTGCGCCGCCAGGGTGCGCAGCGTGTCGTGGCGGTCGACCCGCGCCACCACGAGGTCGCAGTAGCGCGACATCACCGCGATCTCGTCCCGCAGGTCGGCCAGCACGAAGTTCGAGCGCGACCAGTCCAGGTAGTCGGCCTGCGCGCCCATCTCGCGCGCGGCGGCCTCGAACGAGCAGCGGGTGCGCGTGGAGGTCTTCTGGAACAGCAGCGCGATGGCGCGACCTGCCAGCGCCGTCGCATGGTCGGCGGGCCGCCGCTTGATCGCCAGCCCCTGGGCCACGACGTGCGCGAGCGCCGCGGCGTCGAGGTCGTCCAGCGTGACGAACGAGCGCGGACGCACCGCCTCGCGGCGGGTGGCGCGACCGGTGGCGAGGGCGAGCGCGGCGGCGCGGCGGGTGGGGGCAAGGGCCATGGGATCTACCTGTCGAAGGACGCCTGCCGGCGCCGGGAGTGGCGACTGTAGGAGCACCGCGGCGCCGCGGCGCACGGTTCAGAAAATGTGGCGGCGGGTCAGCGCCGCTAACCGCGCGGCTCACCCCGAGGGACCCGTCTCGCTGGGCCTCGCCCGATACAATCGCGGCCCATGTCCGTCACGCCCCCGCCCCCGTCCAAGCCCGCCGTCGCGACCCTGGACCTGCGGCTGCCGGCCGCCGGCATCGCGGCCATCGGCGGCGGCGCCTGGCTGCATGCGCGGCCGGCGTGCAACGAGGCGCTGTTCCATGCGGTCAACGGCCTCGGTCCGGACGCGCCGGCGCTGTGGTCGGCGCTGAGCGTGGCCGGCCTCGCGTTGTCGGCGTGGATCTACCTGACCGCCTTCGCGCAGCAGGTGCCCGAACGCGTGGCCCAACTGCTGTGGGGCGTGATCGTGGGCGGACTCACCGCCAGCTGGATCAAGCACCACCTGCCCTCGCCGCGCCCGTTCATGGCGCTGGGCGCGGATCACCTGAACGTCGTGGGCGTGCCGCTGAGCGCGGGCTCGATGCCGTCGGGCCACAGCGCGATGGCCTTCGCGATGCTGGCGGTGCTGGCAAGCGAGAAGCGCCGTCTCGACGAGCGCGGCGCCGTCGGCGGGCCCCTGGCCACCACGCCGGGCCTGTGGTTCGTCGGCCTGCTCGCGCTGGGCATCGCGCTGTCGCGGCTGGCCGTCGGCGCGCACTGGCCGGCCGACGCGCTGGTGGGCGGCGGTCTGGGGCTCGTCTTCGGAAGCCTCGCGCCGCACGCGTGGCCGGTGGGCGCGATGACCCGCCTGCTCGATCGCCGTGGCGGCCAAGTGGCGATGGCCCTGGGCCTGGTCGTGTGTGCGTTCAGCATCGTCGCGACGCCGGGCCTGCTGCAGGCCACCGGCCTGGACGCGCACAAGTGGGCACGCAACCTGGCCACCGGCTACCCGCTGGCCGCGCCGCTGCAGTGGCTGCTGGCGCTGCTGGCGCTCGCGGGCGCGGCGCGCTGGTGGCGCGCGCGCCCGGCGGCTTGAGGCGCGACGCCGCTTGGCCACGATGACCCGCACGCGCTGGATCGCCGCGGCCAGCATCGCCGCCGGCGTCGCGGTGCTGGCCGTGCTCGTGGCGTTCACGCCCTGGCGGCTGCTGGCCGAGCGCGTGGCCAGCGTGCCGTGGCCGGGCTGGGTCGGCGCCACGCTGGGCATGAGCGCCACCTACGCGTTGCGCGCCGGCCGGCTGCGCGCCGAGTGGCTTTGGAAGCTGCGCACGCTGGGCCTGGGCTACCGCGAATGCCTGCAGGTCACGCTGCTGCACAACGCGGCCATCAACGTGCTGCCGATGCGCTCGGGCGAGGCGAGCTATTCGTTCCTGCTGCACCGGCGCTGGGGCGTGGGCCTGGGCGACGCCACGGCCAGCCTCCTGTGGCTGCGACTGCAGGACATGCTGGTGCTGGGCGTGCTGGGCCTGGCCATCCTGGTGCCGGCGCCGCTGCCGTGGCGGATCGGCTTCGTGGTGGCCGCCATCCTCGCCGCCGCCACGCTGCTGCCGCTGCTCGTGCGCCGCCTGCACGTCCACGCGCGCTGGGCCCGGGCGCGCGCCCACGCGAGGGCGCGCGGCACGCGCCAGGCCTGGCATCTCGTGGCCAAGGTGGCCGCCGCCTTCCGCGCGGCGCGCGGCGGCGCGGCCGCGTGGGCGTTCGCCATCGCCAACTGGGTGCTCAAGCTGGGCATCGTCGGCGTGCTGCTGGCCTCGCTGGCCAACCTGCCGCTGGGCGCCGGTTTCTGCGGCGCGCTGGGTGGCGAGCTCGCCGGCGTGCTGCCGCTGCAGGCCCCGGCCGGCGTGGGCACCTACGAAGCCGGCGTCGCGCTGGGCACGCGGGCCCACCACGCCGATGCGCCCTCGACGGCCGCCACGGCAGCCACGGCCGCCGGCGGGGCCGCGTCATCCGCGTCCGCAAACACCGACAATGGCGCAGCGCCGGCCTCGCCGGCGCGGCTGCTGTTCGGTGCCGCGCTCGCCGTCCACGCCCTGATGCTGGTGGTGGCCCTGGCCACTGCCCTCGCCTTTTCCCTGATCGTGCGCGCCCTGCCGGCGCCAGAAAGCAAGACATGACCGCCTCTTCCAGTGGAGAGCACTACCTGCCGTCGGCGTCGCTGGCGCCCGCCGACGTCGGCGGCGCGCACGTCGAGGGCCCGGCCACCGCGTTCGGAGCGCGCGGCGCGCTGGACGTCGACGGCGTGCCGTTCCACCGGCTGTCGGTGGTGGTGCCCATGTACAACGAGATCGAGAACGCTGCACCGCTGATCGACGAGGTGCAGGCCGCGCTGGGCGGCTACCCGTTCCCGTGGGAGCTGCTGGTGGTGGACGACGGCAGCCGCGACGGCACCGGCCAGAAGCTCGAGTCGCACGGCGCCACGGTCGGCCCGCACATCCGCGTGATCCGGCTGTGGCGCAACTTCCGCCAGACCGCGGCCATGCAGGCCGGCATCGACGCTGCCCGTGGCGACGTCATCGTCACGATGGACGGCGACCTGCAGAACGACCCGCGCGACATCCCCAAGCTCGTCGCCCGCCTGCTGCAGGGCGACCTCGATTTCGTGGCCGGCTGGCGCAAGGATCGGCAGGATGGCTTCTGGCTGCGCAAGTTCCCGTCGAAGATCGCCAACGCGCTGATCCGCAAGTCGACCGGGCTGCAGTTCAACGACCTCGGCTGCAGCCTCAAGGCGTTCCGCGGCTCGGTGCTGCGCGAGGTGCGGCTGTACGGCGAGATGCACCGTTTCATCCCGGCGTGGCTGGCCACGGTCACGTCGCCGGCGCGCATGGACGAGGTGCCGGTGAACCACCGCGCCCGCGTCGCCGGCACGTCCAAGTACGGCCTGTCGCGCACGTTCCGCGTGATCACCGACCTGCTGGCGATGCACTTCTTCCTGAACTACGGCACGCGCCCCGGGCACTTCTTCGGCGGCATCGGCCTGTTCACCGGCAGCATCGGAGGCCTGATCCTCGCCTGGATGGCGGTGGTCAAGTTCGTGCTGGGCCAGTCCATCGGCGGCCGCCCCGCGCTGACCCTGGGTTTCTTCATGGTGATCGCCGGATTGCAACTTTTGCTCACCGGCGTGCTCGCCGAGCTGCTCATCCGCATCTACTATGACGGTCGCCACGCGCAGCCCTACCATCACGGACAAGGCACGGCCCCGTCCGACGATGCGGCCTGGCACCTGAACCGCTGATCCTGCCCCTTCCTTGTCGACGCCGCGAAGCCTCGCACCCTCACC
>Ga0209677_101187_pt1 | contig 11952 bp, 6 predicted proteins | sample AraplaCvi_mCL_r2_2_FD_184285 | JGI IMG/M metagenome (GOLD analysis project Ga0209677, IMG submission 184285) | Arabidopsis root microbial communities from North Carolina, USA - plate scrape CL_Cvi_mCL_r2 (SPAdes) (version 2) | ecosystem: Host-associated > Plants > Roots > Endosphere | place: USA... | reverse complement strand
CGTTGGTATCCTTGTTCGGGGTGGTGACAATCAATTTGATTCCCCACCACAGCGTGGCGGCGAAAACGAAATAGACCACGGGCGAGAACAGCACGCCGAATTCGAGGTATTTGTCGATGAAGCCGTTGTCGACGCTCCATTCCGACAGATCCGACGCGATATCCGCACCAAAGCCCCCGCCGAGGAAGGCGTAGCCGGAATTCGCGAAGTTCTGCAGGACGATCGGCCAGATATCGGCGCGGCCGGTCATGTCCGTTGATTTGCCCAGGATCTGAACGATGACGTAGTCGAACGTCCCGGCCTTGAAGGCGACCCCCAGTAAGACAGCTGCGGCCGCGAACTTGATAAAGGCCGGCGCCCGCATCGGTATCGAAAGGCGCGCGACGAACTGAGCGACAAAAAACAGGACCGGCGTGATCAGCATCGTGATGAGCCCGGTCGCGGACCCCGTGCCGAATACACAGGCGACTGCACAGCCGAGGAAGAAAAGGAATCCCGCCATCGGATAGATTGCGGTCCGGTAGAAAATGAGCAGACCGGCAGTCAACCCGGCAAACAGGCCGAGGCCCTGCTTGTGGCTGAAAATGCCTCGCCAGAGGCCTGCATGCACCGTCTGATAGGGGTCGGTGAGTTGGTGAATGGCGACCTCGGGAAACAATATCACCCATATAATGCTGAGCAGGCAGCCGAGCGCCATCGTCCGGATGGTCAGCTTGACGCATTCAAAGCCGGGAAACAGGCCGACCAGCGCCACTCCGAACAGCGCGACCGTCATGTACGTATTCGCGGTGTGAACCGTCGCAGCCGGGTTGCGTGACCAGATCGCAGACAGAAATGCCAGTCCGATCAGCAGCCAGATCGGCCAGCATCGGGTCATTAGCGCCCGCACCTCGGCCGACCCCAAAATAACACCGATCACGAACAATTCAGAACTTATGGTTATAACCTGAAGGATTGGAGAACCGACCCATCTTCCAGTGGCATCCATCGCCAACTGCATGGTGAAGCCGGGGAAATCAAAAATAATGAAAAATATGCACAGGAGGCGGACCAGGACGCCGGCCTTTGGTGCGGAAGGGACGGCCTGCGCCGCCGGCTGCGCCACGGGTCGTGGTCGCGTGACAAATCGGGCCCGATCGGGGATTGGGGCAATGCTCACTGGCCTGGTTCCAAAACTGCCTGCCGAGCGTCCAGTATGACGATCAGAGATACTTTTTTCCACTTCGGAATATGGTGCGCAATGTTATGGATAAGAAAATCGTATGGTACATAATCCGGCGCCGGCCACCTGCGGCGCAGCGACCATAGTTCCAGAATACTGTCAAATACTTACTTTAACCAAGGTAGATGAAACGCATTTAAATTCCATTTGGCGCCGGTTATTGATGGAAGCTGCGGGAGCAGCGTGTTATTTTCGTCGCAGCGAGCGCGACTGCAGGTAAAGGATCGGGAATTCTTATGCTTCATGTGAGCAAGGATCGTAAGCTCGCCGCGTTCGAACCAGAGGTTGTGAACGCTCCCGTATCGTCATCGCCGGCTCAGTATATTCAAATCGTGCGCGGGTTCCTGCGCCGACAGCTTTGGATCTTGCTTATTACCGTTGCAGTGGCTTTCAGCGCCGCGACGGCATTTTTCCTGATCACGCCTGCGACTTACAAGGCGACGTCCACTGTCGGCATTGATACGGCGAAATTCCAGCTATTCCAGCCGGTCGGCGAACTTTCTATCGAATCGTCGGCAGCGGTCGAAAGCCAGCTCGAAATCATACGATCGGAAAAAATCGCGCTCGAGGTCATCAAGTCCCTTCATCTGGCCGATGATACCAGCGAACAGGGCGGCCTGTTCTCATCCTCCAAGCCGGGGTCGGAATTCGAGCGTACGCGAAATATGCTGGCGATCGTACAGAAGCGCCTCACCGTCAAGCGCCTCGGCATCGCGTGGATCATCGATATCGGCTACGAAGACACGGATCCGAACCGGGCGGCGCAGATCGCCAACGCGTTCGCCGACGCCTACATCGCCGACCAGTTCGACGCCAAATATCAGATGACCCGTCAGGCCAGTTCATGGCTCGAAGGGCGCGCCAAGGAGATGCGCGAGCAGCTGCAGGCCGCACAGCGCGCCATCGTCGATTTCAAGTCGAAAAACAACATCATCGATACCGGTGGTCGGCTCATAAGCGACCAGCAACTGGCCGAACTCAACGGGCAGCTCGTTACGGCCCGTGCCCAGACCATCGAGGCAAAGGCTCGGCTCGATCGGATCAATGGCATCATCCAATCGGCTCTCGCGCCGGGAAACAGCAATCCGCTTATTACTGACGTTCCGATCAACGATGCTTTCGCGAAATTGCGTACGCAGCTGGTCGATCTGACCTCCAGGGAAACCGAGTGGGCTGCGAAGGTAGGGCCGAACCATTCGGCCGTGCTGAACGTGCGCAACCAGATGAACCAGGTGCGCAACGCCATGCTGGATGAGCTGCACCGGGTCGGCGAAACCTCCAAGAGCGACTATGAGGTCGCACAGCGCCGAGAAAAGAGCCTCGACACGCAGGTGGCGCAAGCGGTCGCGCAATCCGAAGCATCAAATCGTGCGCAAGTCACCCTTCGCGAGTTGGAGAGCTCTGCGGCAGCCACCAAGGAAATCTACGAAAGGATCAACAAGCGATACCTGGAATCGGTCGAGCAAAAATCGTTTCCGGTGTCGGAAGCCCGGGTGATTACGCGAGCGGAGCGCCCGCTCCATCGCGAATTCAAGACGACGCTGAAGTTCCTGGGCGGCATTCTGGGCGGCAGCTTGGCGCTCGGCTTCGGCCTCGCGGCGGTTCGCGAGATCATGGACAGCGTCTTCCGCACCGTCGCCCAGGTCGAAAAGCGCTTGCAGATGAGCTGCCTCGCGCTCGTTCCTCTCCGAAAGGACGAAACGCCGGAGCACGCCGCGCCCTATCAGTGGCCCGGCCCCCGCGTCGTCCATGTCGAAGGTCCGCCGAGGTCCGTGATCGATACCCCCTTGTCGGGCTATTCGGAGGCGGTGCGTTCAATCAAGCTCGCGATCGACCTTAACGGCACGTTCAGCGGCACCAAGATCATCGGCCTGACGTCCTCCTTGCCGAAAGAAGGCAAGTCGACACTCTCGGCCTCTCTCGCGCTCGCCATCGCCCGCGCCGGCTCCAAGGTCGCTCTGGTGGACTTCGATCTCCGCAATCCCACGCTCACTCGGACGCTGTCCCCAGGGGCGACCATCGGCTTTCTCGACGTGATTTCCGGCGGAACGCCGCTGGCCGACGCGCTCTGGAGCGACGAAACCAAAAACCTCTCGTTCCTGCCGACGGTCGTGAGGGATCAGTTCGTGCAAAGCAACGAGATCATGGTCGCGCCCGTGACCAAGATGTTCCTGGAACGGCTGCGTAACGAATATGCTTACGTGATTGTCGACCTGCCTCCGCTCGCGCCCGTCATCGACACCCGCGCGACCACCAACCTGGTCGACTTCTACATTGGCGTCATCGAATGGGGCGGCACAAAGATCGATGTCGTCGAACACGCGCTGAGCCGAGCGTCCGAGGTCGCCAGCAACATGCTGGGTGTCGTTTTGAACAAAGTCGACATGGAAAAGTTCGACAATTACGATCTCGAAAATCGGGATTATTATATCAACGAGCATTATTCGCAGTATGGCTATAAGGCCTGAGCAGGCCGACGCTGGGGCAGCGGGCTGACGCTCGATCACAATCGTTGTTGTCAGTAAGGACCTGCAGGTTTGGGCGCGAGCGGGCCAAGCCGATCCTTGGACGCTAGGCTCGATCTGGCATTGGGACAGACCAGAGTGGCGTCACGCCAACGCTGCTCCAAGCCGTTGCCTGCGGCCTTCTCCGACCTCGCTGAAGCCAGCCGGGCTACCATCGCCGTCATCCGGACTGCACGTCATCGATTCTGGACCGATGAACGGTCACCGGCCGGGCCGCGAATACGATCGTCGGCTGCGGCGCTTTGCCGTTCGCCGCCGTGTGGTCTAGCCTTTCGAGCGGAGGTCCGCCCGCGCAAGGCGTTGCAGGGCCAGCCACAATCCCGTACCTCGCGCGATGTCCGAGGAATACAGGGCGACATATATCCCGACAGGCCCGAAAGCGCTTCCAAGCACGACCACCATGGCCGCGCCGGCCACGTTGGCGACCCCACTGACCGCCGCCGACACCTTGTGCCGATCTGCAGCATTCAGAGCGTCAAAAGCGAGAAACTGGACGGCCGTCGGAATAACGGTCCATGCCAGGACCTGCACGACGCCGGTGGCCTCGTGATAGGCCGCTCCGAACGCGAGGGGCGCAAATGGAGCGACTGCAAACAGGCCTATGCTGGTCAGCGCACTGATCCCGACGGAATAGACGAGGTATTTCCTTGCCAGCTTCAGGCTGGCAGCCGCGCCGCTTCGCCCCGCCACGGCGAGCTTCCCATAGATGACGCGATCGAATGCGCCGGGCACAACCAGCGCCGCGCCGATCAGACGCCGGCCCGCACCGTATACGGCGACGAATTCGGGGCTGGTCACTGCGCTCAGGACCAGGATATCGATGTTGTGGCGGAGCATGATCAGAAAGCTCGACCAGGCCAGATGCCAGCCGAGCCAGATCTCCTCCCGCAGCACGCGCCAGCGCGGTCTGCCGAAATGCCGAATCGCCAGGAAGCCCGCGACGCAGAGCGCGACGTGACACCCCGCCCACCAGATGGCCCAGGTGCTGAGTGATCCGAGGCCGAAGCCGAGGCATGCAACGGCCGCGACGAGCGCGCGGACCACCCCTGCCCCGCTATTGATGAGATTGGCGCGCTTGAAATCATGGCGAGCGAGGAAGACGTTTTCGATCAAGCTCAGATAGCCCGGCATGATCACGTTGGTCGGCACCAACAGGCCGAGGATCGCCAGGCGCTCCAGAGGGGTCCCCACGGGAACGAACGGCATCATGCCGGCGATCAGCAAGAGGCTCAGGCTGGCGCCGGTCAACATGATCATCAGCGTGGTGTGACCGAGCGCCTCGGGATAGCGCGCCGGGTCGCGGCTCACGATTCTCCGCAGGACCTCGCCCGGACCGAATCCGCATAAGGTATTGGCCAATGCCGTGACCGCGGTGATCGTCGTCAGATGACCGAATTCCGTCGTCCCGAGAAAGCGTGCGAGCAGGATGAAGGCCAGCGCCTGGGCAAAGATGCCGATGACCAGACTTCCGATCGAGCCAACGACCAGCCGTAACGTCGGAAGCTTGGGCCGAACGAACTGAACAACTGCGGGAATGCTAATCATTGCCAGGTTCGTCTGCGGCTCGCGCTGTCATATCGTTGGCCGCGATCTGGCGACGATTGGCTTCAACTGTATCAACCTTCTCGCCGTTCCGGAGCCGTGCATAACAGCCCCAACAGGTCGATGCACCCAAGTAGCGATGCGTCGGGATGGTCCGGGACAGCCCTGGCACGGTCCACTGATCGACAATGTCATACCCTAACTCGTCCAGAGAGGCGAGAAACTGCGGGAGATTCCGAATTTGATAAGGGACTTCTGCACAACCAAAATTTTCCAGCGTGACGACCGTCGGCCCCTCACGCGTCTGAACCTTGTTAAGCAGGAGGTGCCGCGGCAGGACTTGAAGCTGGCGAAGCAGGTCGGAGAAAGGAATATCGAGATATTGAAGCAATCCGGAAGCCAACAGGACGTCGATCCGAGGCAATCCCGTCAGCGTGTCGACGAAACGTATTCCGCTCAATCCCTCCTCGATCGCCCTCTGTTGTCCGGCATGAACGATCGACGGGACGTCGTAGACGATCCACTCCAGCTTTCCGGCCAGATCCAGATGCTGCCGGAACGCCCGGAATTTCGTGCCCATGTGGCCGCCCGCGTCGAGCAGCACCCGCGCTTCGTCACCGATCCGAGATAGCCAGAACAGGACGGGGTAATCCTCCGGGTTGATCTGGCACATCATGTCGAACGCGTGCATGACCACCGCGTCGTTGTCGTAGCCGACCAGCGTCCCTGGCCGCACTGCCGCGGCGGCCTCAGCGACGTCAGCGAAAGACCCGCGGTAACGCAGGCGCGACGACCCGAAGAACGCCAGCACGCGCCAAATCGCCGTACGCGCGAGCATATCCATCCGGTCAACAAGACGGCCGCGCCTGATTTCGTCGGGTAGCTTCACGTTCACGACCTGATCAGCCCGTTGTCATTCCGCGGTCGTCGTCACGACACTCTTGGAGCGATTGCGCACCCACGCTTCGGCACGCAGGACAAACTGGCCGCGGAGCGAGCACGACGGCTGAGTAATATCCTGAAACGTAATTTCGTTCGGCTTCCAGCGCAATTTCGAGAGATCTTTTCCGGTCGAAAGGTTCAGCAGTCCGAACTTGTGCTCAATCGACCATTTGATGATCTCGACCACGAGCGTGGTCATGACGCCGTACTTCTTCCATTCCGGATCGAAGCCGGAGAAGTACAGGTACAATTCATGATCGAACGCGAATGCCAGCCGGATGGCGGCAAGCTCTCCATTCACGTGCATCTCGAATGCACGCGCGCAGCCCTGTGCCGCAAAGCCGTCGATGGCATCCGCCAGGAAGTCACGATGCCGCTTGATGGCGAAATTGTCACGGTGGTAGGCCATGTCGCCAGCCTGCGACCGTGCCTTATGAAGCTCGAGAAAGCGATGGAGCGCCCCCTTCAGTTCGTCGCGCTGATCGATGACGCGAAAGGTGAGCTTGTGACCGTCTCGATCAATGAACTCATAGCCCTTTCGCAGGCTCTTGCGCGTGTTGTTCGACAGCCGCCCATGAAACTCCTCCCAGCTGTCCGGAAGTTCCACGACGTAGTCGGGCAGCGACCGTTCCAAGGTCGAGCGCTGGAGCGCTTCGAGCGGGCGCTGCGCCTCCACATCGGTCCGAACACCACTCCACTTGAAGATATCCCAATCCGCATCATTGCACTTGAAGTAGTTCAGCAGTGCCTCGACGACCTCCTTCTGCCGCTCGGGACGGCAGACGATGCCGCGAATTTCGGTCAGACTCGGGTCAGCTCCGAAGAATTGGATCTTACAGAACCGCATAGGCCCGTAGCCCGGCCGGTAGATTTTCACCAGCGGCACCACGGCCACGAGACGGCCGTCCGCATCCCTGACCGAGTGGAGGAAGAACTCGTCGCGCTTCAGCGATCCTCTGCGCTCAAAGTGCTTCCACCACAATTGGTGCCACAATGGAGACGTGAACGGAGTGCGCGGGGAAATCTCGGAATCGAGTTGCCGCCATTCCGCGAGCAGGCCCTCGAACGCCTCCGTAACCGTGAGCTTCCGGATTTTGAGCGTCATAGCTTCACTTAATCGCTTTACAGGAATCTCAGGAACCCACGCGCAAACAGCTTCAGCGCGTAGAATTCGACGAAACCGTGATCACGCATATATTTAGAATTCGTGTGCATCCGAGCGTCGTGCAGTTGCTGCTGGTCCTGCTCCGTCAACTCGGATGCGTGCATGAGAGATGGAAATCCAATTCGATATTTTAGGCCAACCTGATCAATGAAATGTACGCCAAATCGTCGCATGACACGCACGTAGAAATCGACGTCTTCCCGAAGACGAAGCTTCGGATCGAAGCCTCCCGTTTGCTCCATGCACTCACGCCGCACGATCCCGCCGCTGCAGACGAGCAGCGCCCGTTGGAACATGAGGCACGCCACGAATGCCAGCTTCGTACGAAATTGCTGACAAACCCGTGACATCCGCGCTGATTCGGCAAAATATTGAATCTCTTGCTCTAGTTGTTCCTTTGGGCAGTCGCCGAACGGCTCGATCCGACCGTAGATGAGCCCGACCTCCGGCCGCTCGGCAAACGCGGCTCTCACGGCCGCGTAGTATCCAGGTGGAACGATGTCGTCGTCATCAAGGAAGTGGATAAAATTCCCACTTGCCTTTGGCCAGCAGAGATTCCGAACGATGCTTGGGAATCCTCCGGTCGGCCGCGGGTTGGGCAGGTAGCGCACCCGGGGATCCCCGAGGCTCGATACGACCGGCTCGGCCGAGCGCTCGGGGCTATCATCCATCACGATGACCTCGACCGCAACGTCGTGCTGATCCAGGGCGCTCTGGATCGCCGTCCGCAGCAGCTCCGGCCTGCGAAACGTGGGCATGACAACCGAGAATTCAGGCGCATTCATCGCGTATTCCGGCACCGGCCGCTCACTTTTATTTGCGAAGATTTCCCGATCACAGGCGGATCCTGCTGGTCAATACACGATCCCGCCTTGTATTTCGCGCCATTTGAATAAATTGATTAATTGCTGTTAGTCGTACTGGCTTCGACAAAAATTCATTCGAAAATCGCCTCTCCGCAGGGTCGGAACCGAACGGTCAGTTCCGGTCTCGCTTCGCGAGACGCGCCGGGATCCCATATGCCGCGGTCCGCGCCGCATTGGTGGCACTACCCCGATAGTCGGCGTTCACACAGACGATATCCCGCAAGGACTCATCCCTCCGGAATGGCGTGCTCGAAGCGGTATTCCGGGTCGGAATGCGAGAGGTCGAGCAGCGGCTGCGCTGTTCCTTTCAGGTAATGATCGAAAAAAGCCAGTGCATACTCTCTGACAATCTGCGCCGCCCTGTGCGGAGCGATCCGGCCGGACCGGTTGAGTTTCCGCAAAGGAGAGGTGAATGCATAATCTGAAAAATTGAAGTGCTTCACCGCACTGATCGAGAGCCAATAGCCGCCATGCTCCTCGAACAGCTTCTTCATCTGCACGAACTGGTCCCATTCGAGCCCCATCTCCCTGCGCTCAGCCGAACTGGCGTTCGGCGCGGCATCCGGCGGGACCGGATCGGCACCCGCCATCAGGAGAAATGGTGCACGCGCTCCTTGCTGGAACGATTCTCCGGCCATCACGCCATCCATGTCGAGACAGGCCTTCAGGCGTGGGTCGCTCCAGCAGGCCTGCGCCGCGACGCCGCCGCCAAGTGAAAATCCGAAAGCCCCGGTCCGTTCGAGATCAAGGCGGCCCGAAAGAGATCCTTTCGGATCGGACGCGTCGAGCGCACGCAGGCGGTCCAGCACGAACCGCAGATCGGCCGCTCTCAGCATGATCTGTGCCTCGATCGTCCGCACGAAGTCCCGATAGCTCGCGTCGGAATCGTAGGCATGCTCGTCCGACAGCGCCGTCTTGACGATCCTGCCATCCGGAAAAACCGTCGCACGAGAGCCATAGGGATGATCCAGCCCCACCACGATATAGCCGTTGCTTGCAAACTCCTCGGCCAGCGCGGTGTTCTCGGTGCGCATTCCGTCCCAGGACGGCTCATAGATCAAAACCGGATAGCGCGGCTGAGCGGACGCGAGCGGTGCGTCGGCCCGGGCATGGGTCTTCACCAGCGCGAATTGCGCGCTCCTTATGGAGGTCGTCGCCCGCTCGCGATAGGCGGCGGCCTGCTCTCGGCCCGTGGGCGCCGCTGGGTACCAGATCTGGACCATCAACTCCCTGGCCTCTTCTTGCGAAGCCGGCTCTCGCCTGTTGTCATCAACGAAGTGTCTGACCTGGGTCCCGACCTGATAAGGTCCGCTCGGGACAGGCAATTGAAACACCGGAAAAACCGTGCTCAGCACAATTCCCCCACCGAGCCCGCCGAGCATGAGCACGGCCGCCGCATACTGGAATTCGGCATCCGCCATGAGCCCAGGCAGCACTTGGCGCAGAAGGCCGGCCGCAAGCACGATGTAGACCGGCAGCATCTGCCAGCGATACCCCTCGGCCAACAGGTGCCACGCCAGAATCGGCACGCAAAGCCAGAGGCCCCAACTGATCCATTCATATTCGGTACGGTCCGGCGAGAGCAGATGCAGGACGTAGCCGAACAGCCCAACAACGATCACGCACTCCAGAGGACGCATGTTTCAGCCCCGATCGCCTGCTGACATCATTGAAGCACTCGGCTGCTCTGCGTGCAGAGCCTAAACCAACTTTTCAAACAAGGTATGTCACAAGCTGTTCAGCGACTCGTTTGACGTGGGGCTGCCGCATGAACGTCAGATGATCGCCGGGCACGTAGTTCACCTTGACGCCTTTCTGCGCGATCAGCTCCCAGCCGAGAGATACGTTGTGACTGTACTCCGGATCGCGCTCCGCGACTCTGAAGAGAATGATCTCGGACGGAACTGGCATCGGCTCGTATCCTCGTGCCGTCGTCTTGAACATCGTCACATTATCGCGCAGCAGCGCCGGCATCGGACGATTGGCGATCCGAAACAGCCGCCGGCTGACGGACCAGAACCGCTCGTGCACGTTCTTCCGGACGAAATAGGACGCACTTGAGAAGGCAATGCTGGCCTTGTGGTCTGCAAAGCGCCGATAATAGCGATGTATGCGATCAAGCACGCGCGTGGTCCAGAACTGGATCCAGCTGCCCCAAGGAAGGTTGCGATAATATCCGGAATTTGCGGTGTCCAGCATGACGATGAACTCGACGACCTCACCCGCGGCGACGAGCTGCGCCGCCATTTCCAGCGCCACCATTCCGCCGAACGAATAGCCGCAAAGCCGGTATGGCCCGTGCGCCTTAACGCGTTTGATCTCCTGATTGTACAGGCTGGCGAGCTCGCGCACGCTCATGGCCTTCTGTGCGCCATCGAGCTCGGGGGCGGCAAGCCCGTAGACGGGCTGGTCGCCCGGCAGCGACTCCGCGAGCGCCTGATACGCCAGCACATGGCCGCCGCCACCATGGACGCAGAACAGCGGAGTTCTCGAACCGGTTGCGCGCAAGGGAACGAGAGACGATTCGAGGCTGTCGGCATGGCCGCCGTCGATCAGCCGGCCGAGTTGCTCGATGGTCCGATTGAGCAGCAGGTTCGAAAGATCGACCCTGGTGCCGAACTCCCTTTCGATGATCGACATCAGCGAAGCCGCCATCAGCGAATGCCCGCCGAGATCGAAGAAGTCATCACAGACGCTGACATTCGGGAGCTCGAACAGCTGGCCCCAGATCGCCGCCAGCTTGGCCTCGGCGGGACTGCGCGGACCGACATATGGCCGGGCCGGTCGCTCAGCGGCCGCAGCGGGCGTCCGTTGCGCAATCGCCGGAGGCGTCAAGTCCGCAATGCTCTGGCTCGTGTCGGCGGCGATCGCTTCCAACACCGACACGAAATAGGTCAGGACGTTCTGGATCGAGGCCGGCTCGAACAGACCCTGATTGTATTCGAGATTGGCAAAGACGCCGTCATGGCGCTCGATGATGGCGAGCTGGAGTTCGAACGGATTTCCGAAGCTTGGCGTAGGCACCGGCGTGACCAGGAGATTGCCGGCCTGGCGAGGCTGCAGGAAAGCGGTCTGATACAGAAAATAGAACTGAAACAGCGGGTTTCTGCCCTGGACGGAGCGCATCTTGAGGCGCTCCATGATGCTCTCAAACGGGTAGACCGCGTGATCCAGCGCGTCCATCGTCACCTGGCTGACCCGCTTCAGCACCTCGCTAAGCGTCGGATCGCCAGCCAGGTCCAGCCGCAGCGCGATCGGTCCGGAAAACGGCCCGATCAGCGGCTCCGTCTGGGTGTTGCGGTTTGCCGAGGGCGCACCGATGATCAGATGAGGCTGCCTCGTGAACCGCTCCAGCAGGACGGCAAAGGCGCCCACCGTCAGCATGAACATCGTGACATTGGCCGATTGGGCCACCGTCTTGAGCCTCTCGACGAGGCGCTGATCCAGCCGCTTCGATTGGACGGCGCCACGGACGCTCGGCCGCTGCCCGGGTGGATGGTCGGTCGGAAAATCGAGCACGGGCAGCGAGCCATTGAGCGCCGTCATCCAATAGTCGAGATGCTCGACCGCCTGCTCTGACGCCAGCCATTCGTTCTGCCAGACCGCAAAATCCGCATATTGTATCGGGAGCGGCGACAGCTCCGGTGTGGCTGTCCGTGCCAGCGCCTCGTAGATCGTCCACAGCTCGCG
>Ga0209677_101186_pt1 | contig 11953 bp, 11 predicted proteins | sample AraplaCvi_mCL_r2_2_FD_184285 | JGI IMG/M metagenome (GOLD analysis project Ga0209677, IMG submission 184285) | Arabidopsis root microbial communities from North Carolina, USA - plate scrape CL_Cvi_mCL_r2 (SPAdes) (version 2) | ecosystem: Host-associated > Plants > Roots > Endosphere | place: USA... | reverse complement strand
ACCGGCCTGTCCGTCGTCCACGTCAATCGCACGCTTCAGGAGCTGCGTTCCTCGCGCCTGATCGTGCTGCGCGACCGCATCCTGACGGTCAACGATCTGGATGCGCTGAAGGGAGCGGCGCTGTTCAACCCGGACTATTTGCACTACGTCGCACAGGAGTAGTCGAAGCGCCGGGCTGACCATGTCGTCGGAAAAGGGGGGTGCGCGGCGGAACATCGCCTGCGGCCCGCCGTTTTCAGTCGAAGGAGGACGAGCATGGCAAAGCAATCTCCACGACAGCGGCGGATCGCCGGCCGAGTCATGCACGAGTTCAAGCATGGCGAGCTGAAGAGTGGCCGCGCCGGCAAGGCCGGCAAGGTCAAGAGCCGGCGCCAGGCGATCGCGATCGCGCTCGAAGAGGCGGGGACCTCGAAATATGAAAGCGGTCGGCGCAATCGGCGGAATCTTCGGCGCACCGAAAACAAGGAAGCCAAGGGCCGCACGGCGCAGCAGGAACGGGAGGGCAAGTCCCGCGTCGGCGCGTCACGCAAGCGCGAGAGCACCCGCGCCATGGGTGGACGCGATGCCCGGAAGACCACTGCACGCGGCCGGCACGCCGCCAACGCACGCGCCCGCAAGGCCGACGGTCATACCCGTCAGGAGCTTTATGCGCGCGCCAGGAGGCGCGGCATCGAGGGCCGTTCGAAGATGACGAAGCGGCAGCTGGAAAACGCCCTCGGCATGCGTTGACCGGATCAGCGGCAGCAATTCGACATGCGGCAGTCGGCACAGGCGAAGCGTATCCGCTTGCAGTGTTAGCCGGCATGGTCTCCGAACGGCGGGATGAATCGCATGTTCATTCCGCTCGCTCCGTCCTTGTCGGCAACCGCTCGCGCCTTGCCAGCTACGGCTGGCCCGAGCCGCCGGCCGCGCCATAGATTTGGCCGTTGGCGTAGCTCGCATCCGCCGCCGCGAGCTGCACGTAGATCGAGCCGAGCTCGGCCGGTTGGCCGGGGCGTCCGAGCGGAGTCTGGCCGCCGAACTTCTCCAGCTTCTCCATCGAGGCACCGCCGGACACCTGGAGTGGCGTCCAGATCGGCCCCGGTGCGACCGCGTTGACACGAATGCCCTTCGGGCCGAGCTGCTTGGCCAGCGACTTCACGTAGTTCATGGTCGCGGCCTTGGTCTGAGCATAATCGTAGAGATCAGGCGAGGGATCGTAGGCTTGCTCTGAGGCCGTGCCGATGATGCAGGCGCCGGGCTTGAGGTGCGGCAGCGCCGCCTTGATGATCCAGAACGGCGCATAGACGTTGGTCTTGATCGTCGCGTCGAAATCCTCCGACGAGATGTCGAGGATGGAATCATGCGCCTGCTGCCGCGCCGCATTGCTCACCACGATGTCGAGGCCGCCGAGGCCGTCGACGGCCTGCTGGACGAGCTTCTTGCAGAAGGCTTCGTCGCGCAGGTCGCCGGGAATCGCCAGGGCGACGCGGCCTTCCTTCGTGATCAGCGCGATGACTTGCTGGGCATCGGGCTCCTCGGTCGGGAAATAGTTGATGGCGACGTCGGCGCCTTCGCGCGCAAAGGCAATGGCTGCGGCGCGACCCATGCCAGAATCGCCGCCGGTGATGAGGGCCTTGCGCCCGACAAGCCGTCCCGAGCCCTTGTAGCTGCTCTCGCCATGATCCGGCGGCGGGTCCATCCGGCTCGCCAGTCCCGGCCATGGTTGCGACTGCCGCTTGAACGGAGGCTTGGGATAGCGGCCGGTCGGATCGATCAGGTCCTGCTCTGCCATCTGCTCGTTTCCTTGCGCTGTTGCCGGCAGGGCGGCTGCAGCGAACGCCGCGCCCGTTGCGTGTACGACCTGTCGGCGCGACACCGACGATTCATCTCTGTTGCTCATGGGCTCCTCCGCTGGTTCGCTCTGCTAACGCGGGGAGGCAGGCGTCGTTGCTGGACACCGGTGTCCTGGCGTTCACGAAGAAACGATCCCGGCAGGGCCGCCGGGATCGTTCTCGCTGAGCCGTGTAGTTACTTGCTGGACTGGCCGACGCTCGGAGCCTTGCCGAGCTCCTGCGCCATCTCGAGGTGGTGCTGGAGCGTGGGCAGGGTCTTGCCGGCCCAGTCCTTCAGCTCGGCATTCTCACCGCCCTTGGCGTAGCGCTCGAACAGCGACACCGCGTCCTTGTGCGCGCTGACCTGATCGGAATCGAAATCCGAGCTGAAATCCTTCCCCGAAGCAGCCTTGAGCTTGTCGAGCTTGCTCTGATGCGAGCTGTCGAGCTCGGTAGGCAGCGTGGCCTTGACCTTGCCGCCAGTCACCATGCTCTTCAGCTCGGTCGAGGTCTTGGTGTGGTCGGTCACCATCTGCCGCGCGAAGGTCTTCTCCTGGGCCGTTCCTTTCTGCTCGCCCAGCTTGTTCGACTCGATCTCGAACATGTCGCTGGTCGCGACTTCCTTGACGAAGTCGTCCGTGCTCGGCGTCACGCCGAGTGCCGAGTTCACCCCGGTTTTCTCGCCCATCGACTGGGCAAGGGCAGGGCCTGCGAGGAGCACGCAGCCCAAGGCGATGACAACACGTTTCATGATCCGGATCCCTTTGGCTTCAGCCGGGCATTCGAACGGATGCGCGGCACAATGGTGTGCCGGACCAACCTTCTTTCGGAGGCGTTTGTTCCTAATTCGGAAACGGCCGGGCGGACCCGCAGTTTCAAATGCAATGTGTCAGTCGGTCGGCTTGCGGCCGGTGCGCGCGTTGAGCGGATCGGTCGGCGGACGCCGCAAACGCTCTGGCAGGAACGGCTCGTCGGGGACCGAGGTGGGCATGGCGCGCACATCGGCAGCCTGCTGGGCCCGCTCATGCGATGTCTGGTTGTCGTTGAACTGGTGCTTGACGTCGACGCCGCTGACCGGATCATTGACGCCGTGCTGGATGTCACGGGAATCGCTCATGACGCAGTCTCCTATTCCCGGCAGGCAGGTTGGATTCGAGCGACCGCACCTGGCGTCGTGCGGCACCCGCGAGAAGAACGGGCGGCCATGCGGTCCGTTCCAACGACAATGGCGCTCAAAACCTTGTCCTGAAGCCGGCCGTTGCGTCAGGAAGCGATGATGATCTTGATGCCCATCCGCTCGATCGCGTTCGCGTCGGCGTCCGCCAAGCCGTCATCGGTGATGAAAGCCTGGATCAGCTCGAGCCCGCCGAGCCGGGTGAAGGAATTCCGGTTCACCTTGGTGGAGTCGGCGACGAGATAGACCTCGCTCGCGGCCTTGATCATCGCCTGCTTGATCGGCAGGTCGGCGAAGCTCGGATAGGTCAGGCCGGCCTCGATGGAAACGCCCGCGGTCGCGAGGAAGAGGCGCGATGCAAAGATGTTGTCGAAATACTGGGCGGATTTCTCGCCGCTGAGCGACAGCGTCGGCGCCTTGAAATGGCCGCCCGGCATATGGACCTCGAATGAGGGAATGGCGCCGAGCGTCAGCGCGATGTTGAGCGCATTGGTGATGACGGTCAGGCCTTGCCGCCCGGTCAGATGATTGGCGACTTCGGTAGTCGTCGATCCGGCGTCGAGGATCAGTGTCTCGTGATCCTGCACCAGCCCGGCCGCGACCCTGCCGATCTTCCGCTTGCGGTCCATGTTGGCGAGATGCTGAAGCGAGAGTGTCTGCACCTGCTGGGGCACCGAGTTCAGATAGGCGCCGCCATGGTCGCGGGTGATGAAGCCGTCCTGCTCCAGCCGTTCCAGGTCCTGCCGCACCGTGACTTCCGAGACGCCGAAGGCGCCGGAGAGGTCCCTGACCCGGGCGCTGCCTTCCTCCTGCAGCCATTCGAGAATCTTCGCCCGGCGGGGCTCCGCAAGCAGCGCGCTGCGGGGCTCGGTGCTGCCGCCGGACGCGGTTCGTCGCAGCGCTTTTGGTGAATTCGGCCGCTTCGCAGAGAGCTTCGTCCTACCCGCCATCGCACTCGTTCCCGCGAAAAAGCAGCATCGCCGCTCGATTTCTCGCCGGAGCACCAGGCAGGCCTGGCCTCCGCGCGCTCCTAACCCGTCGATTCGAAGACGGGAGGAGCCCCATCTACAGATAACCCGGTTGCGACCGCGGGCCAAGCGCCGCCGAACTCGAAAACAATAAAATCGAAGAAAATCGAAAGCTGGTATTGACGAATTGTAAGGACCCGTGCTTCGTTCCGTCAAAATACGAAATCACGCGCGGCGGGATCGTCCGTCCGGTGGGGAGGAACCGATGCGAGCTTTCAAGAAGCCGGTCACGCTCGGCCTGATCGTTGGCAGCAGGCTGTTCTTCAACGGTCAGCCTGCGCTGGCAGCGCGCGCGCAGGCGATCGCCCAGCTGGAAAAGCTCGGCGTCGCGGTCAAGACCCTGCCCGCACATGCGACCGAGAACGGCGCGGTGCAGTCGCGCAAGGATGCGGCGCTCTATGGTGACTTCTTTCGCTCCCATCGCGACGAGATCGACGGCCTCGTGATCCTGCTGCCGAACTTCGGGGACGAGGTGGCGATCGCCGAGTGCGTATCGCGCGCCGCGCTCAATGTTCCGATCCTGCTGCAGGCCAGCAACGACGAGATCGACAAGGTCGACGTCCACCATCGCCGCGACGCGTTCTGCGGCAAGATCTCCGTGACCAACAATTTCTATCAGTACGGCATCCGCTTCACCGACACCTCGTCGCACACGCTGGACGTCGACGGCGACGAATTCCGCGACGACCTTGCCCGCTTCGCCGCGGTCTGTCGCACGGTGCGTGGCCTCAAGAATGCGCGCATCGGCGCGATCGGGGCGCGGACATCGCCGTTCCACACCATGCGCTACAGCGAGAAGCTGTTGCAGGCGTCCGGCATCACGGTGGTCACCGTCGACCTGTCGGAGATCATCGGCGCGGCCTCGGCACTTTCGGCTGACGATCGCGACGTCAGGGCCAAGCTCGAGGAGATCTCGGCCTATGGTTCGATCCCAGCGACCATCAAGCGCGAGAACATCGTCAAGCAGGCCTGCTTCTCGATCGCGGTCGACCGCTGGATCGAAGAGAACGATTGCGACGCGTCCTCGATCCAATGCTGGCGCAGCCTGCAGGACAATTTCGGCTGCGCGTCGTGCCTGTCGATGAGCATGATGGGCGAGAAGCTGATGCCGAGCGCCTGCGAGGTCGACGTGATGGGCGCGGTCTCGATGTACGCGCTCGCGCTGGCCTCCAAGGCGCCGCCGGCCATTCTCGACTGGAACAACAATTACGGCCGCGAGCGTGACAAATGCGTCTGCACGCATTGCGGCAACTTCCCGAAAAGCTTCATCGGCGACACGCCGGAGATCTCCAATCTCGACGTGCTCGGCGAGGTGATCGGCCGCGAGAAATGCTTCGGCGCGGTCAAGGGCAAGGTCAAGTCCGGCCCGATGACGTTCTTCCGGCTCTCGACCGACGATCGCCACGGCACCATCAAGGCCTATGTCGGCGAGGGCGCCTTCACCGACGATCCATTCCCGATGGATGGCGGTATCGCAGTCACCACCGTCCGCAATTTACGGCAGCTTCTGAGCTTCATCTCGCGCAATGGCTTCGAGCATCACGTCGCGATGGTGCGCGGCCACCATGCAGGGATCGTCGAGGAGGCGATCACTGGCTATCTCGATTGGCCGCTCTATCGCCATGAGCGGTCCGAACCGGCGACGCCGCTGCTGGTTCGCTGAGCAATTCTCTGGAGATTCCCGTGCCTTCTTCTCATCCTCTTGCCGACACGACACGCGCAAAGGCGCGCCAGATCCGGCGCCATGCGATCGACATGGTCTATCGGGCCAAGCAGGGACATCCGGGCGGCGACATGTCGGTCACCGACATTCTCTCGGTGCTCTATTTCGGTGTGCTTCGCCTCGACCCCGCCAATCCCAACGATCCCAGGCGCGACCGTTTCGTGCTGAGCAAGGGACACTGTACCGGCGCGCTCTATGCGACATTGGCGGAGAAGGGGTTCTTTCCGGTCGAGCAGCTCCAGACCTACATGCAGCCGTTGTCGCGGCTGAACGGCCATCCCAACCGTAACTACACGCCGGGTGTCGAGACCAATACCGGGCCGCTCGGTCACGGCATGCCGGTTGCTGTCGGTATCGCCATCGCCGGCCAGATCGACAAGGCCGACTTCCGCACCTTCGTTGTAGTCGGCGATGGCGAGCTGCAGGAAGGCAGCAACTGGGAAGCGGCGATGACAGCCGGCCACCGCAAGCTCGCCAACCTTACCCTGATCATCGATCGCAACGGCCTGCAGCAGGGTGCGCGCACCGAGGATACGGCCGCGCTGGATCCGCTCGCCGACAAGTGGCGCGCGTTCGGCTGGGAGGTCGTCGAGATCGATGGGCATGACCACGACGCGCTGCTGACGGTGCTTGCTGCTCCCATCGCCGGACGAACCCGCCCGCTCTGCGTCATCGCACGCACGCACAAGGGGCAGGGCGTGTCCTACATGCGCGACCAGGTGTCCTGGCATCACGGCGTTCCGAACCAGGCCCAATACGAGCTGGCACTGCAGGAGATCGGTTGATGAGCGTCGCGACCACCGCCGCCGGCCGCTACGATTGCCGCGAGGCCTTTGCCAAGACGATCGAAGCGCTTGCGGAGCAGGATGAGCGCATCGTCGCGGTCGTCAATGACAGCGTGGGCTCGAGCAAGCTGGTCGGCTTTCAGAAGCGCTTTCCGGATCGGCTGATCAATGTCGGCATCGCCGAGCAGACCATGGTGGGCGTCGGCGCTGGCCTTGCCAATGGCGGTAAGGTGCCATTCGTCTCAGGCGCATCGTGCTTCCTGACGGCGCGCGCGCTGGAGCAGATCAAGGCCGACGTTGCCTATACCAACACCAACGTCAAGCTGTGCGGCATGTCGAGCGGCGTCGCCTATGGCGAGCTCGGGCCGACGCATCATTCGATCGAGGATTTCGCCTGGTTGCGTCTGCTGCCCAACCTGACGATCATCGCGCCATCGGATCGCTGGGAGACCGAGCAGGCGATCAAGGCGGCGGTGGCCACCGACGGGCCGTTCTTCCTGCGCATCAGCCGGATGCCCGTGCCCGATCTCGTCAGGCCGGCCGACGCGACGTTCCAGATCGGACGCGCCGAGATCTTGCGGCAAGGCGGCGATGCCGCGATCATTGCCAACGGAGTCATGGTCGCGCGCGCCATCGAAGCGGCGGAGCAGCTCGCGGCATCGGGACTCGATGTTCGCGTCGTCAACATGGCCTCGATCGCACCGCTCGATGTGGAGGCGATCCGGTCCGCAGCCGACACCGGAGCGATCGTCACCGCCGAGGAGCATTCGGTGCGCGGCGGTCTCGGCGGCGCGGTTGCCGAGGTCGTGGCGACCTCGCGTCCATGCCGGCTGCGTATCCTCGGCTTTCCCGGTTTCCTGCCGACCGGCTCGCCTGAATTCCTTCTTGAGCAGCATGGCTTGACCGCAAGCGGCATTGCCGCAGCCGTCCGCGAGACCATCGAAGCAAGGGCCGCCGCATGACAACAGGCGTCCTCGCCATCGACCAGGGCACGACGAATACCAAGGCGTTGCTGATCGAAGCCTCGGGTGCGATCGTCGCGCGCGCCTCGGTGCCGGTGGCGGTGATGCATCCGAAGGCCGGTTGGGCGGAGCAGTCGGGCGAGGCGATCTGGCAATCGGTCCTGGCGGCGGTCGGCGAATGCCTGGGCGCGCGGCCCGACGTCAAGCTTGCATCGATCGGGATCTCGAACCAGCGCGAGTCCGTGTTGATCTGGGATCGCGAGACCGGCGCGGCGCTGGGCCCATGCGTGACTTGGCAATGCCGGCGTTCGGCAGAGCGGCTGGCGCCCTTGCGCCGCCCAGAGGTGGAGAAGCTCGTCGCCGAAAGAACCGGCCTCGGCCTCGATCCGCTGTTTCCCGCCGCCAAGATCGCCTGGCTGCTTGACAACGTTTCGGGTGCCCGCGACGTCGCGAGGGCCGGCACGCTTTGCGCCGGGACTGTCGACTCCTGGCTGCTGTTCAAGCTTACAGGCGGCAAAGCGCATGTAACCGACGTCAGCAATGCCTCGCGCACCCAGCTGTTCGATATCCATCGCCTGTGCTGGGATGATGAGCTCGGTCGGCTGTTCGACGTGCCGGTCGGCATCCTGCCGGAGGCGCTGCCATCGGATGCCACCTTCGGCATGACATGTTCGCAAGGAGCGATACCCAGTGGCATCAGCATCAGCGCTGTCATGGGCGACTCGCACGCTGCGCTTTATGGTCACGGCATTCGCGCGCCGGGCGCCGTCAAGGCCACCTACGGCACCGGCTCCTCGCTGATGACGCTGACCGAGCGCCCGGTGCTGTCGCGCAACGGTCTCTCGTCGACCATCGCGTGGAGCGCGGCAGGCAAGGTGGCCTATGCGCTCGAAGGCAATATTTCCGTTTCCGGACAGGCCGCGGCCTTTACGACGTCGCTGCTCGGCCTCGCTGACGAGGCCGCGCTGACGCAATTGGCGCACACGGTCGCGTCAAGCGACGGCGTCGTGTTCGTGCCGGCCTTGGCGGGGCTCGGCGCACCCTATTGGCGTCCCGATGTGCGCGGACTGTTCACCGGCATGTCGCTGGCGACGAAACCGGCGCATCTCGCCCGGGCGACGCTGGAAGCCATCGCCCTGCAGATTCACGACGTCTTCGCCGCGATGCAGGCCGATTGCGGCGGCACGCTGTCGGCGCTGTCCACCGACGGCGGCGCCTCGCGCAACGATCTGTTGATGCAGATCCAATCCGATGTTCTGCAACGGCCGGTTCGCCGCAGCCGTCTCGCCGAGCTCAGCGCCATCGGCGTCGGCATCATGGCCGGGTTCGCCGCGGGGCTTTGGAGCGAGGATCGCGCGCGCGAGTTGCTGAACGCGGAGGCGGACGTATTCAGTCCGCTGGCGGATTCAGGTCAGCGCGACCGGCTGCTTGCGGCCTGGCGCGCGGCCGTCGATCAGGCCATCGCCGGAGCACCGGAGACAGCACGACGGCATGAGTGAGAGCTTCCCCTCCGATGGAGGGTGTTGGGCAAGGCGTCGCCACAGGCGCCAGATGAAAACAAGAGACAAAAGAGGAGGAGACCAAATGACCTTGTTGAAGGCCCTCGGCGGCGCCGCCATCGTCGCGCTCGCCGCGCTGACCAGCGTGGACGCCATGGCCGCCGGCAACGGCAAGCTGATCGTGATCATCACGCCGCCGCATAACAATCCGTTCTTCGCGACCGAAGCCGACGGCGCCGAAGCCAAGGCCAAGGAGCTGGGCTACGAGACGCTGGTGTTGTCGCATGACGATGACGCCAACAAGCAGAACCAGCTGATCGACACCGCCATCGCGCGCAAGGCGGCAGCGATCATCCTCGACAATGCCGGCGCCGACGCTTCGATCGAGGCGGTACAGAAGGCGAAGACCGCCGGCATTCCGAGCTTCCTGATCGATCGCGAGATCAACAAGACCGGCATTGCCGTGGCCCAGATCGTGTCGAACAACTATCAGGGCGCCACGCTCGGCGGCCAGGAGTTCGCGAAGAAGATGGGCGAGAAGGGGCCATATGCGGAGCTCACCGGCAAGGAATCGGATACCAATGCGGGCATCCGTTCGAAGGGCTATCACGACGTCATCGATCAGTTCTCTGATCTCAAGCCTGTTGCCAAGCAGAGCGCCAACTGGAGCCAGACTGAAGCCTATTCCAAGATGGAGTCGATGCTGCAGGCGCATCCCGAGATCAAGGGCGTGATTTCCGGCAATGACACCATGGCAATGGGCGCGTCCGCCGCGTTACAGGCCGCGCATCGTGGCGACGTGATCGTGGTCGGCTTCGATGGTTCCAACGATGTCCGCGACCAGGTGAAGGCCGGCAAGATCGCCGCCACCGTGCTGCAGCCGGCGTTCCAGATCGCGCAGCTCGCCGTCGAGCAGGCCGACACGTATCTCACCAAGGGATCGACCGGCAAGCCGGAGAAGCAGTCGATCGACTGCGTGCTGATTACCAAGGACAATGCCGACAAGCTGAACAACTTCACCTTGGCGAAGTAACTGATAGCTCGAACACGCTCTGGCGGCGCCGCACGCGGCGTCGCTTCAAACCTCCCGTCCGCATAGGCTGAGCTGCGATAGACATCGATGGCACTGACGCGACGACATATCCTGGCTCTCTTCTCCGTCGCCACGCTCGGCGGCTCCGCCGCCACACTTGGCGGCTGCAAGATCGTGGCTAATGCGGACCTGAAGGCGGGGAAGGCGAAGTCATCGGATGAGTTCGATGCCAACGCCTATGTCGACAAGATCTGGACCTCGAAAGTGCTGCCCGACTTCAAGAGCCGGGCGATGGACCTCGATGCGCTGCTGCAGGAGCTGGCACAGGACCCGGACAAGGCGGGGCAGGCCCACGGCCACCGCGCCGGTGACGGCAACCCGTGGACCTTCGAGATCAAGGGCGAAGGCAAGATCGCGGCGGTCGATGCAGCCTCGCGTCACGCGCTCGTGACGGTCGAGGTGCAGACCGCATCGGGGGCGCGCAAGATCGATCTCCAGGTTGGGCCGGTGGTGTTCGGCACCGCGCTGCGCGACGCGCTGTCCTTCATCCAGTTCGGCGACTTCGTCAACCAGATCCAGTATGCGCAGGTCTCCCGCGCCTTGAACGACCGCGCCAGCAAGGACGTCCGCGAGTCCTTCGACGTGAAGGATGCCGCGGGCAAGACGGTGGTGTTCTACGCCGCGGCGGTGCTGAGCGGCGATACGATCACGGCGACCCCTGTCGTCATCGAGCCTGCGAAGGGCGGCAAGACATGAGTACGTCCGCGTCCCCCGCGCACGACGTCATCCTCAGGGCCGAAGGCGTCGGCAAGGTCTTCCCCGGCACCATCGCGCTGCAGGACGTCGATTTCGAGGTCCGCCGCGGCGCCGTCAATGTCCTGGTCGGCGAGAACGGCGCCGGCAAGTCGACGCTGATGAAGATCCTGGCCGGTGCGACCGCGCCCTCCACCGGGCGGCTCGTCCTGCGCGGCGAGCCGGTGGTGTTCCAGTCTGTGCGCGATGCGGCACGGCGGGGCATCGGCATCATCTATCAGGAGCTCAATCTCTGTCCGAACCTGAGCGTGGCGGAGAATCTCAGCCTGATCGATCCGCCGACCCGATTCGGCTTCGATATCGATGGCTCCCGCCAGGTCGAGAAGGCGAGGGCCTTGCTGGCGCGGCTGGAGCATCCGATCAACCCGAACCTGCTGGTCGATGATCTCCGGGTCGGCCAGCAGCAGATCGTCGAGATCGCGAAAGCGCTCGCCGCCGATGTCGACGTGCTCATCATGGACGAGCCGACTTCGGCGCTGAGCGCGGCCGAGGTCGAGATCCTGTTCAAGGTGATCCAGGACCTCAAGGCGCATGGCGTTGCGATCATCTACATCTCGCATCGGCTCGAGGAGATCATGCGCATCGGCGACTACATCACCGTGCTGCGCGATGGCCGCCGGCAGGCGGACGCGCTGGTCAAGGATATCTCGGTCGACTGGATCATCGAGCGGATGGTCGGTGCGACCGGGCTGGTCTCGCAAGGCAAGGCAGGCGATCTCGGCGACAATGCGCTGACGGTCGTGAATGTCTCGTTGCCGCGGGCCGCCGGCGGCTTCCTGGTCGACCATGTCAGCTTCTCGGTGCGAACAGGCGAGATCGTCTGCCTTTACGGGCTGCTCGGCGCCGGGCGGTCCGAGCTGTTCGAATGCCTGATGGGATTGCAGCCGCAGGCCGTGGGCCGGATCGAGGTCGGCGCTAAGGACGTCACCCGTCTGTCTGTCGCCGCACGCATCAGAGAGGGGCTCGTGCTCGTGCCGGAAGACCGGCAGCGCGACGGCCTGGTGCAGACGCTGTCGGTGCGCGCCAATCTCACGCTGGCGAGCCTGCGGCGCTTCACGCGGCTGTTCTCGTTGAGCGGCACGAAAGAGCGCTCTGAAGCGCGTGACATGATCCGGCGCATGA
>Ga0209677_101185_pt1 | contig 11960 bp, 13 predicted proteins | sample AraplaCvi_mCL_r2_2_FD_184285 | JGI IMG/M metagenome (GOLD analysis project Ga0209677, IMG submission 184285) | Arabidopsis root microbial communities from North Carolina, USA - plate scrape CL_Cvi_mCL_r2 (SPAdes) (version 2) | ecosystem: Host-associated > Plants > Roots > Endosphere | place: USA... | reverse complement strand
CAAATCCTGCTCGATCATCCGATAGACTGGAACGAGCATAGTGCCGTGATCACCGAAGGCGCGCTGGCTGAACCGGGATGTCGTCACGGCTCGCCCCCTCCGTCTCGTTCGCGCGCCACCGCTCGCTTCTGATGCTGGACGTCATCCCGGGCGAGCTCGGCAAATACGCGCCGAAGGTTGCCTTCGCAGTCTTTCAGAACGGACTCGGCATCAACCCTGTCGACACCGAGCGCCAGAAGGACTGCCATCTTGATGTCTCCGTCGGCCTCGTCAAGCGCGCGTGCAGCGTGGGACAGATCGCAGCGCGCGATTTGTGCCACCATGGCCTCCGCGCGCCGCTTCAGCTTCGCATTGGTCGGCTGCATGTTCACCATCAGGCCGCGATACACCCGGCCAAGGCGCAGCATGATTCCTGAAGAGATCAGGTTGAGCACGACCTTCTGCGCTGTGCCCGCCTTCATCCGCGTGGAGCCGGCGATCAGCTCGCGGCCGGTCTCGATCAGAATCGGAAACCTTGCTGATGCCAGCAGGGCGGTGCCGGGATTGTTGGCGACACCGATCGTGACCGCATCGAAAGAGCCTGCCTTCTGCAACGCCGCGACCGTGAATGGCGTCGTTCCGCTCGCGGCAACGGCGATCACCACGTCCTGCGGTGTCAGCTGCGCGGCACTGATCTGCGTGACCGCATCATCGACATCGTCCTCCGCGCCCTCGATGCTGGCGACGAACGCGCTGTCGCCGCCGGCGACGATGAAGCGGACGCGCTCCCTGGGCCAGGCGAAGGTCGGCGTCAGTTCGGCACCGTCCTGGACTGCCACGCGGCCCGAGGTGCCGGCGCCGACATATACAATGCGACCGCGATCGCCCAGCGCCGTCTTGGCCGCTTCAGCCGCTGCGGTGATCGCGGGAAGGGCATGGCCAATCGCGGCGACGGCCGCAAGCTGGCCCTCCCACATCGCTTCCATTGCCGACGACAGCGGCCATGCATCAAGGTCGGCGAAACGGGGATCGACTTCTTCGGTGGCCATATTGTTGATCCAAGCGCGATCAAACGCGGAATTTCGAAGCCTGTTCATGATCAGTTTCTCACTTGGGCAAATCGCCCTTGGGCAAGTCGCTCTTGGACAGGTCGAGCCGCGCCCTGCCGTTTTCGTCCTCGATCCGCGCGCGGCGGGTTCCACCGCCAGCAATGCCGAGATCCGTGGTACTGTTTGCTCCCATGATGAGTTAACGCCAGGGTTTCGCTCCGGGTCCTCACAAAGGGCCCTGGTGTACATATGAAGTCCTGTACGGGACTCATTCACGGGTCCGTGACTGCCGTTCTCGAGGCAAGCGAGGTTTCTCGTTAAATGCGCGACCATCCCGTCATCGTGCAAAAATATGGCGGGGTGTGCCTCGAGACGCCGGAGAAAATTCGCGCGGTTGCCCGCAGTCTCGCCGACATGCATGGCCGCGGTCATCGGGTTGTGGCGATCGTTTCTGCCATGGGCACGACCACCGACCAACTGATCCAGATGGCTTATCGGGTGAGCCCGGCTCCCAATCGCCGTGAACTCGACATGCTGCTGACGACTGGCGAGCGCATCAGCATGTCGCTGATGAGCATGGCGCTGTCCGATCTCGGTGTGCCCGCGATCAGCTTCACCGGCAGCCAGGCCGGCGTGATGACCGACGATTCCCATTCTTCGGCGCGCATTCTGGATGTACGGCCCATTCGCGTGCGCGAGGAGCTCGATCGCGGGCGCGTCGTGGTGCTGGCGGGATTTCAGGGCGTGAACCCGGCGAGCAGGGAAATCACCACGCTTGGCCGGGGCGGCAGTGACACCACGGCCGTTGCGATGGCCGCGGCACTAAAGGCCGAACGCTGTGAAATCATCAAGGAGGTCGACGGCATTTGTTCGGCCGACCCGCGCATCGCGCCGGATGCAAAGCCGCTGCGGCGGGTGGACTTCGCATCCCTGTCGGAGATGTGCTTCTGGGGCGCAAAGATCCTGCATTTTCGCAGCGTGGAGCTGGCGCAAAGTCAGGACGTGCCTGTGGTCATCAAGCGATGGGGCAGCATGGAGCACAGCACCGAAGTGATGAAAGAGGTTGCAGGGATGGAAAACGGAAAGGTTCTGGCCGTCAACTCGATCGCTCGCGTTGAGCACGTGGAAATCAATTCCAAAGATCTCAATCATGGTTTCGAGACATTCGCGCAGCATCTCAAGCAGAACAGCCTGTCCTGGCCGCAGCTCCTTGCATCTCACTTCGCCGCGGGAAAGACCAGCATGACCGTGGCCTGTGATTCGGAGTGGCTCGACGCGCTGTTGCGCACGCTGGAGGCAAGCAAGGACTTGCGCAAGCAGCGCGAGGCGTCAAGCTCGGTGAGTCTCACCTGCTTCGGCGGCGTTTCGTCGGAATTGCCGTTCAGGGCGTTGCAGGTTCTTAGGTCTCACGGGATTGTCCCCGACGAGTATGTGCTGTCGCCGCATTCGGTCACTCTGTTTGTCCCGGTGGAGGGTCGGGAGGCCGCGGTCAAGGCGTTGCATTCGCTTATCCAGCAGGCCTAGTTTTCGAGAAGCTGCAGGCATGGCGTTCCGCTTGCGCTCGGGTCGCCAATATTGCGGTGACATTCGACTTTACGGCGCAGCCGTGTTGGCCGCGGCCGGCTCACGCTCCAACCAAAAGCCTGGCGCCTGATACCAGACCCGCCCTGCGTCGTCAGGTGAGGGATCGCCCAGCTGCAGAGCGCGGATCGGAATCCGTCCCGCCTCCAGCTCTTTGAGCGCGGCTTTCAGTCGCTCGCTTGCGTCGTCGTCGCGTCCATCGATACAGGGGTAGATACTGACCCCGCCGATCGAGCAGGCCTCGAACGAGGTGCGGCGCCGGATCACGCGCAGCAGAAAGCCTGACCATGAATCGGTGGTGAGCGGCAGCAGCAGCCGGCCGCCCTCGAGCAGGCGATCGAGCCATTGCGGCGCCGGGTGCGTACAGCCGGCGAACACGATGACGGCATCGAATGCGCCGGCATCGATCGCGCGACCGTCGCTCAGGACCACGTCGACCTGCGGCCAGGGCGCGAGATTGGCGCAGGCGTGCGCCGCCAGAGCCGGATCGATCTCGACCGCCGTGACACGCCCGCCAGGGCCGACGATCTCGGCCAGCACAGCCGCGTAGTAGCCGGTCCCGGCGCCGATCTGCAGCACGCGCTCGCCGCGCGCGATGTCCAGCTGCTCGAAATTGCGCGCCCAGAAACTCGGCATGCCATTGTTGAGATTGCGGCCGGGGTCGATCGTGACCAGCACGTCGTGATAGAGCCAGCGCGGGTCGCTATCCGGCGTCAGGAACGGCTCCCGGTAGGGATATGGGATGATGCGCCAGGGGCCGGGGCCGACGAACGACTCGCGCGGGACGGTGGCGAAGGCGTCGATCACATGCGGGTTGCGCAGCACCGGGGTCTTGCAGCGCAGATCTTCGGCATACCAGCGGCGCGCCGCCGAAATGTCATCCATGGCTCTCTCCTGTTGCGGATAGAGATGATGCGGGTGCGGATTGCCGGCGCAGACACGCCGAAATATTTTTCGGGACGCTGTCCGCGCCGGGCCGGCTGGGCCGCATAAGAGGGGACATGGAACGATCGACAGTCACTTCGGGCGTTGCCACCGCGGCGGGTCGGACTGCGGCCGATGCCGCGTGTGCGATCGAGGCGCTGTCCGAGACCGACCTGGCGCGGCTGAAGGCCTTGGCTCAGTTGTGGAGCCGTGGGCTGCCGGGAGGGTTCGGGTGGGCGGATGTGCTGCACGAGGCGATCGTGCGCGTTCTCGATGGATCGCGCGTCTGGCCGTTTGGTGTGCCGATCCTGGCGTTCCTCTCGGGCGTCATGCGCAGCATCTGCGATGATTATTGGCGGCGCGTTCGCCACGAGCAACGGCTGCTCGTCAGCCGCGACGACCAGAGCCGGCGCGGCTCGTCAGCCGATCCGGTCGACGAAGTGTCCGACCCCGAGCGGGTGGCGGTCGCGGTCGCGGGCCTGGCGGAAATCTTCCGGCTGTTCGCGGGGGATCCAGTTGCCCTCAAGATCATCGACGGAATGGCCAACGGCCTTGTGGCCAAGGACATCTGCAGCGCCTATGGCATCTCCGCACTCGACTACGACACCGCGCGGCGGCGCATGCGGCGCACGTTGTTGCGCCTTCAACGGAACTGGAGCGAGCTGTGACACGCTGGCACCCCCGCCTCGAGCTGGCCCGTTTGCTCGAAGCACTGAGCGAGGACATCATCGCGGCGACCGATGAGGAGGTGCGGCAGATGCACGGCAGGGCCGTCGCCAGCACGGCCCGCGAGGTCAAGCAGCTCATCAAGGCCGCGCGAGCTGATAGGGAGAGAGGCGAGATGACCGGCCTGGACGAGCGCGGAGCCGGGCCGCGGTTGGCTGGAGCGCCTCGACGGCCCTCGCACCATCAGCGGCATTGATAGCTATCTGAACCGCACGGCACGCGAGGTGGCGTCGTGCGAACCTGTTGAGCGTTCTGACGCCTATTTTTGCGAGCGACAAGCACGCCCGATGATCAGGTCTAACATTTGGCCTTCCTCACCTTCGGCCTGTTTCCCATAATCCATGCTTTTGGGGTCTTGTGATAGAGCGGTTAAAATACGAATTTTTCGGGTGTACCAAGATGGATGGCTCCTAGGGAACAGCTGTTCAACCACGCCAGCGGCTTTGGGCGGGTTGCTTCTTAGTCGCTGAAGCAGAGGATCATCAAAATCGGCGCGAACGGTGCCCGGAAGGACGTCAATCTCCGAGCTCTTCAGTAAGGTTGCCACGGCGATCTGTGCCCGCGCAAATTCAAAGTCGAGAAGGAAATCCGTTCCAATTTCATAAAGAAGGCGAGGCTTCGTGGGGGAGCTAGTTGGGATTTTCCCTATTTGACCAACTGCGAAAGAGTCTGCCTGCTCTTCTATTTCACGTTGAGCCTTAACTCTTGGCCCGACAAGATCTTCGCACATCAAGGATCTGTCGAACGTAAGATCGGACGGTCCGCCTGGTTTCGGTCTAACGTTCAAAGGTAGTTGCGAAGCATCTGGTTGCCTAAGAATCATGTGACCCAACTCATGGGCCAGCAGAAACGCAACAGCACCCTGGAAAAGTGCGTCAGGAAGTCTGCCGCCGCTCGCGTGCCAGTCACCGCCGGGCCCCAAAAAATGGGCGGCGGTCGAGCTAACGCCGTCAGCCGACATTTCAAGAACAAGATCTTTTAGCTTCGTCCCCTTTTGCGTTGCATAGATAGTCGCGCCAGCCCTCAGCTGGTCCAGGTAATCGGCATTCACTATTATCAATGGAAGATCTTTCGCGCGCTCGAGATTTCCAACGTAACCTTTCGATCCCTTCGGCGCGTTTTTCACAATCCAGACGGCAAATTGCCCCTTGGAAGGAACTGTGTTGATTGCGACATCCTTAAACTCGTCTATCGTTTGAAGGAGACGCTTGGCTACCGCGGTTACATCATCGCGATACGTGCTATCTAGTTGGGCCGTCTCATTGACTTCATTAAATAATTCATTGATTGACGAGCTCTCCGTCGAAAGAGCCAAGTTTTCCCAACCGGCTAAGATCAACAGGACGAGCGCCGTTTTTCCGCTGAAGGACATAGCTGGACTCCATTCACTAGGGGATAAAAGCTTTCAACGTTGGGTGAGACGCGATGAGCGCTGCGGCAGCCATTGTCAGCAGCAACCATCCAAACACCCAAGCGAGGGATAACGAGCTTAAGAGAAGATGCCATGCAGCGCGGCTCTTGGGTCTTATCCAACGATATGATCGAGGCTCGTACTTTAGGAGCAGGGCTACGGCGAATGCCGCGGAAGCCAGGATGCTCTGCGAGCGCCCCTTGATCACGCGCCCGTCTAGATCAGGTAAATCGGACAGATCTACGGGCACGGCTATATGGGGGCGGTCTGGATTGCCTTTTGAGATCAACGCAAATCGGCCCGTGGCCGCACCGAGGCAGATAATCGCAACTCCGACCAGAAGCAGCAACTTGATGGGGCGAAGTGGTTCGCTGCCGCCATATGTTGGCCAATCCCAAAGCCAGCGCTCCACACTATCGCTGATAAAGTCCGTGTCACGGTTGTTTCCAGCAGTCCTTCGTCTCTCTCTTGCCTCGTAAGCGAGAGCGAGGGATGGTTGTGTTTGACCCCGCGCTGCCAGATTTGCAGACAGAGCGTCAAAGACCTCGGACCCTTCGATGCCATCATCCAAGGAGCGTGTCCCGTCTAATACCGCTCCGTCTATCGACTCCCACGAAAAGCGGGCAATCTCAGCAATTGAGGGGCCGAGGACTAATGTCGTACCGGGGTCTGAAGAAACGCCCTTACCTCTGATGGTTCGGGTGCCGCGAAAGTCAACGCTGTGCGTGGGCAAAACGTTCTTGAATGAGAGATGTCCTGACAGTCGATTGCCGACAAAGAGGGCATCAGCGCGAAACAGAACGTCATCGAATGTTGTTTCGCCGCTAAGCGTACAGCCGGAAAAGTCAGCAACACCATTGAATATCGCTGATGAGATGTTGCTAAAGAAGGTGCTGTTGTTCAGGTGACAACGTGAAAATAGCGCAGAATCCAGGAATGCCGCTCCGGAAAAATTGAAGCGTCCGTCAATTTCGCTAAATTGAGCTAGCTTCGCAAATTGAGCGTTATCGAATCGGATCCGATTGTCAGAACCGGGTGCTTCAAGGTTTGTCGTAACGTGATCAAAAAAAGATTCACTGAATTTTGTTTCAACGAAACTGGCAATCTCGGGCGGACTTGGAGTTTGGCATAAGGGCGCTGCCGCCGCGTCCAGTTTTCCAAATCGGGATGCAGAAAATACGGCCGCATCGACAAAGATTGCTTTGTCGAATTTTGCCTGAATAAACGAACACGTGCGACAGCTGAACGACTTTGTGAAAGTGGCTCCGTCCAAAATCGCTTGGTGTACGATCGTTTTGTTGAACGATAGCGGATATTCCCACTTGGTACCGTGACCTTCGATTGTTGAGATCTCGCCGTCTTGCATATCAATAGGAGCCGATGGAACTCCCTTGAGGCCTCCGCAGAAATGAATATTCAAAAGTCGGATGTTGCGCTCTCTTGGAAACCGATTGAGATCGATGCGATCTGATACGATGATGTTGCTGATTGTATCTGATGGGGAGGCGGCCTGGAGTTTGCCGTAGAAGCTGTCCGCGTTGACGACTTCAGGAGGCTGCGGTGGGTCATTCGCTCCACGGCAAGGCAATGAATTGAGTGCAAGCGTCAGTGCGCCGATGACATGCAGGACTGAATAACGTCCTGGAATGAGCCATTCGAACAAAGGCATATTGCTCCCTTCACCCGGGCGATTCCCATAGTCGTTCCAGTCAGGGCTCCCAGTATTCGCGCAGAAGGTGGTTGTTTTGGGAAAGCCTCGTACCATACATGCGCGATGCTTTCTTTTAGACGTGCTTCGTTCTGTTGGACATTCGGACAATCAATTTGTAGTTTAATCCTGTCAAAGGCCGATATAGCCACGTCATCGCTTTTATCGGACGTCTTGTCGGGGCCTGCGTGGTAACCGCGATCTAACGCAGTGCGTATGACTTCCCGAATCTCTTCTGTGTCCCCTATGGCATCTCGTCCACTAGCGTTGAAAGCAGACCCATATTCTTTCTCAAAATTGGGATCGGCTCGAATAACATCAAACCAAACTGTGTTTGTTTCGCCTAGGGCGGAAGCTGGCAGCAACAACACATATGCCGGCAAGAAAGCGCAGCCGATCAGCAGCTTACACGTAAGACTTATAACTGACATTGTGTTCGCAGAAGCTCTCTGTAAATAGCGCTAGACATCGGAATGACCGATTCGAGCAGGCCGGGCGCATTTGGGTTCAGCTGTTTCCAAGTTTCGTTTAGAGTCCACGCTCGATCCATCTCGTTCTTCTGGAGTTGAAAGTCGGGATCTGATGCCAAACTGCTTCCATCGGTGATCGCAAGTTCAGAAATGTGCATCGCCCGGACATAGTTTATTGCATCGTTCCAAGCCGAATCCGCTGCTGTGCCTTGGGTTTGCTGGCCAAGTGCGATTTGTGTCTTTCTGAGTTGCTCTGCGAGCAGCGGTAAGTGTGCCTGATACGCGCTGCGGATTTTTTGGAGGCAGGGACGAACTATTTGCCATGTTGGTCTGTCGGAAGGCGTGGTGAGGGGCGGATCATCAATCAATCGTTGAGGATAAAAGGCAGCGACCGTTACGAGAGTTGTCGCGGCATCCAGAGCAGGTGAGCTTGTCTGCTGCGCGCCGGCCGCGGAGTTAATGAAAACTGAGCTGATTAAAATACACGTGCCTTTAGACCAAATACTCACGGCGTCGCTCCATCGCAATACGGTGGTGCGAGGAGTACGATACTATCAAAAGGAGTGTTTGTCGACTGGGTATCGCTCGGCGAGCGAGCGCGGGCTTTTACGAAAGCATATCAGTGAATAATCCCGGCTGGGCTGCTACGGACACCTTGGCTGTCGATGAAGAACTCTGACCAATGCTTTAGGCAGGTCCGTCGAGCGCGGGCCCTGCCGGTAAGAAGTATAAGGAGTGGCCGCTCCAAAGCTATGGCAGATCAAGGGGATCGTCCGCAGTGCGTTTTGCGAAGACAGCACTCGGTCCGTGATATCGGTCGAAATGCGGCTGGCGGCGGGTGGAGCCGATCTGGGATAAAATCCGATTACCAGAAGAATTCCTTGACTTCGACCCCAAATCAGTTGTCTCATTGCTGGTATCCCGCCCCGGCAAGAGGGGCGTATCGCGATCGTCACGACACGCGAGGCGGGATGCGATGGACGCGGCCTGTCGCAGCATGTTTTTACATGCGGACGAACGGCATGGCGCGGACGGCGAAATCGTGTGGTCCTGGCGTCCCGGTGCTGGCGCCAAGGTCGTGATGCTTGTGATGAGCATTGCGGCCGACGGGGGCAATGAAGCCGGTCCCCGAGGAGAGCGCGTATAAGCGTTAAAACCATCGCGCAGGGAAGGCCGGGTGATCTCGGCTGCACCTGTGGTTCTGCCGCGTGCTTTTTTGCTGCACGCGGACCATGGGCGTCAGCCGGCGCCCGGCCTTCCCTGCGCCCTCCCGATTCCGAGGGCGGCATGCTTCAGCCAAACTCGGGCGTCATCTGCCGCGAGATGACGCGCGCATGCCTGCAGCTGTTTGACAATTGAATCAGAAATGAATGGGAGGTCGGAGTTGCTGCGCGGGACCTTGCTCGCCGCGCCGGTCTTCGCGAGCCGGTCTTCGCCAAGCGGCTTCGCCGGGCAAGCTTCGCTGCGTGTCGCGGTTCGACTAAGTTTCAGCCGGCGAGGTGACGGCTGCGAGTGGTGCTCGACCAAGGAGCCGCCCAGATCGCAGATGTCATAGCGCTGAACGGCGATCGGCCATCGCGTGGGTTCGGCCGGTGCGCGACCGTGCGGAGCGAGGCGAAGAGGTGGGTCATTCTATCCTCGAGCGGCTTTTCTGGGATGTCGGCAACACCTCGACTAAAAGAGCTCGTCCGCTGCGCCGCCTTCGGGGCTTTAATGGATCTGCGAGGCTCGATCACGAAGGGTGAGCACAGCGCTATACTCCGAAGGCGGTACCCGCTTTAGGGTGTGCTTGGTCTCGATTGTTCATTGCCCAAATCGCGGCCTGTGTCCGATTGTGGACGCCGATTTTGCGAAGGATCGCCTTAACATGGACCCTCACGGTGGCTTCGGCGATATCGTTCTTCCGTGCTATGCATTTGTTGGAATCGCCTTGGACGAGGCAGTGCAGGATCGATTTCTGCCGACGGGACAGCAGCGGCTCGACCGCCTCATCGGACTCGATGACGGTCTCCTGGCTTTTGTTCTTGTCGGCTGAAACCGGCACGCGGCCGCTTTCGCGATCGAGAGCCGGTGGCATGCATTCGGGTGGGAACATCCTCTGCCCCATCATTACGAGCTTGATCGATTCGATGAATACATCGCACGCCGAAGTAACGAAGTAGCCGTTGGCACCGGCCCGAAGTGCCGAGACCAACTCCTCGCGCCGATAATCATGGGTGACGGTCGCAATTCGCCCGTCCGGGTGCCGATCCCTCAACAGCTCGATTTGTTCGATCGCCGCGTCAAAATCATCTCCGGTATGGACAATGAGAAACAGCGGACGTTGTGATTGAACGTCATTGACGAGCAAATCATCAGCACATGAAACCGATGCTAGGATCGGAAAATTCGCCGAACATAGCACCTTTGTGAGAACATCTTTGAGTAAGCCGGCTTTGCCAAGTAGCACCGTTCCAAAATGCTCTCGCGTGCGCATGGACGCCCTCGTAGCCTGTAAGCACAATACAAAGTCATCGGGCCATTGAGCTTGGTCTTCTCGTGTGAATCTTTTGACCACTGGGTCGGCTTCTTCGGCGCGGTCCCTGGCTCTTGAGGGGTAATCCCAAAGGCCCCGTTTTGAAAGCACTGTGGTCTTATGAACATTCGCGAATGTTAGCGGCTAATTCGCAATATCCAAGTATACCTGAAGTTATAGGCGCCAAAACCAATGTGATCGGTTTGTGACAAGCGGCGGTGGGTGCTCGAGGGTCGCTGATCCGCGCAACGAGGCTCATTTCGTTGAAACGAGGGTTGAACGCATCTTATAGTGGAATAAGTGTTGTGCTCCTGGGAGGCCGCTGCGGCGTGCACAACATTTGAGGTCCTGCGTATGGAGGACGGCTCATGCGGCGTATCAATGTTTTGATTGCTAACCGCTACCCCCTCGTTGAGCAGGGCTTACGAAAAGTAGTCGGGAGGCTGCGCGGCTTCAAGGTTGTCGCGTGTTGCAGCGACGGTGTGAGTTGCCTCGAGGCACTTCGGAGTCTGCGGCCGGATATCGCCATCATCGACATCTCCATGCCTGGCCTGACCGGAGCGGAAATCCTCAGCATTGTTAATGCTGAGGGCGGCGCCACGCGTGTGATCGTCTTCACCAAGTGCTTAGGAGACCGCGAGCTCGTCATGGCAGCTGCAGCCGGTGCGTATGGCGTCATCCATAACGATATGTCGGTCGAAATTCTGGTACAGTCCTTGCGCCAGGTTGCGAATGGCCAGCGACTGTTGCCGTTGCGTTCCTCTGATCAGCTACCTAAGGAACTGGCTGCGGACAACGAGCCGATGTTGCTGACAGAGCGGGAGCGCGAGATTATGCGCTTAGTGTCAGTAGGCTTGTCGAATAAGGAGATTGCGCGCCGACTGAAAATTGCCGATGGCACGATCAAAGTTCATCTTCACAAAATGTTTCAGAAACTTGCAATCAGTAACCGCACGGAACTTGCGGCACTCGCCATTTCTCACAATGAGAGCGCCAGCCCGTCCGTAGAAGATCAGGTTGCCCGCAATCGCGCAACGACGACGATAGGGAGGCGCGGCTGAGTCTAACGCTTTCGGCTTAATTGGCCGTTCCAGCAATCGGAGTAGTCGCGCGAGCGAGGAGGTCGAGTTCGAGCGCAAGCGCGTCTTCCCAAGGCGGTAAAGCAATTCCGAACACGTTCGAAAGCCGTGCCTGTTCGAGGCGCGAATTGCGCGGCCGGCGCGCGCGTGTCGGATATTCGTTGCTGGCAATAGGCACGATGCGCTCGACTCGGAGGGGAATGCCGCGCATCCTCAAGCCTTCCACAATCGCAACCGCGAATCCATGCCAGCTGGTCTCGCCACCGCACGCCAGATGAACGAGACCTCCACTGGCAGCGAGACCAGAAGTCAGGTCACCTGTGCTGCGGGCCAATATCGCACAGAGCGCCTCTGCGATTGCGCGGGCCGAAGTCGGGGCTCCCACCTGGTCAGCTACGATCCGCAGTTCTGCGTGGTCGCTAGCAAGTCTCGCGATCGTGTGCATGAAGTTCGCGCCTCGGACCGAGTACACCCAGGAGGTACGAATGATCAAGTGCGGACCGCGGGCTGCACGGACT
>Ga0209677_101184_pt1 | contig 11967 bp, 10 predicted proteins | sample AraplaCvi_mCL_r2_2_FD_184285 | JGI IMG/M metagenome (GOLD analysis project Ga0209677, IMG submission 184285) | Arabidopsis root microbial communities from North Carolina, USA - plate scrape CL_Cvi_mCL_r2 (SPAdes) (version 2) | ecosystem: Host-associated > Plants > Roots > Endosphere | place: USA... | reverse complement strand
CGGCGACGAAGAGGCCGCCGAGGATGTAGGCCCACCAGCGGGCGCGGTTCAGGAGCTGGATGAGCACGACCATCCCGATGAAGAACGCCACGACGGGCACCCATCCGCGCAGCCCGCCGGTGAAGAACTGGATCAGTGCCGGCAGGAACTCGTCGCTCGGCGTCAGCAGCGAGCCGACGATCAGCACGGCGGCCGCCCAGAGCACGGCGAAGGCGAGTGTGCCGATGAGGGCGATCAGAATGCCGACGCCGCGGTTGCTCTTCTTCTTCGGCGGCTCGGGACGCTGGAGGTAGATCGGTGTGACGGTCTGCGGACCCGGGGCGGACGCGCCGGGTCCGGCGGCCGGTGCCGCGGTCGCCTCACCCGCGGTCGCCGGGGCGTAGGCGACGGTGGGTGCCTGGCCCGATTGCCGGAGGTTGGCCGCCTCCGCGGCCGCGATCACGGGCGTCGCCGACTCGACCGGGGATGCCGTGTCGAGGGTAGCGTCGCCTGCGGCTGTCGCGGAGGGCTGGGCGCCGGAGCGCGCAACAGCCGCAGCGACATCGTCCTCGCTCGCGACGACAGGCTCCGGCTCGGCGATGGCGGCGGGCCGTGCGGGCTCGGCCGGCGCCGCGGGTGCTGCGTGCGCTGGGCCTTGCTCCGCGCCTGCCTCCTCGGCCGGCCGGTTGAGGTGTCCGCGCGCCGAGACCGGGTCGGACGGCGGCTCGGCCACCTGGTGGTCGGCGTCCTGCGGCTCTGCTGCGGCCGACGCCGCCGGGGCGGTCGCGGGGGCGACCTGGTCGGCGTCGGGCGCGGGCTCGTAGGTCTCGCGCTTGGGCGCGGACTCCGGCGTGTCGCTCATCCTGGCTCCTCCATCGGCCCGGCGGGCCCGTTGCGCCCACTGTAGCAACGGGGCGCGTCGTGTCCAGGGAGGCGGGCCGTCAGTGCGATGGGGTCGGGGTGGGAGTCGGGGTTGAGCCTGCCGTCTGGCCGTCCGGTGTGACGACGTAGACGAGCCCGGAGATCGTGGCCTTCTGTGCGCCGGTCGGATTGGGAGCGGTGGTTCCTCCCTTGCCCGTCCCGGGCTCGGTCGTGATGCCGCTCACGAGGAAGAGCCGCTCACCTGACTGGATGCCATCGACGAACGAGAGGACCTGGTCATAGCTGCCGGCCACATCCAGAGTGATCGCAAGCGACGAGAAGTTCTTCGAGTCGAGCTCAGAACTCGTGATCGGCGGCATCCCGGCGACGGCAGTCGGGCTGGGAGTGGGCGTCGGCGTGGCAGCGGGGGACGAGGGCGACGGAGACGGCGTCCCCGTCGGTGTCGCCCCGCCGGACGCCGCGGGCGGCGCGACCGGCGCATAGGGCTTGGCGTCCGCGACGGAGACGCCCGTGACGGTGACACCGGTTGTCGCGGCCAGCGCATTCACCTCATCGACGAACGCGGACATGGCGGAGTCGGCGGGCACGGACCGGGACAGGTCGGCCAATTGACCTTTCAGCACACTGAGGTGCGCGAAGTCCCTTTTCAACTGGGCAAGCGTCGCCTGGTGCTGCGCGTTGAGCGTCTGCACCTGCGCCCGCTGAGCGTCGGCCGTCGCAACGGCCGCCAGTTGCGGTGCCACGCCGATGAACCATCCCAGTGCCAGCACGACCGCCATGAGAAGCACCGAGCCGATGATCCAGAGTCTGTTCTTGTCCATGATCACTTACCCGTCTTCTGTGCGAAACGGTGAGAGAAGGCCCTCGCATCGATGTGCATCGTGATCGTCACGGTGTAGATGCCCGAGGCGGAGTCGAGAGCGACGGAGCCGGGAAGGGCGTCGGTGTAACCCGGCAGGGTCTTCAGCGCATCCAGCCAGGACGGCACGACTGGAAGCGCCGGGCTCTTCGCGGTGAACACGATCGTCGCGACACGGGGGCCCTGAAGCGAGGCGGACGACTGCTGATACAGCTCGATGGGGGTGGAGGAGTCGATGTTGACGGTCGCGATGGTGACGCCGGCGGGGAGCGTCCCCTGCACCTTTTGCAGATAGGGCTTCCAGTCGATCTCGGTGGAAGCGCCGACTTCCTGTGCCGTCTTTATGAGATTCACCTGATTCTGAACCGCGCGGACCTTCACGAACTTCAGCTCCTGGGCGAGGAGCGACTGGGTCGTCGCCTGCGCGCCGGCGAGCTGCGCCTGCGCATTGGTCGACGCGGCACCGGCCCCCAGGACTCCCAGCGCGACCACGGCGACCACGGCGAGGACGGCGAAGACGAGCCGTCGGTGGAGGGCAGCAGCACGGCGATCCGCCTGCACTTCAGGCGGCAGCAGGTGTGCACATGGCGTTGCTCCCAGCACCAACTGCTCGTGGCGCCGGGCTCGGCCGGCGGGTGCCGGCCGAGTCCGGCCGTCGGCGGCACGGCGGCCCGAGCGCTCGGCCGTCGCCGAGGCGTCGGGTTCGACTGTCTGCGTCATGCTGCCGCTCCCATCGCCAGACCGAGTGCTGCCGAAAGAGCGAGACCGTCACGTCGTACGTCGTCCGCCGCAAGGCGCGGCGCGAGAGTGACCGCCGCCAACGGGTCGCCCGCCATCACGGGGATGCCGGTGAGCCGCGCGAGGCTTTCGGAGAAGCCGGGGAGCAGACCACCGCCGCCGGTCAGAACGATGCGACGGATCGCCTGCTCCGGGCGTGTGTTCGTGAAGAACGAAACCGTGTTCCTCAGGCTGTTGAGCAATTCGCCGGTCGGGCGCTGAATGAGTTCGAGCGCTGGGCGATCCTCCGCCGATTGCACCGGTCTCACGCCGATGCGCCGCTTGACCGCGTCCGCGGTGGGCGCGTCGAGTTCCAAGCCCTCCTGGACGGAACGCGTGACATCCACACCTCCGGCGGGGATGAGGCGCACGAACTGCGGCACACCGTCCTCGGTCATCACCACGCTGGTGGTGTTCGCGCCCACATCGATGAGGACGGCGCCTCCCGGCTCCGACGCCTCTGCCCGCGAGCCCGGCCGCGGAAGGAGGAGGCGGGTGAGGGCGAAGGGAAGCAAGTCCACATCCTCAACGGTGAGGCCGGCGAGCCGCGCGGCCGTCACGTTCGGGATGACCGCCTCCTTGATCACGGCGATCAACAGGCCACGCACGGCCGGCGCCCCCTCTCCGTGGACCTCCCCTATCGGGTAGAAGTCGAGCAGCGCATCGGAGACGGGGACAGGGAGCATGTCCTGAACGACGAACGGGAGGGACTCCCGGATGTTGACGAGTGGCGCCCGCGGAACGGTCAGCTCCCGTGCGAACACCTTCTGATTGCCGACACCCAGAACGACCCGGCGTGAGGTGAACCCGCCGGCCTTCCACACCCTTTTGAGCGTCTCGGCCACCGTGTTCTGCTCGACCACCTCGCCGCGGACCACCGCGCCGGGCGGAAGGGCCGCTTGGTGGTAGCGCACGAGCGTAGGTCGCGGCTTGAACGGGTCGGCCAGCTCGACAGCGCGCACCGAGTCGCTACCGATGTCGAGGCCGACGATCTTGGATGCCATCAGTCGACTCCTCTTCCTGTCCGCGAGAGTTCCATGGTGTCGCTCCTCATCGCCCGACTCCGATCAACGTCAGGTACGCCGAGGCGATGGAGCCGCCGGCGACCAGCCCGATCCAGGCGCCACCCAGCATCCACGGACCGAACGGAATGCCGCTGCGCCGGGTGGCCCGGCGCGCGATGAGCAAGCCGATGCTGAAGAGCCCGCCGAGGACGAATGCGGCGAACGCGCCGATTGCGAGCTCGCCCCACCCCGCGAAGCCGAGGAAGAGGCCGAGCGCACCGGCCAGCTTCACATCCCCGTAGCCCATGCCCCCGGGATACGCGAGGGCGAGCAGTGCGTAGACGGCCCAGAGGCCTGCCATGCCCAGTCCCATCCGCAGGAGCGCCGCCACGTCTCCCGTCAGCAGGGCACTGGAGCCCAGCAACAGGATTCCGGCCAGGTACAACGGCACGACGATCCTGTTGGGCAGCCGGTGGGTGTCCAGGTCGATGAGCGCCAGGGCGATGCTGGAGGCCACGAGGTAGAGGTAGCCGGAGAGCGCGAGTCCCACGGCCACGAATCCGCTCAGGGAGGTGGCCTCGGTCCCCCAGCGATCGAGCACCCAGAGGGCGACCGCCCCGAAGGCGAGTGCCGTGAAGAGCTCGACCAGGGGGTAACGCATCGAGATGCGGTCGCCGCAGTCGCGGCAACGTCCTCGAAGCAGCAGCCAGGAGATCACCGGAACGTTGTCATACGGCCGGATGCGCGCTCCGCACGAGCCGCAGGCACTGGGCGGCGCGACGATCGACCGTCCGGCGGGCACGCGGAAGATCACCACGTTCAGAAACGACCCGATCAGTGAGCCGAATACGCCGATCAATACGGGCATCTCAACCACCTGCCAAGTCCCGGTCGGAGATCAGCGTTCCCGGCTGGGGGCTGAGCAGCGGGGGGATCACGGCACCGGTGCTGAGGTCGTACCCGGCGATGCCCACTTGATCGTAGGTGTAGACGGGGTTGTTCACGATGGTGCTGTAGGAACCTGTGTAGATCTGCCCATTCCACGTCAGGTTGTTCTTGGTGATCAGCGCGCACGGCGTGTAGAGCATGGCTTGTACGGCGTTGGTCGTCGCGATCACGTCGGACGCCGTGAGGGTGTTCTTCACGTTGAAGTCGTCCTGGTATGCGGGGTCGGTGGACGCGGGCGCACGGTTGCAGGTCGGCTGGTGGTCGGCGACGTTGTCCGGCGTGATGAACCACAGGCGGTGCACCGCCGACGAGGACGAGGTGAACTGAAGGCCGTTGACGGTGGTGAAATTGAACTGGTTCGCGAAGATCACTACATCGCTCGTCAGGGCGACAGTCGTATTGTTCCCCGCGGACGGGCCACCGACGCAGCCGAGCATGTTGACGATGATCGGCGAGCCGGACGAGCCACCGAGGTTTCCGTTGACGAACGAGCAGGGCGTGTCCGTCGGAGCGACCTTCACGGCGAACTGAGCGCCGGTGGAGTCGCGCCAGTCGGACGGCGTGTAGGTCACATCCACCCACGGAGCGGTCGGGGGAGGAACCGAACCCGGCGTGTAGGTTCCGGTGACGTGGCTGCCGGGCGGGTTCGGGGACACCGCTCCGGCCGTCAGGTCGCCGTTGACCGTCCCGCTGCCGAGAGTCGCCGTGTTCTGGACGGCCACATCGCCGTTGACCGCGCACGTCGCACTGAACGTCAGGTTGCCGTTCGGGCTGTTGCCCGCCACCGTGACGTTTCCGTTGAAGACCGAGTTGTTCTTATTGCACAGCAGGTTCCCGTTCTGCACGACCAGGCCGCCGCTCTCGGAGAGGTCGAACGACGAGTTCGCCTCGACTTCACCGCCGCTGTAGAGGTTGACCGACGTCCCGGACGGCGTGGGGCCCGGTATGAGCCAGTTGTAGATGGCCTCGACCGTGCGGGTGCGCGGGGTCGTGGATCCTGCCATCGCCGGCGACTGCGGCGTTCCCGTCGAGAGGAGGCGTATCCGGCTGGTCGTCGAGGTGGGGCACCCGGCCTGCCAGCCGGAGCCTGCGTCGAACTGCACGGTGACGGTGTAGGTCAGGGTTCCGGTCGACGTGTAGGTTCCGGGGGACGGTTGCGCGGCGCAGTTGCCCGGCGTGTAGAGCCCGGCCCGGGCGGCGGCGATTCCTGCATCGGCCGCTGCGTGCGCTTGTACCCCGGACCTCGTCGATGCGCTGGTCCCGGCCGCCGAGACGACGGAGGTGGCGACCAGGGTCGTGAGGATCAGTCCGACCATCATGACTCCGAGCACCGCGATGAGTGCCGAGCCACCGTCGGGTCGAAGGCGGCCTCGGAGCGTTCGTACGATCAGTAGCATGCGGGACTCCCTGCTGAACCGGCTCGGCTGAGAACTGTGCTGGAAATGGAGACGGAGCCACCCGAGGACGACTGACCCGAGAACCCGATCGTGAGCTGGGGGCTGGTACCGCCGAACACCGCACCGCCGCTGAGCGGTGAGACGTTGCTCGCGAGCAGCGTCCAGGTCGCGAGCGCCGATGACGAGGGCGCAGCGATGGCGGAGGGCGATTGCGTGTACCGGATGCTCCCACCGTTCGCGGCGGAGAAGTACCACGCCGCGCACATCCACGTGAGAGTCGATCCACCCTGAGCGGTGCGCGCGACCAGCAGCTGGTCGGTCCCGCTGGGAGTGCTCAGCAGGAAGTCCGACGAGTTGCGGATGCCGCGCTCGATGGAATCGGCCGCGACCTGCGCCGAGCTCGATGTCGCGGACAGGGCATCCACTCGTCGTGAGGCCGTCTGGAGGCTGGCGAGCATCGCACCGACGATGGCGAGCACGACGACCAGAAGGAGCGAGGCGATGAGCAGCTCGATGAGCGTGAAGCCCTGGTCGTTGCCGGTCTCATCGGCCGGTGCGGGCGAGTGGGGCATGTCAGGGTCCTGTGACGAAGACGAGAGTGGAGGCTGTCGTCAACACGATGTTCGTATCCGTGCGCTTCACGCTGACGGAGACTTTCACGGTGATGGGATAGCCGGTGGCCGGGCAGGTCGTGCCGATCGTGCGGGTGGCCCGGAGCGGGACGTTCTGCATGGTGCTGGTCGTATCGGCCGAGGTGACGGCGCTGCAGGCGGTGAGGCCCCGCACCTGCTCCAGCTGCTGGTTCGCCAGCTGTGTCGCGCTGGCGACGGCGGCGTTGGAGAGGGAGGCCCGAAGGCCCTGGACGAGGATCGGGATGACGGCGACGGCGATCAGACCGAGGAGGAACATGGCGACCAAGACCTCGGCGATACCGAAGCCGTCGTCGTTGTCGCTGCGCGTGCGAGCGATCATGGCCCTCCTCCTTTCAACTTTCCGGCCGGGAAGAGAGGAAGGGTGGGCCCGCGCGAGGAGCCGGCCCACCCTTCACTCAACCCATGCTTACGGGCAGGTACCCGCAACCACGGAGGTGGAATCGGTGATCTTAAAGGTCTTGGTCGACTTGCTGGTGCCCTGGATGCAGAAGGTCGCCGGAGTCGTCGCGGTGGCAGCGGTCGTCGTGTACGTGACGCCCGTCGTAGCTTGGGTGTCGCCGATACCAGCGGCGCCGATGTTGGCCGGCAGAACGCCGTTGGCCGTGGTCTCGGCCGACACCACCGCGGTCTTCATGTTGGTGAGGTCGGACTGGGTCGCGCTGTCCTTGGCGTTGTCCTGAATGCCCAGGTACACCGGGATCGCGATGGCGGCGAGGATGCCGATGATGATCACGACGACGAGCAACTCGATGAGCGTGAAGCCCTTCTCGTTCTCTTCGAGGAGACCCTGGCGGCGGCGATTCAATTTGCCCATGAGTCGGAAATACATTGCAGTGTCCATTCGGTCGGGAATGTTTGGGATGCAGGCGGCCCGAGGATCCGTCCGTGTCTTGATAGTAGAAAGGACGACCCTGTCACCAGAATCCCTTGAGTGGGGGGTTTAACCCCTGGTCATGGCCCCAAAGCGAGGGTGATTCATGACCGCGTGTCCGCGTCTTGGTGGACAGACAGTTGCGTTTCCGCTATTTGATGAGGCTCGAGATCTGGAAGATCGGCATGTACAGAGCGATCACCATGCCGCCGATCACGACGCCCAGGAACGCGATCATCAACGGCTCGATCATCGCCGTGAGCTGTTCGGTGGCCGCCTGGACCTCGTCGTCGTAGAAGTCGGCGATCTTCTCCAGCATCACCTCGAGCGATCCCGCATCCTCCCCGACAGCGATCATCTGGGTCACCATCGACGGGAAGACGGGATGCTCGAGCAGCGGCCGCGAGATCGACTCGCCACTGCGCACGGACTCCGCCACGCCGATCAATGCACGCTCGATCACCCAGTTGCCGCTCGTCTCGCCGACGATGCGGATCGCCTGGAGGATGGGAACTCCCGCGCCGATCATGTTCGCGAAGTTACGGCTGAACCGCGCCACTGCGATCTTCTTCATCAGCGGGCCGAACACGGGCAGCTTCAACTTGATCGGGTCGACCTTCCGCCGCACCTTCTCGCTGTTCTTGTTCTTGGCCCACCACCACGCTCCGGCGATGATCAGCACGAGCAGCACAGGCGCCAGCCAGACCATCGAGTGCGAGAGGACGACGAGGATCTCGGTCGGCAGCGGCAACTGGCCACCGAGGCTTTTGAACATGTTGTCGAAGACGGGGACGATGAACAGCAGCATGCCGATGACCGACACCAGCGACATGATCAAGACGATCACCGGATAGGTCAGCGCCGACTTGATGGTGCCGCGGAGCTTGACCTCCTTCTCGAAGTTCGTCGCGATGGACTCCAGTGCGCTGTCGAGGAAGCCGCCTGTCTCTCCTGCACGCACCATGTTGACCATGAGAGGAGGAAAGACGTCGCCCTGCTTCCGGAACGCATCGGACAGCGCCGATCCGGCCTCCACCTGGGTGCTCACTTCGGTCAGGATCTTCGCGAGCCGCTTGTTGGCCGTCTGCTCGCCGAGGACGTTCAACGTCTTGAGCAGCGAGAGTCCTGCGCCGATCATCGTGCTCATCTGCCGGCTCATGACGGCGAGATCCTTGAGCTTGACGCCGGAGCCGAACCGGATATCGATCTCGCGATTGAGTCCGGTCGCATTGGCCTCTGTGATCGCGATCGGCGAGACCCCGAGCGTGCGGAGCCGGGAGGCGACCGCGGCTTCGCTCGACGCATCGACGCGCCCCTTCACCAAGCGCCCTCCTGCGTCGCGTCCTCGGTACGCGTAAGCCTGTACGACGGCCATCAGCGGGTACCCCCGGAGTAGGAGTCGCCATAGTCGGGACCGCTCGCCGCGAAAGCGCGCGTGGCGCTGTCGCCGGGCGTTTCGACACGCTGGATGAGCCGGGTGAGGCCGTCCGGGTCGTGGGCCTTCTCCAGCGCGACGGTGCGGGTGATCGTGCCGCTGTCCACGAGCTCGGCGAGATGCTGATCCATCGTGTGCATCCCGGAGCCCTTGCCGGCCTGCATCATCGACCCGATCTGGTACGTCTTGCCCTCGCGGATGAGGTTCGCGATCGCCGGCGTGGTCAGCATCACCTCCGTGGCCACCGCGCGCCCGGTGCCGCTCGCCCGTTTGACGAGGGTCTGACAGATGACCCCCTGGAGCGTCGCAGCGAGCTGTGCCCGGATCTGCTGCTGCTGGTGAGGGGGGAACACGTCGATCACGCGATCGATCGTCTGCGGGGCGTCCTGGGTGTGCAGGGTCGCGAAGACGAGGTGGCCGGTCTCGGCCGCGGTCAGGGCCACAGAGATGGTCTCCAGGTCGCGGAGCTCGCCGATCAGGATCACGTCCGGGTCCTGGCGCAGCACGTGTTTGAGCGCATTGTTGAAGCTGTGGGTGTCGTGTCCGACCTCGCGCTGGTTGACGATCGACCGCTTGTGGACGTGCATGAACTCGATAGGGTCCTCGACCGTCACGATGTGGTCCGCGCGCGTGGAGTTCACCAGGTCGATCAGAGCAGCGAGGGTGGTCGACTTGCCCGACCCGGTCGGTCCGGTGACAAGGACGAGGCCTCTGGGCAGCTGCGAGAGATGCGCCACGCTCTCGGGGACGCCGAGATCGCGGAGATTCTTGATCTCCGTCGGGATGAGTCGGAACGCAGCTCCCACCGAGCCGCGCTGCTGGTAGATGTTGACGCGGAAGCGGGAATTGGCCGACACGGTGAAGGCGAAGTCGAGCTCCAGTTCACGCTCGAACTGCTGCTTCTGCCGATCGTCGAGAAGGCTGTAGAGGGCCTGGCGCGTCCGCTCGCTCGACCAGGGCTGGGTGGATCCGGCTGGCGTGAGCGCTCCATCGACACGGATCATCGGGGCAGCACCGACGGTGATATGCAGGTCGGAGGCTCGGGCTGCCACCACGGAGCGTAGCGATGCCACCAATTCGGCGTCTGCTCGGGCAAGCGTTTCCCGCTCCTCCTCGGTGAGCGTGGAGGTGTCGTACTCGGACATCGGCGTAGAAGCCGGGGGTGCCAGCGCTGGCCCCGTGGGAGTCACGCCGAGCACCGCCTCCGTCGGGGGCGGGAATGTGCGAGCAGGCTCCGCCGGCACCAGTGCAGGCTCCGCGGGCGCGTAAGCCGGTTGCACCGGCGCGGAAACGGGCTGCGCGATTGGGACCACAGGCGGTCCGACCGGAATCGGTTGTTGCCCGAGAGCATCCCCTTCATCCGATGGGAGATCGACCGGCCAGAGGTGGCCCGCATCCGGACGGGTCACCGGGATCTCATAGATCGGTCGCCCCTCGGGGAGACGCCAGTCATCATTCGTACCGTCCGTTGTCATCGGCCCTCCTAGGCAACCACTCGTAGAATCTCGTCGACCGACGTGATGCCGAGGGCGGCTTTCTGCCAGCCGTCCTCACGCAGGGTCAGCATGCCCTGCTCACGCGCCACTCGCGCAATGTCGGCACTGGAGGCGCGAGCGACGGTGAGCCGCTCGATCTCCTCCGTGACGGCCATGACCTCGTGGAGCGCGAGCCGACCCCGGTATCCGGTGTTCGAGCAGGCGGTGCACCCCGTCGGCCCGAACAGCTGAGGAAGCTCACTGTCGAGGTCGAGAGGGATCCGCATGGCCTGGAGCGCGTCCCGTTCGTAGGTGATCGGTGCCTTGCACCGCTCGCACAGCCGACGAGCCAGCCGCTGGGCGACGACACAGTCCAGGGCCGAACCGACCAGGAACGGCTCGATGTTCATCTCGGTCAGCCGGGTGACGGCGCTGGGAGCGTCGTTCGTGTGCAGTGTGGAGAGGACGAGGTGGCCCGTCAGGGACGCCTCGATCGCGATCTGAGCCGTCTCGTGGTCGCGGATCTCCCCCAGCAGGACCACATCCGGGTCACTGCGCAGGATGCTGCGGAGCGCGCTTGCGAACGTGAGCCCGGCTTTCGGGTTCACCTGCACCTGGTTGACACCTGCCATGCGGTACTCAACCGGATCCTCGACGGTGATCACGTTGATCTCCGGGCGGGACACCGCGTTGAGCGTCGTGTAGAGCGTCGTCGATTTCCCAGAGCCAGTCGGACCGGTTACGAGGATCATCCCGTACGGCTTCGAGTACGCGTTCTGGAACGTCTGGAAGTTGCGCTCGAGAAGGTTGAGATCGCGCAGCGTCATGCTCGTGTTCGTGTTGTCCAGGATCCGCATGACGACCTTCTCGCCCCACACCGTGGGGAGGGTCGCAACGCGCAGGTCGACCTGTCGTCCGCCATGGACGATCGACATCCGGCCGTCCTGCGGCCGGCGGCGCTCTGCGATGTCGATGTCGCTCATGATCTTGAGACGCGAGATCACGCCGTTCTGGACAGAGCGTGGCGCGTTCTGCATCTCGTGGAGCACGCCGTCGATCCGGTAGCGGACCCGCAGGCTGTGCTCCCCCGGCTCGAGGTGGATGTCGGATGCCCGATCCTGGATCGCCTGGCTCACGATGAGATTCACGAACCGGACGATCGGCGCTTCGTCCTCGGTCGTCTCATCGTTCAGCCCCGCCGGCGAGCCGTCGTCCCCGGCCGTCTCATCCTCGAGGGTGCTGGACAGGTCGTTGAGCTCTTCGTCCGCACGGATGTAGCGGTCGATGGCGGCGGCGAGGTCGTCCGGCTCGGCCACGGCGGGCACCACCGGCATATGCGCGGCTGCACGTACGTCGTCGATGGCGAAGACATCCCCGGGATCGGACATCGCGAGGATCAGGCTGTCACCGGCGAAGCCGATGGGGAGGACGCCGTGACGTTTGCAGATCGCACCGCTCACGAGGGCGACGGCGGTGCGGTCCACCGGGTGGTCGACGAGCTCGAGGAATGGTGCACCGACCTGCGCGGCACGCGCTCGCGCCAGTTGCGCGGGGGTGATGGCGCCGCGCGCGATGAGGTCGTGCGCGATGCTCTCATCGTTCCCGCCGGAGTCGAGATATTCGATGGGCAAATGGCCGTGGAGGATGAGGATTTCGGTCATGGACGCCACGGGGGACCCCCTCTGGA
>Ga0209677_101183_pt1 | contig 11970 bp, 16 predicted proteins | sample AraplaCvi_mCL_r2_2_FD_184285 | JGI IMG/M metagenome (GOLD analysis project Ga0209677, IMG submission 184285) | Arabidopsis root microbial communities from North Carolina, USA - plate scrape CL_Cvi_mCL_r2 (SPAdes) (version 2) | ecosystem: Host-associated > Plants > Roots > Endosphere | place: USA... | reverse complement strand
ATCCTGCCGGTCGGATCATCTCTGAGGCGGCGTCGATCCGAAGTTCCTTGGTCCATCGGCCGCGAATTCGTCGCGGCGAGATCGGATAAAGGAGCAGAAGCCGGCAGCCGTTCGCGCTTGGCGGCTGCGCCGACGGTGCTATAAGGCGGCCGATATCAAGGAGCTGTTGCGATGAAGAAGACGAGCGTGGCGATGATGATCGCGCTGCTGGCGGGATGGGCGGTGCCGTCGATGCCGTCCCACGCGCAGATGCCGAACATCAATCTGATGGCCGACCAGCCGGGCAAGACGCCTGAGGAAAAGGAAGCCGACGAGGCGCGGGACAAGGCCTACAAGGAAACGCTGAGGAAGATCCCCGATGCGAAGACCTCGTCCGATCCCTGGGGTGGTGTCCGGACCACCACTGACGCGCCGAAGACGCCGGCCGTGAGGACGACGGCGGCCAAGAAGCCGAAGGCGACCGCCAACACCAACTGATTTCCGCGCGTTTTCTGACTCGGATTCACAGCAGCCCATCGCCATATTGGCTGGGTTGTAACGTGTTCGGAGTTTGCACATGGGCGGTTCGACCTTTCGCCCGCGGGATCTGGCCAGTCGGATGGCGGCCCGGCGCCAACGGGGCGACGCTCCAGACGGTTATCTGCGCGAGACCTTCACCTTGCCGCGTGAGGACGCGCGGGCAAGGGCGCGCGATTATTTCGCCCGCTATCCCAAAGCCGGCTATATGAGCGCGATCGAAAGCTGGCGAGAGCTGCCGGACGGCGCGATTGAATTCACCATGCGGCGGCTGCGCAGCGCCGATTGAGCTGACCCGTCACCGCTCGCGGCACATGGCAGCGGTCTGACCTTCACCGGTTTCTTAAGCGTCCCGCTCGCCCAGCAGCTTGCGTGTCTGCCGATTGATGAAATGCAGCCTGGTGCATGCCTTGCACACGACGGTCTCATACGTGCAGACGGATTCGCCGGGCGTGGAATCATCCAGCCAGTGCTGCACGTTCATTCCGGTACGGGGACATTTGAAAACGAGATTGTTGTTACCCATGTGCCTGGAGTGTCGGCCAGGACCGCGGCAGGCGTGTTGATCTCGATCAAGTTTTATGCTCGCCGCCTGGCTTAGCGTGCACCGCGAGGGCGCCGGGAAAAGGGGCGGAGGATGAACGGCGCGAGGCGAGATGGCAGCTCAGGCGCTGTCGAGCGATTCGGCCACGATCCGGATGCGGAAGACCGGCTGCCGGGCCTCGTCGAGCAGCTCCATCTGCCATTCGGAGTTTTCCGCGAGCTTGCGCGAGATGCTGCCGGCCATGTCGGCGCAGACAGTGGTCATCTCTTTCCAAGCGGCATCACGATCGGCGCATTCGGTCCCGTACTCGGACGCGCCTGAGAAACGACCGTTACGGATACGAAAAAAATAGAGCGGCATTACAAAACCGGTGAGCCCTGACCGCCCCAGGCCGCTGGGTTTTTACTAAACTGGGGCCGGATGGAAGCTCAGAGGCGGGCTTCAGATCAATTCCGGGAAACTACGGTCGAAATTCAATCAAAAGTTGCATTTGGTTCCCGTCGCCGCGCCCGCGATGGTGCCAGCCGCTTTTTGCGCTCGTGTTTGACGGCAGCCGATCGATGTCGCTGGCAAATTGCAGCATATGCGGCGCAACGTCTTCGCGGCGGGAAACGGCTGCCGTGCCCGACGCCAATCGGGATCGGATGGGAGCGGCGCTGCATCCGAATTGTCGCGATCCATACGGATCTTCGGCCCGCGCTACTCGAACAGCCGCTCGGGCGCGACCGTGAGGCGGTAGGCGACTTCCGTCGAGCCGTCGACGATTTCGAGCAGCGCATCGCACAGCGGGCAACGCACGTCGCGCGCGCTTCCGCTCCGCGACAAGAGCTCGATCCTGCGGAAGCCGGCCTTGCAGGCAGGGCAGATCACGTCGTCTTTCTTCATGGACTGATTATGCACTGCCGCGATTACCGTTCCACGACGCCGCGGTGCCGGGGCATTTTTTCTGCGGCGCGGTCCGGCCGCCCGGTGTGGGTCTACGGCGCCGGCCGGACGTCAAAAGCCCCGGGCGCAGGTCCGGGGCTTTTTTTCGGCGCGGATGGATTTCAGGGCCCAGCGCCTACTGATGACGGACGGTGACCGGAACGCCGTGCCGGGGCAACAGCCAAAGCTGATTGTCCTGTCGGCGCGGTGGCACGTTTTGGAGCGTCGGACGTTTTCAGAATTGTCCGACCTACGGCCTGTCCGATTAGCTCATTCGATGGTCTCAGTCGCCCGGCGGTCTCGGTCACCGGACGACTGCTCGCCGACAACCTTAACCTTATACCGCAACCAAAAGTTTATTACAATGGATGTTGATGGGACGGGGCCGGGCGGGACTGCCGGGACCAGCACGGCCGTCCATTCCGGCGGCCGCGATCACGGTTCTTCGCCAAGCCGCGCCGAGGCCGCCTGATGTACAAGGTCATCGACACCATCCTCAACATCGGCTGCCTGCTGGCAGCGGTGTTCTATCTGCTGACCATCGTGTGGGCGCAGGCGAACTGCTCATTGATCCCTGTTTTCGGCCGGCAATGTCGCGGGCCCGAGCTTGACGCGTGGATGATTCCTTTCTTCCTGGCGCCGATCGGAATTCCCGCGCTGATCGGGGTCGCCGTGATGCTGTGGGGGCCGCGCAGGGGATAGCGCGCGGCGGCATCGCTTGGCCGTTGTCAGAACCGCCGCCATCGTGTCATTGGCATGCGGCGGATGGAAGCGGGGACAGCGGTGAATCAAACGGTTCGCAACGAACGGAAGAAGCTGCTGGCGACCTGGTACAATAATTTTTCCATCGCGGTGCTGGTCGCGGGCTTCCTGACACCGTTCTGGACCATCATCTATGGAACGTCGCAGCCGCAATCGGGTGACCTGACGCGGATCATCGGATTTGGCATTTGCCTCGTGCTGGGCGCGCTCCTACGTTATCTGGCACACCGCACCTTGGGTGGACTGGAAGAGTAGAGCGGTTTTGAGCGAAGTGACGACAGGAGCCTCGATCATGACAAATTGGCAGATCTTCGCGCTCGCGTCGCCCGTCATCGTGGTGCTGGTGATGTGGCTGCAGGGCCTTGCGGAAGGCTATTTCGATCGCGCTCCGTCCTCGGATCGTCGTCCTGTCGGCGGCAGTTCCGGCTTCCTGCGCGGCGCGCGCGCCAAGGCGGATAGGAACTAGCTGCCAGCGCATCACGATCGGCTAACCATGATCAGGCCAGGGAACTTCGTTCAGGTTCGAAAGAATCGATGACGGCTGCAACGCGCGATGGTGATTCGAAGAAATCCACGCAGCGCGTGCCGAACAAAAGCAGAAGCCTGCCCGGAACTTCGTTCTTGTCGGGAGAACACCGGATTGTGATGGAACTTTTTCGCGATCAGGAAAAGCTTCTCACAATCTCGATCGGACCGACGATCGCCGCATTGAAGTCATCCAGCGCCTCCGCGGGGATCCAATATTCGAGATGAGCGCGGCCGCCGGCTTCCTGCACTTGGTAGCGGGCAAGGAAACTCTGCTTCACTTGAAAGCGCGTCACGTAACCGGCACCGCTGGCGGGGACGTTCCAATCCCGTGCGATCTTCACCGCATAATCCTCGCTCAGCACCGGATAGAAGATCGGCTGATCGGGCAGGCGCGGCGGAAACGCGGTCATGCCGCTCTCGCGAATCAGCGCGAGCTCGGCCGGGCCGACGGGCCGCCATAGGGTGAGGGTCGCTTCCTGCTGCATGCCCCCTGATAGCGGCGACCGGCGCGAAAAGGCAATCGGGCGGTGCAGCAACGATGGCGCTGCTGCACCGCCGAGACCGAGTCTGCCTATGGCTTCACGCAGAGCGCCGTGCAGGCGTCCTCCATCGGTGTCTGCGACGTGCAGGTCGCGGCGTCAGGGCCGACATAGCTTGCGATGATCTCGCCACCGTTCGAGGCATCCTGCGGCGGCCGGTGATTGTTGCAGACCGCCGCCATGATGATCTCGCCCTCAGGGCATCTGAGCTTGCAGACCTGGCCGCCGGGTCCGATAGACTGGGTGATGAACCGGATCGGCGCGCTGGCCGTGGATGCTGCGGGTGCATTGGATGCTGCGGTGGCCGCGGACGCGCTCCCGTCCTTGCCGGCAGGGCCTGGAGGGCCGGGCGGGCCAGCGGGACCTTGCGGACCGGCGGGACCTTGCGGACCGGCGGGGCCGGCGGGACCTTGCGCACCGGCGACGCCTTGCTTGCCTTCAGGCCCGGCGGGACCCTGCTTTCCTTCCGGTCCTGCGAGACCTGCGATGCCGGCGGCCCCTGCCGGGCCTTGCTCGCCTTTGGCGCCCGGCGGGCCGGCTGGCCCCTCAAAACAGCCGCCCAACGACAACGCCAGACCGCAGGCCACGGCCGACACCAAGACGCGCGTCCTCATGCTTCCTCCCACCCGTTTGCGTGTGTTGAATTTTCTCGCGATACAATCTGAAGGAACCCGGGTTGGAGTCAATCCAAGTCTGATGTGCCGGCGATGGCCGAGTGTGGCCGCACATAAGGCGGGGCTCACTTTTCGCGGAGGATCGGCAGGCTCATCGGACCCGTGTTACGATTGCGTGGTCGCCGGAGATGGCCGAATGGACTGGCTCTCGCTCGTCATTGTCATCGTGTCGCTGGGGTCGATCCCGCTCGCCGTCAGCATGGCGCGCGCCCGTGCACGGTCGCCGAGGCTGTGGTTCTGGATCGCCTTTCTGGTCGGACCGCTGGCGCCGCTGCTGCTGGCACTGCTTGGGGGCCGCAATGAGACGCGGGCGTCAACGACGGCAGGCTAGCCTCGCCGTCCGGATGCCCGTCCTATGCGTGAACAACTACGCCGCTTGGACGGCACACTCGGCAAAATTGTTTGAAGGAAAGCGGTTAGCTTCCGATTGTGCAAAGAACATATTGCGAACATGGAACAGATCGGGTACATTGCTCCCCAAGAATGATCGGCCCCGTTCTCGTTAACCGTTTGTCCGCCACGCGAATCCCCGCCATAAGGAGCGCCTATGTCCGCCACCGCCCTGCGTATCGTCGAAGGTTCTTCCATGGATAAGAGTAAGGCGCTGTCCGCAGCCCTGTCCCAGATCGAGCGCCAGTTCGGCAAGGGCTCGGTGATGAAGCTCGGCAAGAACGACCGCTCGATGGATATCGAGACGGTGTCGACGGGCTCGCTCGGGCTCGACATCGCGCTCGGCGTCGGTGGTCTGCCGAAGGGGCGGGTTGTCGAGATTTACGGGCCGGAATCCTCGGGCAAGACCACCTTGGCGCTGCACACTGTAGCGGAAGCGCAGAAGAAGGGCGGCATCTGTGCCTTCATCGATGCCGAGCACGCGCTTGACCCGGTCTATGCGCGCAAGCTCGGCGTCAATATCGACGAACTCCTGATTTCGCAGCCCGACACCGGCGAGCAGGCGCTGGAGATTTGCGACACCCTGGTGCGCTCGGGTGCGGTCGACGTGCTGGTGGTGGACTCGGTCGCCGCACTCGTGCCGAAGGCCGAGCTCGAAGGCGAGATGGGTGAATCGCTGCCCGGTCTGCAGGCGCGCTTGATGAGCCAGGCGTTGCGCAAGCTGACTGCCTCCATCAACAAGTCCCACACCATGGTGATCTTCATCAACCAGATCCGCATGAAGATCGGCGTGATGTATGGTTCGCCTGAAACCACGACCGGCGGTAATGCGCTGAAATTCTACGCGTCCGTTCGCCTCGACATTCGCCGCATCGGCGCGATCAAGGAGCGCGACGAGGTGATCGGCAACACCACGCGCGTCAAGGTGGTGAAGAACAAGCTGGCGCCCCCGTTCAAGCAGGTCGAGTTCGACATCATGTACGGCGAGGGTGTCTCCAAGATGGGCGAGATCCTCGATCTCGGCGTCAAGGCTGGCATCGTCGAGAAGTCCGGTGCCTGGTTCTCCTATGACAGTCAGCGGCTCGGGCAGGGGCGGGAAAATTCCAAATCCTTCCTGCGCGCCAATCCCGACATGACCGCCAAGATCGAGGCCGCGATCCGGCAGAACTCCGGCCTGATCGCCGAGCAAATCCTGGCCGGCGCCGCCGAGCGCGATTCCGACGGCGAGGAGCCGGCCGAGGAGTAATTCTTCAAGAGCCGCTTGCGAGCGCTGTGGGTGTCGGTTTGCCGACATCCACAGTGTCCGCTTGTTTGCTTTGACCTGTTTTGCTTTGACTCGTTTTGCTTTGACCTGGACCCGGCGGGGGGCCATGGCGCGGCTGTTCCTGACTGCTGACGGTGTCAGCGCAACAATGCTCACGCAAGCCGGCCGCGCCGACCTGGTGGTTGCGCTTCAGCCTCGCTTTGTATGGGGACCGCCTGCGTCCGATGCTGAGCTGTCGAGCTTTTTGGCGCCGCGAACCACGCAACCGAAGAGTGGCCATTGGCTGGACCACTGCGCTTTTGGCGACTTCGCGACGATCGGCGGGCGGCGCCACGGTTTGCTCGAACTGGTCGAACGGTGCCACAGCATCGAGCTATGGATGGAAACTCCCCCGAATGATCAGTTGGTGTTGATCTGGCTGCTGGACTATCTCAGCGACCATCCGCAGCTAGCCACCAAGATCGTGCTGCGGCACATCGATGTTCCCTTATTCAACCCAAAGCCGGTCGGACTATCGAACGGGATCTTCGTCGGCGTCAATCTTTGCAGCGACCATCTCGCCATCGGATCGCGCGCTTGGCGGGCCTATCGATCGCCAACGCCGCAGCCTTGGTACGCGCTTCTGGATGAGAAGACCGATCTGCTCCCTCAGCTTCGCCGTACTGTGTTCAAGCTTCTCGACGAACTGCCGAGACTGCAAAGCGGGCTTGGCATCACCGAATTGCGGATGCTGGATCTACTCGATCGCGGCCGCGGTGCGATGCATGCCTTGATCAACCGTGTCGTTTATCTCGAACCGATCGATACACGCACGCCATTCGACTACTATGAAGCCGCTGATCTGCTTGAAGCGCTGGCTTTCGCACCCCGGCCGGCCGTCTCCGGGGTCGATCCGGGACTGCGGACGCGCGAGCGGGTGAATCTGCGCCTTCAGCACGAACTCCACCAATCGAGCCGACCCGTGATTGCGCCGCTCGGTCTGGATATCCTGGATGGCCGTGACGACTACAGCCGACACAATCCGGTTCACCGCTGGTGGGGCGGCACCAAACTGACCAACGGCAATCTCTGGCGCTGGGATCCGATCGGCAACGTGCTGATCGCGCCTTGAGCCAAGCAGGTGATTTCGGAGTCGAAAGCATGGCGAGTTTGATTCTGACGACGGATGACTCCAGTGCCGGCGCGCTGCAGAGCGCGCGTCTTGCGGACGTTGTTATACCGGTTCTCCGCCGGTTTGTGTGGGGACCGCCGCCGTCCGACAGTGAACTGTCGGCCTATCTCGGGCGCAGACCCAAGCGACCGAAAAGTGGTCACTGGTTGGATCATGGCTCCCCGCGCGTCGCCGCAGCGACCGCCGGACGGAGGCACAGTCTCCTCGAGCTTTGCGACCGCTTCGACCGCATCGAGCTATGGATAGATAGCCGTCCGAACGATCAGCTGGTTCTGATCTGGCTGCTGGATTATCTGCGCAATCGTGCTGACCTCACCACGAAGATCGTGTTGCGGCATGTCGAGACGCCGCTGTTCGACGCATTGCCAGAGCAACTCGCCACCTGGACATTCGTCGGCGTTCAGCTCACGCGTGAGCATCTCGATATCGCCGGTTTGGCGTGGCGGGCATTTCGGGCGCCGACTCCGCAAGCCTGGTTCGATCTGCTGCAGCAGGATCTCAGCGCACTGCCGCAGCTTCGCCGCTGTGTGCAGGAGATGCTTGACGAACTGCCCGGTGCGACGACGGGGCTTGGCGCGTCGGAGCTGCGAATGCTCGAATTGCTGTCGGCCGGCTACCGACATCCGTTCGATCTGTTTCCCCACTCTCGCGAGCGCTTTCAGCGGCGTGTGTACGACTATTGGGAGGCAGGTGCCTTGCTGGATGGTCTGGCCCTGGCGCCGGTGCCGGCCATCGCCGGCCTCGCCGAAGGGCCGTTCACGCTCGAACTGCACGACAGCTTCGAACGGTTCGATCGTTACAAGGCAAGCACGCTGTCCCTGACGCCGCTCGGCAGGGCAATCCTCGCCGGCGAGGAGGATTTCAGCCGGCACAATCCAGTTCATCGCTGGTGGGGCGGCACAGAATTGACCCACGCCAATCTTTGGCGCTGGGGTGCGGTGCTGATCGCTCCGGACCCCGAAACGCCTGATGTGATCGAATGCCGCGAGCCGTGGCGCTCGATCGATCTCCTGGAATACGCGTGATGCGGCTTACTCCGCCGCCTCCGCATAGTCTGCGATCGGCGGACAGGAGCACACCAGATTGCGGTCGCCGTAGACATTGTCGACGCGGCCGACGGGAGACCAGTACTTGTCGGTGCGCGATGATCCGGCCGGGAAGCAGCCCTCGCTGCGGCGATAGGCCCGGCTCCACTCGTCATCGGCGATGTCGTGCACCGTGTGCGGCGCATGGCGCAGCGGCGAGGCGTCGATCTTGAAGCGGCCTTGCTCGACCTCTGCGATCTCCTTGCGGATCGCGATCATGGCATCACAGAAACGGTCCAGCTCCGCCTTCGATTCCGACTCGGTCGGCTCGATCATCAACGTGCCCGGCACCGGGAAGCTCATGGTCGGGGCATGGAAGCCGTAGTCGATCAGCCGCTTGGCGATGTCGTCGACGGTGGCGCCGCTCGTCTGCTTCAGCGGACGGGGATCGACGATGCACTCATGCGCGACGCGGCCGCGGACGTTGCGATAGAGCACCGGGTAGTGCGCTTCCAGCCGCGCCGCGATGTAGTTCGCATTGAGGATCGCGATCTCGGTCGCCTGCCGCAGGCCTTCGCCGCCCATCAGCAGCATATAGATGTAGGAGATGGTCAGGATCGAGGCGGAGCCAAAAGGGGCCGCCGAGACCGGGCCGATTGCGTGCGCCACGCCATCATCGGTCATCGGATGACCGGGCAAATAGGGCGCGAGATGCGCCTTCACCCCGATCGGGCCCATGCCGGGGCCGCCGCCACCATGCGGGATGCAGAAGGTCTTGTGCAGGTTGAAGTGGCTGACGTCGGCGCCGTAATCGCCGGGCCGTGCCAGACCGACCTGGGCGTTCAGATTGGCGCCGTCGAGATAGACCTGCCCGCCATGGGCATGCACGATGTCGCAGATCTCGCCGATATGCTCCTCGAACACGCCGTGCGTCGAGGGATAGGTGATCATGATCGCGGCGAGCCGGTCGGCGTGCGTCTCCGCCTTGGCCTTGAGGTCGGCGACATCGACGTCGCCGCGCGCGTCGCAGGCGACCACCACAATCTCCATGCCGACCATCTGCGCCGAAGCCGGATTGGTGCCGTGGGCGGAGGAGGGGATCAGGCACACCTTGCGATGGCTCTGCCCGCGCGCCGCATGGTAGGCCTCGATCGCAAGCAGTCCGGCATATTCGCCCTGCGCCCCGGAGTTCGGCTGTAGCGACACCGCGTCATAGCCGGAGATCTTGCACAGCCAGTCTTCGAGCTTGCCAAACATCGCATGATAGCCGGCGGCCTGGTCGCGCGGCACGAACGGGTGCAGCGAGCCGAATTCCGGCCAGGTCAGCGGGATCATCTCGGTGGTCGCGTTCAGCTTCATGGTGCAGGACCCCAGCGGGATCATGGCGCGGTCGAGCGCGAGGTCGCGGTCGGCGAGCTTGCGCAAATAGCGCAGCATCTCGGTTTCTGAGCGATGCGCGTGGAACACCGGATGGGTCAGGAAACGGCTCTGCCGCTTCAGCTCCGACGGCAGCGCCTCGCGCGCCTCCGCCTCGACCGCCGCGTAGGAAAGCTTACCGCCGAAGGCGCGCCACACCGCCTCGACGGTCTCCGGCGTCGTGGTCTCGTCCAGCGCGATCCGCAGCAGTTGGTCACCGCGGCCGAGATTGATCCTCTCCGCGAGGGCGCGCGCGATGATGCCGTCGCGCTTTGCGCCGGCATCGACCGACACCGTGTCGAAGAAGGTCTCGCTGGCAGGCGCGAAGCCGAGCTTGCGCAGGCCCGCGGCCAGCACGGCGGCACGGCGATGGACGTTGCTCGCGATCGCAGTGAGCCCTTCGCGACCGTGATAGACCGCGTACATGGCCGCGATGACCGCGAGCAACACCTGCGCGGTGCAGATGTTGGAGGTCGCCTTCTCGCGGCGGATATGCTGCTCGCGGGTCTGCAGCGCCAATCGATACGCCGGCGCACCACGCGAATCGACCGAGAGGCCGACGATGCGTCCGGGCAGCGAGCGCTTCAGCGCATCGCGCACCGCCATATAGGCCGCGTGTGGGCCGCCATAGCCCATCGGCACCCCAAAGCGCTGCGCCGAGCCGATCGCGATGTCGGCGCCGAGCTCGCCCGGCGAGGCGACCAACGTCAGCACCAGCAGATCGGCGGCGAGGATCGCCAGCGCGCCCTTGTCGTGCAGCTTGGCGATCGCAGCGCGCGGATCGCGAAGCGCACCCGTCGTATCGGGGTATTGGAGGATTCCGCCGAACACCTCGACGCTGTCGAGATCGGTTGCGGGATCGCCGACGATCAGCTGCCAGCCAAGCGGCTTGGCGCGGGTGCGCAGCACCGCAAGCGTCTGCGGATGCACGTTGCTGTCGACGAAGAACGCCTTGGTCTTGGCTTTGGCCGAGCGCTCCGCGAGCGCCATAGCCTCTGCGGCCGCCGTGCCTTCGTCGAGCAGCGAGGCGTTGGCGACGTCAAGCCCGGCGAGATCGCAGATCATGGTCTGGAAGTTGAACAGCGCCTCCAGCCGGCCCTGGCTGATCTCGGGCTGATAGGGCGTATACGCCGTGTACCAGGCCGGGTTCTCCAGGATGTTGCGTTGGATCACGGGTGGCATGATCGTGCCGGAATAGCCCTGGCCGATCAGCGAGGTGAACACTTTGTTCTGGCTGGCGAGCTCGCGCATATGGGCCAGCGCCTCCGTCTCGCTCAAAGCGGGTCCGAGATCGAGCGGCGCGGCCTGCCGGATCGAAGCAGGCATGGTCTGGCTGACCAGCTCGCTCAGGCTTTTCGCACCGACCACCTCCAGCATCGCCGCGACGTCGCGCGGGGCAGGGCCGATATGGCGGCGGACGAAGCTGGTAGCGGCGTCATCGATCGGTTTGAACGGCGCGTTCATGAGAGGGCCTCGCTTGCAAATCCAAATGCGGTGTCATCGTCCGCCACCGGGTCTCGCCTTCGGCGAGCCCGATGACAGGCTCCGGCGGATGATCCAGCACGCCGAGGCGTCTCTGTTCGGCCGCTGCTGCCGGTGGTTACTGGATGCCCCCGCCGGCGCGGGGCATGACGGCTATTGTTGTTAGCGCATCACGCGGTGTGCGCCTTGTAGGCCGCTTCATCCATCAGCCCGCCGAGCTCACTCTTGTCCGCGATCTTGATCTTGAAGAACCAGGCCTTGCCGGCAGCGTCAGTGTTGACCAGTGCCGGCTCGTCGACGATGGCCTGGTTGACCTCGACCACTTCGCCGGAGATCGGCGCGTAGACGTCGGAGGCTGCCTTGACCGACTCGACCACGGCCGCGGCTTCCGCCTTGGCCAGGGCGCGGCCGACCTTGGGCAGCTCCACGAACACGACGTCGCCGAGCTGCGCCTGCGCGTAGTCGGTGATCCCGATGGTCGCGACATCGCCGTCGATGCCGAGCCATTCATGGTCTGACGTGTAGAGCGTGGTGGTCATGGACATCCTCAGCGTTTGCGGGTTCAACGTTTGTAAGTATTGGGAACGAAAGGCATGGCGGCGACGCGCAACGGCAGACGCTGGCCGCGCACATCGGCGAAAACCTGCGTGCCGACGACAGCCAGCGCGGTCGGCAAGTAGCCCATCGCGACCGGCGCGTTCAGCGTCGGGCCGAAACCGCCGGAAGTGACCTTGC
>Ga0209677_101182_pt1 | contig 11978 bp, 11 predicted proteins | sample AraplaCvi_mCL_r2_2_FD_184285 | JGI IMG/M metagenome (GOLD analysis project Ga0209677, IMG submission 184285) | Arabidopsis root microbial communities from North Carolina, USA - plate scrape CL_Cvi_mCL_r2 (SPAdes) (version 2) | ecosystem: Host-associated > Plants > Roots > Endosphere | place: USA... | reverse complement strand
GTTCGGCCGGCGGTTCGTGATCTCGGCCAGCGCCGAATCGCTGTCGCGCGCGGTCCGCGTGGTGAAACCCTCGTCGTCCAGGATGCCCGCGACAAGCTCCCGAATATCGGCCTCGTCATCGACAATCAGAATGTCACTCGCCATGGATCACACGCCCGTCTTGTCAGTTGCCGGTTGCGGCTTGGATTTTTGTGTCATTGTTGGTCGCCTCCGCCAGCCCCGCGGTTTCCCCCGCCGGCGCAGTTGTTGGTGTCGTCGCGGCCTTCTCGGTCCCCTGCTCTTTCGTCTCCGCGGACGCCGCCTTGCCCGAGACCGCGAATCGCAGCCGCATCCAGGCTCCGCGCTGTCCGGGGCGGAAATCGGACGCGTCCTTCAGTTCCAGCCGTCCGCCATGGTCCTCGAGCACGCGGCCGACGATGGCGAGGCCGAGCCCGGTGCCCTTGGCGCGGGTGGTGACGTAGGGCTCGAGAAGTCGCTGACGCGCCACCTTGGGCAGGCCGATGCCGTTGTCGATGACGTCGATCAGCACGTCCTTGCCCTCTTGCGCAGCGACCACGTCGATGCGTCCCTTGCCAAGCTCCTCCGGCGGCACCACCTCGATCGCCTCGGTGGCGTTCTTGATGATGTTGGTCAGTGCCTGCGAGATCAGCCTGCGGTCGAACTGCGCGCGCAGCGGATCGGTCTTGATGTCGGTCTCGATGTCGATCTCGGGATGGGCGACCTTCATCAGGAATACCGCCTGCCTGACCGTGTCGGCGACATCTTCTCCTTCTATCACCGGCTTCGGCATCCGTGCGAAGCGCGCGAACTCGTCGACCATCCGCCTGATGTCGTCGACCTGACGCACGATGGTGTCGGTGCATTGCTCGAAGACGGCCTTGTCCTCGATGATGACCTTGCCGAATTTGCGGCGAATCCGTTCTGCCGAGAGCTGAATCGGCGTCAGCGGATTCTTGATCTCATGGGCGATCCGGCGTGCCACGTCGCCCCAGGCCGAGGTGCGCTGCGCCGACACCAGTTCGGTGACGTCGTCGAGGGTGATGATGTAGCTGTCGCGCGATTGATTGGTCTGCTCGGCGGTGACGCGAACCGAGAGGTTGCGCTCGTTGCCGTCGCGCTGGATCGTGACCTGGCCCTGCACCAGACGCTGCGTGCCCTCGCGTGCGGTCTTCATCATCTCGTCGAGCTCGGGCAGCACGTCGGAGAGCGGATGATCGAGCGTCTCGGATTCGGCGTGTCCGATCAGCTTCTCGGCGGAGCGGTTGAGGATGCCGACCGAGCCCGAGGCGTCGACGCCGATGATGCCCGCGGAGGCCGAGGACAGCACCGCCTCGATGAAGCGGCGGCGGCTGTCGATCAGCTCGCTCGCATTGACGAGCTCGTCGCGCTGGGTACGCAACTCCTGCGTCATCTTGTTGAAGGTCTCGCCGAGCTGGGCGAGGTCGCCTTCCGATCTGTGCACCGGCACCTGGACGTTGAGGTCGCCGGTCGAGACGGTGTGCGCGGCGTTCATGAGCTGGCGGATCGGCGCCACCAGCCAGTTGGCAAAATTCAGCCCGATCAACACCGAGGCCATCAGGATGGTCAGCGCGATCACTGCGAACATCAGCGCCAGCGCCACCTGGATGCCGAGCCGGCGCGATTCGACCTGGGCGTATTCGGCGACCGACAGCTCGGTCTGCTTGAGCTGGTCGACGACGCGGGGATCGAGCGGGCGCGCGACATAGAGGAACGTATCGTTGAAGGCGCGCAGGCGGATCACCGCCGCGACGTAGTTCTGCTCGGGCAGCACCGCGATCTCGGGCTCGTCCTCGTTGACGTTGTTGAGGAACTCCGGTGCGGGGGGCGAGAACGCGAGCTGCATCCCGCCCGTCTCTGCCGACACGATCGGCGTCGTGTCCTTGTCGATGATCATGGCGCCCGGCAGGTTGCGTGACGCGGCGCTCGCCGTCAGCAGCTCGCGGAAAGTGCCGCGGTCCTGGTCGAACAGCGGCCGGATGCGCGAGATGTCATTGGCCATGCCGATGATGTCGCCGCGGATGAGCTGGGCATGCTCCTGCATGTAGGCGCGGGCAATGGTCAGCGAGTTCTGGATCACCTCGCGCGTCGGCCCCGAGAACAGCCGGTCGAGGCCGCGATCGATGGTGACGTTGGCGACAATGGCGACCAGGACGGCCGGCAGCACCGCGATGATCGAGAACAGGCTGACGATCTGGACGTGCAGCCGCGCAGCCGCCCGCCCACGCCGGCGGGCCTGCACCACCTGCCAGACCTCGCGCACGATGATCCCGACCAGGATCAGGATGGTGCCGGCATCGATCAGGTAGAAGGTCTTGACGATCTCGCTGGTCGGCTCGATCGGCGACAGCCCGGTCAGGACCACGAAGGTCAGGATGCTCGATACCAGCGCGAGGCAAACGGCGAACGGGGCCAGCCAGCGGCGTACCGGCCAGCCAGGGCGTTCGTCGGGCGACGGCTCGAAGGGTTGGGCCGAGGTGTCTGTGCTCGTCATTCCGGCAATGGATGTGGTGAAAGCATACCCAGCGCATCAACGTCCCGCTGTTCGGACTGATGCATTCCTACCACAATGTTGCCGAATTGCGACAAATCCGCGGCGCGTGTGCGCTCGCGGATTCAACAGGTCAAAAGACCGGCGTTCTACGGTACCACAAGCCCAATTTTCGGTATTATATCACCGTCAATCAGGCCCCGCTGCGGTAAACTTGGATGTCGAGATCGCGAATCTTCTTCCGCAGCGTATTCCGGTTCAGCCCGAGCAGGTCGGCGGCGCGAATCTGATTCCCCCGTGTCGCGGCGAGCGCCGCGGTCAGCAGCGGGATCTCGATCTCCTTGAGGATGCGGTGATAGAGCCCCGGCGGCGGCACGCCGTTCGGAAAGCCCTGGAAGTGCGAGGACAGGTAGGCCTCGACGGCGCCGCCGAGATTGTCGATCGAGCTCGGCGCGCTCGAGCCGGTGGTGACCGCGGGCGGCGCCAGCTCACCGTCGATCACGGAGGCTGTGATGATGTCCTGCGGATAGAGCGCCGCCAGCCGCCGGGCGAGATTCTCCAGCTCACGGACGTTGCCCGGCCAACGATGCTGCTTCAGCCGTTCCAGCGCAGCGGCATCCAGCTTCTTCGGCGGCAGGCCGTCCTTCTCGGCCAGCGCGAAGAAATGCCGCACCAGGTCGGGCAGGTCCTCGATGCGCTCGCGCAAGGGCGGCAGCCGCAGCGGCACCACGTTGAGGCGGAAGAACAGGTCCTCGCGGAACAGCCCCTGCTGGATCAGGATGCGCAGGTCCTTGTTCGAGGCGGCGACGATGCGCACGTCGGTCTTGATCGGCGTGCGGCCGCCGACCGTGGTGTACTCGCCCTGCTGTAGCACGCGGAGCAAGCGGGTCTGCGCCTCCATCGGCATGTCGCCGATCTCGTCGAGGAACAGCGTGCCGCCCTCGGCCTGCTCGAAGCGGCCCGAGGCGCGGGTGTTGGCGCCGGTGAAGGCGCCGCGCTCATGGCCGAACAATTCGGATTCAATGAGGTCGCGCGGGATCGCCGCCATGTTGACCGCGACGAACGGACCGTTCCTCCGCTTGCCGTAATCGTGCAGCGCGCGCGCCACCAGTTCCTTGCCGGTGCCGGATTCGCCGGAGATCATCACGGTGAGATCGGTCTGCATCAGCCGCGCCAACACGCGGTAGATCTCCTGCATCGCTGGCGAGCGGCCGACCAGCGGGATCGATTCGAACTCGGCATCGTCGGCCGTCGCAGCCGAGCGCTCCTTCGGCTCGGCCAGCGCGCGGCCGACGATCGCGATCAGCTCCTTCAGGTCGAACGGTTTTGGCAGATATTCATAGGCCCCCCGCTCCGAGGCGCGGATCGCGGTCATGAAGGTGTTCTGCGCGCTCATCACGATGACCGGCAGGTTCGGCCGCATCTTCTTGATCCGCGGCAAGAGGTCGAAGGCGTTCTCGTCCGGCATCACCACGTCGGTGATGACGAGATCGCCCTCCCCCTGGCTGACCCAGCGCCACAGCGTGGCGGCGTTGCCGGTCAGCCGCACCTCGTAACCGGCGCGCGACAGCGCCTGGTTGAGCACCGTCCGGATGGCGGTGTCGTCGTCGGCAACAAGAATGCTACCTGCAGGCATGGTCAGTCCTCATCTTGATCCCTGTGAGGCATGCAACGGCGTCCCGGAAACGTCGTCGCCATGGCTTTTTAGGTTTGGGCTCGGCTCTGGTTGTTTTGACGCGCTGTACATCGGCATCAGCACCCGGAATGTGGTCTTGCGCGGCTGCGACTCGCACTCGATGATCCCGCCATGGTCGCCGACGATCTTGGCGACCAATGCAAGTCCGAGGCCGCTTCCGGTCGGCTTGGTGGTGACGAAGGGATCGAACAGGTTCGGCATCAGGTCTTCCGGCACGCCGGGTCCGTTGTCCTTGACGCAGAACTCGAGCGGCAGGGACACCCGCGACTTCTTGCCGGGCACCGAGAGCCGCACGCCGGGGCGGAACGCCGTGGTGAGCTGGATCTCCGCATCCGTGCCGAGATCGACCACGGCTTCAGCCGCGTTCTTCACCAGATTGAGGAACACCTGGATCAGCTGGTCCTGGTTGGCGAGCACCGGCGGCAGCGACGGATCATAATCCTCGATGAAGCGGATGTTGCGGGCGAAGCCCGACTGCGCCAGCCGCTTCACATGATCGAGCACCGAATGGATGTTGACCGGCCCGCGCGCCACGGGACGATCGTCGCCGAACACCTCCATGCGGTCGACCAAGGTGACGATGCGGTCGGCCTCGTCGCAGATCAGCCGGGTCAGCATGCGATCCTCGGACGAGGCCTGCTGCTCCAGCAGCTGCGCCGCGCCGCGAATGCCGGACAGCGGGTTCTTGATCTCATGCGCGAGCATCGCCGCCAGCGCGATCACCGAGCGCGCGGCGCTGCGATGGGTGAGCTGGCGGTCCATCTTGTCGGCGATGGTGCGCTCCTGCAGCATCACCACGATGTGGCCAGGCCGCTCCGACAGCGGGGCGACATGAAGATCGACAAGCCGGTCGGCGCCAGTGCGCGGCGTGCCGAGATCGACCTTGTATTCGTTGACCGGCGCGTTGAGGACGCGCACCTGGTCGATCAGTGCGAGCAGCGGGCTGCCGAACGGCACCAGGTTCTTCAGCGACTGCCGCTGCAGGAATTGCGTCGAGGAATCGAAGAAGGATTCGGCCGCCATGTTGGCGTCCATGATCTTGCCGTCGGGGCCCACCACCAGCACCGGGTTCGGCAGCGCGTTGAGGATGGCATCGCCATCGGAGGACTGGCGCTTGCGCTGTTCTGCGGCTGAGCTCATGCGGCTGCACTCCAGGCAAAATCGTCGAAGGCGTCGGTGAGCGACTGCCGCACCGTAGCCGGCTCGTCGGAGGTGAGGATGCGCGCGCGCCACGCTTTCAGCGTCTCGGCCGTCGCGCCGGCGCTTTGCGCGGCGATATCGAGCCCCCAGCCGAGATGCTTGCGGGCGTGGCGCAGGCCGACGCGCTCGCCATAGAGCGCGCAGATCTCGTCATAGAGCGTGCGGAGGTAGGCGAGCTGCTGCGTCAGCTCCGGCGCGGTTTCCATCTCACCGCCGTCGAGCCGGCGGCCGATCTGTCCCGGCAGCCACGGCTGTCCCTGCGCGCCGCGGCCAATCATCACCGCATCGGCGCCGGAGGCGTCGAGTGCCTCGCGCGCATCGTCGTAGGATGTGATGTCGCCGTTGACGACCAGCGGCAGCGCGGTCGCCTCGCGGACCTCGCGCACCGCGCTCCAGTCGGCCTCGCCCTTGTAGAACTGGCAGCGGGTGCGGCCGTGCACGGTGATCAGCTGCACGCCGGCGGCTTCGGCGCGGCGCGCCAGCTCGGCTGCGTTCCTGCTGCGCTCGTCCCAGCCAAGCCGCATCTTCAAGGTCACCGGCACACTGACGGCCGAGATCGTTGCTTCGATCAGGCACAGCGCATGGTCGAGATCGCGCATCAGGGCGGACCCGGATTGACCGCCGGTGACGTGACGCGCCGGGCAGCCCATGTTGATATCGATGATGTCTGCCCCGGAGGCCTCCGCCACCCGTGCTCCTTCGGCCATCCAATGCGCCTCGCAGCCGGCGAGCTGCACCACATGCGGCCCGATGCCGCTGGCTTCGCAGCGCAACCGGGACATCCATCGCCCGCGCACCAGGTCGTCGCTCGCGGTCATCTCGGAGACCACGAGCCCTGCCCCGAGCTCGGCCGTGAGCCGCCGGAACGGCGCGTCGGTCACCCCCGACATCGGCGCCAGAAAGACCCGGTTGGCGAGCGGAACTTCACCAATCTTCAAAGGCTTGTCGGTATTCTGTGCCGGACCGGTCACGAACGACTCGTCTGTTCTCTGGGTCGCCTCATTGCGACTGCCCTGCATTGTGAGCACATTTCTTGTGCAGTCAAGCGTCATGCCTACACTTTAGACAAAACCACTTTGTATGCAAGTGCAGTGCAACAAAATATGCTTGTATAGCGGTCATGGTAAATCCGGCAGCGTGCAGATTTCTGCATGGCTTGGGTCGAGCGCCGGGTTGTGAAGCTCTCGCGGATTTGGCATTGGCTCGGCTACGCCTTCGGAAAACCCGCGCACGAACGGCGTCCGCCCCATCGCCGCCGATCGCGCTCGCATGCGCCGTCAGGCGGATGTTAGAAGCGTCACCTCTTAGCGCCTCACAGATCTAACCGAGTCACATGACGAACACTCAGCGGACTGCAGCCATTCTCGTCGCAGCCGGTCGCGGCCTGCGCGCCGGCACCGGCGGTCCGAAACAATATCGCAACGTGGGCGGCCGCACCGTCATTCATCGCGCGCTGGCGGCGTTCTCGCAGCATCCCGAGATCGCGATCGTGCAGCCCGTGGTGAACCCCGATGACATCGCGGTGTTCAACGCAGCCGTCAGCGATCTCCGCCATGCTGCACCGGTGAACGGCGGCGCGACGCGGCAGGCCTCGGTGCTGGCGGGGCTGGAGGCGCTGGCGCCGCATCGTCCCGACGTCGTGCTGATCCACGACGCCGCGCGTCCCTTCGTCTCTGCGGATGTGATCTCGCGCGCGATTGTCGCAGCGAGCCGCACAGGCGCCGCCATCCCGGTGGTGGCGGTCACCGACACCATCAAGCAGGTCACTGACAGCGGCGACATCACCGCGACGCCGGAGCGCGCAGCCTTGCGGATCGCGCAGACGCCGCAGGCGTTCAGGTTCGATGTCATCCTCGATGCGCACCGCCGCGCCGCGCGCGAGCGCTCGGATTTCACAGATGATGCGGCGATCGCCGAATGGGCGGGATTGACCGTGACGACGTTTGAGGGCGATGTTGCCAACATGAAGCTCACCACACCGGAAGATTTCGTGCGCGAGGAAGCGAGGTTGGCGGCCGCGCTCGGCGACATCAGGACCGGCACCGGCTATGACGTGCATGCCTTCGGCGAAGGCGACCATGTCTGGCTGTGCGGGCTGCGCGTGCCGCATACGAAGGGCTTCCTTGCCCATTCCGATGGCGATGTCGGTTTGCACGCTCTGGTTGACGCAATTTTAGGCGCCCTCGCCGACGGCGACATCGGCTCGCACTTTCCGCCCAGCGACATGAAGTGGAAGGGTGCCTCCTCCGACCAGTTCCTGAAATACGCCATCGAGCGGGTCACGTCGCGCGGCGGCCGCATCGCCAATCTCGAGGTCACCATGATCTGCGAGCGGCCGAAGATCGGTCCCTTGCGCGACCAGATGCGGGCGCGCATCGCCGAGATCTCCGGCATCGACATCTCCCGGATCGCGGTGAAGGCGACCACCAGCGAGAGGCTCGGCTTCACCGGTCGCGAGGAAGGCATCGCGGCGACCGCGAGCGCGACCATTCGCCTACCATGGTCGGTTGAGGGTCGGAGCGCCTGAACGATGCCCGGCCGCGACGGCCTGTAAGCCCGATTGACGTTCGCATGAGGTAGACACGGCACATGGCTAGCGAACGTCAAACAGTCTCCACAAGCGCCCTGGCCCGCTCGCTGCTCGATCTCTGCCGGTCGCGCAAGCTGATGATCGCGACTGCTGAATCCTGCACCGGCGGTCTGGTCGCGGCGGCGCTGACCGACATCCCGGGCTCGTCCGACGTGATCGATCGCGCCTTCGTCACCTATTCCAACGATGCGAAACGCGAGATGCTCGGGGTCGAAGCATCGACCCTGCAGACCTTCGGCGCGGTGTCCAAGGAGACCGCGATCCAGATGGCGGTCGGCGCGCTGGAGCGCGCCGATGTCGATCTGGCGGTATCGATCACCGGCATCGCCGGTCCTGGCGGCGCCACCCCTGGCAAGCCGGTCGGCCTGGTCCACTTTGCCGCCGCCGCGCGCGATGGCCGCATCATTCAGCGCGAGCAGCGCTTCGGCGCCATCGGCCGCAGCACCGTCCGCGCCCGCTCGGTCGTCGAGGCCCTGCGCATGTTGATGGAGCTGGCTCGCCCGCAAGTCGCTGTGAAGCCGAAGCGCGCTGCCGCCACCCGCCTGCGCCCGCGCGTGGCGCGCAGCCCACGGCTGCATCCCGCGAAGCGACCAAGACGGCCGAGGGCGTAGTTGAGGCCATGATTGTAGGATGGGTTGAGCGCAGCGATACCCATCACTTTGGCGGCACGGACTGAGTCCTTATGGAGACTGCCTATGGGCGTCATGATCTGCGAAGTCCACGACCGAGTCGACTTTGTCGAGACCTGCTCGCACGTCGCTCAGCGGCTCGATCAAAGTCAAGTGCCGAGCGGCCACCGGCTGACCATCCTGGGCAATCTCTTCATTTGCGAAGAATGCTTTGAAGCTCTTGGCTTTGCGCGCTTTGCAAGCCTTGCCGCTTTGCCTCTGGAAGATGCGGTCGAAGTTCAGGACGGACGCCGGGAATTGTTGGACGCAACATATGAACGTATCGAGGGTCGAAGACCCTTCTGCTTAAAATGCATCAGCTGGACAGATGCTACTAACGCGTAGATCCTTCGTACGGGCGGGTTAACCGCAGGCGTACCCGCCATACGTTCTCTGACATCAATGGCGGATGACGCTCCGCTAATTCGCCCGACGCGCTGACGTATAGCGGGTAGCTGGCGACAAATGGGAATCGGCTTCGTAATTCTGTTTTATAGCTTCGCCTACATCGTTCTGGCGGCTTTGCTCTCACTTATCGCGTGGCCTATCAGAGCGTTGTTTAATCGCCGGCCCAAACTGAAATTGGCGCTTCGAATTGCGCCATTCATCATTCCAGCCGTTCCGCCCGTTGTCGGTCTCGGAGCGGTCGTCTGGGCCAACTTTGAACCACCGCGATACGTCTACCGCTCTGTCTTTGACCGGCTGCCGGATTCCACCATCATCGATCTCCACGGTCAGTCCTCCGGCTTCAACGACGACCGAGAAGCCTTTCTTTCCTTTCGAGACTCCGACTCCACTTTCTATCAGGCACTTGCCGCCACGCGGTTTGAACTGATCAACCCAAAACCCTACGACAACCTCGTTCCGTTGCCAGGGGACAGTCAGCCTCCCGATTGGTGGACGGCAGCACGCTGTATCGATCGTGCCATCTACATCGCGAAAAATGTGCGGGGATGGAACGAGATCGTCCTGACCAGATGTCACAGCGACGCAACGATCTACGTTCAGGCGCGATGGATCGATTGAGTCCCGACCACCTGCATAGACATTGTTGGTCAGGGGGGTCACTTCGTTCAACCCATCCTACGGCACTGGGTCAGTGAACGCAGATCACCGCCGCCAATGCAGGATCCAGCGGATAGGGTCGCTCGCGCGCACACGGCAGGTCGGGCGGCGGGACGCCGCCATCGACGGCGGCGCCGATTGCCCGCGCTAACGGGGTGACGTCCTCGATGCGCAGGATCCATTCGTTCACGTAACGCTCGACCGCCTCGCCTGACAGCCCGAGCTGGATCGCCCTGATGTCCTCGATCGGCTGCAGTCGCCAATCGCGTTCGGGGTCCCATTGGATGCGGACCGGCTTGGTTTCCAGCTCACGCTTCCAGTTGTCGTGAGACGCGTGAAAGCCGGGCAGATAGCGTGACAGGGCCGCATGCCGCAGCGCCCACTCAAATCCTTCTCGCGTGATGTCGATCGCGAGCACCATCTCCTGGTCAGGCTTGGAGCCGAAGCCGCAACGATACATCATCCAGTTGAACGATGGCTTGACCCAGGTCATGCGCCCCATCTTAAACGGAGATACGAAACGGCCGGCCTTAAGGGCGGGTTCGGCGATCCCGGGAGAATAGGCCTGGTAGACCCGGATGCTCTGCTCCGAGTAGGAAGCTCTGACAACGCAATTTGACATGTGCACATCATGCGCCGAGAGCTTGGTGTTCGCAATTGTCGCGTCAACGACGTGATAGCCTCGGCCAACGGCTACGAGGACGATTATGAGCGGTGCTGGCTCGAGCGTGGGCTTCTTTGAAAGATTTGTGTCTCCTGACGGCCGCGCAGCGGTTGTGCTCGAAGATAACGGCCGGGTTGCTTACGCCTACCTGCTCGATGCGACCGGAGCGATCTGTGGCGACGTCTGGCTGTACAATCGCTGTCCGGCGCCGTTGGAGCCCGAGTGGGGCGATTGTGATCGAGCCCCATATGCGAACCCGATTGCATTTGTCGATCAGGCAATGGCTTTTTCGCTGCCGGATTCTGCCGCAGACATCGTGGTCGAATGGAGCCAGCGCGGGTGTGACCTCGTTGCTTGCATCTTTTTGTCACAGACATTGCTGGCAGAGCTGACGCAAGGAAGCAAACCCGGTTGGTCGCGGCTGGCGGTGAAGGACGGCCCGCTGGCGCTGAAATTGGAAGGCTAACGATCAGCGGAAACGAAGCGCTTTCGATTGATCGGGTGCGTCGTGGGCCTCGCAATGACGCCGCGACACAATTCCGCCGCGCCTTCGAGATCGAATACCATTTTACCCGATGGTGTGGGCTTTGCTGTACAGATCATTTGGGGCACTCGCCCTCGCACTACTTTGCCTCGCCTCACCAGCGCACGCCGCCGGTATCCAGCTGCTCGATTCCGACCCGAAGCTTCAGGGTGCCATCTGGACGCCCTGCGCCACCGCGCCCCAAACCGTGGCGCTCGGTGATCTTGCCGCTCCCGGAGTGGACGCGCTGGGCGGCGTGAAGGATTGCCCGATCAAGGGCACGAAGCTGCCGCTGATCATCATCTCGCACGGCCGCGGCGGCTGGTTTGGCCAACACAACGACATCAACGAAGCGCTAGCGGACGCTGGCTTCATCGTCGCCGCGATCAACCATCCTGGCGACACCGTCCACGACACCTCGCAAAGCGAGAGTCTGTCGAACTGGTCCTCCCGGCCCGCGGATATCGTGCGCTTGCTCGATTTCCTGCTCGACAACTGGAAGGACACGGCCGCGATCGATTCGGACAAGATCGGGTTCTTCGGCTTCTCCAAGGGCGGCTACACGGGATTGGTGCTGGCAGGGGCCGATCCAGACATGCAAAGAGTCGCTCAGTACTGCTCCCAAGCAACGCCGTTTTGCGAGCAAGTCCATCACGGTGATGTCCCGGCGCGCTGGGCGCATGATGTCAGGATCAAGGCCGCGGCACTCGTTGATAGCGCCGCGACGACGGCTTTCACGGCGACCAATCTCGCCGCGATCAAGATCCCTTTGCAGATATGGCGCTCGGAGCTTGGCGGCCATGGCGTCGATCCGGGAGGCACCGCGCGCATCGTCGCCGCCTTGCCCGGCCATCCGGAGGTTCACGTCGTGCCCGCAGGCCACTACGCCTTCCTGGCGCCCTGCTCCCCGCAGGTCGTCGCCGCCAACCCGCGCGTCTGCGTTGACACCCCGTCGGATTTTGACCGCGCGGCATTCCATCGCACGTTCGATGCAGATGTGGTGCGCTTCTTCTCCGAACAGCTTGTCGGTAGATGACATTGGAGGCGATATTGCTGCACCGGA
>Ga0209677_101181_pt1 | contig 11978 bp, 12 predicted proteins | sample AraplaCvi_mCL_r2_2_FD_184285 | JGI IMG/M metagenome (GOLD analysis project Ga0209677, IMG submission 184285) | Arabidopsis root microbial communities from North Carolina, USA - plate scrape CL_Cvi_mCL_r2 (SPAdes) (version 2) | ecosystem: Host-associated > Plants > Roots > Endosphere | place: USA... | reverse complement strand
CGGCGCCGCGCACGGCCTCGGTCGCGAGCAGGGAGTCCCCCGCCCCTCCGCACACGGCGACGCGGGTGACCGGCTGCTGGTAGTCGCCGGCCGCGCGGACACCGCCCGCGGTCGGCGGGAGGATCTCGGCGAGCGCACGCGCCAACTGTCCGAGCGTCGTGGGCTGGGGCAGGTCGCCGACCCGTCCGATCCCCGTGACGCCATCCGGCGAGGGCGCGATGGGACGCGTGTCACGCAGTCCCAGGCGCGCGGCGAGCACGTCGCTCGTGCCGTCGGCCACCACATCGGCGGTGGTGTGCGCGGCGTACAGTGCGACGCCGCCGCGGATCAGCCGGGCGAGCAAGGCGCCCTTGTAGCGGTCCTCCGCGATGCTCGTCACGCCCCGAAGGAGGAGCGGATGGTGCGCGATCAGCAGGTCGGCGGACAGTTCGACCGCCTCATCGACCGTCGCCCCGACCACGTCGACGGCGAGCAGGATGCGCTCGACCTCCGCGCCCGGATCGCCCGTGACGAGACCGGGTGCGTCCCAGCTCTCGGCGCCGGCGAGCGGCCAGAGCTGCTCGACGGTGTCGCGGACGGAGGAGAGGGTGTTCGGCACGTCGTTCAGCCTACGGGATGCGCTCCCGCCCGGACCCTGCAGGTCAGGCGACCGCCAGCTCCTGATCGCGCACGGCGGAGACCGCGCTCACCAGCACACCGAAGAACCCGATCACCAGGGCGATCACCACACCGATGTTGCTCGCGCCGATCCCCGCGTGCGGGTCGATCCCCACCAGCCGGAACAGGTAGCCCTCCCACGCCAGCCACGGCAGGGGCGAGCTGACCGTCCCCAGACCGATCACCGTTGCGCCGACCAGCAGGCCGAGGTTGGTCCAGCGCCAGTCCGGGTAGATGCCGCCGCGCGTCACGAGCGACGGCTGGTGGAACCGCCTGGTTCGCAGCATCATCTCCCCCGAGAACACTCCGACCCACGCCGCCACGGGGACCGAGAGCGCCGTCGGGACCCCGCGGATGACCGAGTCCAGGTCGGTCACCGTTGCCGCGAGGACGCCTCCGGCGAGCGCGATCGCCCCGCCCGCGAGAAGGGTGCTCCAGCGTCGTCCGAGCCGCACGCCCAGCGCATCCAGTGTGAAGCCGGCCGAGTACACGGTCAGCACGAGAGCGGAGATCAGGGACAGTCCGACGGCCAGCAGCAGCGGAATGGGGTACCAGGACGGCAGCCCCAGCCCCACCAGGCCCGCCACCGGATCGCGGGCCAGCTCGCCGGCGAGCTCCGGATGGGAGGCCGCGAGCAGACCGCCGTAGGAGACGAGCACGAACGGCGGGACTCCGGCGCCGAACGTCGCCCACAGCATCGCCGCCGCCCCGGACGAACGCGGTCGCTGATAGCGTGCGACCTCCGCGCTGCTCATCGCCCAGGCCAGCCCCACATAGCTGAAGACGAGCACCGCTCCGGTGGCCACGTGCGTCCAGAGCGCGTCCGGAGCGGCCAGCGCCCGCCCCACATCGACGAGCCGCCAGGTCGCCGCGACCATCAGCGCTATCAGCACGGCGGAGGCGATCGTCAGGATCAGCTGGACGCGCGCCAGGAGCGCATACCCGAAGTAGGCGACCGCGACGGCGACCAGGATGGTGACGGCGAGCGCCCCCGAGGTCGCCGCAACGGGGCTCCCCGGCCAGTTCTCGGCGGTGGTGAGCGAGCCGGCCGCTGAGCCCGCAAGCCACAACAGCACAGCACCCCAGAACAGCTTGACGACCAGGGCGATCACGGTCGGCAGGAGGTTGCCCAGCATCCCGAAGGTGGCGCGCGACACGACGAGGGTCGGCTGCCCGCTCCACTTGCCGGCGAGCGTCGCCAGCCCGAGGGGCAGGAACGACAGCGCCACTCCCACGAGCGTCGCGACGAGGAGCTGACGCAGGCTGAGCCCGAGAACGAACAGCGTCGCACCCACGCCCACGCTGATGAGGGAGGAGGTTCCGGCGAACCAGAGCCAGAACATCCGCGAGGCGTGCCCCACCCGTTGCTCGACCGGAGTCGGTTCGAGGTCGGCCGCCTCCGGGACGAACAGGCGCAGGGCGGCGCGGTGTCCCGTCGGGAGAGTCGGGGTGACACCGGTCCGCGGGGGCGGGAGCGGAGCGGAGCGGGTGTTGCTGGATGCTGTGCTCAGTACCGGCGCCGGCGGGTTCACCTCCCGGTTCGAGTTCGTTCCCGTCTCCGGCGGTGGCTGCGTCTGCGGCTGCAGCTGGAGACCGGGAACAGCCAGGACAGGGATCGGCTGCGAATCACGCGGTGCGACATCCTCCGGGACGAACCCCAGAGGCTCGGCCCGATTCACCGGCTGGAAGGTCGGCGGCCGGACGGCATCGCCTGCCGTGTCCTCCCGCACAGTGGGCTCCGGAGTGGGCGCACGCTCAGGAGCCGGCGCATCCGCAGGAGCCGGCGCTGCCGCGGACTCCGTCTTCTGCACCGGGATGGCCGCCGTCGCGACCCACGGGCTGAAGGTCGGCTCCGGCCCGCTCGGTCCGGGGCGCGCCGGCAGCTCGTCGAAGCTGACCCGCTCCCGCGTCGAACCCGCCGAACCGCCCGAACCCGCAGAAGCCGCCGAGTGACGCCCCACTGCATCCCGCTGCACGATGATCGGAATGGCCGAGGTGATCCGCGCCACCTCCTCCTCGAGCGCGCTCGCCAGCTCGTCGTCGCTGTGCCGCTCGCCGCGCGCCTCCGGGTCCATGACGCCCAGACTACGACGCGCCGTGACCCGGCAGCAGAGGGTTCCGCCCGGCAAGCCGATGCGCCAAGTAGCATCGGACTGTGAGCGGAATCGCAACCCCGTACGAGGACCTCCTGCGCGACGTCCTCGCGAACGGCACCCACAAATCCGACCGGACCGGCACCGGGACGCGCAGCGTCTTCGGCCGGCAGCTCCGCTTCGACCTGGCCGACGGCTTCCCGCTCATCACGACCAAGCGCGTCCATTTCAAGTCGATCGCCTACGAGCTGCTCTGGTTCCTGCGCGGCGAGAGCAACGTGGGCTGGCTGCGGGAGAACGGCGTCACCATCTGGGACGAGTGGGCCGACGCGAATGGCGAGCTCGGCCCGGTCTACGGCGTGCAGTGGCGCTCCTGGCCGGCACCCGACGGCCGGCACATCGACCAGATCCAACAGGTCGTCGACACCCTCCGCAGCGACCCCGACTCGCGCCGGATCATCGTCTCCGCCTGGAACGTCGCCGAGATCCCTGACATGGCGCTCGCGCCCTGCCACGCGTTCTTCCAGTTCTACGTCGCCGACGGCCGGCTCTCCTGCCAGCTCTACCAGCGCAGCGCGGACATGTTCCTCGGCGTGCCGTTCAACATCGCCAGCTACGCCCTGCTGACCATGATGGTCGCCCAGCAGGTGGGGCTGGAGCCGGGCGAGTTCGTCTGGACCGGCGGAGATGTGCACATCTACGACAACCACGTGGTGCAGGTGAACGAGCAGCTGACGCGCGACCCCTATCCGGCGCCGCGGCTCCGCTTCACCCGGAAGCCCGACAGCATCTTCGACTACCGCTTCGAGGACTTCGCCGTCGAGGACTACCAGCACCATCCCGCCATCCGCGCCGCCGTCGCCGTATGACCGTCGCGCTGATCTGGGCGCAGGCCCACGACCGGGTCATCGGCGTGGACGGCGTCATGCCGTGGCACCTGACGGAGGACCTCCGCCACTTCCGCGCCCTCACCGGCACCGACCCCGTGATCATGGGCCGGCGCACCTGGGAGTCGCTCCCCGAGCGGTACCGGCCCCTCCCCGGCCGCGACAACATCGTCGTCACCCGCCAGGAGGGATGGGCCTCCCCGGGCGCCCGCGTGACGCACTCCATCGACGCGGCGCTCGGTGCCGCGGGAGACGCCTCCACGGTGTGGGTCATGGGCGGCGCGGAGCTCTACCGCCAGACCCTGGGCGTGGCCGACCGCCTCGAAGTGACCGAGCTCGACCTGGACGTCGCCGGCGACACGCGCGCACCCGAGGTCGGGCCCGAGTGGACGGCGGACGCGGGCGAGTGGCTGACCGGATCGAACGGGATGCGCTACCGCTTCGTCACCTACACCCGCTGACGGGCCGGGTCGCCCTCCGCCTCATTGCCTTGCTGCCGCCCTAGGAGGTCAACCCGGCCACCAGGTTCACCGTGGCGGCGACGATGACGGTGCCGAACAGGTACGACAGCAGCGTGTGCCGGAGGATCGTCCGGCGGATGTACGAACTCGTGATGTTCGTGTCGGAGACCTGGAACGTCATCCCGAGCGTGAAGGAGAGGTAGGCGAAGTCGCTGTACCGCGGCGGCTCCTTCTGGTTGAAGTCGATGCCGCCGCCCTTCCGGTAGTACATGCGGGCGTAGCGCAGCGCATAGAGCGTGTGCACGAGGGTCCAGGAGAGGGCGATGCTGACCACCGACAGCAGAGCGACGCCCAGCTGCGCGCCGCCGTGCAGGTGCCGGGCATCCACCAGGATGTAGACGATCGCCGCGACGCTCGCGCTCGACGCCAGCAGCAGCACGATGTCGGAGACGCGGCGGCCCGGGTCCTCGAGCGTCGCATGGCTCTCGGTCCCTGCCGCATCCATCCGCCACACCGACGCCCACGCCCAGACGACGTAGACCAGGCACGCCGCGGCCCAGCCGGCGATGACCGAATAGTGCCAGTCGTCCACGAGGCCGTCCACCACGGTGACGACCACTCCCGCCCCCAGCGCGACGCCCATCCTGACGCGGGAACGTCCGCGTCCCTTCTGCAGTTCTTCGGTCACACTCGGGATGTTCGCACATGTCCCCTGGGCACAGGCTCCAGCGCGCCGGTACGATCGTTCACGTGACCTCAGCAACGCTCTCACCCTCCCCGCTGGCCGACCTCGACACCGACTCCTTGCGTGAGGCGCACGCCGCCTTCGCCCGCGCCTACGACGAGCTGAAGGCCGCCGGCCTGAAGCTCGACCTGACGCGTGGGAAGCCGTCGGCCGAGCAGCTGGACCTGTCGAACGACCTGCTGCACCTGCCCGACGGCCGCTTCCGGGACGCCGCCGGCACAGACCTGCGCAATTACGGCGGGGCAAGTGGGCTTCCGGAGCTGCGAGCGATCTTCTCGGACGCGCTGCGCATCCCGGTGGAGCAGTTGCTCGCGCTCGGCAACTCGAGCCTGACGCTGATGCACGACACGATCGCGTTCGCACTGCTGCACGGCGTCCCCGGCGCCGATCTCCCCTGGGCGGGCCGCCCGATCAGCTTCCTGGCGCCGGTTCCGGGGTACGACCGGCACTTCACCATCGCCGAACGCCTCGGCATCCGGCTGATCCCGGTGCCCAGCGACGACAACGGACCCGACATCGAGGCCGTCGCCTCACTCCTGGCGTCCGACGACAGCATCCGGGGGATGTTCTGCGTCCCCGTCTACTCCAACCCGAGCGGCGCCGTGTACACCGAAGAGGTCGTCCGGGCGCTCGTCTCGCTGCCCGCTGCACCGGACTTCCGCCTCATCTGGGACAACGCGTACGCCGTCCACCACCTCACCGACGAGCGCCCGGAGCCGATCGACGTCCTCGCGCTGGCCGCAGAGGCCGGCAACCCGGACCGCCCGCTCGTCTTCGCCTCCACCTCGAAGGTGACCTACCCGGGCGCCGGCGTGGCGTTCTTCGGCGCCTCCCCCACGAACATCCAGTGGATGCTGCACAACCTCTCCGCACAGAGCATCGGCCCGGACAAGCTCAACCAGCTCCGCCACGTCGAACTGCTGCGGGATGCGGCGGGCCTCGCCGCCCACATGGAGAAGCACCGCGCCATCCTGGCTCCGAAGTTCGCGGCGGTCGATGCGGCGTTCCGCGAGCGCCTGGCGCCGTGGGGCGGTGGGTCGTGGACGGCGCCGCGGGGCGGCTACTTCGTCAGCCTCGACATCGTCGACGGCGCAGCCAAGCGCGCGGTACAGCTGGCTAAAGAGGCCGGGATCGCGGTCACTCCGGCCGGGGCGACGTTCCCGTACGGCGACGACCCGCGCGACGCGAACATCCGCATCGCGCCGACGTTCCCGCCCCTCAGCGAGCTGACGACCGCGCTCGACGGCCTCTGCACGGCGATCCTGCTCGCCGAGGCCGAGACCCTGCTCGCCGATCGGGACTGACCGGATGACGCGGTGGGTCGTCCGCGCCAGCGTCGAGGAGGACTGGCCGGCGTACCAGGCCCTGCGCTTCGAGATGCTCCAGGACGCGCCCATCGCGTTCCTGGAGACGATCGAGCAGGCCCGCGCGCATCCTGACGAGCACTGGCGCAGGCGCGCCGCCAACTCCGTGCCGACGAACCGTCTGTTCGCCGCGGTGGCCGAGGACGGACGCTGGCTCGGCAGCATGGGCGGATACCAGTCCGCGAACGCCCACGACCCTTACCTCGTCGGCGTCTACGTGACGCCTGCCTGGCGGGGCCGCGAGCACGGGATGACGGACGCGCTCCTCGAAGCCGTGATCGCCTGGGCGCAGGGACGCGGCGAGCGCCTGCTGCTCGACGTCCACGAGGACAACGCGCCGGCGATCCGCGCCTACCTGCGGCGCGGCTTCGCCTTCACCGGCCGCACCCAGCCCTACCCGCTCGACCGCACCGCCCTCGAGCGCGAGATGTTCCTCCCGCTCCCCCCGATCCACGCATCCGGGTCCGCGAGCTCCTGAGTCCGGGCGTACGGGTCGGTCAGACCTCGCCGAAGCCGGTGTCCACGAGGTCGGCCAGCGCGTCGACGGCCGGACGCCCGCCGGGGTCGACTGAGGCGATCCGTGCAGTCGAACCGGCGGTCAGCCCCAGGGACATGATCCCCAGGAGGCTCTTTGCATCCTTGCCGTTGACGGTCACCTTCGACGGGAACGTGTTGGCCAGCTTGACGAACTCGGCCGCGGGGCGGGCGTGCAGGCCCTCCGGATTGCGGACCAGGACCTCGCGCTCGTACGGGCCGCCGGCATCGGCGGGTGCCTCGGCGACCTCTGCCGGAGGCTTCGCGGCCCACGCATCGACCGCTCCCTCGGCGGCGGCCACGACCGCATCCAGAGTCCCGCCCGACTCCGCAGCGACTGCAGCGGCGACCCCGCCCTCCACGAACGGAACGTCGACGACGCGGACGCGCGAGCGCTGCTCCTCATCCAGCATGTCGAGCACCGTCTCGGCGGTCAGCAGCGCCGAGCCGAGGTCGCTGACGACCACGACCCCCTCGCCGCCGTCCGCATCGGACACGCCGGACATCACCTTCGCGAAGCTGGTCCCGATCCCGTCGTCGTCGGTGCCGCCCGCTGCCACCAGGCGGACGGATCCCGCCATCTGACGCGCGAGCTCCACCATCCCGGCCGCGATCTGCGAACTGTGCGAGACGAAGACGATGCCGACCGTACCGGTCATCCGGCCGCTCCAGCGGATTCGGACGCTCCGGCCGCTCCGGACGCCCCGGCCGCTTCCGCCGCCGCGCGCAGCAGCAGCGCTGTGGACTGCGCCCCTGGGTCGCGGTGCCCTGCCGACCGCTCGCCGAGGTAGCTCGCGCGGCCCTTGCGGGCGACGAGCGGCTCGGTCGCCTCCGCACCCTTCTCTGCCGCCTCCGCTGCCGCCGCCAGGATGCCCGAGGCCGACGCCCCGGACTCCTGCGCGGCGGAAGCGGCATCGACCGCGGGCGTCCAGGCGTCGATCATGGTCTTGTCGCCCGGCTCCGCCTTGCCCCGGGACACGATGCCGTCACGCGCCGCGGCAAGGGCCGCCACGAGCTCCTTCTCGTCGATCGCGCCGGCATCGCCGACCGGGTCCGCCGCCTTCAGGAACGCCGTCCCGTACAGCGGGCCGGACGCGCCTCCGACCGTCGAGATCAGGGTCATGGCCACCGAGCGCAGCGCATCCTTCGGCGTCGCGTCGTCCGCCAGCTTGCCGAGCGCGTCCACGGACGCGCGCAGCCCGCGGTCCATGTTCTCGCCGTGGTCGCCATCGCCGATCTCCCGGTCGAGCGTGTTCAGCTCCTGCTTGTGCTCGGCGATGGATGCGGCGGCCGCGGCGATCCACGTCCGGATCCAGTTCGTGTCCAGCGTCATCGACGCCTCCTCCTCGTTCTCGGTCTCGGTGTCACGTCCGTCAGCGCGTACAGCCGCGGCTCAGACGCCCCAGCGCAGCGCGGCCGTGTGGACGGGTGCGTCCCAGAGCGCGGTGAACTCGTCGTCCAGCTTGAGCACCGAGATGGATGCGCCCTGCATCTCCAGCGACGTGACATAGCTGCCCACCAGCGAGCGGCTCAGGGTGATGCCGCGCTCGTCCAGGATCTCGGCCGCCCGGCGGAACAGGATGTAGAGCTCCGACAGCGGTGTGCCGCCCATCCCGTTCACGAACAGCAGGACAGGCGAGCCGTCGAACGACAGGTCGCCGAGGATCGCATCCATCATCCGGTCCACGAGGCGGTCGGCCGGCTCGAGCTTGATCCGCTCGCGACCGGGCTCGCCGTGGATGCCGACACCGAACTCGATCTCGTCCTCCGGCAGCACGAAGCCGGGCTGTCCGGCGTGGGGGACGGTGCCGTCGGTCAGGGCGAGCCCGATCGAGCGGACGTTCGCATTGACCCGCTCCGCGATGGCGGTCACCGTGTCGAGGTCGTCGCCCCGGTCGGCCGATGCGCCGGCGATCTTCTCGACCAGCACGGTCCCGGCGACACCGCGGCGGCCCGCGGTGTAGAGGGAGTCCTGTACCGCGACGTCGTCGTTGGTGACCACCGAGCGCACCGTGATGCCTTCGGCGCCGACCAGGTCCGCTGCGGTCTCGAAGTTGAGCACGTCGCCCGTGTAGTTCTTGACGATGTGGAGGACGCCTGCTCCGCCGTCCGCGGCCTTGGTGGCCTCGACGATCGGGATCGGCGTCGGCGAGGTGAACACCTCGCCCGGAACGGCCGCATCCAGCATCCCCTTGCCGACGAAGCCCGCGTGGAGCGGTTCGTGGCCGCTGCCGCCACCGCTGACGAGGCCCACCTTCCCCCGCACCGGGCCGTCGGCTCGCGCCACGAACTTCGGATCCTGGGACACCCGGACGATGTCGGCGTGGGCCCGGCCGAAGCCGGCGAGGGACTCGGTGACGACGTCGGGCACGTCGTTGATGAGTTTCTTCATCGAAACCTCTCCTTCCATTCCGGTGGATGCCTCCACCGCGTCAGTGCGTCGCAGCCACCCACTCGTCGAGCTTCGCGGCCGCAGCCCCGGAGTCGATCGCGTGGGCCGCGACCGCCATTTGCGAACGGAACCGGTCCAGGATGGACTCCTGGACCCTCGACGGGTCGGACGCGAGCTCGAAGGAAACGAGCCCGGCCGCCGCGTTGAGCAGGACGATGTCGCGGACGGGGCCCTCTTGCCCCGCCAGCACGGCACGCACGACCGCCGCGTTGTACGCGGCGTCCTTCCCGAGCAGGTCCTCGATCCGCGCGCGCGGGATGCCCAGCTCGCGCGGGTCGATGTCGTGCTCGGTGACGAGGCCCCGGGAGACCTCCCAGACGTGGCTGTGACCGGTGGTCGACAGCTCGTCGAGCCCGTCGTCGCCGCGGAAGACCAGCGCGGTCGCGCCGCGGGTCTGGAACACGCCGACGATGAGGGGGATGCGGTCGAGCGCCGCCACGCCGACCGCCGACGCCTCGGGCCTCGCCGGGTTGCACAGCGGCCCGAGATAGTTGAAGACCGTCGGCACGCCGAGTTGCGCCCGCACCGGGCCGGCATTGCCGAATCCCGGGTGGAAGGCGCTGGCGTAGGCGAAGGTGATCCCCACTTTTTCCAGCACCTGCGCCACGCGCTCGGCGGAGAGCGTGAGGTCGATGCCGAGCGCCGCCAGCACGTCCGACGAGCCGGACGACGAGCTCGCGGCCCTGTTTCCGTGCTTGATCACGGGGACTCCGGCTGCCGCGGCGACGATGGAGGCCGTGGTCGACACGTTCACGGTCCCGAACCGGTCGCCGCCGGTGCCGACGATGTCCAGCGCCATCGGATCGACGGGCAGCGGGACGGCGTGCTCCAGGATCGCGTCACGGAAGCCGACGATCTCATCCACGGTCTCGCCCTTGGCGCGCAGCGCGATGAGGAACGCGGCCAGCTGCGCGTCGGTCGCCTCGCCGGTCATCACCTGGTCCATGGCCCACGCCGCGTCCGCCACGCTCAGGTGCTCTCCGGCCAGGAGAGCGGTCAGCACGGACGACCAGGACTGCGTGTGGGACATGAAGCGATCCTATCGGCGGGCGACACGCCACGGCGAGAGCCGCCGATCCGGCGGCCGCTGACCGGGTCTTAACCGGAAATCGGGCGGATTCAAGCCCCTTGGGTGGGAAAACCATGGGTTCTTTTCAGCCATAATGGGTTACGTGACGAGCACCTCCCTCAATTCATCAGGACTGGCTCCCTCAGTCAGTGCGCCGGCGATCAACCGGCCCAACGTCGTGGCTGTCGGCACGATCGTGTGGCTCGGCTCGGAGGTGATGTTCTTCGCGGGCCTGTTCGCGATCTACTTCACCCTGAAGTCGACATCGCCGCAGCTGTGGGCCGCCGAGACGCAGCACCTCAACGTCCCGTACGCGCTGACGAACACGATCGTCCTGGTCCTCAGCTCGGTCACGTGCCAGTTCGGTGTCTTCGCGGCCGAGCGCATGCAGCCGCGGCGGGTGGGCAGCCGACTGCAGTTCTGGCGCTGGGGCATGGTCGAGTGGTTCACGCTGACCTACCTCATGGGCGCGGTCTTCGTGTCCGGCCAGGTGCTCGAGTACGCGACGCTGGTCTCCGAGGGCATCGCCCTCAGCGGCAACGCCTACGGCTCGGCCTTCTACCTGACGACCGGCTTCCACGCCCTGCACGTCACGGGCGGCCTCTTCGCCTTCCTCCTCGTCATCGGCCGCGTGTTCGCGGTCAAGATCTTCGGCCACAAGGAGGCGACCAGCGCGATCGTCGTCTCCTATTACTGGCACTTCGTCGACGTGGTGTGGATCGCCCTGTTCGCGGTCATCTACCTCATCCGATAGTGAACAGGAGCGTTCTTCACCCCATGCGTCCGAAAAACCGCAGCACGGCAGCGCCGGTCCGCTCGAGCAAGACAGCACGGAAGGCCGGTCGTCGTCACCCGCTGGCCACCGTCGCGCTCCTCGCCATCGGCCTCGGCCTGACCGGCGGCGCGTACGCCGCGTTCACGACCACCACGGCATCCGCCGACGAGCCGGCCGCCGCCACGAGCCAGAGCTCGGTCGACGAAGGCAAGAAGCTCTTCGAGTCGAACTGCGCCACCTGCCACGGCCTCCAGGCCCAGGGCTCGTCCGTCGCGCCCAGCCTGATCGGCGTCGGCGCGGCCGCCGTCGACTTCCAGGTCGGCACCGGCCGGATGCCCATGCAGATGCAGGGCCCGCAGGCGCAGGAGAAGCCGGTCCAGTTCACCGACGACCAGGTCAAGGCGCTGGCAGCCTACGTCGCCTCTCTGGCGCCCGGCCCCTCCATCCCGGAGCAGAAGTACCTGGACGGCAAGGGCAACGCCGCCCGCGGAGCCGAGCTGTTCCGCATCAACTGCGCGATGTGCCACAACGTCGCCGGCGCCGGCGGCGCGCTGACCGAGGGCAAGTACGCCCCGCCTCTGACCGGTGTCAGCGCCCAGCACATCTACGAGGCCATGATCACCGGCCCGCAGAACATGCCGGTGTTCAACGACCTGAACATCTCGCCCCAGGGCAAGGCCGACATCATCACGTACCTGAAGTACATCCAGAACAACCCGTCCCCGGGCGGCTTCGAACTCGGTTCGCTCGGCCCGGTGGCCGAGGGCCTGTTCCTCTGGATCTTCGGTCTGGGCGCGATCGTCGCCCTCACCGTGTGGATCACGGCGAAATCCAATTAGCCCTTCGGGCAAATCAGCCGGCACCAGGCACGACACAGCGTAAGAAGGAGAGCAATGGCACAGGACGAGAACGGCGGTCACGAGCTGACGCCCGCCAGTTCG
>Ga0209677_101178_pt1 | contig 11994 bp, 11 predicted proteins | sample AraplaCvi_mCL_r2_2_FD_184285 | JGI IMG/M metagenome (GOLD analysis project Ga0209677, IMG submission 184285) | Arabidopsis root microbial communities from North Carolina, USA - plate scrape CL_Cvi_mCL_r2 (SPAdes) (version 2) | ecosystem: Host-associated > Plants > Roots > Endosphere | place: USA... | reverse complement strand
TGCCAATCCTGGCGTCGGGAACCCACCGCGAAGGCAGGATTGGCCTCCCGGCCGATGGTTACACCGCCACCGGCGCCTTGATCGCCGGATGCGGGTGGTAATCCTCGATCGCCACGTCCTCGAAGCGAAAGTCGAACACCGACTTCACCTGCGGGCTGAGCTTCAACCGGGGCAGCGCGCGCGGCTCGCGCGTCAACTGCAGGCGCGCCTGCTCCAGGTGATTGCTGTACAGATGCGCATCGCCCAGCGTGTGCACGAAATCGCCGACACCCAGCCCGCACACTTGCGCGATCATGTGCGTAAGCAACGCATAGCTGGCGATGTTGAACGGTTTTCCGGTCACCCAGATTAGTCGTCAAAGTGCTATTAAGTTCATTGATTCGACGGTTACTAGATCTTCAGCTAGGCGAGACAATGTTGAGTTTGGCGACCGCCATCTCCAATCCAAGCGGCCAACCCATTCGGGCAGTGATCAAGCCGACGGAATTACTCAACGCCACGGGTCATGTCGATCAGGCGTTCTCCATGAACTCACATGTGATAATTAATCGTAGAAATGCGTTCGGCGGGGATCTACAGGCGGGAAAAGATTAAGTCATATCGTTGGGAAGATGCGCAGGAAACGAACCAACGATAACTTTCTGCTCGTCTTCAAGCCAATGAAAGTAGAGCCTAAAACCGTAAAGCCCATTACGATGACTGCTACCTTTTACGTGCATATCAAGGCTAACCTTTTTCGACATGTAGTTCGCACTGTACGCGTCCTTAGTGCTCCGAGCTTGTGCAGCGCGGCCAACTGGCGAAATGTCGATTCCAAGCCTGCTTTTTTCGGACTCTAAATGTGCGCCACCGCTTCCACCAAAATCACCCCTCTTACATGGGACATAGGTCTCAGCTAAAAACTGCAACACTTCATAGCAAAACGGTATATCCTCAAAATCGGAACTTCGCGCGGCTCGAACCGCCTTATTTGTGACGACGACTAAGTCCTGAAGATTGGCCTCGCACCAGCTTTCAAGGTCATCCCAATTATTCGGAAAGAAAGGGGTGACTTTGCCCTCGGCGTTCCGCCGTTGAATTTCTTCTAGCGACTCAATTCTGCCTTTTAGGTGGAATTCGCGAGCTTTCCATGCGTCTCGCTCTTTTAGTAGCTCGTCGCGCTCTCCGCGAAGCCGAATTAATTCCTGTCGTTGAAATTCGTTGTCATCTTCAAAGAGCGTTCGAAGCTTTGTTTCTTCGTCCAATGCTGCTTGAAGTGCGGACGCTCTCGTTGAGTCTGATGCATCCGCTGCAATGGCGGCGGCGGCTCTCTGAAGCGCGCGCTCAAGTTGTCGCTTTAATACTATCTCACGAATCTTTTCGAATGCAGGAATATTATCTTCCTGCTCGAGTGAACGTAGCGAGGTTAGCGCTGCCTCACGTTCAAACACGCTCGATAGGCCGGCGAGGTTTAGGCCTTGCTCTTTGAGAAGTGGTGGGGTCCACCTCGGGTGTCGAGTCGGTGCGTCGTCGGGTGTGAACGCTGGACGAAATAGCCTTGCACATGCTCCCGCGACTGCAAATCGTTTGCTCAGCTCATGAGTCAACCCCCAACTCATATTGCGGGATAGAACATATACTGTCGCGATTCCACGAAGCTTGTGCGCGAGTGCATCGGGATCAAGCAGCGTCGATGGTTGTCCGTTTTTATAATATTTGGATATCACAATTACGGGTCGCCGCCTGCTTGGCGATTGAAGCGTTCGCAGCATTTCTTGGAGGGAGCCAGGATCCTCGACGAAAATTGGGCGAGCTGACAAGATCTCACCCGCCTCGATGTCAAGTAACCCGATGTCGTCAATCAACTTAGAAACGAGGGCTGGAACGCTTGGATTTGGTTTAGGTTGATCTGCTGTCGAGATCGCTGTAAGCGTAATGCTCACTGCGGGCGTGGGGTTGGCGTCAACAAGCACAAGCTCCACTCGCCATCGACGCCCGCGCCCCTGAGCTTCGGCAGTTTCGGCCTGCATTGCCCATACGCCCGGTAGCCCAACGGCAACAGCACGATATCCCGGAAGTGGCCCCTCCAACTCGAAATTATCGAGCGTCGATGCAGGGAGGGTAAATTTTTTCTCACGCAACCATGCCAGAGCGATTTCACGCGCACGATCAAAAGTCCCAGGACGGGCTAGGCGCCCAACAATTGCAGTAATCGGATCAAGACGGATCGAGTGAACGCCAGCGGGATGAGATAAACCACGTGGATTGCGTTGAGCTGTATGAAGCGTTGCCGGCTTTTCCCGCGCATGTGAGACAGGCAGGATCTCTTCAGCGGGAACTTCGCATGGGGCGAGTTCGAAGTAACTCTCCGGATCGACAGTTGTGTCTTGTTCGGCGTCGAAGTCGGGAGTGGGTTGATCTAGCGTCGCATGCGAAGGTTGGGTAAGGAGATGAGACTCAGGTTGCCTCCATGCTTCCGCGATCGCGGCAGACAACTTATGCCGTCGTTGTTCCGGCAAATGGGCGGCGGTTTCGTCCCAGATAGACGCGTGTGACGAAAGGATGTCGATCTCTTGCTGCTGTTCGCGATAACGCCGGAGCTCGGCACGCACGCTCCAAACGTACGAACGAAAATCTCTGACTTGCTGGAGTAGTTTATTTCGGCCAGGCGAGGGTGATGCCGCAATACGCGCGTGCAAGTTGCGAGCGCGTTGCGTCCAATGCCATAAGTGTTCGTCGGGCGGCAATGCCTCAGCAGAGGCTTCGTCAAATTCCGTGACAAGCGTCTGTAGCTCTGCCCTCAGCGTGAGCCTCTGCCTAATCCCATTCCCTAGCTGCGACATAGGTCCATGCCACCCCCGTGCTGGCGTTTATGGTCGCTAACACGGATTCTGCACCATCCCCGCTCTCGGTGGGGAAATTAACAACGAAATGTTAAGGCGGCTTCGGATGGCTAGGCGTCAGGTTTGCGGGCGGTTTAGTTCCCGATCTTCTTCCATCCAGCGAGTGACGTCCTGCCTGTTCTTCACGATGATCTGCTGCAGTGCGGGGTTTGGTTCGATCTTTTTGGAAAGGAGATTTAAGTGTCGAAGTGTGTAAAAAAGCATAGCCTTTCGGCATGGCAACACTAGCCGACCATCCTCCATCCCGTAATCGCGCATTACGGCGTCTCTTTGGGAAGGCTCCAGCGATTCATGGGGCACTAAGACCACATCGACAAACGTCTGCCATCCTAAATCGCTTTCCGCTCCGGGGGCATCGCTATTGCCGCACTGTTCCAAGATCGAAAGCCTGCCGATGGCGAAGTCTCTAAAAACTTTTCGCCCGTGGCACCACGCGCGCACGTGCCAGCGCAGCCCGTCGAATCCAACGGCGTGCGGCGTGATTACCCTCTCGACGGGCAGCGGTTCGTTCATGGAGTGATAAAGCACTTTCAAAACCGTCCTGTCGCGTATGGCGCGGACCAGGGGCGCAACATTTTGCGAAGCAATGGCTCGCGCCGGGGTCGCGACAACGCCAGTCGGAGGTATGAATCCCACAAAGCTCTCGTCGCGTTCAACGACCTTGCGCTCGAGTCGGTATAGCTCGTCCAGATAACTCGTCGCAGAACTCCTTCCGAATTGCGGGCTAAAAGTCTGCAATGCCACATACATACGCACGCTGGCGTCGTATTCCATATTTTCTGGCGCCAACTTTTTATAGAGATCGAAGTCGGCTGAAGCTTGGGGTGTCGAGATATCAAAAAATTGCTGAAGGTCGCGCCGGTTGATTTTGCCGTCGTACTGCAACCTCAAATCGATAAAAGCCAGACGCCTCGCCTGGCCCCATCGAGGTTTTGCTCCGCTCGCTTGTTCCGCCTGCTCCACATTCATCTCCGTCATCGTCTTCCTTGAGATTGTACCAAGCGAATAGTTAGTTGACCATAAAGTTTCTTGACAGCAAAGAAACTATGCGCGTATACTTACAATACGGTCGGGCGAGGAACTGCGAAAGCAGTATCTAGCCTGCACCCTCGAATCGAGCTCGAACGCCAGGTGCGGCTCCTTTGCCGCGCCATGGGGAGGTCTTGCCGATCGGTGGCGCTCTGACCAGTCATTAACCCTTATTTTTGGAGATACAGCTATGAGTGAGTATTACGAGATCGACTTTCTCGGCGTTGAAAGTGCTAAGAGCGGAGACGCCATTACCCTGCGTTACAAAGCCAATGGTCGCGAAACGATTCATGTCGTCGACGGTGGTTACCTCGACACTGGTACCAAAATCGTTGAACACTTGAACCAGTTTTATGGCAGCGTCGTCATTGATCACGTTGTGTTGACTCACCCGGACCAGGATCACGCCAATGGTCTGCGAACGGTAGTTGAGACTTGCGAGGTGCGGAATCTATGGATCAATCGCCCTTGGGAATATGCGGACCAGTTGTTGCCGCGCTTTGCCAACTACAATTCTGTGGAAGCATTGAAGCGAAAATTGCGGGATGTCTATAGCGCGACGGCTGAACTTGAAACGATCGCGTTGGAACGTGGAATTTCCATCAATTCGCCGCTGCAAGGTGCTGCAATCGGTGAATTCACCGTACTCGCGCCATCGCTTAATCGCTATCTCGATCTCGTCGCAGAGTCTGGCCGTACACCGGAAATCGTGGAAGACCACGGTGCCGGATCGATTTTCGAACGCGTAGCTCTCGCGGCCAAGGCGGTCACGAATTACATCCGTTCGGTTTGGGGCCACGAAACCTTCCCGCCCACCGGAACGAGTAATGAAAACGAAATGAGCGTGGTACAAACCGCGCTGCTGAAGGGTGAGCGCATCCTGCTTACCGGGGACGCCGGTCGCGAGACGTTAAAAGAAGCAGCAGACTACGCCGAAGCTACCGGAATTAACTTGCCTGGAATCGACTTGTTTCAGGTGCCGCACCACGGTGGCCGCCACAATGTATCCACGGAAATCCTCGATCGTTTGCTTGGGAAGCGACTCTCTCAGCAACCTGAAAAAACGACGTTCAGCGCAATTTGCAGCGCGGCAAAGGCTGACGAAGATCACCCGCGAAAAGCAGTTGTGCGTGCAATGCTGCATCGAGGCGCGCACTTTTCTTGCACGAATGGTCAGGTTGTGCGCAAAGCCAACGGTATCGACCGTCCAGGTTGGCGCGCGATTCCGCAGGTTGCATATCCTGAAGACCAGGAGGAATGAGCACAGTATTTGTGTTCGAAGGAGATTCCTTAACTGATCGCAGGAAGTAGTTCATGGACATTTTTAAGATCTTTGATGCCTACTCACTTCGGGCACGGCTGTTCCCTGCAGTGATTGCGGCAGCACCTGCTCTCGCATCAATAGCGTTGTTTGTCTCATGGAAGTCGTTCGGGTTGTCCAACGTGATTGTTTCAGTTGCGGCAGCCGTGCTTTTGTTTGCGATCGCTGATTTCGCTCGACGGCGTGGAAAAGCCGTCGAGCGCAGGGAGTATCCGAACGGTTCAGGCCTGCCTTCGATAACGTTGTTTCGAAGGAATGACAGTACGATCGACGAGGCCACGAAGCAGCGCTATCGATCTTTTCTTGGAAAGGGATTGGGGGTTGAAGCTCCCAGTGAAGATGATGAGGCGAGGAATCAAATAACCGCAGACAAGTTTTACGAACAATGTGGGGTGTGGTTACGCCATGCCACGCGTGATGCTAAGAAATTTCCGATACTCTTTAATGAAAATGCAACCTACGGATTTCGACGAAATTTGCTTGGCCTGAAATGGTTGGCACTGGCGCTAAACGTACTTGTCGTTGTTTTCTGCGCTGCAGTTTTATCGCTCGACAAGTGGAATTGGAATACGAACCTTGGTAAGCGAACGGTTGTAGTCTTAGTAATCGCTATCGCTCACGCAACGTATATGCTCTTTGCCGTTCGATGGGCTGTAGTGGCTGAGGCGGCAGTGACGTACGGCCGTGAATTGATTCTCTCGTGCGAAGCATTTACGCCGCGCGTGATTCCATCGAGGACAAGAAGTCGGTCAAAAAAAAGTCAGGGCTAGGTGGTCGCGGTTGGCACGGCCGGTTGCGTTCATATTGGCGCTGCATTACAGGCGCGGTGACGAGCCACACCACCGAGTCGATCCATGGTCGCTCGGAGGATTCGAAGCTGCCCAAGGCCGTTCGAATGTCTTCCAAGATCGCGTCTCGGGTCTTCTGATCGATCTCCCGGAATGGAATCTGTGCTCTCAAACCAGCATCGACTGCTGGGCGAAGATACCCGCCATCGCACCCTGCGATGATGCCTGGGTGACCGAGGGTAGGAAGGGCGTCGTGAGGTCGCCGGCGGCGTAGATGCCGGGCATGCTGGTTTCGCGGCGCTCGTCGACCTTGAGGGCGATGCCAAGGGGCGTATCGACTGTGGCGAGGCCCAGTGATTCATGCAGGCTTGCGGACGGCTTGTTGCGCGGATGCGCGAACAAGATGTCGACCGCGACATTGGGGCCGGTATCGAGATTGATCGCGGCGCGATGGCCCCCGTGATGGGCGATCGTGGTGATCCGGCCATCGACGACAGGTATGTTGCGGCGCGCCAGATCGGCCCGGATTTCGGGCGGAATGTCGTGACCATTGGCGAAGACCGTCAACCTGTCGGTCCAATCGCGGAACAGCCTGACAGACTGGTGCGACTGCAGGCCGGACCAGACGAGGCCCCAATGCTGGCCGGCGAGTTCAAAGCCATCGCAATAGGGGCAAGGCACGATGGAGGTGCCCCAGCCTTCGGCAAAACCCGGAACATCAGGCATCTGGTCGGCGATGCCATAGCACAGGATCAGGCGGCGCGCTTTAAGGCTTTCGCCATCGGCAGTGAGGACGGAAAAATCGTCGATGGCGCCGGAGATGCTGCCGGCCCGGACATTGACCAGCTTGATCGTGGGATAGCGCGCCAGCTGCTGCCGCGCCTCGGCCAGGATGTCCAGCGGAGGCTTGTGATCGTGGCCGAGCAGCCCATGCGAATGGCCGGCAAAGCGGTTGCGCGGCTGGCCGGTATCGAGAATGGTGACCTTGCGGCGCGCGCGGCCGAGCTGCAGGGCGGCGGCGAGACCGGCAAAGCTGCCGCCGATGATGATGACATCATCCATGGTGATGGACTCCGTATGTGGATGAGGGTGGGTTAGGCTGGGTTGCACATTTAGATACTTTTAAGTATCGTAATTAAAGATTTAGGATACCGTCAAGGACTGTAATTTTCGTGACCGAAAACAGCCAGGCCCGGCGCGGCCGGCCCGCCAACGAGGCCCTTGGCCAAACAATCGTCGACGCCGCGCGCGAACTCTTTGTGAAGTTGGGTTTTCAAGCGACGACATTGGACAAGGTCGCCCAGCGAGCGAAGATCTCCAAGCTCAGCATCTATCGGCACTTCGAGAACAAGGAGGCGCTCTTCAGCGCGGCCATCGCGGCCGGCTGCCATCAGTTGTTTGCACCACAGCCCCTTCTTGAAGGCGTCGAGGGTTCGGTCGAAGATCGGCTGGTGGCGGTGGGATCATTACTGCTTCGCACGCTGTTGAGATCAGACGTCCGCAGTGTCGAAGCCATGGTCATGGCCGACAAGACGAACCAAAAGTCGTTAAGCAAGCTCCATTACGAAGCCGGCCCCGCCCATGTCATCGCCCAAATCGAGGCCCTGTTGCGCCAGTTGCACGCGAAGTCGATTCTGAACGTGCCCGATCCTCTCCGGTCTGCCCGCTTGTTTGCCGCGCTTTTCAAAGGATCCGATCTTTTGATTATCGCGCGCTTCGATCAGGCGAGAGCAGAGGACGACAACGAAATCGAATCCTATTGCCGGTCGGCCGTCGCCATGTTCATCGCCGCGCACGGTGGCAACGACCACGCGGGGGAGATAAGCATTTGATTGCTCCGGGTAGCTTGGCCGGAAGCGACGTCTATAGGGTTGTGTAGTCGATCAATATGGACAAACTTGCTGGACGTCCATCGAAATTTGTCCAAAACGGACAAACTATGCGGGATCGCGCACCATTCGCCAAGGAAGATCCGGTGCATCCTGATGTATCCGCCCGAGACAGTTATTGCCGAGAAATTTGAGGCCATGATTCGATTCGGCGAAGCGAATAGCAGGACGAAGGATTTCCACGATATATGGCTTACCTCGCGTACCTTTGCATTCGAACTGCCGAACTTGATCGAAGCCATTTCGGGCACATTGCGACAGCGCGGAACTGATTTCCCGACTGAAATACCGATTGGTCTCACAGAACCCTACGCAACCATCGTGGACGAGAGAGGATTGTGGCGAGGTTTTCTGAGAATAACGACTCCTACCCCTACGCCACCACCATTTCGTCAACTCCAGGAAGAGCTCAGGCGCTTTTTTACTCCCGTGATCAACGCACTTTATGCACCCGAAGGAGCCAAAGGGCAATGGGATCCCGCCGGTGGCCAATGGCGCTAGAGTCACTCCGCTTCAGCTCCATCTATTTTTTTTAAGCATGGCCGTGAATAAGTAGCAGTGCCTATTACTCGAACAACTTCAACCGCAGTAGCACCCCTATAACATGGCGACTAAGTACCGTCAGATCCGGCCGCCGGAAGAACCTGCTTGGGCCGTGAAACGACCGCTAGACTCCGAAGCCACTGCAGACAAGGAATGCTGGCGGTCGTGAACGACGATCTTCGGGTGACGACTCGATGCCCTTGCGCTGGCAAGGCTCGGGTGCTCAATCCACAAAGTATGCAAGTTCGCAATCTGTGATCTCATTGATCAACAGCGCTACGAATTGCTTTGGCGCGATCTGAAGAAATTCTTCGACCAGCCAGTGGTACTTGTTACCAATCAAGCTCGCAAATCGCTGCGGCTTGTAACGAACAATAGAACCCAAGTAGAACATCACCGCGTAAATTGATGCGGGCTGGCGCAGCACTCCTGTTTCTGGATAGAGATAGTACCGGTACCCTTGAGGGAGAAGTAGTGGGTGAACGATCTTTCTGAGAATGCTGTGCTGGCCAGCTAGCCTACCGAGAAAGTTTGTATTTGAAAAAGTCACCGAAATACTTTCAAAGTCGTGATAGCCAGTTTTCCCTGGAGCAACAGCACGGATCTGCCCATCTAACTCAAAAGCTTTGATCGACCCCCCAGAAGCCTTCACGTCCAGCGACTCGAGCCGCAGCAAGTGCCACATATCACCTGATTTTCCCGTTGCAGCGCGCCGTTCCATGGCAGTGACCTCAGCCTTGCAGAATCGCAATGGCGTGTTGTAGGCAGTAGCAAATGCTCTATGCACACTCACGATATGGGACAGCAAAGACTTGATGGACAAGTCAGCGGAGCTCTCCCCGGCCGCAAAACTGATTGGAGTGCCGAGTGCTTCACACAGAGCGGGAAATATCTGTAGCTTGGCCGGCGTTCTGGCAGTCCGCACGCTATAGACGGTCACCTTTTGCTTGTTGAGCGTGACGTAACCCGCACTATTATCCGACGGGTCCGCGATACCGTGCGTGGCGTGCTCAACCTCGTTCAATTTGTAGATGCTCGGCGTCTTCAGCAATAACGCTTTGCTGAGATTTAGAAAACAGTAATACCAAAGCAGCGGCGAAGTGTCTGACGAAGCACTTGACGCAATGCGATAGAAGCGCTCCGCCTGTTTAGCTAATTCAAGTCCATCCAGACTAGTGGACTGAGGATAGTTGTCTCGGATCCAAAACCGAAGATATCCCCATGGCTCGCGAAACGGAACAGATGGACCCGCATGAGTGCTAGCAGTATGCAAACCGAAGCGCACGGGACGCTTTTGCCAAGTAGCGTACCCAGTGTAGGCGGCGGGAGTCGGCAGTCTCATTGGAATGGGCTCAGGGGCGTAAGGGGATTTCACTGCTTCCTTCGCATAGCCGGATGCAACTTGCTTGAAGCGCAGGGCGACACGCTCGGTGAATCGCATTGACCATACCGCTATGAGGTTGCTGAACGCGAAAACGCGCCCAAAGAGAAGCGGATCGATCCTGCTCGTGGCAACTTGTTCTAAAATTTCTGCTTCGCGCGCGGCGATGGCATCTGCAAATGGTCCTTCAATGAATCGCGTTGATGGAACACGCGCCGCTTTCGCAAGCTCGATCCTACTAATAGTCTTCCGATCCTTGTTGAGGGCGGGCTGCCCAGCCAGGGCCGCAAGCACCCTTTCGAGCTCTACCTTGCGCTCCTTGGGCAGGTAACCTTCTTTCTCAACCCGAGCGTCGAATTCGTCGAACAGCGTTCGTATGCACGGATGGCGAGTGATCGCATTACCACCATGCAGACCAAAGGCCACAAGACATATCGCACGGTCAACCTTGCCAGCCCGGATTTTTAACTCTCCACTGCTGTAGGCGGCGGTTAGCCATTCGCGCATGTCCGACAGATGGCGCATTGGACCTGTCACGACGCTAAGTTCGCGCTCGTACTCTGCAAAGACGTGTTTGAATCTCGTCAGCGCCGAGGGAGTGCATCCCAGAAGATCGGCATAGTGAGCACGGTTAATCTTGTTACTTCTGCATACGACGATGCGGCCGGCGGCGCGATCCACGTCGATGAGTCCGCGCAATTTCTCATCACTCAATTTGCCGCGTACGCCAGAGCCCGAAACCTGAGAAGCGTTCCGGGCTGACATGGCCATACCTATACAGCTACGTCAGCTTTGATCGCGGCATGAGGCGTATACCCTTCTACAACAAAGTCTCCGATTTCGAAGTGATCAATACTCGCCGCGCGACGGTTCAACTTCATCCTTGGGAACGGCCGAGGTTCACGTGACAGTTGTTCGCGTGCCTGGTCAAAGTGATTAAGGTACAAGTGCACGTCACCGCCGACCCAAATCAATTCACCGGGTCGAAGATCGGTTTGTTGCGCAAGCATAAGTAGAAGCGCAGTAGCCCCCACATAGTTGAATGGGGCCCCAAGCAGCAGGTCGGCCGATCTCTGGAACAAAAGACAATTGAGGCGTCCATCAGATGTCACGTGATATTGATAAACCATGTGACATGGAGGAAGCGCCATTGCGCCTAGATCTGCCACGTTCCATCCGTGAAAAAGCATGCGGCGGCTTGTCGGATTTTCGCGTAGCGTACGCACAAGGTCAGCGATTTGATCGTGTTCGCGGCCGTCAGCGCCAAGCCAGCGCCTCCACTGTTTCCCGTACACGGGGCCTAACTCTCCCCATTTTTTTGCGAAGGCATCGTCCTCGACGATCCGGCGCTCAAAATCGTCCTGGGAAAGGTTGTCACCCGTAGCACGACGATAGGAAGCAAGCGGCCAGTCAGTCCAGATGCGCACGTTCTCGCGCAGGAGCGGCTGGATGTTGGTTCCACCAGTCAAGAACCAAAGCATTTCCTTCACGGCCAGCTTCCAATAGACGCGCTTGGTCGTGAGGATGGGGACCGATCCGTCAGACAGGTCGAAGCGAACCATGGCACCAAAAACCGAGCGGGTACCTACACCGGTTCGATCGACACGTTCGTCGCCATAATTAAGGACCTGCGCCAGCAAGTCGAGATATTGGTGTTCAGGATGTCGCAAGTTCACGCCTCCTTCCGCAGAGAGCAGAAGAGGCCGCGCATCGAGACTCGGGAATGGTTCATAGCAACGATACGGTGCACACCTATTTCCATTTGAGATGTTCGCGAGAGGATCAATTGGTTCACTCGAAAGTTGGTGGCGGTCCGGCAGGTACATTGTTTAAGCAGCACGTATTGGAACACCTTTCATCCTCGCGCGGAGCTGACGTCGGCGTTTGACGTAGAGTGCCCCGCAACAATAGCACTATGATCCATTGAAAACGTCGATAGCGTTCATTCAAAGCCCATTCCTTTCATCCATCTAGACCGCTATGCCGGAAAAGAACGGCACGCCGAGAAAGATATCGCCGGAACGCTGATAGAGTTGGCAGCTCAGTCTTCCGTTCGCGACGTAGAACTGGAACAGCGCATGGCACGGCATCAGCGCCATCTTCGGCAGCTCGCCGACATTCCATGCACTGACGATCAAGCGGCGCGAATCGGGATTGCGCT
>Ga0209677_101177_pt1 | contig 11997 bp, 16 predicted proteins | sample AraplaCvi_mCL_r2_2_FD_184285 | JGI IMG/M metagenome (GOLD analysis project Ga0209677, IMG submission 184285) | Arabidopsis root microbial communities from North Carolina, USA - plate scrape CL_Cvi_mCL_r2 (SPAdes) (version 2) | ecosystem: Host-associated > Plants > Roots > Endosphere | place: USA... | reverse complement strand
GCGACCGGCGCATCCCTCACCGCATCGCCGGGGTCGGTCCAGGCGCTCGGCCTGCCGGTTCTCTGGCTGGAGACGCCGCCCGGCGGATAGGCTGGGCGGATGCTGGTACTGACACGCAAGGCGGGGGAGCGGGTGCTCATCGGCGACGACATCGTCGTGACGATCCTCGACTCCCGCGGCGACGGCGTCCGGATCGGCATCGAGGCCCCGCGCGGCATCCGCATCCAGCGCGATGAGGTCGTGAAGGCCGTCACCGAGGCCAATCAGGAGGCGACCGAGCGGGCCGCGGGCACCGACGACGCCGAGGCGCTCATCAAGAAGTCGCTCGGCCTCTGACCTCCCGCACAGGGAGCGCCGGATAGTTTACGGAGGTGAACGATCTCCGGCTCGACCCTGCCCGCACCGTGCTCCTCATCATGGACGTCCAGCAGGGCATCCTCTCGCGTCATCCCGATCCCGACGCCTTCGTCGCCGGACTCGTGCGGGCACGCGCCGCCGCCCGCGCCGCCGGGCTGACCGTCGGCTACGTGCGCGTGGCGCTCACCGCGGAGGAGGCGGAGCGCATCCCGCCGACCTCCCGCTTCGCCGGATCCGCCGCCCGCCTGGACGCCGGCAGCCCGGTCACCCAATTCGACGATCGCCTCGCGCCGGCTTCGGGCGAGATCGTGGTCCGCAAGCGGCGGGTGGGCGCCTTCAGCACCACCGACTTGGCCGACCGGCTCGCGGAGCGGGGGATCGACACCCTCGTCCTCTCGGGCATCGCGACCGCCGGCGTCGTGCTCTCGACCGTTCGCGACGCCTCCGACCGCGACTTCCGCCTGGTCGTCCTCGAGGATGGATGCTGGGACTCGGACGCCGAGGTGCACCGCGTCCTCACCGAGAAGGTCTTCCCGCGCGGGGGCGTGACGGTCGCCTCCCTCGAGGAGTTCAGCGCGTCGCTGCGGTGACGGACGCCGGCGCCGGCTCCGAGTCCTGCGACGGTGCCCGGAATCCGCGCACGGTCAGGTAGATGCCGAGGAACGCCTCCCAGACGAATTCGGGGAGGGTGGCGATGGCCGACCACGGCGAGACCTGGTCGTAGGCGCCGAGCAGCACGGCGATGCCGGAGAGGGAGACCAGCGGGCCGGCGATCATTCCGAGCACCGCCCAGCCGCGGGGCACGAGTCCCGCGCGCAACAGCATCCAGCCGAGGATCAGGCCGTTGCCGAGGGCGACGACGAAACCGGGGCCGAGCAGGAACGTCCATCCGTGCAGCGCCACCAGGGCCTGCGCGACGACCACCGCGGCCGCATCCGTACCGCCCGACGCCGGGCCGTTCTCCCGGAGGGTGACGACGGTGAGCAGGCTGAGGATGCCGACGGCGATGAGGGCCGACTCCATCACGCGGGCGACCACATAGGCCACCGCCAGGGACGGGCTCGTGCGGCGCAGCACGGGATAGAGAACGAGCGCGGTGCCGAGGTTGGCGATGACGAGGGCGATCTCCAGCAGGGCGCCGGCCAGCACCGCGGCGGTGGGACCGGCGACGACATAGTGCGGGTCGGTCAGGATCGGGCCGTACAGCAGCGCGCCGGGGATCGACGTGGCGAAGGTGAGCAGGAAGAAGACGCCCGCGGCGAGCGAACGGCGACGGTCGTAGGGATGCATGCTGTGTCCTCTCGGGCGGAGGTGTACGGCGTACACCTCTCGGAGACGACTGTAGGTGTACGCTGTACACCATGTCAAGGGAAGGATCGTCGACGCCGCGACCCGGCCTCACGACCGACCGCGTCATCGACGCCGGGCTCGCCCTCGCCGACAGCGATGGACTGGACGGACTCAGCATGCGAACGCTCGCGCAGCGGCTGGGCGTTGTTCCGATGGCGCTCTACAAGCACGTCGCCAACAAGGACGATCTCCTCGACGGCATGGTCGATCGGGTCTGGGCGGAGGTCGAGGCGCCCTCGGCCGACCAGACCTGGCGTGAAGGGATGCGCCGCCGCTCGGTCTCTCTCCGCCGGGCGCTGCTCCGGCACCGCTGGGCGGTCGGCCTCATGGAGTCGCGGCTGCGCCCGGGCTTCGCGAACCTCCACCAGCACAACGCGATGATGGGATGCCTCCGGCGCTCGGGATTCTCCTTCCGCACGACGGTGCACGTGACCTCGGTGCTCGATGCGTACGTCTACGGCTTCGCCCTGCAGGAGAAGACGCTGCCGTTCGACACCCCGGAGGAGTCCGGCGCGGTGGCCGAGCAGAAGCTGGACGCGACCCCGCCCGAATTCGCCCTGCACTTCCCGTACCTCCTCGAAGTGGTTTCCGAGTTGGCCCGGGCCGGTTACGACTACGACGAGGAATTCGTCACCGGGCTCGACCTCATCCTCGACGCGGTCGAGCGGGCGCGTCCGGACTGGGCGACGGCCGAGGCGACGCCGGCCGGCGAGCCCTCCACAGCACCTGACTCGTGAGGCAGAATGTCGGCATGGCGCAGCTGCGGAGTGAGCGGGGTCTCGACCGGCTGGTCAACTTCTCGGACGCCACGGTCGCGATCGCGATCACGCTGCTCATCCTGCCGCTGGTCGACGCGGCCACGCACATCGGTGGAGAGCCCTTCGACGCGTTCTTCGCGAAGTACCAGTGGGAGATCCTGGCGTTCGTGGTCTCGTTCGCCGTGATCGCGCGGTTCTGGGTGGTGCACCACCGCATCTTCGAATCGGTCCGCGCCTACTCGTCGTCGCTGGTCTGGGCGAACTTCCTCTGGCTCTTCTCGATCGTGATCATCCCGTTCACGGCGAACGTGCTCTCGAACGGCAGCGGCCAGCGCGTCGACGTCAACGCGCTATACATCGGCAACCTGCTGCTCGCGGCGATCGCCTCTCAGCTCATGGGCCGCGTGCTCGTCCGCCACCCCGATCTCATGTCGGAGGAAGCGCGTGCGGCGCAGGACCGCACGGCCGGCCTCGCAGAGCTCCTCCTCATGGCGGTGGCGCTGGTCCTCGCCATCCTCATCCCGGCCGTGGGGATGTTCTGGCTCTTCCTCCTGTTCCTCGCCGGCCCCCTCCACGGGCTGTTCCGCCGCGCGGTGTACGGGCCGGGCGCCGGCCGCCGGGCTTCCCGAACGGACAGCTGAGGTCTACGTTCGGGTCATGCGACCCAAGACCCTCTTCATCCTGGCGATCGTCGCCTTCGCCTACCTGCTCGGTGCGCGAGCAGGCCGCGAGCGCTACGAACAGATCACCGGTGCCGTCACGTCGTTCTGGAACTCCCCGGATGTGAAGAAGGCCCGCAAGAAGGCGAAGGCGGAGGCCGAGAAGGCCCGCAAGCGCTACGCCTGACCCGGCCGCTACGCGGCTGGCCGGGATCGCTACGACGTCGCCTCAGGGCGTGTCGTAATCGCTCTCGGTGTACTCGCCCTCGGCCGCCTCGGCGGGCTCGTCGACTCCGGTGTAGCTGCCCTCCGTCGCCGCCTCCGGGCCGACACCCTCCGTCTCGGTGTACTGGCCGTGGACCGTCCGCTCGTGCGGCGCCTCCCCGTCGACCTCGGTGTAACTGCCTTCGAGGTTCTCGCGTGCGTCGCCGGCCGGCTGCTCTGGGTTGCTCATACGAGGGACACTACGCCGCGCCGGGTCGGTCGGCCATAGCCTCGGCGACCTGTGGATGACGTAGACGTCCGTCCACAGGCGAGAGTAGTCTGCGCCCGTCAGACCGACGAGGGGCGGATGGATGAGCGACGACGCGCACCCCGACGACGCGCAGGCCGACGCGCCGTCTCCCGACGCGCCGTCTCCCGACGCGCCGTCTCCCGTCTGGCCTCACCACGTCCTCGAGCTGCGTATCCACGGCATCAAGAACACCCCGCCGACCGAGATCCTCGGCCGCGAGCAGAGCGAGCTCCGCCAGACGCAGGGCGACGAGAACGGCGGATTCTGGTGGGCGCCGAAGCAGGACGACCCGGACCGCGACCCCGACGAGCCGCCCGGCACGGTCGACCCGGTCGTCCCGCCCGCGGACGTGCGCACCGAGGCGTACTCCTGGGGCCGTCTCGCCCGGTACGGCTCGGGGCCCATCCTCTTCATCGGACAGCTCTTCGTCCAGCTCGCGTGGCTGCTCCTCGCTCCTTTCGGTCTCGCGAACGCCGCCTACTGGACACGCCGCATCCCGACCCAGCGGCCGGGCGGCGAATGGGATTCCGGGGTCGGCGGCTCCTCGCTGCGCATCTTCGCGCTCGGGCTGACCCTGCTCTACGTCTGCGCCCTCGGCTCCGTCAGCCTCGACCTCGGCGTGCAGTGCATCACCGGGACCGCCTGCACGGCATTGCCGACCTGGGTGACCGGCTTCTTCGGCAGCGCCCCGCTCAGCGGCCGCGGGCCCCAGCTGGCGCTGCTGTCGCTGTTCCCGATCGCCGGCATCCTCCTGCTCTACGTGGTCTCGCGGCGGGCCCGCACCCGCTACGAGGCCGCGATCTTCGACGCCGCCGACCGGATGGGCGGCCGCGGCATCCGGCGCTCCGGGCGGTTGCGGCCGCTCGCTTCGGAGGGTTTCTGGCGCACCGCCCGCGTGGGGTCCCCGACCGAGCGGCTGCACCTGGCCGCCGCATTCCTCCTCGTCGCGCTGCTGCTCGCCTGGGACCGGATGTTCGCCGGCTCCGCCGCCTGCGCCAAGCTGCAGACGTTCGTCTCGGGTCAGTGCCTGAGCGGAGCGGTCCGCTCGGGCGACCTCCTGGCGCTGATCGGCGGGGTCGTCGCGGCGGCCGGGATGGTCGTCGCGATCGTCCTGGTGGGGGTGCTGGCCGAGACGACGAACCCCGGGGATCGCGCGGTCGACGAGTTCCTGCGCGACCGGCTCCGCCGCACCGGTGCGGTCACCGCCTGGGTGCTGGTCGCCTCCGTGATCGTCTACCTCTTCGTCGGGGCAGCCCTCTGGTTCGGCGGCGGGTACCACGCGTCGGCGTCCGAGTCGTTCCTCGGGCTGGCGACCGCACCCTCCATCATCCTGGGCGTCCTGCTGGCGATCTGCGTGTCCGCTCTCGGCTGGCGGCGCGGTGTCCCGCACCCGGTCTCGATCGCGCTGATGGCGGGAGCGGGCCTCGCGTTCCTCGCCGCGGTCGCCCAGAACCCGCCCACTGTGGACGCCGCCCCCGGCCCCTGGCGACTGCCCCTGTTCGCCCTCGCCGCGCTCGTGACACTCGCCCAGCTGGCGTTCGTGTGGTGGTGGCCGCGCTCGCGGAGCGGACGCCGCGACGGTCCTCCCGAGCGCTACCGGGCGGAGGGGTGGGCCGGGATGGGCCCGGGCGTCATGATGCTGCTCGCGCTGGGCGCCGCGATGATCCTCTCCACCCTCCTGGTGCTCGGCGTGCAGGGGTGGCTGGTCGGCGGCTCGCCGGCGTGCGGCTGCGTCGCGGCACCTCACACCGTGCTCCGCCCTCCGATCGTCTACCACAACTTCGGCGACGTCCTCCCGTTCGTCGCGCTCGCGCTCGGGCTGGTCGCCGCCGGGCTCGCATTGTCGCTCCTGCGGTGGATGCCGCTGCTCACGACGCCCCGCACGCGCGACGGCCGCCGTCCTCTGCTGGAGCACGTGGATGCGTACCGCGACGGCCGGATCGCCGCGAGCACCACGGCCGACCGGCTGGCGCTCAAGATCCTCCGCGCCAGGCGGCTGGCCGCCCTCATGCACCGTGGCGAGCCTCTCTTCGGAATCCTCGCGGGCCTCGTCGCGGTCGGTTTCGTGGTGGCGCTCGCGGTCTCGTACTCGGTCGCATTCCGCTGGATCGATGGACTCGTCGGTCCGGCGCTCGCCGTGATCGCGGCCGCCATCCTCGCCGTGGTGGTGGAGAACGCGCTCACTGCGAAGGAGCGCCCGATCAGCGTCCTCTGGGACCTCATGTGTTTCCTTCCCCGCGCCGGCCACCCCTTCGGCCCGCCCTGCTACGCCGAGCGGGTCGTGCCGGAGCTGCGCGACCGGGTCACCGACTGGCTGACCCACGACCTGGAGCCGCCCGAGGGGCTGACCCTCGCCGAGCGGCTCGAGTGGCGCGACCGGCAGGAGGAGAAGGCGCTCGGCGAGGAACGGCCGTTCAGCGTGGTGCTCTCCGCGCACAGCCTCGGCACCGTCCTGGCGGTGTCCACGCTGTTCACCCTCCGGCCGGATGACGCCGACCGGCTGAGCAACGTGGCGCTGCTCACCTACGGCTCGCAGCTGCGCGTCTATTTCGGGCGGTTCTTCCCGGAACTGTTCGGCCCAGACGCCCTGGGGACCCTCGGAGCCCGGCGTCCGCTGCTGGCGAAGGCCGACCCGTGGTTCACGCAGGTGGAGCTGGATCAGGACGGGGATCCCGTCGTGGTCACCTCGTCCGGCGCCTCCGATCCGTCCCTCGTGCAGCTCCTCACCCGGCCGGATGGCTCGGTCGCCTGGATCAACCTGTGGCGCCGCACCGACTACCTCGGCTTCCCGGTCAACAGCTACCGTCTCGATGACGGGCGTCCCGGCGACCTCGACCGCGGAGCCGACGAGTTCGGCCCTCCGCGCTACCTCGTCACGGTGGCGACGCATCCCGGCTACCAGTCCGCTCCGCAGTATCGCGCCGCACTGCTCGACCTCATCCGCCGGGTGCGCTGACCGGGGGCTACGCCGGCGCGGCCGGCCGGCCGACCCCCTTGCGGGCGTAGACGGTTCGGCGTTTCGTGGATCGCATGACCGATTCGCGCGAAGAACAGGAGCCGATCACCGGCCACGACCCCACCAACGGGCTCGCCGGTGACCTCGAGGGCGACGATGGTGGCGCCATCGAGCCCACGGCGGACGAGAACGTGATCCTGGATGTGATCCCGGACCTGGACGACGCCCGCCGACCGGAGGACGAGGGCGACGACTCAGCCACCCCGTACAGCGAAGAGGGCAAGCCGTAAGGCGCCAGGAAGGAGCGGAGCATGAGCGATACCAGCGGACTTCCGAACACGGATGCCGAGGGCGTTCCCGCCGAGGACCGGCCGGAGCGCTTCGAGGAGGGCCAGGGCGCGGCCGGCGACTCGCAGGGCACTGCCGGCGACCGCGATGCGCAGGCGGCGGAGCCGGCCGAGACCGAGCCCGGCCAGGCCGGCGATCTCACGGACCCGGGGGCGCCGGCCATGTCGCCGGAGGGAGCCGAAGACGTGACCGCCGGTGGCGACACCGACAAGGCTGAGCCTCCGCCTGCCGGCTTCGACCCGGCGGACCATCCGTCGAATCCGGACCTCGTGGCCCGCACCGAGCCACCGGACTGATCGACCATCCCAGCCACCGGCCCGGTGCCGGTGCCAATCGGCCCCGCCCCCTCATCCCAGGCGGGGTCGATTGGCGTCCGGGCGCCATGACGAACTCGGCGCGCTGGTGGTGTGCGCCTTCAGGCGGGCGGCCGGCCCGCGAGCCAGACCGCGCCCGCTGCCAGCCCGAGCACGCACAGCGCGACTCCCACCCCGAGCACGGGTGCGTCGCCGCCGGCCGGGGGGAGGAGCAGCCCGGCCAGGAACAGCAGCGCGCCGACGTTGAGCAGCACGGCCGCAAGCCAGCCGAGAGTCCTGCGCAGCGTCGCGTTCATCTCGGGTAGCGTAGCCCGGCGGCTACTCACCGTCGATGTGTTCGAGCAGGCGCTTGGTCTCTTTCGCGATGTCGTCGTGGTCGTTCTGGGCGGCGCGGCTCTCCAGCGAGATGACGGCGCAGCGGTGCACCTTGGAGAAGTCGCCGTACGGGAAGCTGAACCGGCCTTTGGTCTCCTCGCTCGCGTCGGGGTCCTCTCCGAGGTGCCACAGCGCGTACTCGTCCCAGCCGTGCTTCTCGATGAATCGGTTCTCGTCGTCGGCGCTGGGCGCATCCTCGCTCCAGGCGTCGCGCTCGTCGTGGACGACCTTCCCCTGTTTCACAAGCTTCCGCGCGTGCTCCAGCGCCTTCTTGTTCAGGCGGACGCTCATGCCTCTCCCTGGTTCCCGGTCGACGCCGTCTCGGCGTCGAGCGACTCGTTGATGAGGGATGCGACCAGCATCCGCCAGTCGGACCCTTCGTGGAGGGTCTCGAGGTACCCGGGCGGCACGGCGCCGAACACGGGCTCATGCTCCTCGCCTTCCGGCGCGACCCGGATCAGCGTGCCGAGTTCGGCGTGCGACTCGTCGAGCACCACCCAGACGCCTGGGGACTTCTTCTCCACGTGGAAGATCCGACCGCGGTAGGGATACCGCACGCTGGACATCTCGAGTTCGCTCGCCGACATGGCGACTCCTCTCTCCGGGCCGTCGCCCCTATCGAACGCTTCCGGCGCCCGGTGCGCAAGAGTCTTGTCAGTCGATGCCGATCAGCCGGCCCATCCGGGCACGGAGGTCGGCGGGGTCGTCGAAGACCTCGACAGCCCCGGCCTCCAGGAGTTCGGCCGGCCCGACCCCGCCGGAGAGCACGGCCGCCCCTCGCACGTGGGCGCGTGCCGCCGCCATCATGTCCCACACCGAGTCGCCGATGAAGAGAGCGTCCGACGGCGCCGCCTCCGCGCGTTGCAGGGCGACCTCGATGATCCCCGGCTCCGGTTTCGCCGTCTGCACGTCGTCCGCGTTGGTGGTGGCATGGATCGCGTCTCCCGCATCCAGGCAGCGCAGCAGCAGTTCCAGCTCGTCGGCGGGCGCTGAGGTCGCGAGCACGACGCGAATGCCGCGCCCCGACAGGTCGCGGAGCAGGTCGGCGGCCTGTGCGAACGGGCGCAGGCGCCCGGCCAGCTCCCGGTAGTGCCGGGAGTGCAGGTCCTTCGCTCGCTCCATCCATTCGTCGTCGCGGTCGCCGGCCAGTGCGGTGAGCAGCCGTGACGAGTCCTGCCCGATGGCTCGGTGGATGCGCCACGAGTCGACCGGCGCGCCGAGCTCGGCGAACGCCCGGCTCCACGCGTCGACATGCAGGTAGTCGGAGTCGACGAGCGTCCCGTCGATGTCGAAGAGCGCAGCGGAGATCGTCATGCCTCCACGACTACCACGCCTCCGTCGGGCGTGGCTTCTTTTCGCTTCGCGGCCTTCCCCGCCTTCGGAGCCCTTCCTGGTGCCGCGGATGAATCGTGGAATCTCGCCCTGCCCACCAGAAGTACAAGCCGATGAGTACCAGTGCCGTGACGTAGAGCACCGCCCACCAGGGGAACTCGAGGGTCGCGGCGGTCTTCGTGGCCGCTGCGAGGTCCTTCGGTGGTGTAGGGAGGATGCGCTTGCCCGTGACGAGGATGCGGTGGGTGTTGATGCCGAGAGGTGTGCAGGTGACCAGCGTGACCAGGTCTTTTCCGGCCTCCTGACGCAGGGTGGCCGTGTCTTCCGGCTCGACGACGCGCGTGTCGAAGATCTGGTAGGTGATCACCTGCCCGAACGTCGTGAGGATGATCCGGTCGCCCTTCTTGACCTTGTCCAGGTTGGTGAACATCGTCGCGTCGGCCAGGCCGCGGTGTGCGGTGATGACGGAGTGCGTGTTGTTCCCGCCGACCGGGAGCGAGGTGCCCTGGAGATGCCCGGCGCCCTTGAGCAGCGTCGCATCGCTGGTGCCGTGGTAGATGGGCAGGTCGACCCCGATCGACGGGATCTGGATGCGGGACATCGCGCCGTTCGGGCTGTGCAGGAGCTTCCAGTAGTCGAAGGCGTCCTGCTTGCTGCTCGTGCCGTCGCCCGTGGGGACGTTCGTGTTCTTCTCGAGCACCGCGCCTGCAGAGAGTGCAGCGTTGTACCGGTGAGCTTCGCTGAGCTGTTGGGAGGCCGTGGGCTTGACGCTCTTGATCGCATCGCTGTATTTGCTGATCACGAGGGACTGGTTGTAGGCGGCCAGCCAGCTTGCGGCCGGGGAGTACGTCAGAGTCGTGGCGCCGGTGAGGGCGAGGACCGTCGTGACGATGAGGAGCGGGCCCGGTCGCCAGCGGTGTCTCGGAGTGGCGTGACGCGGAATGTAACGGGGCATGTGATCCGGGCTTCGACCTTGTAAGAACGGGGGGCGGCCCGGTTGTGCCGGTCCGCCCCCCTTGAGTTGCGTTATGAGGTGGCCGGTCAGGCGTTCTCGTGGGTGCTGCGGCGGCGACGGATCACCAGGATGCCGCCGAGCGCGATCACGATCAGGGCGATTCCGCCGATGGTGAGCGCGATCTGGACGTTGGATCCCGTGAACGGCAGCTGGGGGACGCCCTGCTGAGTGTTCTCGATCTTGGTGAGGGGGGTCGTGCCGTTGGCACCCGTCTTCACGATCACCGGGGTGAGCGTGGCCGAGCCGGTGGGCAGCACGAACCCGGCCGGGGCGACGGTCTCTTCGAGCACGTAGCAGCGCTGTTGGAAGTCGTGGCCCGCGACGGTGGTGTTGGACACCGTTCCATCGGCCGCCACGGTCAGCTCGGTGTCACCGATCCAGAGGCCCGGGACCGTGATGATGCCGGTACCGTCCGAGGTGATGACATACGGGGAGCCGTCGGGCTGGGTGACCTTCGTCAGACCCGTGATGTCGGCGGTGCAGGAGCCCTGCTGGTCGGTGGTGCCCATGTAGATGCTGAACTTCGCCCCGACCAGGCCGTCGGCGGTGTTGGCCGAGTTGACCTTCTGGATGGTCAGGTCGCCCCAGCGGGTGGTGGTGGTCGTCGAGGGGGACCCGTTCGTGCCGTTCGGCGTGCCGGGGGTGAGCTCGAAGTCGTTCAGGTTGAGGTACGCCACGTTGTCGATCGCACCGGGCGCGTTCGCGGTGGCCTGGAAGTCGAAGACGACGTTCTGGCCTGCGACGAGCTTGGCGAGTCCGGCCGGCGTGAAGGTGACCGTCAGGGTCTGCCCTGCCCACGTGCTGGTGTAGTCGGTGCCGGCGACGAGGGCGGTGCTGCCGGCCGTGACGGTGACAGGCGCCGTGGTGAGGGGGGTGAGCTTGGCGTCCAGCGTGTCGGTGAGGATGAACTTGTCATAGGTCTCACCGCTCGCGAGCGCCGGAACCAGCTGCGTGACCTGGTACTCCACCGGTGCCCCGAGCAGGGCGCCGTTCACGGGCTGGTCGACCACGTTCTTCACGGGTCCGACGGCCGTGGTGTTCTTCGGGTAGACGTTCACGTTGTATACCCAGTCGCCCGTGAGGTTCTTCGCGTCCGCCGGAGTGGGCAGCGTGACGACGAACGGAGCGGCCGGGGCGACGACGTTCGAGGGCGCGGAGACCTCGCGGACGAAGTAGGCGCCCAGCGGCAGCTGGGCCGAGGCTGCCGTGCCCGTGGAGTCGGTGGCGGGCAGGCTGGTGCACCCGGAGAGGGTGTGGCTGCCGAGCGTGGTGACGCCCTGTGCGGCAGAGGCCTGCTTCTGGGCGGCGGTGATCGCGTTGACCTCGTCCCAGCCGGCGTTGGTGCCGGCCGTCAGGTCGATGCCGTCGATGGTGCAGTACTCGAACACGACACCCGCGATCGGCTTCGTGGTCGGCTGCGTGCCGGTCCCCGACGGGTTCTGGTCGCCGTTTCCAGGGTTCTCGAACTTATGGATGATCAGCTGACCCTGCTGGGTCGTGTCGATGGAGGCCGCGTTCGCCGCCGTGGCCCCGGCAAGAGCCGAGAGCGCAGCCAACGACAGCGCCGCTCCGACAGCCAGGGCGGACCGCCTGCCATGCCGTGTGGTTGAAGTCACAATAGTTTCCTTTCCGCTCACCACCTCGTGGAGTGAGAGATCCACTAATGGAGACTGCTCACGGGCCAGGTCATTACGCCAAGGACGGATTGCGCAGCACTAATGAAGACATGGCCGGCATCGAGGGCAATGTCTTCATGAACTGCAGTCGCCGAGGATCGGGCGTCATCGAACCTCGCGCCGTGCGTCTATATCAGTGAACCCATGTCCGAACCGAGTGAGGGAGGGAGGCACGGTGACCTCTACGCCTCGCATCCCCGTGAGGAGATTCAAGGTGCGACGTTCTTCATTCGTGCCTCCGGCAAGCCGTGCGAGCGCGGTCCCGAGCGCTCTGTCGTGGCGCGAACATCTCGACGGTTCGACAGCGCCGAAAGGCCCTGCAGCGTGGACGGCGGCGAGCACG
>Ga0209677_101175_pt1 | contig 12025 bp, 8 predicted proteins | sample AraplaCvi_mCL_r2_2_FD_184285 | JGI IMG/M metagenome (GOLD analysis project Ga0209677, IMG submission 184285) | Arabidopsis root microbial communities from North Carolina, USA - plate scrape CL_Cvi_mCL_r2 (SPAdes) (version 2) | ecosystem: Host-associated > Plants > Roots > Endosphere | place: USA... | reverse complement strand
GGGTGAACGTGGACGGGGCGTAGGTGCTGTTGTTCGCGATCGTGAGGCCGGTGGGTCTGGCCGGGGTCCCGTACGGGGTGACGGTGTTGCTGACCGGGGATTCCGCGCTCCAACCGTCGGCGTTCTCGGCCTGCACCACGAACGAATAGCCGGTGCCGTTGGTCAGCCCTGAGAGCTGGTGCTTTCCCGCACTCGTGAAGGTCCACGGGCCTCCACCGCCGCTCTTGGCCGTGACCTTGTACTGCGTGATCGCCTTCCCATTGTTCGCCGGCGGGGAGAACGACACCTTGACCGACGAGTCGGACGTGTCCGATTGGAGCGCCCCCGGCGCCGCCATCGTGGCCGGCACATCGTGGATCGTCACCTGGTACTGGCCGATCGTGCTCGCGGTACGGTTCGGGTCCTTCGTGGCGTCCTGCAGGTGGTACACCACGTTGACCGACCCGATCGATGCGCCGGAGGTGGCCGTCACGGTGATCGAGTTCGCCGTGTGGCCGACGGTGACGCCGGCCGGTGCGCTCGATGCCTTCGCATCGGTGATGACGAGGGGCGTTCCCGGGAACGGGTTGACCCAGTACTGGTCGCCGGAGGCGCCGGCGAGCGTGTAGCTCATGCCACGTTTGAGGTCGGAGGTCTGCGGAGGGTTCTTCTGGGTCGCCAGCGGCCGGCTCGAACTGACGACCTTCACGTTGACGGAGCCCGGGATCGAGAGCGCGCCCGAGTTGACGGTGAAGCGGATGACGGTCGAGGTACCCGGCTGCGCGCCGAGCGGTGCCGCGACGGACAGCGTCGATCCACTCGGTGTGGCGGTGATGGCCGAGGTCGAGCCGCTGAAGCCGGAGTAGGTGAGCCTGTTCAGAACGGCCGGGTTGGGGTGGTAGCTCGATGCCCGGAGGTCGACCGCCACCGGCGCCTCTCCCGGTTGCACCGTCACGTTCGGCGGAGTGAACGTAGGCGGCACGTCCGTCTGGTCGGGATCGCCGACGGTGATCGGCAGTACGAGCGCGGTCACCCTGTCCTTGCTCTGTCCGGGATCGCGGCCGTCGTTCACCTCGAACGTGACCGACGCCGGTCCCCGGTAACCCGCTTTCGGGGCGAACTGGATGGTGTGGCTGTCGACGTACCCGGGGACGGAGGCGTTCGTCGCGCTGACTCCGGCGGTCCCGGTGATCTTGATCGGCCGCCCCGACGGCACGTCCACGATGTCGGAGAGATTCCAGGACTTCGTCGCGCCCGTCGCGACGATCTGCTCCGGCAGGCCGTTCTTGAGGTGCGGCGGCGCCGAGGCGTCGCCCTTCGGCGGGACCACGATGAAGGCCTCGCCCGCCAAGCCCGTCGAAGGGTCGGTGAGCGTGTAGGAGATCGCCATCCGCGCGCTTCCCGGCCGCACCGTGACCGTCCCGTCGGATCCGACCGTCGCCGCGTCGGCGTGCGGGCCGGCGAGCCCGATCTTCAGGTCCGTCGCGACGCCCGATGGATTCACCGCGCCATCGAGTACCGCGACCTTCACCTCCGACTTTCCCGCGACGGCGAACGGCTCGACGACTTGGTCGACCGCGGTGGGATAGACCGGCTTGGCGTCGGGGGTCACGATGACCTGGATGTACGCGGTCGCGACGCCGCCCTGGCCGTTGCCGATCTGGTAGCGCACGAGGTACGCGCCCTGCCGGCTGGGAGCGTCGACGAGCACGAGCTGCCCGGCGACCCGCGCTTTCAGGGGGGCCTCGACGCTCACCAGCTTCTTCGCCAGAGCGATGGTGTAGCCGTTCGGATCGGAGTCGTTCGCGAGGACCGGGACCGAGGCGACCTTTCCGGGCTTCACCTCGACGGTGTCGTTGACCGCGATCGGCGGCTGGACCGCATCCGGCCGCTTGACGACGCCGATGCGGACGATGCCGGTCGCCGTCTTGCCATAGGTGTCGACGACTTTGTACGTGAACGAATCGGTTCCGGCCGAACCCGGATAGGCGTCGTAGGTGAAGGAGGTGCTGCTCGTCGCCGAGATGCGCCCGAGCGTCGGCTGCGTGGCGATGCCGACCAGGCTCACCGAATCGCCGTCGGGGTCGATTCCGTCCAGCGGGACGTCGATGGTCACGAAGGACCCGGCGAAGGCGCGCCCGGTGAGTGCTTGCGGCTCCGGAGCCCGGTCGTTCGCGCCGCCCCTCGCGAGCACGACGAACGTGACCGTCGCGGTCGAGGTCTGTTTGAACTTGTCGGTGATGCCGTAGGTGACCGAGTACTGGCCGGGCTGGTCGGGTGCCTGGTAGCGCACGTTCTTGCCGCTGACGAATGCGGCGGCTCCGTTGCCCATGTCGGCCGACTTGACCAGCGCCGGATCGAGCGTGAACGGCTCCTTGTCGGGCGAGTAGTCGTTCGCGAGCACGGGCACCGTCGCGATGTCGCCGGCGCGGACGGTGGCCACGTCGTCGACGGCGATCGGCGGCTGGTGGACCACGAGAGGCGGGATGGGCACGACCGTGATCCCCGCCGAGGCCGTGTGGTAGCCGTCGGAGACGGTGTAGCTGAGTTGCGCCTGCGCCGGGAGAACGGTGGGCGACGTGATCCGCACGATCGAGTTCGCCAGGACTTCGATGTTGAGACCGCTGGCCGGGTCGGCCGGCTTCACCGACTGCAGTACCAGCACTCGGCCGACCGGCGACACGTCGTTGTCGAGCACGGGAACGTCCACCGGTTCGCCGGGCCGGAGATAGGCCACGTCCTTGACCGCGATCGGCGGCGCGTCGCCCGCGGCGCCGGACGAGACGTCGACCCGGATGAGGCCCTTGGTGGACTTCGCACCGGCGCCGAGCGTGTAGGTGGCGTAGTACGTCCCCTCGGTGGCGGCGACGAGACCGACGGTCTGCCGTGTGGCATCGGCTGTGGCCGTGAGTCCGGATCCCGCGTCCGTGGCGATGCCCACCAGGGTGAGCGGATCGCCGGAGGGCGACACGTCGTTGGCGAGGGGTTTGATCGTGACCGGCTGGCCGACGAAGGTCGTCGCCGAGTCCGGCACGGCGATCGGATCGAGGCTGCCGGACGGTTTGACGGTCACCAGGAGGCTTCCCGTCGCGCTCGCCCGGCCGTCCGAGACGGTGAAGGTGACCTCTTTCGAGCCCGTCTGGCCCGTGGTGCTCAGGAACGTGATCGTTCCGTCCGGGCTGAACTGCACGCTGTCGCCGGAGGTCGAAGCGGCCCCCACCAGGTAGATGTCGTCGCCGTCGGGGTCGATCCAGTCGTTCAGGACGTTGTACGAGATCGACTGCCCGAGCTCGACCTGCGTGTTGCTGGTGCGGGTCGAGACGGGCGCTACATTCAGGTCGATCGGGCGGATCGTGGCGTCCACCTGCGCGGAGGCGGTTCCCCCGCGGCCGTCGCTGATCGAGTACCGGAAGGAGATCGTTCCGTTGCTGCCGTCGGCCGGAGTGAACTGGATGGAGCGGTCGCCCTCGACGAGGTCGAGCCGGCCTTGGGCAGGAGGCAGCGTCGGGATATCGGTGATCGTCAGGATGTCGCCATCCGGATCGGAGTCGTTCGCGAGCACGGGAAGCAGCGTGGTGCGCCCCGGCCGCACGCCGAATTGGTCGTTGACCGCGACCGGCGGCCGGTTGTTCGCGGAACGCTGCGCGAGGGTGTCGGCGTAGGACTGCTGCACCGGCTTCTCCTGGCCGACCGTCCCCTGCACCGTCGTGTCATTGGGTTTCACCTGGGCCCAGTTCTGCACCAGGCGCATGTCGGAGGACACGACCCACGCGTTGCCGTTGCGCAGGTTGTTGAGGGCGATGACTCCGTGGTTCACGCGGAATTCGAGCGCGTCGCCTTTCACCGACTGGTCGATCTGCACCGAGACCGGCTTCCGCCCGTCGCAGGCATACAAGTACCGGCCGGTCGAGGACCACGCCCCGTACGAACAGTTGCCCAGCCGGACCGGCGCCGACACGTCGGACGAAGAATCCTGCGCACCCTTCGCCCCGCTCGCCTGCTCCGTGACGTCGCCGCCCGCCAGCGGGACCGTCATCAGACCGGCCGCACCGGCGACCACGACCGACGAGCCCCCGTCGCTCGGCTGCTGGAGGCGCACCCCCTTGGCCGGAAGCGCAACCCTCGAGCCGTCCGCCTTCACGACGTCGTTCGCCTTGGTGTCCAGCACGACCGGCTGATCTCCGACCGCGGTGAGCTGAAACGCCTCCGGAGCAGGGAACGACGACTTCGCCGGGGCCGCGCCCGGGTGGTCGACCGTGTAGAGCGCCTTCTTCTCCGGCGAGACGGCGAACGTCTTGCCCGTTTTGCTCACCGCGATCCTCGCGCCCGTGCCGAGCGCCGCTGTCGGCTTGGTCTTCGTCTTGTCGAAGTCGAGGCGGCCGCCCGCATCCAGAACCCAGAGTCTTCCGTCGGGCGAGAGGACGCTGAGGGTGTTCGCACCGTAACCGAACTGCGAGTTCTCCGGCACTTGGATCTTGTCGACCAGCGACACGAAGGCCGGGTCGATGCGATTCACCGTGCCCTGGGCCGGGTCGGTCAGAAAATAGGCCCCGCCGTCCTGCAGCACGTCGAGCTTCGGCGACGAGCCCGCCACGGCCGCGTCCAGTTCGTCGATCTGATGGTTGAGGCGACCACCGAGCAGCTTCTCGCCGTTGGTCACCCAGACGTCACGTGTGTCGAGGTTGACGGCGCTGACCGGAAACCCCTTGTGCAGCACAGCGATCGTCAGGGGGATTCCGGCGATCAACGCGATGGCAGCGATGGAGGCGATGGTCTTGCGGCCCTGCACCCAGGACGAAACCCCACCCACGTCTCAGAACCCCCGCTGAACCTGAACAGGCGAATACCGCCACGAACTCCCCCACGCTAACATGCGAGTTCTTTGGGGTCACGCTTCCGTGGAGGCCGCGGGCGCCGCATCCAGCAGGGGAAGGTCCTCCGCAGAGACCAGATGGGTGGCCACCGCATACTCGACCAGGCGACCGCGTCGATTGGTTGCGAGCTTCCCGCGACCACCGCGCAGCCCGGCCACGCCGATCTTGTCCAGCTTGTCGCAGACGTTGTCGAGCTTGCGATTGAACGTCGTCATGCTCCAGCCCAGTCGCGCCGCGGCCTCAGCCGACGTCGGAATGGCCCCGCGTCCGGGCACCGACTGCGTGAGGACGTGCTCTGCGAGAGCGACGATGAGCTGACGTTGACTGGTCGTGAGACTCACGGGGAGGATCGTGGTCGACCCGGCCGACGCGTTCAGCGGAAGCGAGGTGTTGAAGAAGTCCTCCTCGCTCCGGATCGTGAAGTCGTAGGTCGTGGAGCCCGCGCTGAAGATCACGTACATGGTCTGGAAGACGATGGGGAGCTTCGCTCCGGGGGCGAGCCACGCCTGCACCGTCCCGGTCGCGTCGGTCACCGTCGCGGTCAGCAGCGTGCCGACGTTCGCCAGCCACCACATCCCGAAGTCGCTGTAGATGCTGAGGAACCTGCGGTGCAGGTAGGGGTTGTCGTCGATCGTCAGGTCGGATTCGCGTCCGATGCCGAACTCGCGCTCCCCGTCGACGGTGTGGAGCTCGCCGCAGAAGTCGATGGTCAGGGGCCTCACGAGGAACACGCCCTCAGCGGGTTGGCGGACGTTCGTCCGTCGCGGATCACGGTCACGTCGATGCACACCCGGGCTCCGGGTGTGAGACCGGTGACCGTCGCCTGCGGCCGGGCGGTGACGGCCGGTGGGTCCGTGGTGCCCTCTTGCACCCACTGGTACTGGTCACCGGGCTTCGGTTTCGGGTTCTTCCACACGAAGGCCACGCTCGTTCCGTCGGGCGATGCCTTCGCGGAGACCAGCTCGGCGTCGGGCACGACCGATACGTCGATGCTGCCGCCGCCGGAGTCGCCTCCACCCGTGGATGCGGTCGGGGCCACCGCCGGCGTCGGCAGCACCGTGGAGATGAGCGCGCCGGCACCCACGACGACGGCAAGGACGACGACGCCCGCGACGCCGAGAAGCACGGGCCGACGCGAACGCGCCGCCGCGGAAGCCGGAGCCGTCCGCGAAGCAGGTTCAGCGGGCGCTTGGACCGCAGTGACGGCCTCCGGGCGTGCGACCGTCCGTTCCTCGTGCGGGGTGGCGTGAAAGACCACTGGCGCCGGGGCCCGCCGCTGGGTGACGTCGAGGTCTTTCGGGGGCAGCGGGGGCACCTCGATGCGATCCGGCTGCGGCTTCTGCGCCTCCACCGTGACGACCGAGCGCGCGCGGGTCTCATCCTCCGGCTCGTCGCCGGTGCGAGGCTGCGCCGCGACCGCGAGGTGGGGCACATCGATGGCCGTCGGGGCATATCCCAGTTCCAGTTCGACGCGCTGCAGCGCCCGAGCGAAGTCGACGGCCGAACCGAACCTGCTCCCGGGATACGTCGCCATCCCCTTCTGCAGGACCGCGACGAGGGTCGGGGGCACGTCGGCCCGATCCAGCCGCGTGATCGCGCCCCGTTCGATGCGTCCGATGAGGTCGAGGCTTCCGTTCGACCGCCCCGGGATCTCGAACGGTGTGCGCCCGGCGAGGAGGGTGTAGATGGTCGCCGCGAGGGAGAACACATCGGAACGGACATCCGGCCGCGGCTCGTCCTCGAACATCTCCGGCGGCGACCACGGAACGCTCAGGCCGACCGCCCTGCTGCCGCTGCTCTCCACCTCGCGCGCCTCGCGCTGGTGCTCCCGGAGCGAGGTCGTGTGCACCGGCAACTCCTCCTCGAGTGCCGAGGAGATCCCGAAGTCGGTGAGGGCGGGCCAGCCGTAGTCGTTGGTCAGCACGTTCGCGGGCTTGATGTCGCGGTGCAGGATGCCAACGCTGTGAGCGGTGGCGATGGCACTGGACAGGCGCACGCCGGTGCGCAGGGCATCCTCGACGCTGAAGACTTCCCGCTTGTAGCGGTCCGCCAGTGAGGGGCCGGAGCAGTACTCCATCACGAAGTACGGTCGGTCGTCGGCCGCCACATCCGCGTGATGGATCGTCACGATGAACGGGTGCGTCGACAGCTGCGCCATCACGTTGGCCTCGGTCACGAACCGCGCGCGCGTGGACTCGTCGAGGTTCTCCGCCAGCAGCACTTTCACCGCGACCTTGCGCCGCGGAAGCTGCTGATCGTAGAGGAACACGTCGGAGAAACCGCCCGAGCCGAGGAGCCGCACGAAGCGATAGCCGGGCAGTTCAGGGGCGACGGACGGGGAGCGCTTCACGACTCACTGCCCACCGTCATGACGACGCCGTCACCCAGGTCGATCGCCGAACCGACGATCAGCGCGGTCGGTTCGCCCCGTCGCAGCTTCTGCGGCTGCGCACCGGGGTTGACGACCACCGTGCCGTTCCGAGAGTGCAGGTCGGTGACGACGACGGTGTCTCCCTCGACCGCGACCAGCACGTGGCTGCGCGAGATGTCCTGCTCGGCACTCGGGACGACCACCAGACGAGGATGCGCCGACCGGGAGGCCGAATCGGCGCTCGGCGCCCGGCCCACCACGATCGGGACGGCGAGGTCCTCGCGCCGGCCGTCGGCCAGCTCCACGAAATAGCGGGGCGAGGCCTTCATCGACGGCCGGGGGTCGGCGGCCGGCGGCGAGCCGCTGCGACGTCCGCTGAGCTCGCTCGACATGATGGTGAGGCCGTCGTGGTCACCCGGTTCTGCCGGCTCGACCGGCTCGACCGGCTCGGCCGGTTCGGCGTCGTCGTGGCTCTCCGCGCCGCGCAACAACGTCACGTCGGGGGTGTCGAGGACGGCGGGGTCGGCGATCGTCGCTTCGGCAAGCGGCGCGGGTGCCTCCGCTACGACGGCCGGGACCGCGGGGACGACCGGCACGGCTGGACTCTGCGAGCGCACTCGCGGCGCCACCACCACCGTGGCATCCTCGAGCGACGCCTCCACCGTGCCGGCTTCGACCGCCCAGGCCGCTCCCTCGACCAGTGGGAGGGTGCCGACGCCGTCCGCGACGGCACCGATGACTGAGACTCGGAACGAGGTCACTCCGGCGATCGTCGTCTCGAGCCAGGTCGAGACCTGTTCGGCACGCAGCTCGCGCAGCCCCTCACCGGTCGTCACCCGCAAGAGGACGGGCCCACGGAGCACGCACCGCACAGTCGACCCGGCATCCCGGTCGACCAACGCGAAGGCCGGTGTCCCCGCCAGCCCCTGAGCGGTCAGCCTCTCGATCGTGCGCTCGAAGGCGTCGGCGCCGCGCAGCGTGTCCAGCAGGCCGGTCACCGTCTCGGTGGTCGCGGACTCGCCCACTTCGGCGAGCAGCACCCGGTCCTGAACCGCCACGACCACCCATCCCCCGGCGGTCGACTGTCTCACTTCGACCACAACGCTCTTTTCCTATCTCCGTGGTCTGGTGTCCTCAAGGAAAGCGTCCTCCCCCGGACGATCGGCTGTCTCGAGCGATGCTTGCTCCGCATCGCCCGACACCGATTCAACCACGATCGCCGTCACGTTGTCCCGGGCGCCCGCCAGAACCGCAGCCTCGACGAGCACGTCGGCGAGCGCACCGACCGGCGAATCGGCGAGGATTCGGGCGATCTGCTCATCCGGAAGCTCCTTCGTCACGCCGTCCGAGCAGATGAGGAAGGACTGACGGCCGATGACCGGCACCAGCAGCGTGTCGACCTCGACCGAGTCGGCCGCGCCCAGCGCTCGCGTGATCACATTGCGCTCGGGATGGTGTGCCGCTTCGGCGGGTGAGATCATCCCCGAGTCCACGAGGTCCTGCACCGCCGAGTGATCGTGACTGAGCTGACGCAGGGCGCGTCCGTCCCACGAATACACCCGCGAGTCGCCCACGTTGACGACGAGCCAGCCCGATTCGCCCGTGCTGGGGATCCGCACGGCCACGACACCGCTCAAGGTGGTTCCGGCGACCGCCTCTCCGGAGGCGCCCACCTGCGAGAGGGCGCGAACCTCGCGATTGGCGGCCCTGATCGCATCGAGCACGTCATCGGGAGTGGGCGTCGAGGACGCCGGGAGCAGCCGCGCCATCGTGGCCGCCGCGGTCTGGCTCGCCGCATCGCCGCGCGCGTGTCCGCCCATGCCGTCCGCGACGAGGTAGAGCGGGTGGCGCGCCACCAGACTGTCTTCGTTGACCCGGCGCACCGTCCCCACATCGGTGCGGGCGCTGACATCGATCACCGCATTCATCCGTCCGCTCCCGGCCCGCTACCGCTGCGCGGTCGTGCTCGCGCGGACGCGACGGGATGCGTAACGACTGTTCAGCACGACGAGAACGACGATCGCCACCAGGCAGATCACGACCATCGCGGACGCCGGCAGGTCGCCGCGGAGCGTCACCAGGGCGCCGAGCTGCTCGAGCATCCGCAACCGGGTGCCGAACGCACCGCCCGTGACCTCCGGCGCCACCGCGTACATCGAGACGCCGAAGCCGGCGACCGCGAACAGCAGCAGACCGCCGGTCACCAGCTCGCCACGCGAGATGGCTGCAGCGGGCCTGCCCGGTGCGGGTGCGCGCTCGGGCAGCGCTCCGGCGATGATCCACATCACCGGGAGGACGACCAGACCGAACAGCGCGAACCCTCCCAGGAGGCAGGCCGCCAGGCTCAATCCCGACAGCAAGAAGATCACCTGATAGATCGACATCGACGGGTCGAACGCCGCCGCCGGAGTGGACGGCGGCGTGACGATCAGCAGACCGATGGCGAACAGGATCGGCACACCCCAGAAAACGACACCCGACCCCGAGCCCGATTGCGAGAACGATCGGAGTGACGCGCGCTCCCGGAACGTCCCCGATGCACGCACGAACGTGAACATCACCGCCTGCAACAGCGACCCGACGATGCTCGCGCCGAAGAAGATCCAGGCGAAGGCGGTGAAGTCCTGCGGCTGCGCCACCACGTAGGTCAGCCAGCTCCACACGCCGACGGCCACCGTCAGAGCGAGGATGAGCAGCTCGGCCGGTCCCGTCCTGTCCACGAACCGGAGAAGGCGGGAGCGCGTCGGCGCCGGTGGCTGTTTCTTCGTCCGATTCGGAGAACTCACGGGGCACAGCCTAACGAGCACCGATCGCAATGCACGAAGTGGGCGAACCGACCATCCGGTTCACCCACTCCGATCGCGCGGTGCGCGAAGCGATCAGCTGTGCGCGTTCTGCGCATCCCAGTCCTCGGCGGACTGCGCCATGTTGCGCAGAGCACCCGTCATCTGGGTGATGCCGTCGACCGCCTGGCCCATGCTGGAGTTGAGCTTGCTGTAGCCCTCTCCGAAGGCGGGCGACGCCTTCTGCGTGACGAAGTTGCTGCCGAGCAGGCTGTTGACCTCTCCCTGGAGACGAGCCAGGAGAGCCTTGATCTCCCCCTGGCCGCCATCGAGCTTGCTCGCCGTGCCACGCATGGACTCCGGTGTCAGGCTGATGTCGTTCATCGTGATGCGACCTTTCTTCTTGCTTCGAGGCTTCCCCAGTGCGGGTCTGCATGTCCAACTGTGACCAAGCTATCGAAGGCCCTCGCACGGGTCGATGGGGAGGACTCCCCACCCGCACCGGCCGCGATTCTCAGCCGGGCGCATCCCCGAACCGGAACGTCTCCAGCAGCGCCGTGAAGTCGTCGGCGGCCGCCGTCCCGCGTCCGAGGTCGTTCGTGTACCCGTCGATGCGGACGAGGATGTCTTCGTATCGCCCGACGGCGCTCAGGTGCATCAGCAGCCGGTCGCGCTGCTCGTCCTTGGTGAAGCTCAGCACCCGTGCCACCGAGCCGAAGACGTCCGACTCGAGCGTGTCCACGATGGGTGGCCGCGCCGGCTCGGATTCGTACGCGCCCGCGAGCTCGGTCAGCGAGACGTCTTCGAGCCCGTCGCCGGGAGCGACATAGACGTTGACGAGCAGGGGCATCGTGCCGATGGCCGGGCGGTGCCAGAGCAGCTCGAAGAGCCCGAGCCGTGGAGCGACCGGAAGCGCGCTCGCGATGGCGAACAGACCCGCCTCGACCTCGTCGGCGTCGTCCCGCCCGACGGAATACGCCTCCGCGAGCCCGCGTGCCCAGTCGGCCTGCGTCGCATACGGCCCCACGGGGTACTCCAGGGGTACCTCGGCCCACACCTCGGGGTCCTGGTCGATCGTGATCGTCTTCACGCTACCTCCAGATCAGCGACTGCATCATCGCGTCGAAGATGAGAATCAGAATCTCGCGGTACTCGTCGGGAACGTCGTCCGAGCGCAGGATGCTGAAGGTGAACATCAGCCCGGTCGGCTTCTTCGCCCCCGGCACCGCGAACAGGTAGTGCACGTTGCTCGTCTCGATACCCGCCAGGTCGCCGGTGCCGCTGGTGGGCGTCTCCCAGCGGTATGCCGTGCCCACCGGTACCTCGACAGCGTCGGGCTCCTTCCCCCGGGTGATCGCGCGCAACGCGGTCTCCAGCCCGTGGTCGCCCAGACTCACCACGTTCGACGTGAGAGAAGCGGGGACGAGCGTGCCGTCGGGGCGGCGCTCCGGCAGGAAGATGTCGACGCCGCCGCGCTCCTGCAGGTCGCGCATGCTCTTGTGGATCGCGCCGCGCAGCTGAGCCATCAGCTCGCGGTTGCCGGTGGGCTCCAGGACCTGGCGCACGTGTGCGTAGAGCTCCTCGGCGATTCCGCGTCGGACGGGATGCTGCTTCCACCCCGGCGGCAGCACGATCTCGTACGACTCGGCTGCTCCCTCAGCGACCTGGTCCACGCGTCAATCCTAGGTGCGGGCCTGCGGGCCTGGTCGGAGCGCTCATGAGTACGGATTCGGGACCGGTGCTGCCGGAACGGCCAGCGACGGCGTCAGGATGCGCGATTTCAGGTCGGAAGCCGACGGATCGTGGCTGAAGAGGTTGACGACCTGATTGACGGTCCAGTCGCCTCCCGTCGCCACACCGTGTCCCTGCCAGCCCGCGCCGGCCGCGAGCAGAACGGAGGCGTTCGTCCCTGTCGCGAGGCTCGGCTTGCCGCCGATGGACTCGAGCGCTGTCTCGATGGCCTCGCGCGCAGGGCCGTTGCGACCCGGGAGGTTCTCGAGCACGTCCGCCATCTGCGC
>Ga0209677_101173_pt1 | contig 12048 bp, 9 predicted proteins | sample AraplaCvi_mCL_r2_2_FD_184285 | JGI IMG/M metagenome (GOLD analysis project Ga0209677, IMG submission 184285) | Arabidopsis root microbial communities from North Carolina, USA - plate scrape CL_Cvi_mCL_r2 (SPAdes) (version 2) | ecosystem: Host-associated > Plants > Roots > Endosphere | place: USA... | reverse complement strand
CGTGCCCGCCAGACGCGCAGGTCCGCCGGTGTCATTGGGGTGATTCACGCCATCTGCAACCGGCACCTCCGGGAAGTCGAACGGGCTGACCCCTTCCAGGCAAGCGACATTGACGCCGTACAGGCTTGAATTGGATCGGCGTTGATGGTGGGTATAGATGCCGCAACGGGAGCAGAAGAAGTGCTGCACCGATCCGGTGTGAAACCGATAGCTCGTCAGGGCGTCCTCGCCCTTAAGAATTTTGACGCCGCCCATCTCCGCCGCAACAACGACCGCACCACGCATCCGGCAGTAGGAGCAATTGCAGCGGCGAATCGTATTGAATCCGTCACTGAGCGTCGCCTCGAAACGAACCGCGCCGCAATGGCATTGGCCAACCCATGTGTTTGTTTCATCTGCCATCGTGCTCTCCGCCTCTTGTCGGGATCATGTCTACGTCGCCCAAGGGCACGAGAGCAAGAATGCGATGGCGGCTTCACTTAAGCGAATGACGCGTTTCCTCCAGAAAATTTCGGTGACAGCGCACAAATCATGACGATGCGACGCGGTGCTGCTGGTTGTTACCGATCGCAGGCTTGCTGAACATCGGGAAGATTTCCCAACACACCGCGGGCAGGGCTCCTGGGACTGCGCTCGTCCGCTCTGATCCAATCCGGCCGAACGGCTTTCTCGCGGGCTGCGTGATGAGTTCGCTCTTCAGCCAGCGAAGGAGCATGCATGTCATGAACGGCGCCCGGATTCCACGAGCTCCGCTTCGGCGATGAGGGTTGCAGCAATGGGTAAGAGCTTGCGCACGAATGCTGCCGGAGCGGCAATCCTTGCTGCCGGACTTTTCGTCACGGCCCCTTTGCTCGCAGGTGATCGTCAATATGGTCAAGGCGCAAGTGATACCGAGATCAAGATCGGCCAGACGATGCCCTATAGCGGTCCGCTCTCGGCATCCTCCGTGATCGGCAAGGTACAGGCCGCCTATGTCCGCATGATCAATGATCATGGCGGCGTCAATGGACGCAAGATCACGTTGATTTCCTACGACGATGCGGCGGCGCCGTCCAAGACCGTCGAGCAGGTCCGCAAGCTCATCGAGAGCGACGACGTGTTGTTCACATTCCAGACGCTCGGCAATGCCTCGAACATTGCGGTTCAGAAATATCTCAATGACCGCAAGATCCCTCAGCTCTTCGTGGCCGGGCGGGCGACGCGTTTCGAGGATCCGATCAACTTCCCCTGGACGATGGGATTTGCGCCCAATCTCCGCACGGAGGTTCGCGTCTACGCGCGCTTCATCCTGGATAACTATCCGAATGCCAGAATCGGGCTGCTCTATCAGAACGATGAGAGCGGCAAGGATTATCTGACCGGGTTGAAGGAGGCGCTCGGCGCAAGGGCAGGCGAGCTCATCGTCAGCGACGTTTCATACGATGTGTCGGACCCGACCGTCGACTCGCAGGTCGTGCGCCTCAAGGCGGCCGGTGTCGACGTCCTCGTCGACATGGCTGCCTCGAAATTCGCCGCCCAGGTCATCAGAAAGATGGCGGAGCTTGATTGGAAGCCCGTTCACCTGCTTGGCGTCGGCTCGTCCTCGATTGACGCGGTGCTGCGCCCCGCAGGCATCGAGAACGCAAAGGGCATCATCTCGGCGAGCTCGTTCAAGGAGGCCTCCGATCCGACCTGGCGGGACGACGACGGCATGAAGCGATGGAGCGCCTTCATGGACGGCTATTATCCGGGAGGCGACCGGAAAAGCATCTTCACAGTCTATGGCTATAGCGCCGCCGAGCTGCTGGTGCAGGTCTTGAAGCAATGCGGCGACAATCTCTCCCGCGAGAATGTCATGGTGCAAGCGGCCAGCCTGAAAAACGTGAAGCTCGATCTGCTGCTCCCGGGGCTCTCCATCAACACCGCTCCGACCGACTATCGTGTCGTCAAGGAGTTCCGAATGATGCGTTTCACCGGCGAGCGATGGGAGCCATTTGGGCCGATTGTCGCCGACTGATCCGGTTCGGTTGTTGGCAGTGCGTAGGGCGAATTAGCACTACTGCGTCACAAAAATCGAGGCATCGCCTTTTTCACCGTCATTCCGGGGCGATGCGACGCATCGAACCCGGAAGCTCGATATGTTAGGAATGGACGCAAGCCAATATCGAGATTCCGGGTTCAAGGCCTGCGACCTTGCCCCGGAATGACGGCGATTATGACGCAGTAGGATTAGTTAGCGAAGCGTAATCCGCCAATTTCAACATCCATGCGGTGGGCCGGCGGCATCCCAAGAGATCGCCGACGGTCATAAGCCGCCGTGAGTCTGGTATTCCGTCATGACCGCCGGGGGGTAGGCCTTCCCGTGCACAAGTCCGGTAAATACCTCGGCGACGAATTCGTCGAAATTGTTGTTGGCGGTATAGTTGCTGACCTGCATGGCAATATTTGCCGGGACGATTGGTGCATTGGTCTGCTTGTTTTGCCAGAAAATGGCTTGGGATAGCTGCTCGTGGAGCAGGTGGGCGACCTCATGGACGATCACTGCCGTGGCTTTGGCATCGGCTTTCCGCCCCTGATAGGCAGATTCCCCCATCAGCACCCTGGCAGGGTGCACCTTGGGCATGCGTTTGGCGTCATATTGTTGGTCAGCCACACCTCGAGCGCCGTGTTGACCCATTCCAAAGACCCTGTCCTGGCCCGGCAGGACAGGGTTGGCCGGGAACATCATGCGATCGCCGAGGAACAGCGCCCTCACGCCACCCGGTCCTTGGGGGTTCCATGTGGCTTCACACTTCACGTTGGCTCCGCAGTAAATCGTCAGCGGACTGAGCGTCGCCATTGCCGCCGCCCCCATCCTCCTGGACGCCATCGCAAGCGCCTGTCGCAAGGCCGCTATCTTCTCGTCGAAACGCTGATCGCTGGAATCCATCGTGACGTGCACCGTCACGCCCGATATCAAGGTTGGCGGCAGAGCGATGCGCGTACCTACCAGAGCAGCAATGTTGTCAGCGAAAGGCATGACCTTATTCTCTGCATTGTCGGTGAATCGAAGTTTGATCGCACTTTGTGGATCGGGTGGTTGGCCGAATGATGTCGAATTCTGCAGGTTCTGTTTCAGCCGTAGCATCGCAGATCCTGATCCGTCCGGGCTGCTGCAGAAGCCGCGCCGGCTGTAGGGCGGATTAGCATCAGCGTAATCCGCCATTTTTGAGATAGGCGACTGCGGCCCGGCCGCCCATGAGCTTGATTTGAACCGATTGACTTGCGAGCGTCTAAAACGACGCGTCACCCGTTCGTCGTGCCAATGAGCACGGTACAATCGAGTGGCGGATCGCGCTTCGCCGATCCACCCTACGAGCTAAAATAGAGGTCCTCCGCCAATGAGATTGCCTCCATATCCCGCAAGCGTAAGTCGTGCTCTTCGTCACGTTGGCAACTGTGAAGACGACACGGAAGCTACAATTCTACTTGCGTGCGATGTCATGGTTGACTACCTGAAAGTTCTAAAGAAACCTCTTCCGGAGCTGGCGACAGAAGCCATAGGCGCCGCGGAGGAGTTTCGAAAAGGGACAATATCTCGTGCCGCTCTCAAGTCGGTTGATGCCAAAGTGACAGACTATCTCAGAGGTCGTAAGAACCCTCCAACTGATGGAGCAGAGGGGGCAATACGAGCGAGCGGTTGGACTGTCGAGCTTGTCGAGAAGCCGTATTGGGGAGGGGGCGCGGGAGAGGTTCTTGCCTGGTGTTTGGAACTTGTAGATCTGTTTGAGTCTGACCATGAGGCGTTCGAGAAGATCGTCTACGAAAAGTTCAAGACCCCGCCCTCACGCGCTTGAATGGTTCAAATAACGTGCTTCCTTAGCCCGTAGGGCGGACTACGCTTCGCTAATCCGCCCTACGCGCTGGCTGTCACCGAAATCCGACTCCCTCAGGGCTGCTCGTTCGGATACGGTCCTAACTGACGCCCTTTGATGTCTACGCAGAGTTCAGCCGTGCGTTGGATCATGCTGCGAACTATTGTTTCGCAATCAAGCTGGGTAAGCCTAAGAACGCCGTGCTCTCGCAATTCGTCCCCGAGGATCGCGGCCATGATTGACACGACACTCATTCGCTTCGCTCCTTCTCGGTGGGCTTTTGAAGCATAACGTGCATGATGCGATTATTCGTCGCCTCTTGAGTTGCGAAAGGGCAGCGGCATGCGGGCGACCTCGCAGACTGCTTCGATCAGGAGGCGAACCGCCTTTGCTTCCCAGTCAATCTCGTCAACCGGCTCTTCCCAGTACTGGGACATCACATGAGCCGCATGGCGTGCCTTCACGCCCAATCCCGTGATTGTGCGTGCGGGGGTGGCCATGATCGCTCGTTCGATCGGGTCGAGCTGAGCCAAGATAGTCTCCACCTCTCTTATGCCGGCTTCCTCGCTGTATTCCCTGCGCAATGGTTCACGTCTCGGTTCTGACGACCGAGAAACTCGGCAGGCGGCCAACTCGTCTCGCGCACGTTGGACAGCAAAGAGAGCCGCGGCGACCTCATTGAATTGTCGTTCCAGGGTAAGGAGAGCGGAATCATCGTTAGCCGGATCGAGCGTCATTGCGTTCGCGGCATTCTCTGGCTCGCTCATTCCGAACCTCGCGAGGGCATAAATAATATACGTAATTACGTATATACCGTTGCTGCCCGCGCTGCCAGCCCCTTCAGGTAGGCGGTATCAGGGGACGGCACACAAAATATACGTATTTACGTATAGAGAGTGGCCGATTCTGATGGCCTTCCTGCCATATGGCTCGGCGGGACATCCATGCGGTGCGGCATATCTTGGCGCGCAATTTGCGGCGTCTTCGTCAAGCGCGGGAAATGACTCAGGAACAACTTGCCAACGCCGCGGGGCTGCGCCAAGCGCTAATCAGTGAATTAGAATCCGGCAAGCTGGACGTCCGGATCGACACGTTGAGCCGCCTTGCTACAGCATTGGATTCCAGCATGGCGGAGCTTTTTGACGAAACCAAGCGAGGCTAGCCGCGGCGGCCCAAACGTATTGCTTTGCACCTCTACTATCGTGTCTCACTTAAGGGGTGCAGGCCAGCACTATCACCGTAACTCCAGAACTTTTTGGGCTCGAACGCGTTTAGGTTCGCAAGGGAATCTGCAAGGGGTCTAGAGATGCTTAACATGATACCAGGGACGCAGAGCGCGTTAACTGCCGGGATCACCGTCGCTGCAGCACTCGTTGCGCTTATCAATCTGGTTGGCGGCCCAAGTCTCTATATCTGGGATCAACTGCAGCCAAACGACGTGGCTTACCGCCTCGCAACAGCCATTTTCTAAGCTGGCGACTGCTACCAAGCGCCAATGGCCATTACAACGATGATGGCCAGGAGAAAGACACAACAGATAGTCGCAGGGACGACAAACCATGCGGGTGTGGTCATCGTTGCCTCCCGAGCGGTTTATTCTGAAAGCCTATGTCGGATGGCTCGACGAGGATTATGAAGCGGCTAACACCTTGCAACCAAATTGCATTTTCAATCTAAGGGGCTTGGCCCCACCTCATACACGCGACGCGCGCAGCTCGCTCAACAGCTTCACGCGCATGATCTCAGCTCGTCGTCGGTCGCGAGCGTCTGTTCGCAGAAATCATGCAGCGTGGTGATCTGGTCGAACGTGCCGAACTAAGTGTTTCCCGATGGATCAGCGAACAGTTCCGCGCCGGCTGATGGCTCATCTTTCGGCGGCCGCGGTGCCCAGCCGATCGTAAGAAGCTAGGCATAGTTTGTCCGTCGCGTTTGCGCGCACATCGCGCCGTTTCTGATTTACAGAAAATTTCTTGACTTCACCCCCAAATCAGGTGTCTCATCCGTGCCATCCCGCCTCAAGCAGAGGGGCGTACGCGCGATCGTCACGATACGTGAGGCGGGGATGCGGTGGCCGCGGCTCATCAGGCGCTTTTGCGCGACGACTGACGGGCGCGGACGGCGAAGTCGTGTGGTCCTGGCGCCCCGGTGCTGGCGCTAAACTCGAAGATGTTGACGCATCGAGCGACGGGGGCAAGAGAGCCGGTCCCCGGGGAGATCACGTATAAGCCGTAAGCCCATCGCGCAGGGAATGCCGGATGTTCGGCTGAACCTGTGGTGACTGCCGCCTGCTTTTTTTCTGCAGGCGGGCCATGGGCGAGGCCAGCGCCCGGCATTCCCTGCGCCCTCTCGCTGTTGGATAGAGGGCCTGTTGCAGCCAAGCTCGGGCATTTCATGCCGCGAGAATGTGAGCGCGCGCCTTAGCGCATTCACGCAGAATGGATGAATGGGTTTGCATTCAGGCATTAGCATGCATGACCGGGCACGCCTTTCGACCTCAAGAAGCCGTCGACAGGCATGCCTTGTCCTCCGCGCTTCATCAAGGGCCGGATGCTTTGCGATGGACCGCCCAACTGTCTGCCCTGACGAATCGATCCGACGTGCCGAGATGTCTGCCGGGTTGAACCTTGCGCCGAGCGCGCCCCGGTGGCCGACGGTCGTAGTCGCCAAGCCCTTGAACATGCATCGCATTTGGTTCCGTTCCCGCCGTCATCGAACCATTGAAATGCGCCTCTATGCTCAGCCTCCATTTGTCGGGTCTCCTGACCCCGTTTCCGAGGTGCTCATGTCTGAGGCCGTCAACCTGCCGACGGTTCAAGCCGACCAGTCTGTGGTCGCCCGCATCCGCTCCGAGATCGATTTGTCCGATCGCTCCCGCATCGTCACCTTCGGTGACCGTGCGCAGCGCTCGGTGGTCGAGTTCGCCGATCGCGTCCTGGCGCAGACCCAGAACCGCGAGTTGGGCGCGACCGGCAAGCTGCTCTCCGACATCCTGGCCAAGGCGCGCGGGCTCGATCCGGCCACGCTCAAGGACGCCGGTTTCCTGACCCGGATGTTCTCCTCGGTGGAGGCGCGGCTGCGCCGCTTCGCGGAAGCCTTCGACGACGTCGCCTCCCAGGTCGACCGCATCTGCGTCGACCTCGACCGCAACAAGGAGACCCTCCGGCGCGACATCGCGCTGCTCGATGATCTTCACGAGCAGACCAAGACGGCGCTGACCGAGCTCGACGCGCATATCGCGGCCGGCAAGGCCTTCGTCGACGAGTATCGCCGTGGTCCGCTCACCGAGCTGGAGCGCGGAGCCAAGGCGACGTCCGACGGCAGCGACACGCTGATGGCGGCGCAGACCTATCAGGACGCAGTGCAGGCGCTCGACCGGTTCGAGAAGCGCATCTTTTATCTGCAGCAGGCGCGGCAGGTCGGCATCCAGCAATTGCCGCAGATCCGCATCGTGCAGTCCGGCGATGAGACCCTGATCGAGAATCTGCAGGCGACCACCGAGCTGACCATTCCGGTCTGGAAGCAGAAGATGATCCTGCTGCTCGGCCTGCAGCGGCAGAAATCGGCGCTGGAGCTGCAGAAGGCGGTCACCGACGCCACCAACGAGATGATGCGCCAGGCCTCCGAGATGATGAAGAGCCAGGCGATCGCGATCGAAAAGCAGTCGCAGCGCGGCATCGTCGATATCGAGACGCTGGAGAAGACCAATCGCGACCTGATCGACACCATCGCCGGCGTGCTGACCACCCAGCAGGACGGCCGCAGGAAGCGCGACGAGATCGAGCAGCGGATGGCGCAGCAGACCGCCGAGCTGAAGGCGGTGTTGTCCAAGGCGCCGGTATGAGAGTTGCGGCCATGTGGCGCGCGCTTGTCTCACTGTGTCGTAAGCTTGAGGCATCGGCCTCTCCACCGTCATTCCGGGGCGATGCGACAGCATCGAACTATGGGGTGCACTTGCACCCCAGAGAATCTCGAGATTCCGGGTTCAGCCCTAACGGGCTGCCCCGGAATGACAGGGGTTATCACGCAGCAAAACTAGCGATCCTTTTTCTGACGCTGTGTTTGACGGCCTGCGGCCAGAGCGGGCCGCAATTCACCATCCTGTCAGGCTCCGAGAACGAAGTGCTGGAGCCGCTGGTGCAGGAGTTCTGCAAGTCCCGCGGCGCTGTCTGCGATATGCGCTTCCAAGGCTCGCTCGACATTGCGCTGTCGCTCAAGCCTGGCGGCGAGCTCAAGGCCGATGCGGTGTGGCCCGCCGCCTCGATCTGGATCGACATGTTCGACACCGCCCGCCATGTGAAGTCGGTGAAGTCGATCGCGCAGATGCCGGTCATCCTCGGCGTGCGCCGCTCCAAGGCCGAGGCGCTGGGCTGGATCGGCGCCAAGGTCACCACCAAGGACATTCTCGCGGCGGTCGAGAGCGGCAAACTCAGATTCCTGATGACTTCGGCGACGCAGTCGAATTCGGGCGCGTCGGCCTATCTTGCGATGCTGGCGTCGGCGATCGGCAAGCCCGATCTGATCGAGGCCGGCGATATCGAGCGCGAGGACGTCGCCGCCACCGTGCGCGCGCTGCTGCGCGGCGTGGAGCGCTCCTCGGGCTCGAGCGGATGGCTCGCCGATCTCTATCTCGAGGATACGCGCAACGGCGCGCATTATCTGGCGATGTGGAACTATGAGGCCGTCATCAAGGAGACCAACGACAAGCTCAACGCCGCCGGCTACGAGCCGCTCTATGCGATCTATCCGGCGGATGGCGTCGCGGTGGCCGACTCGCCGCTCGGCTTTGTCGATCGCGGCCGGGCTAAGGAGGTCGAGGCCTTCTTCAACGATCTGCAGGCGTTCCTGCTCAAGCCCGAGACGCAAGCTCGCATCGCCGAGACCGGCCGGCGGGTGGAGCTCGGACGCGCCAAGCTGCTCGCTGCCGATCCCGCGACCAATCTCGATCCGTCGCGGCTGGTGACCGTGGTGCGGCCGCCCGAACCGCAGGTGATCCAGAAGGCGCTTGCCGCCTATCAGGAGGCGCTGCGCCGGCCGTCGCTGACCGCGCTCTGCCTGGATCTCTCCGGCAGCATGCAGGGCCACGGCGAGACCCAGCTGCTGGAGGCGATGCGCTTCCTGCTGACGCCGGCGCGGACCCGTGAGATGCTGGTGCAATGGTCGAAGCAGGACGAGATCCTGGTGCTGCCGTTCAATGATCACGTGCTGTGGCAGGCAACCTCCAGCGGTGAGGAGCAGGCGCAGGCCGGACTGCTGACGCAAACGCTCGCTCTGCATGCCGGCGGCGGCACCGATTTCTACACCTGCGGCGCGCGGGCGCTGGCGGCGATGAAGCCGACGCTCGACGCCGGCTCGCATCTCGCGGCGATCGTCATCATGACCGACGGCAAGAGCCAGGGCTCGCGCGCGACCTTCGAGCAGCCCTGGCGCGCCGATGGCGGCCGCGTGCCGGTGTTCGGCGTCACCTTCGGCGACGAGGCCGACCGCAGCCAGCTCGACGCGCTGGCCCAGCTGACCGGCGGCCGCGTCTTCGACGGCACCAAGAATCTCACCGACGCCTTCCGCGCGGTGCGTGGATATAATTAGATGCCTGCATCACAACCACCGTCATTCCGGGGCAGCCCGTCAGGGCTGAACCCGGAATCTCGAGATGAGTCCTGTAATCTCGAGATTCTCAGGGGTGCAAGTGCACCCCGGAGTTCGAGGCCTGCGGCCTCGCCCCGGAATGACTGCGGAGCAGAACATAGTGAGTGAGCACTAGATGCCTGCGGCAAGCTCCGAGACCGGCTGGATCATTGGCGGCATCGTTGCGGCCGCCGCGGTGCCGGCGCTTGCGATCGGCGCCGGCATGCCGTTCTGGCTCGCCTGCATCATCGGCGTCGTGGCCGGTGGCGGCACGGTCGCGGTGCTGGCGCCGCGCGCGGCGTTTCCGCTGCTCGATGCCAGCGGCGTGGCGCGCGGCAAGGTCGCGTTCGCGCGCGAGCTTCTGACCGAGGCCGCGCCACAGGCGGCGCGGCTGGATGTCGCCGCGGCATCGATCCGCGAACGCAAGGTGATCGAATGCGTGCGGCATCTCGCCGTCGTCGCCCGGCGCATCTTCGCAGGCATAGAGAAGGACCCGCTGCGCCTCGACCGTGTCAGGCGCTTCCTCACTTATTACCTGCCGCGCGCGGCCGAGATCGCCGAGGCCTATGCCGTGCTGGAGCGGAGCGACGCGCCCGATCCGCAACGGCTGGCCTCGACGCGCGCGCTGCTCGATCGGCTCGATGTCGCCTTCACGGGCTATGCGGCCAGCCTGCAGGATGCCGATCTGGACAAGCTCGACATCGAGCTGAAGCTGCTCAAGAGCGCCCTCGACGAGGACCTTGGTCCCCCGGCGGCGCCGGTGAGTGGGTCCGAACTGAGGACGCCGAACGATCAGGGGAGGGCCTGATGGCCATATCGCGCCGCGCGCTCGGGATCGGCCTGTTGGCGACCAGCGCCGCGGCCACCGGCGGCTATGTCTATCTGAACGAGCACCCGGAGATCGCCGGCAAGTTCGGTTCGCCAAAGCAGCTGTTCGGCTTTGCCGGCGGTGAGAAGGAAGGCTTTATCGGTAATACCCGCGTTCGTGACCTGCTGGCGCGGCGCTTCGGCCTCGTGCTCGACGCGCGCCGGGCAGGTTCAGTCGAGATGGTGCGCGAGCGCGCGCTGCTCGACCAGAAGCCGCAGTTCCTGTGGCCGTCGTCCTCGGTGCTGGTCGAGGTGGCGCGCACCTCGGGCGTGAAGATCTCGCGCGACCAGGTGATTTTCAACTCGCCGATCGTGCTCTATTCCTGGGACCGCATCGCCGATGGGCTGGTCAAGGCAGGTTTTGCCGAGCCGGCAGGCGGTCCGCGCTACACCATCGACCTCATGAAGCTGCTGAAGGCGATCATCGCCGGTGAGAGCTGGGCTTCACTTGGTGTCTCCGACCTGTTCGGCCGCGCCCGCATCGTCTCCACCGATCCGAACCGGTCCAATTCCGGCTTCATGTTCGCCGGCCTTGCCGCCAGTCTTTTGAGCGGCGACGTCATCGCGCTCGACACGCTGCCGCGCATCGATGGCGATGTCGCCACCGTCTTCAAACGGATGGGCTTCAAGCCGCCGTCCTCGGGCAAGCTGTTCGACGACTACATTGCCGGCGGCGCCGGCGCGCAGCCCCTGATCGTCGGTTATGAGAACCAGTTGGTCGAGTGGGTGTTGCAGGATCCCGACCGTTGGAAGCGGGTCGAGGCCAATGCGCCGGCCAAGCCGGTCATCATCTATCCGAAACCCACGGCGTTTTCCGCCCATCCCTTGATCTCGATCGAGCGCGGCGCCGATGAGCTGATCGATGCGCTGACCAGCGAGGCCGTGCTCGAACTTGCCTGGGAGGACCATGGCTTCCGCGGGCCACTCGGCACGATTGGCAAGGCCCGCAATCCGCTGCTGCAATCGCGGCTGATTGACCGCATCGACGCGGTGCTGTCGATGCCGGATGCGCCGGTCATGATGGCGCTGCTCGACCATCTCGCGGCATGAGGCGAATCCTCCGGCGGCCACCCAGTGATTCCACGGACTCTCTTTCGGGTGATGTGTGACGCAAAAACCAACAAAGATGGGCAATCAGGAGCTGCGCCACATTGCGCACTAAATTTGTCTTCCGCGAATCAGTTCGCTGATTCATTTTCGAGGCCAAGGTCAATCTGGAGGCCACGGTATGAACGTTATTGTTTTCGCATCGCGTAAGGGCGGCTCGGGAAAGAGCACCCTGGCCGCCCACCTCGCCGCGCAGATCAAGGCCGGCAAGTCCTGTCTGCTCATCGATGCCGATCCGCAGGGGTCGTTGACGCTCTGGCACAAGCTGCGCGGCACCAACGAGCCGCCGATCAAGACTGCCGTGAACTCCGTGAGCGGAATTGTCGCAGCCGCCCGCCGCGACGGGGTCGAATGGGTGCTGATCGACACGCCGCCGAACGTTTCCGCCGTGGTCGATGATGCCATCAAGAATGCCACCATGGTGATCATCCCGGCGCGCCCGGGCGTGTTCGACGTCAACGCCGTGCAGGAGACGATCCAGACCTGCCGCGCGGCGCGCAAGCCCTACGCCGTGGTCTTGAATGGCGCGCCTGCCCGGCGCGATGACGCTGAAAGCCCGATCGTCACCATCGCGCGCGAGGCGCTCGCCAAGTTCAAGGCGCCGGTCTGGGGCGGTCAG
>Ga0209677_101172_pt1 | contig 12051 bp, 11 predicted proteins | sample AraplaCvi_mCL_r2_2_FD_184285 | JGI IMG/M metagenome (GOLD analysis project Ga0209677, IMG submission 184285) | Arabidopsis root microbial communities from North Carolina, USA - plate scrape CL_Cvi_mCL_r2 (SPAdes) (version 2) | ecosystem: Host-associated > Plants > Roots > Endosphere | place: USA... | reverse complement strand
CGGATTGCCGACGCTGATGAAGCTTGCCGAGAAGGCGTCAGGCAAGAAGCCGAAGACCGTGGCGATGTTGATGGACAACACCGCGACCTCGGTCGCGACCGCCAAGGCACTGAAGGAGAAGCTGCTCGCGCAAGAAGGCCTCCAGCTCGTCGTCGAGGAAGTGTGGACGCCACCGCTGTCCGACGCCACCCCCTTGATCCAGAAAGTCCGCTCCGCAAAGCCCGACCTGCTGCTGTTCATGCCGAATGCGGTGTCCGACGCCAAGCTCGGACTGGAGAAGATCAGCGAGTTCGGCCTCGGCCAAGGCAAGATCCCGACCGTCTCCTTCAGTATCACCATCGCCGAGCCCGACATGCTCCAGAGCGTGAGCCCCGAGACCGTGCAAGGCATCATGACCATCGTCGCCAACTGGGGCTCCAAAGGGCACGAAGACCTGATCGCCGAGCTCAAGGCCAAATACAAGGAGCCCTGGATGACGCAGAACGTCATCTCGACCTATGGCGACATGTGGCTGATGAAGGAAGCGCTGGAGAAAGCCGGCAAGGCCGACCGCAACGCGGTGGCGCAGGCCTTCCGCACCATGGATGCCGGGCCGGCCAAATACTATCCGGGCGGCGAGCTCAAATTCGACGAGAAGGGCCGCCGCGTCGGCGCCGGCGTCGTCATCGTGCAGTGGCAATCGGGCGTGCCCGTCACCGTTTATCCGCCCGAGCTCGCGCAGGCGCAGCCGTTCTGGCCCAAGAAATCCTAAGAGCAATCCTGACAGCGTCGCGCGATTTTTTCAAAGGAGATTTTCATGACTGCAAAGAGCAGAACTACGATCACACGGCGAACGTTGCTTGCCGGCGCCTCCGGCACGCTGATCGCATCCCGCGCCTGGGCGCAGCAGCCCTCGGACGTAAAGGTCGGCCTGCTGGTGCCGATCTCCGGGCTCTATGCCCGCCCGGGCACGGTAATGCGCGAAGGCGCTGAGATGGCGGTCGATCACATCAACGCGCAAGGCGGCATCAAGGCGCTCGGCGGCGCCAAGCTGAGGCTGGTCGTGCTCGATTCCGGCGACACCACGGAAAAGGCCAAGAACGCCGCGCAGCGCATGGTCGCGCAGGAGAGCGATCTGGTCGCGGCAAGCGCCGCCTATCTGTCCTCGTTCACGCTCGCGGTGACCGAAGTGACCGAGCGTGCCAACCTGCCCGTCCTCACCCTCTCCTACTCCGACCTGATCACGGATCGCGGCTTCAAATATGTGTTTCAGACCTCGGCAACGGCGGGCTCCCAGGCTCGTCAGGCACTGCCGCAGATCATCAAGCTGGCAGAGACAACGTCCGGCAAGCGGCCGAAGACGGTTGCGATCCTCACCGACAACACGGCCGCGTCCATCGCCTCCGCAAAGTCGATGCGCGAAGGCCTGCTGGCGGAGAACCAGTTGCAGCTGATCGTCGACGAGACGTTCACACCACCGCTCGCTGATGCGACGTCGCTGGTGCAGAAGATCCGTTCGGCGAAGCCCGATCTGCTGTTCTTCCTGCCGACGGTGATTTCCGACGCCAAGCTGCTGCTGGAGAAGATGAATGAGTTCGGCCTCGGTCAGGGCAAGGTCCCGACCATCTCGTTCGGCATTGCAATCGCCGAACCGGACATGCTGCAGACGGTGAGTCCAGAACTCCTTCAGGGCGTGCTGACCTGCGTCGCCAGCTGGGGCGCCAAGGGCCACGAGGCGCTGATCGCCGAATTGAAGACCCGCTACAAGGAGCCGTGGATGACACAGAACGCGATCTCCACCTATGGCGACATGTGGGTGATCAAGGATGCTCTGGAGAAGGCCGGCAAGGCCGACCGCGTCGCGGTCGGCGAAGCGCTGCGCAGCATGGATGCCGGTCCCTCGAAATACTATCCGCTCGGCGAGATCAAATTCGACGAGAAAGGCCGGCGCGTCGGCGCTGGCATGACCATCGTGCAGTGGCAATCCGGCGTGCCAGTGACGGTGTTTCCGCCCGAGCTTGCGCTCGCCCAGCCGTTCTGGCCGAAAAGCTGATCGAAGTGAAACGGAGAGCAAGATGGACAAGGCGACCTACGACCGCGGTCTCGAAATCCGCAAGAGCGTGCTCGGCAATGAGTTCGTCGACAAGGCGATCGCATCTGCTGACGACTTTAACCGCCCGATGCAGGACCTGACGACCGAGTATTGCTGGGGCTACGTCTGGGGGCGCGAGGGGCTGACGCGGAAGACCCGCAGCTTCCTCAACCTGGCGATGCTCTGTGCGCTCAATCGTCCGCATGAATTGAAGACCCATGTCCGGGGCGCGCTTGCCAACGGCGCAACCCGCGAGGAGATCCGGGAGGTCTTCATGCAGGTCGCGATCTATTGCGGCGTGCCCGCCGGTGTCGACGCGTTCCGCAACGCGAAGGAAGTCTTCGCAGAGCTCGACAAGACATAGCGGAGTAATCCTCCGATGAAGAGCAAATGGGCGCTCGTGACCGGTGCGACCGCGGGGCTGGGACTGGCCATCGCGGAAGGCTTGGCCGGTGCGGGCGCCAATATCGTTCTTCATGATCTCGTCGCGCCGAAGCAAGCCGCGGATGTGCTTCGCAGTCGCTTCGGCGTCGAGGTCATCGCGGTCGGCGTCGATCTCTCACAACGTGACGCCATCGAAGCCATGATGGCGGATCTGCTCGCCCGCCGTGGCGCCATCGATATCCTAGTCAATAATGCCGTGGTCCGGCATTTCGCCCCCATCGAGCAGTTTCCGCCCGAGCGCTGGGAGCAGGCGCTGGCCGTCAACCTGTCGGCGCCGTTTCACCTGATCCGCCTGGCGCTGCCGGCGATGAAGCAGCGCGGCTGGGGCCGGATCATCAACATGGGCTCGATCTATTCGACACGCGCGGTCGAAGACCGGATCGACTACGTCACCACCAAGACGGCGATCCCTGGCATGACCCGCGCGGTGGCGCTCGAGACGGCACGCAGCGGCATCACCTGCAACACGCTCTGCCCCGGCACGCTGCCGACGCCCGCGATCCTGAACAAGATCGCAGCGATGGCGGCGGACAGCGGTCGTGCTGTTGAGGACGTGACCAGCCAATATCTCGGCGAGCGCCAGCCCACGCAGCGCTTCGTCGCCATGGATGCCGTCGCGGCCATCGTCGTCTTCCTTTGTGGCGCAGCCGCAAACGACATTACCGGGGCCACCCTGCCGATCGACGGAGGCTGGTCCGTCTCATGAGAACACTGGAACGGGAGTGTTGCGATGACTGAACAATCGGGCCAGACCGTGGTCCTGACGGGCGCCGCCGGCGGCATGGGGCGCGCTATCACAACGGCGCTGTTGGAGAGCGGCCGCCGCGTCGTCCTGGTCGACCGCGACGCCAAGGCCCTCCAGGAGCAGGCGGCCACGGCGGGCAACGCCGTATTCCCGGTCCAGCTCGACGTCAGCGATGCGCAGGCCGTCGATCGCCTGCCGGACGCGCTTCCAAGCCATTTCAAACCGGTCGACGTCCTCATCAACAACGCCGGCCACGACATCGGCGGACGGACGCGCTTCGATATCGGTTCCGCGGACGATTGGTCCAACATCATTCAGACCAATCTGATCGGGCTGATGCGCGTCACACGCGCTGTTCTGCCCGACATGGTCAGTCGCAATGCCGGCCATATCGTCAACATCAGCTCGATCAACGCGGTGCGGATCGTCCCGGATATGGCGGCCTACAGTACCAGCAAGGCGGGCGTGCATATGTTCACCGAGACCCTCCGGGGCGAGCTGGCGGACACCGCGATCCGGGTGACCGAGCTCCAGCCCGGCCTCACCCGGACCAATATCATCCTGACCCGCTATCGCGGTAACCGCCAGAAGGAAAAGGACTATTTCGACCAGTTCAAGATGGCGCTCGAACCGGCGGACATCGCCCGCTCGATCGTCTTCGCCCTCGACCAGCCCGCCCACGTTCAAATTGCCGAGATGATGATTTTGCCTGTAAACCGCTATTGAATCAGCCGAACCAGGGCCCGGACATGGAACGACGTAGTGAATTGCAGTCGACGCTCCGCATCGAGGACGTCCCGACCGTCCGGGCGATGGTCGCGCAAAAGCTGCGCGCAGCGATCATGTCCGGAACCCTCAAGCCGGGCCAGCGCCTTGTCGAGCGCGAGCTCTGTGAGATGATGGGCGTCAGCCGGCCCTCGATCCGCGAAGCGCTGCGTCTGCTGGAGGCCGACGGGCTGGTCAACACGGTCCCGCATCGCGGCCCCGTGGTCAGCACCATCAGCTTGGAGGAAGCCCGGCAGCTCTACGCCGCACGCGCGGTGCTGGAGGGCTTCGCCGGCCGCGAATGTGCCAGACTTCATGATCCTGAGGTGGCACGGCGGATCGGGGAGGCCCTGGCGCGGCTGAAGGCGGCCGCGGCCAAACAGGACCTCGTCGGATGCCTCGAGGCGAAGACCGATTTCTACGCCGCGCTGATCGGGGGCTGCCGCAATGCCTTCATCGAGCGCATGCTCAAGCCTCTGCACGACCGCATCCAGCTGCTGCGGATTACATCGATGTCGCAGCCGAAACGGATCAACAAGAGCCTGCGCGAGGTGACCGCGATCTGGAAGGCAATCCAGAGCGGCGATGCCGATCTCGCTGAACGCTGCTGTGTCGATCACATCAACGCGGCTGCAGTGGCCGCGCTCGACATGATCGAACGATCAGCGGCCAAGGAAACTGCCGTTTCGGACGAATAGAGACGCTTCCAATCTACGCCAGGTAGGCTCGCGGGCCTGCCGGCGGTCAACGAAGCGCCGCCGCTGCCCTAAGGCTTCTGGACTGCCGAAACGAGCTCTGCCTTACGCCGCGCCGTTTCCAAGCCGAGCGCGATGAAGCGGCGCGCATGGCGGGCCAGCTCCATGTTGTCGGTCCACAGATTGCGCCAGATGGCGGTCTTCCTGGACAGGTTCTCGTCTACGATCTCGGAGGAGAAGGATTCGAAGGTGAGATCGTCGGTGTAGCCGATTGCCGTGAGCGAGTCGAACACGTCTGCGAAATCGATGCTGCCGGTGCCAAGATAACCGCGATGGCTCTCGCCGATGTGGACATAACCGATCTTGTTCGCCGCGTGGCGGATGGCCAGCCCGACATCGGCTTCCTCGATATTCATGTGGAACGTGTCGAGATGCAGGAAGATGTTGTCGGAGCCGGTGTCCTCGATGAAGGCCAATCCTTGCGCGGCTGTGTTGAGCAGGTTGCTTTCGAAGCGGTTGACGATCTCCAGATTCAGCGTGACGCCAGCGTCCTTCGCCGTTTCCGCGATCCTGGCAAGCGTCGCCGCACTGCGGGTCCATTGATCGCGCGTTGGAGGTTCGGTCTGCAGCCCATGGCCTGCCGAAAGGATGCCGCCGACCTTCTGGCCGCCGAGATCGCGCGTGAGTGCGATTGTTCTGTTCAGGATTTCGACGCCGCGCCCGGCGATTGCCTTATCACCGCTGGAAATATCGCCGTCGGCGGGCAGACCGATGCTGATCGCCACGGCGAGACCCATGTCGGCAATGCGCTTTGCCAACCTGTCGATGTCGACATTGGCAGGATCGAGATAGGAGAACTCGATCAGATCGAAGCCGGCCTCCCTGGTGCTGGCCAACGTGCGTTCGAGATCGGCTTGCGCCGAGCTCGCCGACCATACGAAAGAGTGGATTCCAAGGCGCGCCATGATCATCTCCGTCTGCCGGTTAGAGCATGATCCGGTTTTCCGAAAAGATCATGCTCAAACAAAGAGATGAGATCATGATGCGATTCTATGTAATCGCATCATGATCTCATGCGGCCGGGCTGACCCGGCCGCACCAGGTGTCAGCGAGCTGCCGTCCAGCCCTTGTAATCCTTCAGGTTCTGGGCCGTGATCAGCTTGGGGTCGAGCAGTACGGTCGGTTCGGCCGGCTTCTTGCCGGCAACCACCTCGGCAGCCATTTGCAATGACTGGCCCGCCATCACATACGGATCTTGCGAGGCCGACGCCTTGATCAGCGAGCTGCCGGAGGCGAGTTCCTTCTCGATATCAGGCGCTCCATCGACCGCGGTGATGATGAACTCCGAACGGTTGAGCTGCCTGGCCGCGAGCTGGGCGCCGATCGCCGTCGGGTCATTGATGGCGAACACGGCGTCGATCTTGTCGAACCGGGTGAGCAGCGACTGGAACACTTTCAGGCCGCCGTCGCGTGAGCCTTCGGCATTCTGATCGTCGGAGAGGATCTTGATCTCTGGATGCTTGCCGAGCACATCCTTGCAGCCCTTGACGCGTTCCAGGATCGACGACGACGCCGGACCATTGAGGATGACGTAGTTGCCCTTGCCGCCGGTATGATCGACCAAATACTGGCAGGCCTCTTCACCAGCTTTGACGTTGTTCGTCATGACGGTGACGTCGGCGCCCGGCGCGGACACGTCGAAGGCCGCGACCACGATGCCGGCCGCCTGCGCCTTCTTGACCGCCGGCGCGATCGCTTTGGCATCCACCGCGTTGAGCATGATCACGTCGACGCCGGCGGCAATGAAGGAATCGACCTGCGAAACCTGCTTGTTGAGGTCATAGTCAGCCGACACCGAGGTAACCTGGACTTTCGGATTGATCTTCTTGGCCGCGTCCTCGATGCCCTTGATCGTGGCGACGAAGAAGGGATTGCCGAGCAGGCCGACCGAGATACCAACCTTGTTCAGTTCCTTGGCCGAAGCCGGCGCGATGGCCAGCGCCGCGAGAGCGGCGCCGCAGAGCAGTTTGGCGATAGTCTTCATTGCGTTGCTTCCTCCGTTTTGCCCCGTGCCTCTCACGGCGCGTTATACGAGCCGGTCTGTTGCCGGCGATTAAGGTCACTCACGTTCGTGCTCCTGCCTGGAGCCTGTAACGGTCGAGGGCGACCGCGATGATGATGACCAATCCCTTGATGATGTACTGCCAGATGTCCGAGACGCCGGCCAGGATGAGGCCGTTGGAAAGCACCGCGATGATCAGGCCGCCGATCAGCGTGCCCCAGATCGAGCCGATGCCGCCGACGAAGCTGGTGCCGCCGAGGATGACGGCGGCGATGGCATCGAGCTCGTAGGCCTGCCCGAGCTGTAAGCCGTTGGCGGCGTAGAGCCTGGCCGCCGACATGGCGCCGCCGAGGCCGGCAAGCAGGCCGGAAACGCCGTAGACGAAGACCAGCACCAGCGGCACCTTGATTCCGGTCAGACGCGCGGCCTCGGCGTTGCCGCCGACGGCATAGATCCACGTACCCAGCACCGTGCGCTTGAGCACCACCCAGGAAAAGACCACGACCGTCAGCGCGATAATGACCAGCCAGGGGATGCCGAACAGCGAGCCGTTGCCAATGAAAGCGAACGGCAGGTCGGAGTTGAACACCGTCGTGTCGTTGCCGAGCAGACGGGCGACGCCGCGCACCGCGGTCAGCGACCCCAGCGTGACGATGAATGGCGGAAGCCGGATATAAGCGACGAGCAGCCCGTTGATGATCCCGAAGCCGAGCCCAACCAGAATCGCGACCGGCACGCCGAGCATGCCCCAGTCCGGAATCAGCGAGACCAACACCGCCATCATTGCAGAGGCTGCCAGGATGGAGCCGACCGACAGGTCGATGCCGCCGGTCAGGATGACAAAGGTCATTCCGGCCGCCAGCACGATGTTGATCGACGACTGCTGCGTGACGATGAGCAGATTGGTCCCGGTCAGGAAGCGCGGGTTGATGAACTGGAACGCCGCGGCCAAGAGGACCAGCACCGGCAGCATCCCGAGCGCGGCGAGAGCAGTGCGCCATCGCCGGCTGCTGACCGCCGCCTGATCTGTCGTGCCCGCCATCCCGATTGCCCTCTCGGTCATCGCTGATGCGCTCCTGTTGCAAGTTCTATGATCGCCTCCTGACTGAGTGGATTGCCCGGGGTTGCAACGACCTCGCCGGCGATGGCGCCGTCGCGCATCACCAGCACCCGGTCGGCAATGCCAACCACTTCCGGCAACTCACTGGAGATCATCAGGATGGCCATGCCTTTCTTGGCCAGGCTGTCGATCAGCCTGTAGATTTCCGATTTCGCCCCGACATCGACACCGCGGGTCGGCTCGTCGAGAATGACAACCCTCGGCTCAGTCTCGAGCAGGCGGGCGAGCAGCACCTTCTGCTGATTGCCTCCGGAGAGCGACCCGGCATTGATCTGCGCCGACCGCGCACGGATGGAGAGCTCGGACATGGCTTTTGCCGCGCGCCGGTTGGCGACGGCGAAATCGCGCAAGCCACCGACTCGCGCGTCCCTCGCCAGCACCCCCATGTTGACGTTGTCGGAGATCAACATGTCGAGGAACAGCCCGAGTTCCTTGCGGTCCTCCGTGAGATAGGCGATGCCGGCATCGAGGGCCTCGCGCGGCGAGCGGATAGAGACCGGCTTGCCGTCAAGCTCCAGCGTGCCGGCCACATGCCGATCGGCGCCGAAGATCAGCCGCGCAAGCTCGGTTCGCCCGGAGCCGACCAGGCCAGCAAGCGCCAGCACCTCGCCCTGATGGAGGTCGAACGAGCAGTTCTTCACCAGGTGACCGTCAGACATGCCGCGCACCGAGAGCGCGATGGCGCGCTTGCTGTCCGGTGGGCGATGATCCTTCTTGTAGAAGGCAGAGAGGTCACGGCCGACCATCATCGAGACCAGGCGCGAAGCGCTGAGGTCGGAGCGTTCGAGCGTACCGACATAGCCGCTGTCGCGCAGCACGCTGACGCGGTCGGCAATCTGGTAAACCTCTTCCATGCGATGGCTGATGTAGATGATGGCGATCCCGTGCGATTTCAGCGCCGCAATGACGTCGAACAGCCGGTCTGTCTCGCGCGAGGTCAGCGACGTGGTCGGCTCGTCCATGACGATGATCCGAGCGCTGACCGACAGCGCCCGGGCAATCTCGACAAGCTGGCGTTCGCCGAGCGACAGGTTGGAGACCAGCGAGCGCGCCGAAAACGAGACGCCGAGCCGTGCGAGGATCTCCCCGGCCCGCCGGTTGCATTGATCGAGATCGACGAATCCGAAGCGCCTCGGTTCGTTGCCCAGGAAGATGTTCTGCGCCGCCGTCAGGTTGGGCGCCAGCGACAGCTCCTGATAGATGACCGCGATGCCGTGTGCACGGGCCTTGATAGGATTGCCTGTCGCAACAGGCGTGCCGTCGATCAGGATCTCGCCGCCGGGGTCCGGCCAATACGCGCCGGACAACACCTTCATCAGCGTTGACTTGCCGGCGCCGTTTTCGCCCATCAACGCGTGCAGTTCGCCGGCATGTACTGTGAGCGACACATCCTGCAGCGCGCGGGTCGCGCCGAAGGTCTTAGAGATGTGGCGCATCTCCAGCAGCGGGCGACGCCCCGCCTCCATTTGAGCAGCGACGTTCACCGAGCGCCTCCCACTGCCCTGCCGGTATCGCCTCGTTCGGAAACCTCGCCTCTCCAGGCATCTCGATAGCCAGCCAGCCCAGCATAGCGCGCGGCACGCACCGGCTCCGGCGCCTCGGCCGCAAAGGCGCGCCCGACGCTTTCAAACGCGAGAGCGGCCGCGCCCGTGGCACTGCCTTCCAGCGTCGCGCCCTGCATGAAGGCCTGGCCGGGACGCAGTGCCGCGACCAGACTGGCGAGCAAGCCGCCATTGTTCAACCCGCCATCAATGATCACGGTGTTGCTGGAGTGGATGAGGTCGAGCGAAAGATCGATCATCAGCACCACGTAGAGGAGCGCCAGGGCCGCCCGCTCCTCGGCGCTGGGCGAGCGCCCGACGAGCTCACCGCGGTGATGAGGCATCGGGCCGCCTGGCGCGAAGCTTGGCAGCGCCATCATGCCAGCATCAATCACCCGCTGAATCGCGCCGGGTGAGATCGCGCCATGCCAGTCGCCGCTGATGGTGGCGAATTCGCGCCCACCCATGAAGCGGATGGTCGGCACCGGGCCGCCGTCGACATCGACATTGACCAGCATGTCTCGGTCGCGATCGAGTGCATCCAGCGGGCAATCCGGATTGAGCACGACGACCCAGGTGCCCGTCGACACCACCGTCAGCGGCCCAAGCTGCTGCCGACGGTAGGCATAGAGCGCCGCATTGCTGTCGTGAACGCCGTTATGGATCGCGATCGGCCGCGAGGCCTTGCCGAAGCGTTGCTCGCCGATCACGGCCCCCGCTCGGGCGAAGGGGGGTATCTGATCACGCCAGCCTTCTGTCTCCACCAGGGACGAAAAATCCCGATTGCGCGGCGCCCACAGATGCGAGTGGCAGCCGAGATACGACATCTCCGAAACGGGCCGGCCGCCGAACCGCCAGCTCCAATATTGCGGATAGCCGAGAATTGATGTCGCGGCGGCAAAGACGTTCGGATCCACCGCCTTCAGCCACAGCATGTGGCGGCCGAAATTGAAGCCGAGCGGCAGGCGCGGCGAGAACGTCTCGGCAAACTCCGGAATGCGACGATCGATGTGCGCGGCGATCTCGGCCGGCGGCTCCTGTTCGTAGTCGAGGATTGGATGCGTCAGGCCGCTTTCGTCGACCAAAGCGAAGGTGCAACCATGGCCTGATACCATCACCCCTTCCACGCCATGGCGCTCGGCAGCATCGCCGACGACGTGGACCGCCCAGTCATGCAGTGAGGCCTCGTCGAGAACGCTAAAGTCGCCCTTGCGCTTCCAGTTGGGCTTGCTCCGCTGTTCGTCGAGGATACGCCCGTCCTGACCGAAGACGAATAGCTTCGAATTGGTCTTTCCGAAGTCGAGAACGGCGACTTTCATTGGACGGCCCCCGCTGACGCGACCCGCACCATCACGCCCGCATCCTCCAGCATGCGCGCGTCGGCATCGGAAAGGCCGTCATCGGTCACCAGCGTGCCGATCCGCGACAGCGGCAACGCGACGTTGCGGGCATGGATCGACAGTTTGCGGCTGTCGGCCAGCACAACGATCTGGTCGGCGCAAAGGCTGAGATCGCCGATCGAGCGAACCAGCAGCGGGTGCGATTCCAGTACGCCCTCGCGGCTCAGACCTTGCGCGCCAAGAAAAAATTTGGAGGCGTAGAAGAGCGCTGCCTGCGTCGGCGAATGGATGATGCCCGGTTCGCGGTGCAGGTCACCTCCGGCGACGGTCACGCTGCAATGGCCATGGTCGCTGAGATAGGCCGCGAGCGGCATCGAGTTGGTGAACAGGCGGATGTTGCGGTCGGCGAGCTTGACGCCGAGGTGGAAGCAGGTCGAGCCCCCATGCACGATGACCGCGTCGCCGTCGCGTACCATCGTCGCGGCGACGGCGGCGATCTGCCGCTTGGCCTCGACCGCAAGGTCGCGATTCTCGTCATAGGGCTTGGCATAGGCGATGCGGGCCTGCGAGGCGCCGTCGAGCGCTGAGATACCGCCATAGACCTTCCGGGCCTCGCCGGCCTCATCGATCTTGTCGATATCGCGCCTGACTGTCGCAGCAGAAACCCCGAGCTGCTCCTGCAGCTCGCGCACCGAAGCGAAAGGACGATCGCGCAATAGCTCGACGATCTGGCGCTGACGGCCGGAGTCGCTCAAACGTTTCCCTCCCGAGAGCCATTCTACGATGACTTTGATGCAAGTTACTCAGCCCCCGCGAGATTGCAAGGGCAACTTGACCAAACTGTATCATCGTTGACGGAGCTCGATCGGCGATTGCCTCTCGTTCGGCTTTTCAGCTCGTGTGATTGGGGACGGCCCAAGCGACCTGCTGCGGAACCACGACGCTAACATCATCACCAATGGCGCAATTGTAGGAGGCCGACGCATCGACATTGAACTGGCCGGTGTCGGTCTGCACGACGATCGAGCGGGTCGCACCGCGGAATGTGGTATGCGTAACCCGGCCGGACCACCTCAATCCCCGCTCTCCATTCGCCAGATCGGCTGACGCAATACGCGCGTCTTCCGGACGGACCATGACCGTGACGGATTGTCCAGGCCGTACCTCGTTCGCAGCTTCACAGGGCCCGTGCCAGCCTCGTCCGACGACCTCGAGCCGGACGCGGTGGCCGTCGATCCGGGAGCAGCCCGTGACCTGGGCGTCCAGCA
>Ga0209677_101169_pt1 | contig 12073 bp, 11 predicted proteins | sample AraplaCvi_mCL_r2_2_FD_184285 | JGI IMG/M metagenome (GOLD analysis project Ga0209677, IMG submission 184285) | Arabidopsis root microbial communities from North Carolina, USA - plate scrape CL_Cvi_mCL_r2 (SPAdes) (version 2) | ecosystem: Host-associated > Plants > Roots > Endosphere | place: USA... | reverse complement strand
GGGGCATTCTTGCCAAGGATACCCATGGACACACGATCCGCATCGCCCCGCCGCTCATGATCACCAGCGATCAGGTCGACTGGGCGTTGGAGAGGATCGGAGCCATTCTGGGGCACGATTTGTCGTGACGGCAATGATCGGCAGTTGAGCGAGAGGATGGATGATTGCCCACGTGTCTCTGCACAGGGAACATCTGAGACACCAATTGGGATAAGCCAGCGCTACGCACCTCGCGCAGCGAGTGTCTTTGAGTCTGAGGGGCCGGGCTTGGCTTACCAGGCATTGGATGGTTGGTGCGGGCTGCCCGCAGCACGAAAATCGCCTGCCACGCAGTTTCTGGTCGGCGGGGCGGCTCCCGTCCTCATCAGCATCGCGGTCGCTCCTGCCGCGAATCCTTCGAGCGTCCTCGCAGACAGTGGTGCGAAATGGCGGTGACGGCGACTTCAGCCGTTCATTCCGACATCGAGATCGACGATGACGCCGAAATGATCGCTGGCCCAAATACCACCCATGGGCTTGTCGAAGGCGAGCGCAGCCGAGTGGATGCGGGCATGCGCCTTGGGGTGGGCTTCCCATGAACCAACCAGCACATAATCGAAGCGCTTGCGGTAGCCGGGCTGGCCGATGATCTGCTCAGCGCCGGCTCTGCTGTGAGGGTTGTCTTCGCCCCAGTGTAACCGGGCCGCCGCCCGCCACTCCCATGCGTCGTGGTAAAGCACGCTGCGTCCATCGAGCGACTGACGGCCGGTCAGGAAGCGTATACTCGCGGATCCGGGATCGGCATTGAGATCGCCCGCAATAATCGTGGGCAGATCGCGGCGATAACGCGCATCGAGTTCGGCCGCTGGCCACAGTCGTGGAGATGCCCCAGGCCGGAGAGATATTGTTCATTGGTGCGACGCGATGGCGTGGCGACCCGCAGCGGAAGCCGCAAGAGAGCGTCAGGCGCTCGCGATCGGTCGCCCAGGGCACGTCAGTGGCAGCCGCAACGCGCATATCCAGAATCTCGACCATCTGATGCGGCCATCGCGTGGCGACCGCGCTGCCTCCATAGCGATCGGCGAACGGCGGCGTTTAGTGCTGCACGTCAGCCTGATGCGTCGCGTCGAAATCGAGGCTCGCCAGCAGACGATCGAGCATCTTGCTATCGGGCGTCTGCATCACCTCCTGAAAGGCAATGAGATCGGGTTTGAGCGTTGCAAGCGCTCGGTTGATGCTTTCCGGCCGCCGCGGATCGCCTTCGCTGTTCCACACATTGAGCGTGAGGATTCTTACATGCATCGCAATGCCTCCCACAGGAGGAAATTCCAACCGTCGCTCGTTAACGGGAACCGGGCTTCATAGTTGCGGACGTCCACTACGAAAGCGCAGGCGACGCGCTGGCCTTGGGGGAAGCCATGTGACAAATGCCCATTTTCGGCCGGATAAGCCTAGGGCTGCGACCGGACGATCAAGCAAGGCCGGATCTGCTACGCCAACTGCGATCGCCTGCGACGGCGTTCGCAGTTTGGTAGATCAACCCGATTCGAGCTCGCTACATCCTAAACGTTGGTATGGCTCCGGTATACCTTTCCATATCGCGGACTTACCTCGGTACAATTGAGCCGCGACGCACAGTCTCTAGTCTTGCTGCCAAATTGCACACTGATTGCAGGCGGCGGAGTCGCCGCGGGGCCATCCGGCACACGCGCCGTCGAGGATCCCGCCGTCTGCCTTTTGATCTCCGAATCGCTACGCGAGGATATTGGCTCAATGACGGATTCCGCCAACATCGCACTGTTCATCGATGGTGCCAATCTCTATGCGACAGCCAAGGCGCTCGGCTTTGATGTCGATTACAGGCGCCTGCTTCAGGAGTTTCAGAGCCGTGGCATGCTGCTGCGCGCGTTCTACTATACGGCGATCATCGAGGATCAAGAATACTCCTCCATCCGCCCGTTGGTCGATTGGCTCGACTATAACGGCTATACCGTCGTCACCAAGTCGGTGAAGGAGTTCATAGACGCCAACGGCCGGCGCAAGTTGAAGGGCAGCATGGACGTCGATCTTGCCGTCGACGCCATGGAGATCGCCGAGCATATCGACCAGATGGTGCTGTTTTCCGGCGATGGTAATTTTCGTCCGCTGGTCGAAGCCGTGCAGCGCCGCGGCGTCCGGGTGACTGTTGTTTCGACTGTCTCGAGCCAGCCGTCGATGATTGCCGATGAGCTGCGTCGTCAGGCGGACGTCTTCATCGACCTCGTGGAATTGCGGGCCAAGCTCGCAAGGCAGGTCGTCGAGCGACTGGTTCCCCGTGAGCCCCGCGCAGATGCTGTCATGGGACCAGTGCAGCAAAGGGGCGTGAGCGGTCCCTGAGCTGGGGCCCGCCCTCGCACATTGGCAGCGCAGACGCGCGCGCGTTTGTTGCCTTCGCATTGAGCGATGGCATGGATGCGCTAGTCCGGCGCCGGCGCCAGGTGTGGGGCGACAGCGGGCGCGCTTACCATAGCTCAGGTTGCTATCTCACGTCCCCGCTTCGCGGCAGCTCTGCTTCCAGCGCGGTCTTAAGACATTTGATCAGGGTCGGGACGGCGAAGGGCTTGGCCAGAAAGCAGGTGGCTCCCGCCTTCATAGCCCTCGCACGCAGGCTTTCGTCGGGGAAGGCTGTGATGAAAATGAACGGCGCATTGTAACCCTTGGCGCGCATGGCCTCCGGCAGGTCCAGACCGCTCATGGCCGACATCTGGACGTCGGCAATGACACACGACGTTTCACCGAGGTGCGACGAGCATAAGAACTCCTCAGCCGACCCAAAGGTATGGACTTCATAGCCGCGCGATCGCAGAAGATTGTCAGCGGCAACCCGGATCGAGGGATCGTCGTCAATGACCGAGATAACCGAAAGCGCGGGCAAGTCGACCCTCCTGAGGCGGGAAAGCCAGGCTCTGCCGGCCCGTTGCGAGGGTGGGCTTGCGTGCTGAAATTGTAAAATCATACTTAGGTTTGTAGGGGTGCATACGGGAGGCAATGCGGCCGAGGCGCCGACGCGCCGCAGACCATTGTCGGTACGCAATTTTGGAGCGCGGCCAGTCGCCCCATATCATTGCTGCCCCGCAGGCCCGCCCGACGGCTTGGCCGGACGGATACCGAGCGCCTCTGTCATTCTAATCAGATCCGCCAGCGATCGCGCGTGCATCTTCTTCATGATATGTCCGCGGTAGATCTTGACTGTGATTTCAGCAAGGTCGAGCTCCGCCGCAATCTGCTTGTTCATCAGGCCGGCGGCAACGAAGCCCAGGACCTCGCGTTCGCGGCTGCTCAGGGTGGCGTATAGCTCCTGCAGGTTGGCGACGGCCTTTTCGGCTTCGCGCCGCTTGCGATCCTTGTCGATCGCGCTGACCACGGCGTCGAGCAGATCCTGGTCGCGGAATGGCTTGGTGAGGAAATCGACTGCTCCGCCCTTCATCGCGCGCACGGTCATCGGAATATCGCCGTGGCCGGTGATGAAGATGATGGGAATGCGCATGCTCGCCTTGGCGAGCTCGGTCTGCAAATCGAGGCCGCTCAATCCCGGAAGGCGGATGTCGAGCACCAGGCAGCTCGCCACATCAGGCAGTTTGCATTCTAACAATTCGGCGGCCGAACCGAATGCCTCGACCTCGATGCCCACCGATTGAATGAGATTGGTGAGCGCCCGGCGCATCGATAGGTCGTCGTCGATCACGAAGACGATCGGTTCCTTGACCGCTTCCTTGCCACTCGCAGGCTCGGGCGGAGATTTCGGGCGCTCGCTCACGCCGTGTCCTCTTCATGGACCGGCAGCACGAAGCGGAAGGTCGCGCCGTCTCCCTCGTTGCGGGACGCCGAAAGGCGTCCCTCGTGAGCTTCGACGATCGAACGGCAGATGGAAAGTCCCATGCCCATGCCGCCGGACTTGGTGGTGAAGAACGGCGTGAACATGCGTTCCGTGTTCGCATCGGGGATTCCGACGCCGGTGTCGGCGACAGACAGAAATACTCTGCCGACCTCGTGCAGGCCTGATCGGATCGTCAGTTCGCGCGGCCGATCTGCAAGCGATTCCATGGCTTCCATCGCGTTGATCACCAGGTTGATGATCACTTGCTGCAGTTGGACGCGGTCACCAAAGACCCGGGGCAGATCGGGCGCGAACTCCAGCTTCAGCAATACGCCATGGCTCGAAAGCTCGCGTTGCATGAGCGTCGTGGCGTCGCGGGCAACCTCGTTGATGTCGAGCGTCGCCTTCTCGATATCCGTCTTCTTTGCAAGCGCGCGGACGCGCCTGATCACCTCGCTCGCCCGGTTGCCATCTTCGACGATCCACTCCACCGAGCGTCGGGCCGTAGCGAGAGCGGGCGGATCGCGATCGAGCCAGCTCAGGCACGCTTCCGCATTGGCGATCACAGCAGCGAGCGGCTGGTTGATCTCATGCGCGATGGAGGCGGTCAGTTCGCCGAGCGTCGTCACGCGCGTGACATGGGCAAGCTCGGCCTGTGCTTTGCGCAGCGCCTGTTCGGCCTGATTGGCACGAATGCTCGCGGTGATATCGGTGCTGACGCCGCGATATCCGAGAAACGCCCCGTTTGCGTCAAAGACCGGCTTTCCGCTGGTCCGGACGTAGATCGGAGATCCCAGCCGGTTTTCACCGCGATACACCAGATCGCGGAAGGGCAGATGCGCTTCGAGCGTCGCACGATGCTGCCGCCATTTCTCCGGTTCCGATTCGAAGTCGGACGCAAGTTCCCAGCGCAGCATGCCTGTTGCCAGGGATGCCGGCGCGCCGGTGTGCTCGGATAGGTGCGTGATGCGGTGGTCCGGCCCGGTCTCCCACAGCCAGTCAGAGGCTGTTTCGGCATAATCACGGAAGCGTTGCTCGCTTTCACGCAGCGCCAGAAAGGCGGCTTCCAGCCTTTCCCTCGCCGCGTATTGCTCCGTCAGGTCCATGTGCGTGCCCAGGATCTCGGTCACCTCGCCATCCTGATCGAGCACGGGATGCGCCACCGAATGGATGTGCCTTGTCGCGCCCCCAGGCAGCACGATCCGAAAGTCAAATTCGAACTTCCCGCGCTTTGCGCGCACGGCTTCCCGCACCACGTCACCAAGCATTTCCAGGTCCTCCGCGGGAATGCGCGCCTGGATCGCCTTCGCCGAGGCGCCCTGTTCGGGATCGAAGCCGAACAGACGATAGACTTCGGCGGACCTGTAGGCGAAGTCGTCGCGCCGCACGTCCCATGACCAGCTGCCGGTGTGGCTCAGATGCTGGGCCTCTTCCAGGTAAGCTTCGCTGCGGCGCAGCCGCTGTTCTGCCTGCCTTGCGGCCGTGACGTCGGTCACCGCCCCGACGAATTCGAGCCTGCCGGCTGTATCGATCGTCACGCGCGCCAAAGCGTGCACTTGCTTCACCGAGCCGTCAGGCATGAGCAGGCGGTATTCGTGCTCGAAATCCTTGCCGTCGCTGGTCGCCTGATCGAAGGTCCGTTGCACGGCGGCGCGGTCGTCGGGATGCGTGCGCTCAACTACCAGTTGAATATTGGGCTTGCTCGCGGGATCGTAGCCGAAGATCCGGAATGTCTCCGCCGTCCAGATGATCTCGCCGGTGGCAACCTGCCAGCCGAAGCTGCCGGTGTGACTCAATTCCTGGGCATGAGCGAGATAGGCCTCGCTCTGCTGCAAGGCATGTTCGGTGCGCTTGCGTTCCGTGACATCTTCGCAGGCAACCAGGACAACGAGCTTGCCGTCGGAGCGTCGCATCGTCTTGGCGTTCTCGCGCACCCACAGGAGCGTGCCGTTCTTCCTGATCTTTCTGATTTCCCAGGTATGAGATTGACCGACCGTCTCCAGGCAGACCGCGACGCATTTGCGCACGAATGTGCGGTCTTCCTCGAGAAATACGTTGAGCACTGACGTGCCGACCAGTTCCGCAACAGTGTAGCCGAGCTGTGCGGCACCAAAACTGTTCACGTTCAGCACAGTGCCATCCGCGTCGACCATGAAATACATGACCGGATTGTGCTCGAAGACCTCACGCCATTCCCTTTCGCTGTCGAGCAATCTGGCTTGGCTGCGCCGGAGCTCCGCTTCGGCTTTGAGCGCGGCTTCCTTTTCCTGGCGGGCATTTCCGATCAGCCACGCCACGATCATTCCGGTCACGCAGAAGGCTGCCACCATGACGACATGCTGCGGATCGTCGACAGCGAAGCTGAGGGAAGGGGGAGCAAAGAAATAGGCTTGGCTCGCGACCGACAAAAGACAAAGCAGGATTGCGCCTTCGAAGTTGCCGAACAGAGAGAAGACGAGGATCACGACAAGATCGGCGAAGGCGGTCGTGGCGAGATCGGCGTTCAGCGCAAGGCAAATCAGGGTGACCAGCGCCAGCGCAAGACCGCCGAGGGAGAACTGCGCGGCTGAACCTGCAACGTTCCTGGTCTGGTTTGGCGTCATTCGCAAACCACTTCTGTCCCGGCGGACAGATTAAAGCATTTTGCGAAAGAATGCGGCAGTTCGTTCCGACATCATCTGCACCGTTAGACGCAAGAAATACGTGCTGCCCGACCGCAGTCACATACCTCCGTATAGCTCGTCAAACCCTTTCGATATCGCGCCATTACCTCTGTACAATTGAGCGGTGCCGCCTCGTTGCCTTAGGCTTCGGGTCAATCGGAGCAGCCGGTTGCGGCGGATCCAATTGGACCAGGCACAACATCAGCCAAACGGCGCCGGTATTTCGTGATGGGCGGCATCGGTTCGCCGCGGTCGCGATGCAATCATGGTCAAGTTCCGCTGCCCAAGGGAGGCGCCTCCTGCAAGTAAAGTCGTGCGCCCGGTGCCCTATTCGCCGCGCGCGCCCTGGCAGATCACCACGATATCGATGCCGCACTGCACCTATGTGGAACGCTGACTTTGAATCCATGCTGAACCTCAGGGAGACGAACGTGCCGCACAAAGACGATCAACGCCACCGGCAAGGCCAGCCGAACCGAACCGTACGCTGCTCCCTCTGCGACGGTGAGTTCGGCCTTATCCGCCATTATCGGTACCGTACTGCCCTCTGTTCGATCAGGTGTGTCGAGCGCTTCCAGCTTCGCCGGGAGAGCGACAGCCGCTGGTTATGGCGTTTCGAGTTGCCTGAGCGCAGAAGCGCAGATCGGAGCGCAAGCTGCCGGCGCTGAGGAGTTTCGGATAAGGAGCAGGCATGTTGAAGGTGCGATGCGGGCCTTTGTTCTGGACTTGCGTGCTCTGGCTTTCGGCAGGCTGTAGCGTGCCGCACCGGGCCCTGGCGCAGGAAGCTACCTCACGTGAACAAGGCGAAGCGGAACGCCACCATCCGCCCCGGGACATGGCGTTGCACGAAAAATTCTACTCGACCTGGCGTATGCCCGATAATCCGGCGCTGAGTTGCTGCAACAACGCGGACTGCTATCCGACCGACATCAAATATGTCGATGGCAGCATCTACGCAAAGCGCAGAGAAGACGGCAAATACATTCTGATTCCGCCGCAGAAGGTAGAGCGCAACCGGGACAATCCCGATGGGCGTAACCATCTTTGCGCGCCGCCGCCCGGCCTCTCGAATTCATCCGATAAGGTCTATTGCTTCGCTATGGGAGGTGCCACATGAAATTCGTGTTGGTCAATGGCAGGACGCCATTCAGGCGCGTTCTCTGCGGGCGTTGCTCTGAGCCGATCGGCGAGGGCGGCTATTTGCGCGATATCCGAACCCGGCTCTGCTACTGCAGAGCGGAGTGCTACGCGCTGATGTGCAGCAATGCAGCGATACGTCTTGAAGAGCAAGCCAAGGCCTCCTGAAGACACATCAGAAAAGGCTCGGGCAATTGAAGGTGGTCGGTCGTCATGAAGTTCATCCTGGTCAATCATAGGACGCCCCTCGGCAGCCGGACCTGTGCCGAGTGCTCGCGCTCGCTCGTATCAGGCTATCTGAAATCCGTGTCGACGCGGCGGCAGTACTGCGATTACGATTGCTATATTCGCCACGAGCGGCGGAACCGCCTGGCTCCATGGCTCGTTGCCTCCCACGAGGTCCCATTCGACATCATCACCTTGTTTTTTGCCGCGTCGTGCAGCTATTCGATCGCGCTCGCTAAAGCGGCCTCGCGGGTTGGCGAAGTAATGGCGACGGAGATTCGAGCGACGATCGAAAGCGCTGGAGCTGAAATGCGGCGAGAGGAAAACACCTTGGGTCCGTCGGGTGTCCGGGAAAGGCAGTAGCGGCCCTCGCCTCTATCAAGGACCACGATTGTGCATGCCGAACTGGCCGCTTTTGCGGTTTTGTACCCTTTGCAGTAGCAAACGCTGCAAATGGCGCCCAACAAAGCCTTGGCACGCGCCAGAGGTCAGGGAGGTGCCCCTAATCCGATCGATTGTCTCAGCGTATGCTGCAAACGCCCATCGGTTGGGCCGAACATGCACAATGCCGCGGTCAGCACGCTGCCTGTCGTCGGCCAACGGGCGCGCCAACCGATGGAGGTCATCGCGAGGCACGAGTTTTCCGGCGGTCGGCGCACATTTGAGCCTGAGTCTGAGCGGTGCAATGCCGCACCAGAGGAACTCATTCAAAATCTGACCGTTTCCTTTCCTGGCCTGGAGCCAGGAGGAAATGTCATTGAATCGTCGGCAACTGCTTCGCGCCTCGTTCGCGATTTCGGCAGCCGCTACGCTGCCGCGGGTAGGCGGGGCAGAATCGCCATCGGGCACGGCGTTCGGTCCGTCATCGGTGCGCGAACTGGCCCGTGCTCTTGCTGCAAAGTCGTTCGAGCTGCCGGATGAAAAGCTGCCTGACGCGCTGAAGGACCTCAATTACGACCAATATCGATCGATCCGCTTCCTGCCGGAGCATGCGCTTTGGCGGAACGAGAAGCTGCCATTTCAGGCACAATTCTTTCACCGCGGGTTCTTTTACAAGAACAGGGTCGACCTGTTCGAAGTGAGCGACGGACGCGCCGTACCGATACGATACCGGCGGGATGACTTCTCGTTCGGCGAGGGCTTGGGGCAGTGGCCGGATGCCGATCTCGGTTTTGCCGGCTTTCGCATTCACGCACCGATCAACAGACCGGATTATTACGACGAGGTTTGCGTCTTCCTCGGCGCCAGCTACTTCCGAGCCGTCGCCAAGGGAGAGACTTACGGTTTGTCCGCCCGTGGACTTTCGATCGACACCGGAGAGACCAAGGGCGAAGAATTCCCCGTGTTCAAGGCGTTTTGGTTGGAAAAACCGGTGCCGAACGCGACCTCCATCGTGGTTCACGCCTTGCTGGACAGCAAGAGCGCCACGGCAGGCTATCGCTTTACCATTCGTCCGGGCGAGAGCACCGTGTTCGACGTCGAGATGTCGCTCTATCCCAGAGTGGATCTTGCACACGGCGGTCTTGCGCCGATGACCAGCATGTTTTTCTTCGGACCAAATGACCGCAAGGACTTCGATGACTTCCGGCCCGCGGTGCACGATTCCGATGGTCTTGCGATGTCGAACGGCAAGGGTGAACAACTCTGGCGTCCCCTCAACAATCCGCGCGATCTGCAAGTGAGCACGTTTGCCGACCTCAACCCGCGCGGGTTCGGTCTGATGCAGCGCGAGAAGAAATATTTCGCCTATCAGGACCTCGAGTCGCGCTTTGAGCGCCGTCCCAGCCTGTGGGTCGAGCCGATCGGCGATTGGGGTGAAGGCGCCGTCGTCTTGTTCGAGATCCCGACCAGGGAGGAGATCCACGACAATATTGCGGCGTTCTGGCGTCCCAAACAGCCGCTCACCGCCAAGAACGAGCATAACTTCACCTATCGCCTGCATTGGGGGCCGGACGCTCCGAAGTCCGACACGCTGGCGCGCTTCACGCGGACTGGAATCGGCAACCGAGGCGACGACAGCAAGCTGTTTGTGCTGGAGCTGATGGGCGACAAGCTCAAGGGTGTAGATCCGAAAAGCATCAAGGGCGTGGTGACGGCGGAAAAATCCGAGATCACCAACATTGTCACCGAACCGAACCCCGAGACGGGCGGGTGGCGCCTGAGCTTCCAATGCTCGATCAAGAACAAGACGCCCATCGAATTGCGGGCGGTCCTGGTCCAGAACGATGCGCCGATCTCCGAGGTGTGGACCTATCGATGGACGCCCTGAAGACATCGCCTGCGTTGCCCCGAAGTGTCGCCGTCGGCCGATTCCTGCCTCCGGAGAGCGGACTTGCGATGGAGCCTTGCCGGCTCGATCAGCCCACGGAGAGAAAGCGCGCGCCTGCGCCGCTGCAGATTGCGCTGCTGTTTCGCCGCCTGTTCATTTTCGCGGGCACGGCATTGCTGACGATCGCCGGCGGCTACGAAATGTACGGGGTCGTGAAGGTCGGCGGCGTGACCGTGCTCGAAGCGATGCTTCTCGCTCTCTTCCTTCTGCTGCTCGCATGGGTCGCCTTTTCGTTCATGTCGGCCGCGGCAGGTTTTTTCGTGCTGGCGACCGGGCGTAAAGGCGGGCTTGCCATCGCGCGCGACGGTTCCCCCTCGGAGTTGTCATCGCGCACGGCCATGCTGTTGCCGACATACAATGAAGATCCGCATGATCTGATGGCGCGCCTTCGCGCGATGTATGAGTCGGTCGCCGCGACGGGGCAGGGCGCTCGATTCGACTGGTTCCTGCTCAGCGACACGACCGATCCGGACATTTGGATCCGTGAAGAGATGGCCTTCATCGCGTTGCGTCGCGACTGCGGCGCAGAGCGGCTGTACTATCGACACCGCTCCGACAACACCGCCCGAAAATCCGGCAATATCGCAGAGTGGGTCAGACGGTTCGGCGCGACCTACGATTACATGATCGTTCTTGACGCGGATAGTTTGATGGCGGGCGACACGATCGTCCGCCTGGTCCATGCAATGGAGACCCATCCCTCCGCCGCGCTGATCCAGACGCAGCCGGTTATCGTCAATGCGCGCAGCCTGTTCAGCCGCTTGCAGCAATTCGCCGGTCGGGTCTACGGCCCGATTGTCGCCACCGGGAACGCATGGTGGCACGGCCCGGAAAGCAATTATTGGGGACATAACGCCATTATCCGCGTCCGCGCCTTTGCAGAGCACGCGGGGTTGCCGGAGCTGCGTGGCCGCCGACCCTTCGGCGGACACATCCTGAGCCATGACTTCGTCGAAGCCGCTTTGATGCGCCGGGCCGGCTGGGCCATCTACATGGCACCCGAACTCGGAGGCAGCTTCGAGGAGGTGCCGCCGTCAATTCTCGATTTTGCCGCCAGGGACCGGCGATGGTGCCAGGGCAACCTTCAACATCTCGCTGTGCTGCCCGCGCGCGGCCTCCACTGGGTGTCGCGCGTTCACCTGCTCACGGGGATCGGCTCCTACATTACAGCGCCGATGTGGCTCATCTTCCTTGTGCTGGGCTTGTTGATTTCACTGCAGGCCAACTTCATCCGGCCGGAATACTTTCCGAAAGGTTTTTCGCTGTTTCCGACCTGGCCGCAACAGGACCCCGTACTCGCAGCATGGGTGTTTGCCGCGACGATGGGATTGCTCATCCTGCCCAAGTTTCTGGCGTATCTGGCGTTGATCAGCCGGCGCGAGGAACGCGCCTCCTTTTCTGGTCCCATTCGCGTGGTTGTCGGCATCTTATCCGAAACGCTGCTTGCGGCGCTCATTGCCCCATCGATGATGATTTTTCAGTCCGTGGCCGTTACGGAAATTCTCCTCGGCCGTGACGCCGGATGGCAGGTGCAGCGCCGAAGCGGCGGCGAGCTTGCGCAGCGCGAAATCTACCGCAAACTCGCCGCGCCGACGTTGTGCGGCCTTTTGATGGGACTGAGCGCGTTCGCTGTATCGCTTCCTCTCCTGTTATGGATGTCTCCTGTGATCGCCGGCCTGGTGCTTGCAATTCCCCTGGGATTGCTGACGTCTCGGCGATCAAAGCCGGCTGGGCTGTTTGCAACGCCCGAAGACCGTCATCTGCCTCCGGTCGTGCTCCGCGCCAACGAACTCGCCGCGTCTTCACGTATCGAGCTGACCGGCGCTCTACAGCAACTCCGCCAAGATGCCGAACTGCTGCAACGCCATCTGGATTCAGCCCCTC
>Ga0209677_101166_pt1 | contig 12104 bp, 11 predicted proteins | sample AraplaCvi_mCL_r2_2_FD_184285 | JGI IMG/M metagenome (GOLD analysis project Ga0209677, IMG submission 184285) | Arabidopsis root microbial communities from North Carolina, USA - plate scrape CL_Cvi_mCL_r2 (SPAdes) (version 2) | ecosystem: Host-associated > Plants > Roots > Endosphere | place: USA... | reverse complement strand
GATGTCCACGTCGCGCCCGTCGAGCCAGGCCCCCATGCCCTTGCGGAAGGCGGCGCGGATGCCGTTGGCGTTGATCGTCGCGATGCGCAGGCGTTTCGAGGGCATGAATCCAGCCTAGCGGGGGCCGCCGACAGCACCTCGGCCCCGACGGCACCTCGGCGCTGACTGCCCTCACCCGGAGGGCGGGTGGTCCAGGAGGTCGTTCAGCTGCTGCTCCGCCCGTCCCACCCGGCGCTGCGCCGCGAGACGTCCGATCCACCGCGCGTGGTCCAGCTGCTGCGTCGCCTGCGCGGCCTCGGCCCGGGCCACCAGCACCCGCGCCCGGTACTCCGCTGCCTCCCGTTCGGCAGCGGCTTGGGCCGGTGTGACCGCTCGCGGGGAGAGCCCACGATCGAACATCCCCACCGCGATCCAGGACGCCGACAACAGGATGACGCGCGACATCAGGTTGAACCACAGCAGCAGTCCGATGAAGACCGTGAACGTGGCCAGAAGCGGGTTCCGGTACGTCCCGCCGAACAGCAGGCCGCCGAGGACGCTGAGTGCGGCCATCACGAGTGCTCCGAGCAGCACCCCGAAGAAGAGGTTGCGCCACGGGATCGCGACCCGGGACATGACACGGAACATCGCGCCCAGCGTGACGATGTTCAGCACGACCGATACGACCAGGCCCGAGACCCGGGTGACGACGTTGTTCCAGAACGAGTCGGAGCTCAACCCGAGCAGATCCAGGAGGAGAGTGAGGGTCTGCGTGCTCACGATGGTGACGAGCGCCGACAGGACGAACAGCACCCCGAAGACGAGGGCGAGCCCCAGGTCACGGACCTTCTGGAGCACGTAGTTGGTCGTGTCCCGGCTGAGGCCGAACACCGCCCGCACGGCCTGACGCGTGTAGTACAGCCAGCCGATGGCGGTCCAGATCAACCCGCCGGCGGCGATGAGGCCGGTCCAGCCGAAGGAGCTCGGATTCTGCAGCTCCGCCTCCGGGATGGCCCCCGGGACGGTGCCGGTTCCGATCAGCCCGGGAACGGCGCGGTTGATCAGCGCGACGAGCGCGTCGAACACCTTCTCGTTGTCCACGATCCAGTAGCTCGCGAGGGAGAAGCCGACCCAGACGGCCGCGAAGACCGCGAACAGGGACTGGTAGCCCATCCCCGCGGCCCGGAGGTTGCCGTCCGCGTGCGCGAAGTTGATGTAGACCCGGTACGGGCGCAGCGCTTCCACCCACTTCGCCCAGCGGGAGACCCGCCCGATCGCTACCGGCGCAGGCTCCACCGTTCCCTCGGCGCGCTGCACCGCGGGATCGGGACGCAGAGGGCCGCGCCGGTTCTTCCTCGCCACGCCGTCAGGATAGCGAGAGGCGGCCGCCCGGCGATGCTCAGGAACTCAGCGCTTGCCTCGCATGATCGCCTGCTTGACCTCGGCGATGGCCTGGGTGACCTGAATGCCTCGCGGGCAGGCATCCGTGCAGTTGAAGGTCGTCCGGCAGCGCCAGACGCCCTCCTTGTCGTTCAGGATGTCCAGCCGCACCTGCGCGTTGTCGTCGCGGGAGTCGAAGATGAAGCGGTGGGCGTTGACGATCGCGGCCGGCCCGAAGTACTGGCCGTCGGTCCAGAACACCGGGCAGGACGAGGTGCACGCCGCGCACAGGATGCACTTGGTGGTGTCGTCGAAGCGCGCACGGTCGGCGACCGACTGGATGCGCTCCTTGTCCTTCGGGGGAGTGCTGTTCGCGACGAGGAACGGCTGCACCTCGCGGTACGACTCGAAGAAGGGCTCCATGTCGACGATGAGGTCCTTCTCCAGCGGCAGGCCCTTGATCGCCTCGACGTAGATCGGCTTGGAGATGTCCAGGTCCTTGATCAGCGTCTTGCAGGCGAGGCGGTTGCGGCCGTTGATGCGCATGGCGTCCGAGCCGCAGATGCCGTGCGCGCACGACCGGCGGAACGTCAGGGACCCGTCCTGCTCCCACTTGATCTTGTGGAGGGCGTCGAGGATGCGGTCGGTCGCGAACAACTCGACGTCGAAGTCCTGCCAGCGCGGCTCCGTGTCCACATCCGGGTCGAAGCGGCGGATGATCAGCGTGACGGTGAAGGACTCGATCGGAGCCTCGGGGGCCGGGGGAGTCTCGAGCACGGCGGTCGACATCAGTACTTCCTCTCCATCGGCTGGTAGCGGGTGACGACGACGGGCTTCCAGTCGAGTGTGATGTGGTCTGCGGCATCGGACGAGTGCGGGTCGCCGGTGAGGTAGGCCATCGTGTGCTTCATGTAGTTCTCGTCGTCGCGCTTCGGGAAGTCGTCGCGCATGTGGCCGCCGCGCGACTCCTCGCGGTTGCGCGCGGAGTAGACGACGACCTCGGCGAGGTCGAGCAGGAAGCCGAGCTCGACGGCCTCCAGCAGGTCGGTGTTGAAGCGCTTGCCCTTGTCCTGCACCTGGATGTTGCGGTAGCGGTCACGGAGTCGGTGGATGGTCTCGGTGACCTGGGCGAGGGACTCGTCGGTGCGGAACACCTGGGCGTTCCGGTCCATCTCGTCCTGCAGCTCCTTGCGGATCGCGGCGATGCGCTCGGTCCCGGTCGAGTTCCGCAGGCCGTCGATCATCGTGCGCACCCCGGCGGACGGGTCCTCCGGCAGCGGGACGTACTCGGCCGTCTTGACGTACTCGACCGCGTTGTTGCCCGCGCGCTTGCCGAAGACGTTGATGTCGAGCAGCGAGTTGGTGCCGAGGCGGTTCGAGCCGTGCACCGAGACGCACGCGCACTCGCCCGCGGCGTACAGGCCGGGGACGACGGTGGTGTTGTCGCGCAGCACCTCGGCGGAGACGTTCGTCGGGATGCCGCCCATCGCGTAGTGCGCGGTCGGCATGACGGGCACCGGCTCGACGACCGGGTCGACGCCGAGATAGGTGCGCGCGAACTCGGTGATGTCCGGGAGCTTGGTCTCCAGGACTTCCGCGCCGAGGTGGGTGCAGTCGAGCAGCACGTAGTCCTTGTGCGGGCCGGCGCCGCGGCCTTCCGCGACCTCCTGGACCATGCAGCGGGCGACGATGTCGCGGGGCGCCAGGTCTTTGATGGTCGGGGCGTACCGCTCCATGAACCGCTCGCCGGACGCGTTGCGCAGGATGGCGCCCTCACCGCGGGCGCCCTCGGTGAGGAGGATGCCGAGCCCGGCGAGGCCGGTCGGGTGGAACTGGAAGAACTCCATGTCCTCCAGCGGCAGGCCCTTGCGCCAGATGATGCCGACGCCGTCCCCGGTGAGGGTGTGGGCGTTGGAGGTGGTCTTGTAGATCTTGCCGAAGCCGCCCGTGGCGAAGATGATCGCCTTCGAGTGGAAGACGTGCAGCTCGCCGGTGGCCAGTTCGTAGGCGACGACGCCCGCCGGCTGGGGGACGCCGTCCACGTCGCTCATGATCACGTCGAGGACGTAGAACTCGTTGAAGAAGTTGATGCCGAGCCGGACGCAGTTCTGGAACAACGTCTGCAGGATCATGTGGCCGGTGCGGTCGGCCGCGTAGCACGCGCGGCGGACCGGCGCCTTGCCGTGGTCGCGGGTGTGGCCGCCGAACCGGCGCTGGTCGATCTTGCCCTCGGGGGTGCGGTTGAACGGCAGCCCCATGTTCTCGAGGTCGATGACCGCGTCGATGGCCTCCTTGGCGAGGATCTCGGCCGCGTCCTGGTCGACGAGGTAGTCGCCGCCCTTGACCGTGTCGAAGGTGTGCCACTCCCAGCTGTCCTCCTCCACGTTGGCGAGCGCCGCGGCCATGCCGCCCTGCGCAGCGCCGGTGTGGGACCGGGTGGGGTAGAGCTTCGAGATGACGGCCGTGCGGGCGTGCGGCCCGGCTTCGATCGCCGCGCGCATACCGGCGCCGCCGGCGCCGACGATGACGATGTCGAACTCGTGGTAGTGGACTCCGTCGATGACGGTGGATTCAATGGCTTCTGTTGTCACAGGGCTTCCGTGTCGTTCGTCGCGGGGGTCGGGGAGCCGGCGTCAGTGCGCCGGGCAGAAGGAGGGCAGGTCGGCGCCGGTCGCCCCGGCGGGGCACGGGTCGAACGTGAAGATCACGAGCGTGCCCAGCACCACGAGCACGACGACGGCGGCGAGGATGGCCCACTTCAGGATCCGGTTGACGAGGCGGTTGTACGCGTAGTCGTTGACGAGGGTGCGCATCCCGTTGCCGCCGTGGATCAGCGCGAGCCACAGCATCAGGAGGTCCCAGACCTGCCAGAACGGAGTGGCGTACTTGCCGGCGACGAAGGCGAAGTCGATCTGCTTCACGCCGGTGCCGAGCACCAGGTTGATGAGGAGGTGGCCGAAGATGAGGATCACGAGCAGGATGCCCGAGAACCGCATGTAGATCCAGCCCCACTTCTCCCAGTTCTTGCTGGAGCGGGTCTGGCGGGAGGAGCTGCGCGGTGCTTCGATCGTCGTCATCGTCACTTCACCTCCGAGAAGATGTGGATGAGCTGGGTCGGCACGAAGCCGGCCATCAGGATCACCCAGAGCGCGATGACGATCCAGAACATGGCCTTCTGGTACTTGACGCCCTTGCTCCAGAAGTCGATCGCGATGATCCGCAGCCCGTTGAAGGCGTGGAAGATGATCGCCGCCACGAGAGCCATCTCGCCGAAGCCCATGATCGGGTTCTTGTACGTCCCGATGACCGCGTTGTACGCCTTGGGGCTGACCCGGAGGAGCGAGGTGTCCAGGACGTGGACCAGAAGGAAGAAGAAGATGGCGACGCCGGTGATGCGGTGGAGAACCCACGACCACATCCCCTCGCGGCCACGGTACAGAGTGCCGCCGGGCCGGGTTTTCGCCGGCTGCAGCGTCCCTGTCGCTTGGTCTGACACGGACAACCCTCCCTGGTTGCGTTTCGCTCATGGAGCGCGTGAGCGCAGCGCAAGTCTATGACGGGACCGCTCCTGACGCCTCTTAGGGTCACCTTGGTTATCTCGATATCGAGATAACTCGGTCTCGACGCCGCCTGCCGCCCGGCGTACCGTTCGCATCATGACCCAGGACGAACCGATCATGGACGGCAGCAGAGACGCCGCCGAGGAGGCCAAGGTCGCGGGGATCGTCGAGCAGGTGCGCGCGGATCTGAAGTTCGGCGACTCCGCGGACACCGAGCCGCTGCTCACCCAGCGCCTGGAGGAGGCGGGCATCGAGCTTCCGCCCGACGAGATCTCCCGGCTGGTCGCTGAGATCGAGAACGACCCCTTCTGAGGGGGCGCTACAGAACGTCGGTGGAGCCGGTGAGCTTCAGCGCATCCACCACCGCTTTGACCCGTTGCGCGTTCTCGCTGGTGGTCACCAGGAGCGCGTCCGGGGTGTCGACCACCACGATGTCCTTGACCCCGATCAGGCTGATCACGCGGTTGCTCTGACTGACCACGATCCCGCTGGAGGCGTCCGAGAGCACCCGGGCGTTCTCGCCGAGGATGGCGAGGTCCGACTTCCGGCCGCCGGAGTTCAGCTTGGCGAGGGAGGCGAAGTCGCCGACGTCGTCCCAGTCGAAGTACCCGGGGATGACGGCCAGCCGGCCGGCCGCAGCCGCGGGCTCGGCGACCGTGTAGTCGATGGCGATCTTCTCGAGGGCCGGCCAGATCCGGTCGACGGCCGGTCCTCGAGTGGCCGGGTCGTCCCAGGCGGCGGCGAGCTCGAGCAGGCCCTCCAGGAGCTGGGGCTTGTTCCGGCCGATCTCGTCGAGCAGCAGGTCGGCGCGCGAGATGAACATGCTCGCGTTCCACAGGTACGAGCCGTTCTCCAGGTAGCGCTCCGCGGTCGCGAGGTCCGGCTTCTCCTTGAAGGAGTCGACCGTCAGGGCGCTCGGCGCGCCGGCCACCTCCAGCCGGTCGCCGTAGTGGATGTAGCCGAAGCCGACCGCGGGCTCGGTCGGCCGGATCCCGATCGTGGTGATGAAGCCGGCCTCCGCGGATGCCACGGCCTCGCGCACCGCCGAGTGGAAGAGGGGCAGGTTGTCGATGACGTGGTCGGCGGCGAACGAGCCGATGATCACGCCCGGCTCCCGGCGCTCGAGGATGGCGGCCGCCAGGCCGATCGCGGCGGTGGAGTCCCGGGGCTCCGACTCCAGCACGATGTTGGGGTCGGTCAGCGCGGGCAGCTGCGTCTCGACGGCAGCGCGGTGCGCGCGTCCCGTGACGACCATGATGCGCTGCTCGCCGGAGAGCGGGACCAGCCGGTCCCACGTGTCGCGCAGCAGCGTCTGGCCGGACCCGGTGAGGTCGTGCAGGAACTTCGGGGCGTCCGCCCGCGACAGCGGCCACAGGCGGGAACCGATGCCGCCCGCCGGGATCACGCTGTAGAAGCGCTCGATCGGCGGGCCCTGGGTGATCCTGCGCTGCTGAGTCATGCCGAAAGGATACCGAGCGGCGCCGGACACCCGCCGTTCACGGTGACGACACCGGCGGAACCTAGCGTGAGGTCATGCGGGTGGCAGTGGTCAGCGAGAGTTTCCTCCCCACGGTGAACGGGGTCACGACGAGCGTGCTGCGGGTGCTGGACCACCTGGCGGCGCAGGGGCACGAGGCGATCGTGATCTGCCCGGATGCGGGGGCGCCGGCCGAGTACGCGGGGTTCCGCATCCACCAGGTGCCGTCGATCGCCTACCGGCAGTTCCCGGTGGGGCTGCCGAGCCCGCAGGTGCAGCGCATCCTTTCCGGGTTCGGTCCTGATGTGCTGCATGCGGCCTCCCCGTTCCTCCTCGGTGCGCAGGCCATCGCCGCAGCGAACCGGCTGGGCGTCCCGTCCGTGGCGATCTACCAGACGGATGTGGCCGGCTTCGCCCGCCGAAACGGACTCGGGATGACCTCCGCCATCGCCTGGAAGTACGTGCGCTGGGTGCACGAGGGCGCCGACCTCACGCTCGCTCCCTCGGCAGCCAGCGAGTACGACCTGCGCACGGCGGGCGTCTCGCGCCTCGCCCGCTGGGGTCGAGGCGTCGATCTCGAGCGCTACCACCCCAATAAGAGGAGAACGGCCGCTGCCGCCGCCCTGCGCGAGCGGCTCTCGCCGGACGGCGAGACGGTGGTGGGCTATGTCGGTCGCATCGCGCCCGAGAAGCAGGTGGAGCGGCTGCGTGCGCTGCGCGGGATCGACGGGCTGTCGATCGCGATCGTCGGCGACGGGCCTGCCCGGGATGCGGTGGCCCGCGAGCTGGGCGGCATGCCGGTGCACTGGCTCGGCCGTCTGGGGGGCGCCGACCTCGCGACCGCCTACGCGGCCTTCGACCTCTTCGCGCACACCGGGTCGGAGGAGACGTTCGGCCAGACCGTCCAGGAGGCGCACGCGTCGGGCCTCCCGGTGGTCGCGCCGCGCGCCGGCGGGCCGATCGACCTCGTCGAGCACGGCGTGGACGGCCTGCTCTTCCGGTCGTCCGACGACCGGGCGCTGCGCGCGGCGGTGTCGCTGCTGGTGCAGGACGGCTCGCTGCGCCGCCGGATGGGGGAGGCGGGGCGCCGCGCGGTGCTCGGCCGCAGCTGGGACGTGGTGTGCACGGAGCTGACGCGCCACTACGAGCGGGTCATCCTGGATGCCGTCGCGGACGTCGACGCAGTCGGTGTGCAGCCTCCAGCGGACTCGCGAGCGTACAGTTAGGTGGCCCCGAGGGGCCGTCCTTCCTTTGCTCACGGACCCTGGAGGTGACCGATGGCCAACCCGAATCGACGTGGCATTCCCATGCCCTTCGTCTCGCGAGCCCGACGGGTCGAGCCTCCGTCGCCCGTCGCACCGGCACCGGCCGAGGAGGCCGGGACCCGGCGCGCCAGCATGGTCGACAGTGCCATCTATGCGGACGGGGTGCGCGTCGCGTCGCCGGCCACGCTCGCCGAGACGTACGCGGCGCTCGACCGCACCCGCGGCGGCGTCGCCTGGATCGGTCTGTACCGTCCCAGTGAGCACGAGCTGATGTCGCTCTCGGAGGAGTTCAACCTCCACCCGCTGGCGATCGAGGACGCGATCGTCGCGCACCAGCGCCCCAAGCTCGAGCGCTACGACACCGTCCTCTTCGTCGTGCTCAAGGCGGCGAACTATCTGGATGCGCCCGAGGAGGTCGACTTCGGCGAGCTCCACGTCTTCGTCGGTCCCAACTTCGTGATCACCGTCCGCCACAGCGAGTCGCCGGACCTCTCGCATGTCCGTCAGCGCATGGAAGGGGAGCCGGAGCTGCTCGCCCTCGGGCCCCAGGCCATCCTCTACGCGATCATCGACGCGGTGGTGGATGCGTACGGCCCGGTCGTCGCCGGTCTCGCCAACGACATCGACGAGATCGAGACGCAGGTGTTCGGTGGCGACGCCCTGGTCTCCCGGCGCATCTACGAGCTGTCGCGCGAGGTCATCGACTTCCAGCGCGCCACGCATCCGCTGTCGGCTGTGATGGTCGCGCTCGAACGCGGCTCGGCGAAGTACGGGGTGACCCAGGAGCTGGAGCGACGGCTGCGCGACGTCGCGGACCACCTCACGCAGGTCAATGAGCGGGTGGACGCGTTCCGCTATCTGCTGCGCGACATCCTCACCGTGAACTCGACGCTCGTCTCGGAACGCCAGAACGAGGAGATGACCCGGCTGGCGCATTCCAGCCATCGGCAGGGGGAGGAAGTCAAGAAGATCTCCTCCTGGGCGGCCATCCTGTTCACGCCGACCCTGATCGCCGGGATCTACGGCATGAACTTCAGGAACATGCCCGAATTGCAGTGGCCTCTCGGCTACCCGCTCGCCGTCCTCGCGATGGTCGTCTTCAGCGGAGTGCTCTACGGGATCTTCAAGCGTCGCGGCTGGCTCTGAATCAGCCCACTCCGACCGGGGTTCGGGCTGCTCGAATGAGCACGTGCCAAACGGGTGAGCATTTGTAACGCTTGCATGAAGAACCCGGATTTTCGGACGGCGCCGTTCGTAACATTCGGTAACGTGAACCGCAGAAGCCTGCGAGTACCCGCGCGCGGCTACGCATCTTGGAGGAACAATTTTGACAATCACAGCACGTAAGGCCGGCCTCGCCGGCCTGGCGGCGGTCGGCGTCCTGTCGCTGCTCGCCGCCTGTTCGGCCGCTCCGTCGGACAACTCGTCCGCCAGCGCAGCGAAGAGCAATTTCCAGCCCTGCATGGTCTCGGACTCGGGTGGATTCGACGACCACTCGTTCAACCAGCTCGGGTATGAGGGCCTGCAGCAGGCGGCGAAGTCGCTCAACGTGAAGTACAAGTCGGCCGAGTCGAAGAGCGAGAACGACTTCGCTCCGAACATCCAGAGCATGGTCGACGCCAACTGCAACCTCATCGTGACGGTCGGCTTCCTTCTCAAGGACGCGACGGAGAAGGCCGCCAAGGCGAACCCGGACATCAACTTCGCGATCATCGACGACAACGAGATCCAGGCGAAGAACGTCAAGCCGATCATCTTCGACACCGCCCAGGCCGCGTTCCTCGCGGGTTACGCGGCCGCCAGCTATTCGAAGACCGGCATCGTCGGCACCTTCGGCGGCATGCAGATCCCGACGGTCACCATCTTCATGGATGGCTTCGCCGACGGTGTGAAGTACTTCAACGACCAGAAGGGCAAGTCTGTCAAGGTCGTCGGCTGGGATGTCGCCAAGCAGAACGGCCTCTTCACCGGCGGGTTCGACGCCAATGAGACGGCGAAGAACACGGCGCAGGGCATCATCGACCAGAACGCCGATGTGATCATGCCGGTCGGTGGGCCGATCTACCAGTCCGCAGCCCAGGCGATCAAGGACTCGGGCAAGCCGATCGCGATGATCGGCGTGGACGCGGACGTGTACCAGTCCGACCCGACCGTGAAGAGCCTGCTCCTCACCTCCGTCATGAAGGGCATGAAGCCCGCCACGAACGACGTGGTGACGCAGGCGGCGAAGGGCAAGTTCGACAGCGCTCCGTATGTCGGCACGCTGAAGAACGACGGCGTCGGCGTCGCCCCCTTCCACGACTTCGCGTCGAAGGTGGACTCGGGACTGCAGGGTGAGCTCGACAAGATCAAGGCCGGCATCATCGACGGCTCGATCAAGGTCACCTCGCCTTCGTCGCCCAAGCAGTAACTACGCGAGAACAGGGACGGGGAGGTCAGCCGCGGCTGGCCTCCCCGTCTCGTTGGCCCTTGTCGGCGGTGCTCATCTGCGCACACACTGACATATGCGCAGAAAGGTAGGGTGGATCCGCGATGAAGCCACCGACCGTTCCGCGTGTCTCCGCTCCTGGCGTGTCTTCGCTCCTCACCCGAGCGAGTAGAGAAGGAAACCCACCCGAATGAAGCTCGAACTCCGCGGCATCACCAAACGGTTCGGTGCCCTGGTCGCGAACGACCACATCGACCTGACGGTCGAACCCGGCGAGATCCACTGCCTGCTCGGCGAGAACGGCGCAGGCAAGTCCACCCTGATGAACGTGCTCTACGGCTTCTACCAGGCCGATGAGGGCGAGATCCTGCTCGACGACGTCGTCCAGCACTTCTCCGGCCCCGGCGACGCGATGAAGTCCGGCATCGGGATGGTGCACCAGCACTTCATGCTGATCCCCGTGTTCACGGTGGCAGAGAACGTCATGCTCGGCCACGAGCAGACGAAGTTCGGCGGACGCCTGGACCTGAACGCGGCCCGCGCGAAAGTGCGCGAGATCTCCGCGCGGTTCGGGTTCCACGTCGACCCCGACGCCCTGGTCGAGGACCTGCCGGTCGGCGTGCAGCAGCGCGTGGAGATCATCAAGGCCCTGTCCCAGGACGCGAAGGTGCTGGTCTTCGACGAGCCGACCGCGGTGCTGACCCCGCAGGAGACCGACGAGCTGATGGCGATCATGCGTCAGCTCAAGGAGCAGGGCACGGCCATCATCTTCATCACCCACAAGCTCCGCGAGGTGCGCGAGGTCGCCGACCGCATCACCGTGATCCGGCTGGGCAAGGTCATCGGCGAGGCGGAGCCGACCGCGACCAACGCGGAGCTCGCGTCGATGATGGTGGGCCGTGCGGTGTCGCTGACCGTCGAGAAGCTCCCGGCGACCGCCGGCGAGCCTGCTCTCGTGGTGAAGGACCTCTCGGTCATCGACCCCATCGGACAGCTTGTCGTCAACAACGTCAGCTTCGAGGTGCGCGCGGGCGAGATCCTCGCGATCGCAGGCGTGCAGGGCAACGGCCAGACCGAGTTGACGGAGGCGATCATCGGGCTCCAGCCGCGTGTGCAGGGTCAGATCCTGCTCGATGGCACGTCCATCCAGGGCCACAGTGTCCGCAAGGTGCTCGACGAAGGCGTCGGGTTCGTGCCGGAGGACCGCAATGAGGACGGCCTGGTGGGCGAGTTCACCATCCAGGAGAACCTGATGCTCGACCGTTCGACCGGTGATCCGTTCGTGAAGGGCGGGAACATCCAGTTCTCGTATCTGAAGGACTTCGCCGAAGAGAAGGTGCGTGAGTTCGACGTGCGGACGCAGTCCATCGACACCAAGGTCGGCCGGCTCTCCGGAGGCAACGCGCAGAAGGTGGTCCTTGCGCGCGAGCTGAGCCGCGAGCTGCGCCTGCTCGTCGCGGCGCAGCCGACGCGCGGTCTCGACGTCGGATCGATCGAGTTCGTCCACAAGCGCATCGTGGCGACGAGGGATGCCGGCGTGCCGGTCGTCGTCGTGTCGACGGAGCTCGACGAGGTGGCGGCGCTGGCCGACCGCATCGCCGTGATGTACCGCGGGGGGATCGTGGGAATCGTTCCGGGTGACACCCCCCGCGACGTCCTCGGCCTGATGATGGCCGGCGAGTCGCCCGAGCAGGCAGGAGCAGCAGCATGACCGGGACCCCGACGTCCGGCGGGCCTGTGGCGCCGGCGCAGCCGGCCCCGCCCGCGCTGCCCCGCACGGCGGAGCCCGCCGGCGGGCGCGACCAAGAGCCCTCGCGCTGGAACGAGACCGTCCGCGAGATCATGAGCGGGTCGGTGGTCATCTCCATCCTCGCGGTCGTGCTGGCGCTGGTCGTCGGAGCGATCCTGATCGCCGCGACGGATCCGACGGTGCAGCATGCGTCGTCCTACTTCTTCGCGCGGCCCGGCGACACCTTCTCCGCGATCTGGTCGTCGGTGTCGAACGCCTACGTCTC
>Ga0209677_101165_pt1 | contig 12146 bp, 12 predicted proteins | sample AraplaCvi_mCL_r2_2_FD_184285 | JGI IMG/M metagenome (GOLD analysis project Ga0209677, IMG submission 184285) | Arabidopsis root microbial communities from North Carolina, USA - plate scrape CL_Cvi_mCL_r2 (SPAdes) (version 2) | ecosystem: Host-associated > Plants > Roots > Endosphere | place: USA... | reverse complement strand
GCGAGGCAGCCATGCATGCCTATGAGGCCGAAAACCAGGCGCGGATGATGACGATGACAGCGGCTAGACACAATATCGCCAGCCGGCTTGCAGCCCTTACGCAGCGTGAGCAACAACTTCGACAGGAAGAGATTACGAATGAAATCGTCGAGCTCGCGGCCGGGGCGGAGGCGTTGAGAGGTACGCACTGAAATCTAATGCGCCAGCAGCAAATGTCGATGGCCATCATGCGACTAAAGTCGGTGGACCCTCTCTCATGTTCGTGATCGCGATTTTCGCCGTGCTTGATCTCGATCAACCATCACCCAGCCTATGAGAAGATAGTGAGCGCAAAGGGGCGGAGCAATGGAGCAAGCCATGCGCAGACCCTTCGCAACAATTGCCGCTATCGCAATCACGATCATATCTGCAACTGCTCTTTATTCCGGCTCGCGTGCAAACGCCCAGTCTTATGGTTGGGGCATGATGAGCGGGTATGGCCCGGGCATGATGTACGGGGAAGGCCCAGGAATGATGTATGGCCCGGGATACGGCCATATGATGGGGCCATGGATGATGGGTCCTGGCGCACTCGCCGGTCAGGGCAATCTCAATCTTTCGGCCGACGATGTGAAGAACTACTTCAGCCGCCTGATTACGCTGGAGGGCAACAGCCGGCTGAAGGTCGGCGACGTGAAAGAGAAAGACTCCGATTCGATCACCGCCGACATTGTGACCAAGGACAATTCCTCGCTCGTTCAACGCTTCGTTGTCGATCGGCACAACGGCTTTTACCGACCGTATGAGGGCTGAAAGATGTGGGGATATGGACCAGCCTGGGCATGATGGGAGGATATGGCTATGGTGGGTTATTTTGGATCACGCACATGATTGTCTGGCTCGTGGTCCTTGCAGCCATCGTGATAGGCGTAGTTTGGCTCGTGCGCGGCACAAGTCTGCGCGGCGATTGGGGGCCGAGACAACGCCGGTCGCCGGGCCTCGACGCGCTTGAGGAGCGTTATGCGCGCGGCGATATTGGTCGTGACGAATATCTGGAGAAGAGGCGTGATATCGGCGGTTGAAGGTCAAGATATGGTCATCAGTTCCATCGCTACGCCTGGAGCACCTGAACGGTCCAGCTGATCATCTCCTTGGCAATCCGCCCGAAAGCCTCACTAAACGCTGTAACCGCTACGGACGGCTCGATCTGCTCGACTTTCTGGCTATCTTCGAACATGCGCGAGGCGATCACCTTGCCATCCTTGTCCACGAGCCTCGCCGACAATGCGATTTCCGCCACGGGACTCGGCTGCACGGCAATTTCGAATCGCCGTACATTGATCAAGAGCTGGAAATCCGGTTGTCCAGTGTTCGACCCCATGTCCGACATATGCAATGGCGCATCTGCGATGTCGTAGTTCTCAAAACTGTCGATCAGCCTTGCCTGCAGCAGCTTTGGAATGGTGTCGGCCCAGAGAAAGCTGGCGAAGTCGGGATACTCTTTGCCCGCCGGCGAGAACAGCATTCGTTGGGTCTGGAGCATGATGACCGCCGTCGGATCGGGAAGCGCCAACTGGCCCTTGATGGCTTTGACCGCGATCCCAAGATCTCGCGGCGCGCGCAAATCATAGGTGACCTTCTGTGCGGGCGCGCCGCCGCCAGTCATCTTTTCAAGCCCCGATAAAATGCCGTCCAGCTTTCCAGTGTTGCGCGCTAGTCCGTCGGAGAAGGTCTTGAGGTTGGCGATCGTGTCCTTCAATGGGGCCGAATTCTCGGACAGAACCTCATCGACCTTGCGTAACGCGTCACGCGCAGCCTGGGTCATGCTCTGACCAGCGCCAGGCTCCGCGATCAATGTCGGCACTGGGCCGGAAGAGACCTTCAGCTTACCGCCCTCCAGCGCGATTACGGGAACGCCGGTCAGGCCCTGGAAATCGAGGCCGACCTTGGTATCGGCACGTACTGGCGTTGCACCAGCCACCGAGATGGTCGCATCGACCCGGCGCGGATTGTCGGGGGCCAGCCTGAGATCGGTCACCTCGCCGACGCGAATGCCATCGAACAGCACCGCCGCACCAACCAGTAGGCCAGGAACTGAGTCGTTAAACTGGACATGATAGGTCGTGCGCGGTCCTAGACCGCCCATATTGTTCAACCAATAGACGAAGCCGAAGACGGCAATGATTGCCGCAAGGACAAAAGCACCGATCAAGACGAAGGGAGCGCGGGTTTCCATGTTTCAACTCGCTTGCGGTTGCAGCATTTGAGAGCGCTTGCCGTGGAAATAGGCCCGCACCCAGGGATGCTCGGATTGAAGCAGCTCGCGCATCGGCCCGACCGCGACAATCTTGCCACCTGCAAGCGCGGCAACGCGATCGCAGACCGTGTTCAGGCTCGCAAGGTCATGGGTCACCATGAACACCGTCAGACCGAGTGTTAGCTGCAGCGTCTTGATCAGCGCATCGAAGTCACCGGCCGCAATGGGGTCCAGTCCGGATGTCGGCTCATCGAGAAAGACGATCGCCGGATCGAGAGCGAGCGCTCTCGCCAGCGCCACGCGCTTGGTCATGCCGCCCGACAGTTCGGCAGGAAACTTGTCGCCATCTTCCGGCGCAAGACCAACCATTTCGAGCTTTGCGGTAGCAATCTCGTCCATAAGTCTTTGGGACATCACCAGATTCTCGCGCAATGGAAACTGGATATTTTGCCGCACGGTAAGCGAGGAAAATAGCGCGCCCTGCTGAAACAGTATTCCCCATTGATCAGCCGCATTCTCCGTCGTTCGATCCAGAGTGGCACCAGTCGGCTTGCCGACGACCTCGATTTCCCCACCCCATTTGGGGATCAGCCCTATTATGGTCCGCATCAGCACCGACTTGCCGCCGCCGGACGCACCGACGAGACCAAGGATTTCACCTCTGCGGACATCTAACGAGAGATGATCGATCACGACATGACGGCCGAAACCGACCACAAGGTCGCGAACGCGGATAGCAAATGGCCCGGGAGTCTGCTGCATCGCTACATTCCGATCGAGGCGAAGAAGACCGCGAACAGCCCATCCAGCACGATCACCAGGAAGATCGATTTCACCACCGAGGTCGTGGTCTGCCTGCCCAACGATTCGGCGCTGCCCTGCACGCGCAAGCCTTCGCTGCAGGATACAATCCCAATCACGAGCGCCATAAAGGGTGCCTTGAGAATGCCGACCTCGAAATGAGTTACCGAGATGGCCTCATGCAGCCGCGCGACGTAGATCGCCGGCGACATGCCGCCGTAGAATTGCGCAACCAGCCCTCCACCGTAGAGCGCGGCCATCGATCCGATAAAAGTGAGAATCGGCAGCGCAATCACCAACGCCGCAATGCGCGGCACGATCAACACCTCCGCGGGGTTGAGGCCCATCGTTGACAAGGCATCGATCTCCTCGCGCATTTTCATGGAGCCGAGCTCGGCTGTATAGGCGCTTCCCGAACGGCCGGCTACCATGATCGCGACGATCAAAACGCCAAGCTCACGCAGCACCAGAATGCCGACCATATCGACCGTATAGGATTCGGCGCCGAACTTGCGAAAATGGAAGAAGCCTTGCTGAGCAATGATGGCTCCGATGAGGAAGGTGATGAGCACCATAATGGGGATGGCCTGCCAGCCGACCCTGTAAAGCTGATAGACCAGCGAGGTCAGGCGCAGCGATCGCGGCTTGCGCAACACGCCGACCAGGGCCCGAAACAGCGAGCCCAGCATCTCAAGAAAACCGGCGATATCCTCGCGCGCGCCAACCGTAGCGCGTCCAAGGTCACCCAGCCTGGCCAAAGCAGGATTTGGCGTGGGTATCGGGTCGGGATTGTGACGATTGACCTGGTGCACCTCCTGCATAAGCCCGGAATAGTTGCCAGCGACACCGGTGATTTCGGCAGCATGTCCCGCGGACGCGGCACGTCGTGACAGCTTTTCCAGCAGCCACGCACCGAGGGTATCGAGTTCCTCGACGCGGCGCATGTTGACCCGCACCGTCCGGGATGGATCCAGTTCGCGCGCAACAGCGTCCGTGAGGCGCTCCAACGTCGTCACATTTGCGGCCGTCCAGGATCCAGCCGGATTGAGTTCCAGCAAATCATTCTCCAATGTCGTTGTTAGCATGGGCGTCGATGACACTAGTTTGCCTCCTAACAAGTCAGAGTACGGGCCGCTAGCCGTAGCGCTGCCGTAGGCTTGTCGCCTCAGCCCAACCTAACGCGTCACTCGAGTCCCCGACGGAATAACCAGGCCGCGCCTGAAAGTGTGACTGTCGCGATCAACGCCATCGGCCAGAGGTCCGGAATCAACAACGTCGGCCCCGCGCCTTCGAGATAGACACGATGGGCGATATCGATGGCGTAGCGCAAGGGGTTCAGCAGGGTCATGTATTGAAACAGCACCGGCATGTTGCTGAGTGGAGTCGTCAAGCCTGACAGCAGCGCAAACGGCATCATCAACACAAATGAAAAAAGCACGGCCTGCTGCATGGTGGCAACGATCGCCGAGAGAATTAGCCCCATGCCCACCGCCGCCATGAGGAACAGGCCGAGGCCGGCATAGAGCGTGAGATAGGATCCTGCGAATGGAATACGGAACCAGAGCTGCGCGACAAGCAGTATCAAAGTCGCCTGCATGAGCCCGATGAGAATCGAAGGCACCGCCTTGCCCACCATGATTTCAGGTGGGCGGAATGGTGTCACCAAAAGCTGATCGAAGGTTCCTTGCTCGCGCTCGCGGGCGACTGACATGGCTGTTAGAAGCAGCGTCTGCAGGAAGGTCAATGTGCCAATTAGCGCCGGGACCATGTACCAGCGTGTTTCAAGATTGGCGTTGTACCAGGCCCGCACCGTCACACGAAGAGGTGGCATCGGCCCGCCGTGTTCCGCCGACCAACTGGCGTTAAACGTGTTAACGATCGCTCTGATATAGCCCAGCGCGGTGCCGGCGGTATTGGAATTGCGACCATCGGCAATGACCTGGATGTTCGCCTGCTGGCCCGCCACCAGCCACCGCTGGAAATCCTGCCCGATTTGGACCACGAGCAAGGCGCGCCGCTCGTCGATCATCGACTTGATATCGGCAGCGCGGTCGAGATCGGCAACGCGCTGGAACACGCCCGAGCCATCCAGTGCGGCGAGCAATTGGTAGGATGCCGCGCTGCGATCCTGGTCGAGCACCGCATAAGGCACGTTGCTGAGATCGAAGGTTGCCGCATAGCCAAAAATGAGACATTGCAGGATCGGCGGGACGAAAAGACTGAAACGGCTGCGTGGATCTTTGAGAACCGCCAGCAGTTCTTTGCGAATGAGAGCCAGAGTGCGCAAGATTGCCTCGACCATGGTCAACCTCACTGGAGCCGCTTCTTGGCGACCGCGCGCGTCAGAGCGAGCAGCACGATCGCCATGATTGCAAGGATCCCGGCGTTGAGCAGAATGACATTCCATGTGTCGCCCGCAAGGAAGACGGTCTGCAGCAACGTGACGTAATAGCGTGCTGGCAATATGTAGCTGAGAACTCGAATTGCCGTCGGCATGCTGTGGAGGTCGAACAGGAATCCGGAGAGGAACAAGGCAGGCAGGAACGTGACTAACAGCGTCACCGTGCTGGAAACGAACTGGCTCTTCGTGAGCGATGAAATCAACAATCCGATTGCCAGCGCAACAAGCAGATAAAGTACCGATACGCCGATCAGAACCGCGACGGAGCCGCGAAGCGGAACGCCAAAAAGGAATTGCGCCGCGAGGATGCACAGCCCGAGCCCAACCATACCGAGCAGGAAGTACGGAATCATCTTGGAGAGCACGATTTCCCCGGCCCGCACTGGCGTTACGAACAAGGCTTCCAGTGTGCCGCGTTCCCATTCTCGCGCCATCACCAACGCGGTCAGAAGTGCGCCGATCAGCGTCATGATCAAGACGATCAGGCCGGGAACCAGGAAGTAGTGACTGTCGTCTGCCTCATTGAACCAGAGCCGGCTCTGCACCACCGCCCCGCCTGTCAGCATTTGCTGGCCTTCGGCCGCCGCCCGCGCTTCCCACTGCGCAATAGCGCCCTCCGCATAGGCTCCGATGATGCGGGCACGATTAGCGTCAGTTCCATAGACTATGACCTGCACTTCTCCGTTGTCCACGTTCAACTGTCGAGCAAAATTCGGGCGGATGCGGACGATACCGTCGACCTTCTGCTGGAGCATAAGATTCCGGGCCTGCGGCATCGATGTCATGAGTTGTGCGTCAAAATAGGGGGACAGCGTAAAGCCGGCAGCAAGGTCAGCGGCTGCGGGCGAAGGCGCTTCCAGCACCACCGCCACCGGGACATTCTTGACGTCGAGCGAAAGCGCGAAGCCGAACAGCAAGATGAGCAGAACCGGCATGACCAAGCCAATTGCGATGCTGCTCGGATCGCGGAATAGCTGAAGCGTCTCCTTGCGCACGAGCGCTGTAACGCGTCGCAACTTCGCGAAACTGTTATTTGGCGACGTTGGCGACGACCGGATCACCGCTTGGGTCATCGAGCACCTCCTCAGCCAAACGTCGCTGAAACGTGCGCACGGGCCTTTTCGACGATCGCTATGAAGGCGTCCTCCATGGTAGTCGCGACTGGCTTCCCCGATGCCGCCTGGGCCCGAACCGTAGCGGGCGTGCCCTCGGCCAGCATGCGACCTGCATCGAGGATCGTGATCTGGTCGCAGTACTCCGCCTCCTCCATGAAATGCGTCGTCACGATCACTGTGACATTTTGCTCCGCAAGGTTTGTGATTCGCTGCCAGAACTCGCGCCGCGCCAAAGGGTCCGCGCCACTGGTCGGTTCATCCAGAAACAGAATTTCCGGTTCGTGAAGGAGCGCCGCAGCCATGGCGAGCCTCTGCTTGTATCCGCCGGGCAACTGGCCGCTGGAAAGATGCATCAGCCGCGTGAGCTCGAACTCCTGGAGTGCCAGATCGATCCGGTCGCGTTTGCGTGGGCCTCGGAGCCCATAGGCACTGGCAAAGAAATCCAGGTTCTCGATAACCGAAAGTTGGCTGTAGAGTGAGAATTTTTGCGCAACATATCCGATATGCTGCCGCGCCGATGCGCGCGCGTTGCGCAGGTCGAGGCCCGCGACCCGCAACGTGCCGGCGGTGGCTGAAAGCAAGCCGCATAACATGCGAAACGTCGTTGTCTTGCCGGCCCCATTGGGTCCAAGCAGACCGAAGATTTCGCCGCGATGAACGTCGAAGGTGAGCCGGTCGACGGCGGTGAAGGCACCGAACCTCCGGACCAAGTCGCGCACTTGAATCACTGCCTCGCCAGATCGAGAGACAATGGCGCGATCGAGCGGCCTCGCGGCCGGCAGTTTGCGGTTCGCTCCGGCTTGTTGGCTCAGGAGCACCATAAAGCCGTCTTCGAAGCGCGCTGGCACGGGGACGACCGCATGCCCGCCCAACAAAGGGTCAGCAGTCCCAGCCGGCCCGGCGCGCACCAGGCGCACGCGACCTGCCTCAGGAACGGCATCGATAATTGCCGGGTCGCCCAGCAACCGCGATTGCAAGCTCCGCGCAGCCTCGCGTGCAGCCGGTTGCGCTTCGAATGTGCGGCCGGCAGCTCTTTTGGTCACCTCGCGCGGTGGGCCGCTCGCCAGCAGCTTGCCCTCGCGCAGCACGAAGGCGTAATCGCAGCGTTCGGCTTCGTCCAGATATGAAGTACTCGTCAGAACAGTGAGGTTCTGGTCGCGAACAAGCCGCGTGATGATTTCCCAGAGCTCGCGGCGTGACAGCGGATCGACGCCGGCCGTCGGCTCATCAAGTAACAACAGTACGGGCGACCCGACCAGCGTGCATGCGAGTCCCAGCTTCTGCTTCATCCCTCCGGACAACTTACCAGCCAGGCGTCCCGTGAAAGACCCAAGCCCCGTCATCTCGAGAAGTTCTGGGTACCGCGTGGCCCGCTCCGCGGCGGTGAGACCATGCAGATCCGCGTACAGATTAAGATTTTCCTGGACGCTGAGATCGTCATAGAGGCCGAAGCGCTGCGGCATGTAGGCAATGCGATCCTGGACTTGTTGTGGCTCTCTGGCCACGTCAAAGCCCATGACGGTCAACCTCCCTCCGTCGAAAGGCATCAGCCCGGCGATCAGCCGGATCAGCGTGGTTTTGCCGGCGCCATCTGGTCCCACAAGCGCCGCGAGCGTGCCGCGATTGATAGTAATCGACACATTGCTAAGTGCCGTCACCGCCTCGCCGGTGTCACGGCGGAATGACTTGAGAAGGTCCTTGCCCAGTATGATTGGGTCGCTCGCGGGCTCCGCATTCATTGTCGCCGGCCCGCTGCGCTCTCTCGGGGTGCCGCATCCTGATCGAGCGGCAGGATTACCGTTGCCGGCATGCCGAGACGAAGGCGATCCTCAGGATCCTTGACGAAGACGCGAACTTCGTAGACCAGGCTTGTCCGCAGTTCTGGGGTCTGGACTGTCTTCGGCGTGAATTCCGCGACCGGAGATATGAACCCGACCCAGCCCTCGAAGCGAGTGGCCGGAAAGCTGTCGACCGTGACATACGCATTCATGCCCGAATGTACTCGGCCCAAGTCCGTTTCCGTCACATAGGCGCGTACCCATTTCGGATCAATGATAGCGAGCGAGAAAACGGGCCTTTGTGGCGAGGCCATCTCGCCGGGCTCCATCAGGCGCGAGCGAACCACAGCATCCGTTGGCGCAACCAGCGTCGCGTCCTTGAGCTGCTGCTGAAGGAATGCCAGCTGCGCTTTGTTCGCGCGCAATTGGGCCTCGGCTTGGGCGATATCTTCCTGTCGGGGCCCCACAATGGCCAGTTCCAGGGCCTTCTGATTCACCTCGACCTTCGCATCGGCAACGTCCATAGCTGCCTTGGCTGCATCTAGATCCTGCTGCGTGCCAGAATTCGTCGCCACGAGCATCTTCTTCCGCTCGTACTGACGGCGCGCATTAACCGCGTCTGCCTTTGCCGATTCGAGGTTTGCACGGGCCTGGGCGATTTCTTCGGGTCGGCTGCCATTGTGCAGTCGTTCGACGACCGCTTGCTGGGCAGCGACTTGTGCCTCCGCTTCGGCGACCTGCGGCTCCAGGCGACTGGTATCTAGCTTGGCGAGTACTTGTCCCTTGTGGACATGATCGCCCTCCTGCACGAGAACCGCTGCGATACGTTCGCTACCGTTGAAGGCCAAATCCACTTGCCGTAGGTCAAGATTCCCGTAGATGATGAGTTCATGCGATTGCCCCGAAGGATAAGCGAGCCAATAGATCAGACCCGCTGCAGTGGCAGCCAGGATAAGCACGGCTGCGACGACGGCCAGATAGCGCCGTGCGCTGCTTTTTAACTTGGGTCCCTCCATGATTTCGCGCTGCACGAGCATAGGCGATACTCCAGCATTGGGCGAGGCAGAAAGGCCTTGGCTAGCGTGAGCCACGATTTCGAATGAATTGGCTAATGAAAGCGCCTACAGCGCCCAAAATGGCGCCGGTGGCAGTCCAAAGTCCGATCCAAACCCAATAGAGGTTTGCAGATGGATCGACACGCTTGGTACCAGCAAAGGCGCCGAGTCCGGCACAGGCAACTACAGCGACCAGGAACGCGATTTGATGCTCACGTTTCCAATGCACCGGATTCAGGCCCACTCTCTCCTCCGTCGCGCAACGCCGAGGACAGCACCCATATCGGAAACGCTAGTCACTTTCCGACGGACCGGCAAACAAGGTCGCAGCGGGATCGACACCACGCAACGTTAGTCACCACCTCCCTTGCCTCCTCCTCCATGCCCATTCATCGCACATTCGTCGCAGCGAGATTGATCTAAAGCAATGTTACGGATGTTTAACTAGAAGAACTCGTGTACGCGGCGCACCGCACGGCGCGTCATCTTTCTCGTCCGGCCTCATCGGCGGCAGCGTGATACTTCTTTCGGATTTCGGTCAAATCGACGCGAGGCGGCGGGAGCTTCAATCCCATGTCGTCCATCGTGTCGACGACAATCTGCGAGATCGCCAAATTGCGGAACCATTTGTGGTCTGCCGGTATCACAAACCAGGGTGCCGAGCTGACGCTTGTGCGCTCGATCGCTTCCTCGTAGGCTTCGATATATTTCGGCCACAACTCACGCTCCAAATAGTCGCTTTCGCTGATCTTCCATTGGCGCGCGGGATCGACAAGCCGTTGCTTGAATCGCTCAAGCTGCTCATCCGGGCTAAGGTGCAGATAGAATTTCAGGATGCGCGTACCGTTCGCTACGAGCATCTTTTCGAAATCGTTGATCAACTCGTACCGTTTTACCCAGATCTCGCGCGGCACGATCTCGTGAACTCGGACGACTAACACGTCCTCGTAATGCGACCGGTTGTAGATGACTACCTCGCCGCGGCTGGGCGACTGTCGATGCACACGCCATAGAAAATCGTGGGCGCGTTCCTGTGCACTCGGTTGCTTGAAACCGAACACTCGCGTTCCCTGCGGATTCATTCCGGTGAATAGATGACGGATAACCCCGTCCTTGCCCGCGGCGTCGAGCGCCTGGAGAACGACGAGAAGCGACTGGCCGGCATCGGCGTAGAGCAGATATTGAAGCTGGTTCATGCGCTTGAGCGCGACTGCGATTTCGGGCGCAGCCTTCTCGTGCGATTCATGTTTGCCCTTATAGGCGGGATCGATGCGATCGAGGCGGAGCTTTGCCCCTGGTTTGACGATGAATTCTTCACCATAGCTCATGTCCGGCTCCTCAATGGGCTAGTCCCGCGCTCTCTGCGAGCCTGCAGTTATCGGATGGCCGCGGCTATCGACGTGGCTCTTGTGCAAGGACGAAATTAACTCCTTATGCGCATCGTCAGGCCTCTTTACGCGCCCTGACGATGCGCGCCGCACTCAGGTCGACGCGATCCAGCGAGCAATCGTCGGCCAGTCTTCCTTCAGCCTTCTTGCTCCCATGAAAAGTCCAATGTGGCCGCCCGGGACGGTCTTTTGGACAATGCGATCTCTCGAAGTCCCGATGTACTTGGCTGCATCGAGAACCTGCTCCGGTGTCGTGATGTCGTCGTTTGCGCCGGCGAGCAAGTATATAGGACAAGTGATATCGCGCAGGTTCAACTGCCGTCCGAGGGCGACGAATTGCCCCTTGGCCAGACGATTTTCCTTAAACAGTCGGGATATGACCTGCAGGTACCAACGTCCCGGCAGATCGATGGGGTTTTCGTACCAGCGCGCAAAGGCTTCCTCCTTCGCGACATAGGCCGGATCGTCGATATGTTCATAGAGATCGACGTGATCCTGGAAGTAGTGCTGAGTGGGATGCATGTTCTTCCATCCCTGCAGCATGAACTTACCCTTCATCAATCCGCCACCCAAGGCGACCAGTTCCTCGTAGAACGACATCGGTGATTCATGAACCATGCGTTTGATCGGTCCATTACCAGCGTCGGTATCGATCGGCGAGCCTGCCAGCACCAGAGAATTTACCTTGCTCGGAAAGCGCGCCGCGATCATTGCCGACACCCACCCACCCTGGCACAGGCCGACAAGGTTGACCCTGCCGCCGAGATCGTCGATTGCCACAACAACCTCGGCCAGATAGTTGTCGATTTCGAGGTCCTTCATGTCTTCGGTCGCGGACTTCCAGTCAGTCAGCGCGACGTGGTCGATTCCGTTCGCCAAAAGCGTCGCGATCAAGCTCTGGCCTTTGTGGTAGTCGGCAATCATCGCAGTATGGCCAGCATGAGGAGCATCAACGAGGGTCGGGATACCCTGGCCGGGCTTGCCATAATCGCGCAGCTTCATCGTACGCAGATCAAGCCGCACGGCATTCGGCGTCGCCAATACGGGGCGCAGCTCGCCATTGATCTTGATCTCCTCATCGACGAATTCGAGGTTTTTCGCATAAAGCTCGGCACCGCGCTCGGCCAATGAAGCCGCCATGGCCATCGGCCAGAACGCGGGTACGCTTGCAAGTGAGAATTCAGAGCCTTTCGGCGTCGGTTTCAATGACATGGTGCTAGCCTATAGGATCTTATTCGGATCGACACGTCGTGCGGTGACATGACCTTCAATGCGAGCCAGATGATGCCTGTGAGACGGCGCGAAATGCCCGACCAGTTGGTAGGCAGCGACCTTCACTACATTCGCGATGAAAAAGGACACGAGCATATAT
>Ga0209677_101164_pt1 | contig 12147 bp, 9 predicted proteins | sample AraplaCvi_mCL_r2_2_FD_184285 | JGI IMG/M metagenome (GOLD analysis project Ga0209677, IMG submission 184285) | Arabidopsis root microbial communities from North Carolina, USA - plate scrape CL_Cvi_mCL_r2 (SPAdes) (version 2) | ecosystem: Host-associated > Plants > Roots > Endosphere | place: USA... | reverse complement strand
ATGCCCGGGGCGTAATGGCTGACAGCGACTCACCAAACCAGCCAAAAATGGAATGCATTGACGCACAACATTCAGTCAAGCCGCGCCGCTTCGCGGCGCGGCTTGACTCAACATCAGGGGAGGCGCACAGCACGGCCGAATTAGCCGGATTTTCACGCCATTTCCACATGGTTGCGTGATAGTTTCAAAAACGCTATTGGGGAATTCAGGAAATCATTTGCGTCGGCCAGGAATGGCCCATTCGCTGTGTCGCATCATGGTCGTCGGGGTTTCCGGCGTCGTTTTGGTATTTCTATTGGTTGGCTAGCTCTCGCTGCGTGCTGGTGCGTTTTATCGTGCTTTTTGTCAGCAATCGGGCGGTAGCTCGATTGACGGTGGGGTGCGCACCCGTTTTTTGGCGCAAGCCGGTTGAGTGGATGAATGAGATTGCCGGCGTGTTGTGCTTTTGATTACTCGAGTGTCTTCGAAATAAAGGCCATCAGCTGTATCACTTCAAAGGAAGGAATTCATATGCGCATTAAATTTCAAGATTTAGGTTATTTGCTGGCATGCGGCGCGTTGTCCTTGACTGCCATGCCTTATACGGGTGCTGCTTTTGCGGCTCCAGTCACTGGCACGGCAAAGGTCAAGCTGACCCATGTGTTCGCAACGCTGCAGACCGGGCAGCCCGACAAAAAGCCGGAAGATATTGCCGCCTGCCGCAAACAGGTGTCGTCACCGGATTCCCGGTATCTGGGTATTACAGTCAGCACGCGCTATTCGATCGATGCGCAGACGATGATCATGAGTGCATCGTCGATGCTGCCGTCTCCGCAGGCTACAAAGCCGGTAATGCTCACGATCAAGCTGTCGCCGTTGGGTATTGCAGGGCAGTACGCATTTGGCGCGTTCCGTCCTTCCGCGCTGCCCAACAATTACGTGTTGTTCTCGATGGGTACCGACTTCAAGGCGGCGAAATCGTCGATCCTGGTTCTTAATGAGGGCAAGGATTACAACTGTCTGGTCACCAGTGATGCGTCGCCGTTCAGCGGAGGCTTGAGCGAAAAGCTCGGGGCCGATCAAAAGTAAGGCATGGACCGTACGTGTACTCAGTGGCGCTCGTGAGTACCGGCGCGCCATGCTTTTTTGCATGGCGTGCTGCATCCCTTTCAACTCTTTATGGTCGCGCTCCTGTGATGGGACTCGTCGTTGATCATGTAAAAGGTAATGCCGCCTATTCAGCAACAACCGGTGATCGCGTCATACCTCTTCATCGCCTTCGCGTGATCCCCAGCGTGTGGTGGAGTGCGTTATTCACGCAACGCATTACTTCATGGCTAATGCACTCCATGGCATTAGCAAAATAAGGTAATCGATAACACAAAGCATCGAATGTGTGCGACGCGTTAGTAGTCCTGCGGCAATCACATCTTTGGCGGTGGATTTCCAGAGAGCACCATGGCAATCGGCTCACATGGGGGGTTTGCCGTGTCATGAAGTCGCATCTGGTATCCGTATACGTGGTTGGCGTCGCTAATCATTTTGCTGGATCGCAAACGGAAAATTTTTGCCGCGCGCGATGTTCGATAGCAATAAGTGGGCGACGCAATGTCGCCATGTCCGATTATTCGCGAATAAGGGAGTATTTGATCATGCAAAGATTAAAGTATGCCTTGCCGCCCGCATCGGTACGATCCCGGCTGGCAATCGCGTTGATGCTTGCGTTCGGTGCGCAAGCCGTGACGTACGAAGCGTCGGCGCAGGCCACGAACACGGCTGCGTGGGTGACGACGCAAACACATGCCGCCGTCACCGGCAATGCAACCTTCGGTGGACTGGCTGCGGACCAGGAGCCGGCCTCGATCACGGTGACACTGAAGCTGCGCAACAAAGATGCGCTGGACAGTTTCGTCCGCGAGCTGCATAGCCCGGGTAGTTCGGTTTACCACCAGTTCCTCAGTAGTGTGCAAACCACCGCCAGCTATGCGCCCACCGAGCAACAGGCCCAGGCGGTGGCGAACTATCTGCGGCAACAGGGCTACACGAACGTGAGGATCGCGCCGAACCGCCTGCTGATTACTGCAGACGGCACCATCGGCAACGCGCGTTCGGCATTTCGCACGCAGATCGGTCACTTCAGTCGCGATGGACGTGCCGGCATCGCCAATATCCTGGATATACAAGTACCCGCCGCGCTGAACGACACGATCGAGCGCGTACTTGGCTTGCAAACGCTCGACCATGCGGAGACATTGTCCTGGCATGGCCGGATGCAGCCTGTAGCGACTTCGCATCCGAGCCCGGGCTACCACATCGTCACCAGTCCTGACGGCAATCCCAACGCGCACGGCTACTATCCGCAGGAATTCGCCACCGCGTACGACGCGGGCAGCGCACCCGCTGCGACCAATACGACCGCGGCCATCATCGGCTGGGGCAGCATGACCAATGCGGTCAATGATCTCGCTCAGATGGAGAGCAGCCAGGGTCTTGCCGCCGTGCCGACGCAGGTGGTGATCCTTGGTGGCGACAATGGCGACGATTCTGGCCAGGGCGAGTGGGGCATGGATGCGCAGGCCATCGTCGGCATCAGTGGTGGCCTACAAAAGCTGATCTTCTACACGGCGGGCGGTGACGAAGACCAGGGCCTGATGTTGCAGACGATCAATCGCGCGGTGAGCGACAACACGGCCAAGGTCATCAACATGTCGTGGAGCTGGCCCCGTTGCGAAGACTCCACTACCGGCTGGGCGGATTCCGCGTTTGAGCTGGGCGTAGCCCAGGGCCAGACCTTTTCCGCGGCCAGCGGCGACAACGGCGCCTATCCTTGCGGCGCTTCCAGCAACGGCAGCTACGGCACCACCCTGGGCGTCGAATATCCGGCTTCTTCGCCTTATGTCGTGGCGGTTGGCGGCACGACCTTGAACACCAGTACCGCGGACAGCTACATCTCCGAATCGTCCTGGGCGTATAGCGGCGGCGGCATCAGCGCGCATGAAGCCAAGCCCACCTGGCAGGGTTCGTTGTCCGGCTCCTATCGCCAGGTGCCGGATATCGCCTTTGACGCGGATTGGACGAACACGCCAATCGTCGCCTACTTCACGGCCAGCGCCGCGGCGGGCATTTCCTCGTCGGGCTATTACACCAATGGTGGCACCAGCCTGGCTTCGCCGCTGTTCGTCGGTGCCTGGGCGCGGCTGGAGACGGCCAACGGCAATGCACTGGGTTTCGCTCCGCCATCGCTGTCTGCCTATGCCGGCACGTTTCCTTTCCACGACGTGACGGCTGGCAACAACGGCTATTACACCGCCACCGCGGGGCGCGACAATGCGACGGGTTGGGGCAGCTTCGACATCCAGGCCGCCAAGACGTTCATCACCGCCAATCCGGGTTTCATTTCGGGCGGCTCCGGCAGCGCTACCCATCTTGGCATGACCTGGGCCAGTTTCTTTCCGGCGAACACGGCGGGGCTGGTCCATGTAGGCAACGACAGCACCACCAATCCCTACAGCGGGGATACCGCAACAACCACTGCGCTGCCTCTCATGTGCGTCAACGTTGGTAGCAGCACGCTGCCTTATGGCATCACCACCGATTACTACGATGGATGGACGGGCGGCACGGTCGCCTTCACCGGGGCGATGCCGGGATCGCAGCTGACCAGTCGCGCGGTGGCGGACGGCAAGTGCGCGACCGCCTTCGGCAGCGGTTGGCGCATGGCCGAGTTTCATGATGGTGGCGGTGGCTGGAGTTATTGGAGCTTCGGTAAGACTCCCGCCGGGCTGGGTCGGTTCTGGGTCGCCATCAACGACCAGCCGGCCAATCCATGGAATACGACGACCGGCAAAGCGATGACTTGGTCGGTGCGAACCTCCACCGTGATTCATGTCGGGCGCGACAACACCACCAATCCGTACAACGGGGATACGGCTCCCAGCGTGGCGCTGCCTATCCTGTGCCTTGACGTGACCGGAAGTGCGCTTCCCTCAGGCATCACCACCGATTCCTCCGATGGCTGGGCAAGTGGCAATTTGGCATTCACCGGGGCGATACAGGGGGCGCAACTGACCAGCCGCGCGGTGGCGGACGGCAAGTGCTCTGCCACCTTCGGCAGCGGCTGGCGGATGGCGGAGTTCCACGACGGCGGCGGCGGCTGGAGCTATTGGGGCTACGGCGCGATTCCTGCCGGCACCACGCGGTTCTGGACGGCCATCAACGACCAGCTTGCCAATCCCTGGAACTAGCGTGATCGGCAACGGAATATTGCCGGCGTAGTTCGGTAGCTCCGTTCGAGCCATTGGAAAAACGGCACGCCCCGGTAAGACCGGGGCGTTTCTGAGCCCATGGTGCAGCAGATGGCGCGCCCAAGCGCAAAGCTAGTTCATCTCCAACCAACGCCAAGGCCAGGTCAAGAAGTCGACCGAGAAACGCCACGAAGCCTCATAGATGCCACAAAGCGGACGGGGACTGTTATTTTTGCAGCGAGAAGCACGGATGGTCGCGATGGGGACAAGTCTCGGCATCGAGGAGTTGCATACTTACTGGGCTTGCCAGTGCGAGCCAGGATCTGCTGCTCCACTCCCGCAGGATGTCGTGAAGACATTGCTGGCAGGCTTGCAACTTAACGTGCTTGAAACCCTGCGCTATCTGCATCAGCAGCGGCCGAGTTATGCGCAATTCGAAGCGTGGGTACGGGAGTGCAATGGCGGCGATCTGAAAGAAGCCGCAATGAGTCGCTTGCGGCGGGCCCTCGCAGGCGAGGCCGTCGGCGCCGAAGTCGGCAACCTCGACCGCGTCGAAGGTCTGAATGCGGACGACCTTGCACACTGGGACGAGCATGGCTACGTCATCCTGCGCAACGCGATCAGCGCGGAAGCAGCAGAAAGCACGGAGACGGCCATTTACGACTTTCTGGGAATGAACCGCGACGATCCGGAATCGTGGTATCGCCCATCGCTGGGCCATTCCATCTGGGTGCCGCTACTGCGGCATCCGACACTGGTAGCCAATCGTCGCGCGCCGCGAATTCATAAAGCCCATGCCCAACTGTGGGGACGCGAAGATCTTTGGGTAACCGTCGACCAGGGCGGTTTCAATCCGCCTGAGCGCGACAACTGGCGATTTCCCGGACCGCATTTGCACTGGGACGCCACGCTCGCTGAGCCACACTGCCTGGAAGTGCAGGGCATCCTGTACCTCACCGACGTAGCAGAGGACCAAGGGGCATTCAGCTGCGTGCCGGGCTTTCATCGCACGCTGAAGCAGTGGCTAAAACGTGTTCCAGCGGGCGCGAACGTGCATGCTCATGCGGCGCGCACCTTGACGATGAAGCCGGTTGCCGCAAAGCGCGGCGACATGATCATCTGGCATCACCTATTGCCGCATGGCAGCAGCCCGAACCGTGCGCAGCGGCCACGTGTCGTGCAATACATGTCGCTGCGCCCCACGCGGTTTGCCTACACCGAGGAATGGAAGTCTTGATTCGGTCCCACCCGCAGGGCCTAACATGGGCTCGATAGAGCGGTCGCGTGAGCATCAGGCAACCTTAGCGATCAACACTTCCCGCATTCCAGGCGAAATTTTTCATTTTTGTCAGAAATTGGCCCTCTAGAAGGCCGCTTTCATAGAGAACCGATTGACGTCGTCACTGCCGTTTGACGAGATCAGCTATCGTCGAGCCCAGACAGAGACGCCTGGCGCGGGCTCGACCTGCGGTAAGTTAACGCGTCGCACTAGGCCGTTGTGGTCGATGATGTCCCAAATGGCATCGAACACGCTTTTCTGAATTGGAAACCAAAAATAATGGCATCCGCATGCCGTTGGTTGGCGTTTTTCATTGGCATCCCGGTGGTCAGCAAAGTCGTATCCAATGTAGGCGGCAAAAGGTGCGCCCAGGTGCCGCCATCCTGCGGGCACGCCAAATGATCGAGCACGAACTGCACCACGACCGCGACCGGCAACGGTGCGTCGCCCAACGGTTGTCCGTAGCGCCCCTGCAGCCACGCGGTCCAATAGGTGAGGGCGCTGCGGTAGCTGCGCACGATATTCTCAGCGGTACCGGCGGCGACGAACGCCGCAGCAGCAGCCTGGCTAGCCGCATCTAGCGAGGTCAGATCCAGTGCGTCGGGGATGCACCCGTGATCAAAACCTGCCCAAGGCTGGCGAAATCCGACAAAAACGCGGCGATACACTTGTCGGCACGCTTCGGGACGAATACGGCTCCAACTTTGCCCAAGGTATCCGTTCTGATGCGACATTGGAGACGTTGCGCCAGCGCACGGGAAAGAGCCTGGAGGTAGTTTGTTGGCCGTAAAGTAGGAATCCCGGCCATCAAAGCAAGAAAGTTGATCAGCTCGATGGTTCCGAGTCGTTTTGTTGGTTGCCAGGGGGCGGTTTGTAGGCGATTGCTGGGGTGATTCCTTGGTCTGCAACAACAAACGACAAGGGCCTGATGACTTAGCGACGGGCAAGATCTTCTGTAATTGCGCATAATGTATATTATGTAAAATAACAGATGGACCGTTCTGGCCGCCGGTCTGGCGCTGTCGTCACCCAGTTAACCGTGTCATCAACCCAGTTAACCATGTCACCCCGCGTAACCTGGTTACGTAGCCGTTGACGCGGATGACGACGCACTTTCTGAGCACCAGCCTTAACGGAGCGCCTTCTTCACTCGACCCCTTGGTTTGGACTTAGCGTTGGTTGGTGTTAGGAGCGCTTTGCGCTTAGAAGATGCCGGCGTGCTGCGCCATTGGTTCAAAGTCGCCTCCAAGGCAGCCACTTGACCCGCATGGTGGGCCGCTGCCTGTTCGGCGGTGCGCGCAGCGTTCCGTAGATTCTCCAGTTGGTCGGTCAACTGGCCGGTGGCCTTGCCGTGTTCGCGCTGCTCCCGTTCCAGTCGTTGCTGTAGGGATTTGATCTCTTGGCGGGCCTGATCGACCTGCTGGTGGGCTCGATCTTCCACAGTACGTATATGCTCTTGCTCTGCGTGGAGCTCAGTACGCAAGGCGTCGAATTCCACCCGTTGTTGTTCGAGTTGCGCCTGCAATCGATCACGCTGATTCATTAGATCTAGTCGCTGCGCTTCCAGTTGCTCCACGAGTGTCTGGCGTTCGCGTAACCGCACTTCGGCCTGAGCCAGTTTGGTGGCGTTTTCGGCCACATTCGCCTGGGCTTCCGTCAGCGCGATCTCCCACAGCTTGCGTTCCTGGGTCAGGTCGGTTTGCGCGGCGAAGAGGGCATTTTGTTCTTCTGTTAGCGCGCTCCGAGCGAGGGCCTCGGCGTGCGCCACAGCCAAGCGCCATATCTCGGCGAATGCCTGCCCTACTTCGGGCGACACGTCCGGGAGTTTGATCACCGCCTGTAAGCGTTGCGCCAGCGTGCCGCGCCAGGTGTCCAGCATGCGCGTCACGGTGTTCGGCGAACCGGTGCCTAGAGCCTGGCGAATCTTCTCCACGGTGGGGTTCTCGCCGGCAGCCACGATCGCATCGGCGGCGGCGTTGACCTGCTCCTGGGTGATGCCTTTGCGCATGGATATGCCTCCGTGATCGACGCCCTGCCCTGGCCTTGACGTACCCGCGATAAGTGATGATTATCGCCAGTACGCGCCTTATTTCGTAATGTACATTACATATTAAGAAACATAAATCCACGTTGCCGACCCTCGCAGCACCTGCCGGCAGTCTGGTCTTGCCGGAACAGCTGGCCCAGCAGGCGGCCGATGCGGTGCGCGAATTGTTAGCCGAGGCCGCGGCCGCGAACACCACGCGCAGCTACGCCGCCGCCCTGCGCTACTGGGCCGGCTGGCACCAGGCCCGCTTTGGCATTGAGCTGACCTTGCCCGTGAGCGAGGCCGCGGTGATTCAGTTCCTGGTCGACCACATCCAGCGCAAGAGCAAGACCGGCCTCGTGAGCGAACTGCCGCCCGTGATCGGCCAGGCGCTGGTCGCCGCCGGGCTCAAGGCCAACCTCGGGCCGCTCAAGCTCGCCACCGTGGCCCAGCGCGTGGCGGTGCTGTCGACGGCGCACAAGCTCAGGCGCCTGACGAACCCGTGCGAACTGGCCAGCGTGCGCACCTTGCTCAGCCGCGCCCGCCGCGCCGCGGTCAAACGCGGCGAGCGGCCGACCAAGAAGACCGCGATCACGCGCCCGGAGCTCGAGGCCATGCTGGCCACCTGCGACGACTCCCTGGAGGCACTAGGAAGCAATACCACGTGTACGGATAGCTTCCTCTACCGCCGTCGCCTTTGGACGATAGTCCCTTGCGTTGTCGACCGCCACGTAACGAATGGTTTTGTTATTCAAAACCGGCGTCAAATCGCCACTAACAATCTTCGTCCCTAGCGCCACGAACAAGTGCAACCGACTCATTCCCTCAAGAAAGTCAACTGAGCTGATGTGGCCGCAATCAACAAGCGAAAGCTCAGTCACGTTCCCTAGCTCTCGAAGAACACCAACATCTTCGATATTCTTGCATTTATCAAAGACTAGGCGCTCCAGCGTTGCAGCAACACTGGCTATTGCTTGAATCGAATGAAGCTTGCCTGCGTGCGATATTTCAAGGACCTTGAGCTTTGCAGCCTGCTCGAGACCCGACAACGAAAGGATGGTTGTCTGGATAAGATCAATTCTTTCCAAATTGGCAAGGTTTGGTATATCGGCGAATTTTCCCTTGAACTTGGAGACTCGAAATCGACTAAGTTCCTGGCATTTTTCTAGCCCGCACCAACCGTTCGTCCACACGCCGCCAACCTGTTGCAAAAGGGGAAAGCATGAAAAATCAAAATGCTCCACAGGCACTGCAAACGAAATCTGTTGGAGACCCTTGAAATTCTTCAAGCAATCAATCCCCTTTCCTGCGCTAACGACGTGAACGTATTTCAACAGATGGATACGCGCATCGGAGCAGAGACGATCCGCGCTATCTGCACTAAGGCCCGCGAAGTCAATCCTTAGGTAGGTGTGGTCGTTAGACAGTGCATGGTCTATCGCTTCGCCAAAATCCTCGTCCGTTAAGTAAACGAACACCCACGGTTTTGCACCATCTATCACCTTAACCATCCGCTCCTCACTTAATTGCTACCCCGAATAGGCTCTCCGCTCTGCTGCAGGATATAATCATAGAATTCACGCTCGCGCTCGATATTGGAGCCTGAGACCATCTGTGGGTAACTTTAGTGCCGCCTGTAACTCGCATTATTGGATTACTCTGAACCATGTGATCTGGGCCGAGATTCGAAAGAAGATGTACGCGTAAATCGTGAAAGTGATAAGGAAGCACTCGCTCAAGTGTACCGAGAACGCGAAGTGCACTCCCACAGCTTTCTGTCACGACTTTTGGACTTCAATTAAGTCTTGGTTCAATTGGAAATAAGCCTGATACTTTTTGGCTTTGCCAAGTCAGGCTCACTGCGCCGGATGTGATGCAAAATCCAGAGTCACTGTTGTCGTTTCCTCAGACAGTTTTCTGTGCTGTTGATGAACTGACTCTCTATTTGTGGCTTACGTCGCCTATCGCTTTATCCATACGACTCGAAGCTATCGGTTCGTCACCCTACCCCCGATAACCCTCTCTAATCGCCTTGCTCTAATGACCCGATTACCCCACGAATCTAGTAGGGAGACTACCAAGGTCGCTATGTCGAGGTGCGGGCAACACCACAAAAAGGCCGTCAGGCGAGCAAATCAACCGATTGCGAGGGCGTCCAGTGAGAGTTGATCTCACTGAAAGCCTTCCTATCGTCAAGAACCGTGCATCGCCACCCAGTCAGTAATCATTTTCAGGGCAATCGGCGACATGGTTTCCTCAATGCTGGCCGATTCCGCTGGCGTCCCGATGTTGGCCGTCTGAAACATGTGGTTGATGTTCGGGAGTTCGACAATCGTCGCGTCTGGATTGCCCTTCAGAGCCGCCTTGATGGCAGGCAGATTGTCTTCGGGTGGTACGAAGAGATCGCGGCTGCCATCGAGGACAAGGACCGGCACCCGGAGGGCGCGAAGGGTCGGGATGGGATCGTAGTTGAAGGCCTGCCGCGCCCAGGGGCTGGTGACCTGATGGGCAAGCGTGTCCGCATTTTCGGGTCGGATGAGCTTGTCAGTGACTCCCTGCGCAATGTCCGTGTTGGCAACTGACAACGCTGCCGTGTTGCTGGCCGCGGTCGCAAGATCGGCATAGAGTTTGTTGAAAAAGGCGCTTCGCTTTGCGATCTGCTCCTCGGGAACGCCGGATGCCCTGGCAATCCGGGCGTCTTGTACATTCAAAAGTCGGCCGATGCGCATGCCCGGACCGGCCATAAGTACAGCGAATCGCGCTGCCGGATTGCGAACGGCGATCATGGGGGCGATGGCACCGCCCTCCGAATGGCCGATAAGGCCGATATGCTTCGCATCGATCTCAGGGCGCGACATAAGAAAGGTCATGGCCGCTTCGGCATCGGAGGCAAAGTCGGGGATCGTCGCCGTGGCAAAGTCACCATCCGAACCACCAACACCTCGTTTGTCATAGCTCAACACTGCTATGCCGCGACGATTGAGAGCATCGCCGAGGACAACGAACAGTTTGTGGCCGAAACTGTTTTCGTCACGCGTTCCCGGCCCGGTGCCGCCGATCAGCACGACGGCCGGAAAGGGGCCGGTACCGTCGGGCACGCTGAGCGTGCCGGCCAGCCTTATCCCCGCCGATACGTTGTCGAAGGTGACCTCCTGTTGCCGGTAAGAGCGGGTGCCGGCGGCAATGGCTTCTTCCTGTGGACGCTTCGGAGGTGCGGCATCCGACGTCTGGCCAGTCATCCGGGTCAGGGATAGCGACATGATGACGCCCTGTGTCCACGTCCCGACCCAGCCCTTTTTGCCGGCGTCCCAGTGTCCCGTATAGGTGGCACTGATCTTTGGGATGGTGAAACTCAAATGGTTGGCATCGGTTACGACATCATCGGCGGGCAGAACAACGCTTCCCTGATCGGGACTTTCAAGCGCCGCCTTGTAGTGGCCTGCTCCCTCTTTGGTTACGTGCACCACGATGTGGTACTGGCCAGCCAGGAGGCCACCCCAATCACCCGCTGCGTCTTCGGCCGAAACCGCACCGACCGCCAGAGCCAACAGGCCTCCGACGGCAAACATGCGTTTCGCCACCGATCGTTTCGTCCCATGCGTGTTCAAGGTCATACCCCTCTGCAAGAACGCCGGATTGGCGTCAGACTGGTAGTCGAGGGCCAGACACGGGTCTTACAGCACGGGCCGCGATTTTTTTATTGCCTGCCTTGTAAGAAGACTCCCGTTCAAGCGACTAAGGCCCCCAAAGGGATGGGATACCAACGCCGTGTTGAGCCTCGAAGAGATCGTCGATAAGCACGCCGGCATGGTCCGCCGCATTGCGACGGTCTATGAGCGCCATCCCGACCGGATCGACGATCTCGTGCAGGAAGTCTGGCTGGCGGTCTGGCAGGCGCTACCTCGCCTGGACAATCCGTCGATGCTCAAACCCTATATCGCCCGTATCACCCAGAACATTTGTGTCACCCATGTGCGTCGCGCACTCGTACGCAAGGACGAACCCCTGGGTGACGGCATTGCGGATATGTCCATGCCTGTCGACGAGGCCACCGATCACGCCAGGCAACTGGCGCGCCTGACCGAGGTGATACGTCAATTGCCAGAGCCTTTAAAGGCCGTCGCCGGCCTCTATCTCGAGGAGATACCGATCAAGGAGATCGCAACGATCCTCGGCATCAGTGAAAGCAACACGTCGGTGCGACTGCATCGCGCCAAAACTTTCATCCGGCTGAACTTCGGAGCCTAGACATGAGCGAACCATCGCAAACCGATCCTTTCGCCACGCTTTGGCAATCCGCGCCCAAACCGGACACCGGGCAGCTCCTGCGAGACCTGCAGCGGCTGCAGAAAGCGCAGCGGTGGCACAGCCGAATCCTCGCTATCATTCTCTGTGGCATTGCATTGTTTTTTATTTTCGAGGAGGCCAGCGGACGATCCGGTACCCACGGGCTCATCAGCGCGTTGTGGATCGCCTTCGTTGCCGGTGCGATCGGATATCAGCGCGTGCGCTGCCGCTCCGTGGATCCGCTCGATCTCGATACGGCCAGCCTTCTCAAGCGCATGATCGCCCGGGCAAGGCGGGGACTCTTCCAGGCGCGCTGTCTTTACCTGGGAACT
>Ga0209677_101163_pt1 | contig 12167 bp, 13 predicted proteins | sample AraplaCvi_mCL_r2_2_FD_184285 | JGI IMG/M metagenome (GOLD analysis project Ga0209677, IMG submission 184285) | Arabidopsis root microbial communities from North Carolina, USA - plate scrape CL_Cvi_mCL_r2 (SPAdes) (version 2) | ecosystem: Host-associated > Plants > Roots > Endosphere | place: USA... | reverse complement strand
CTCCTGCGCGAGCTCCCGCGCGATCGCCTGGGTGAAGACTTCGCCCGCCGGCGATGGGAAGATCACGACCGGATCCGCAGCGCCCTCGAGGATGCTGTCCAGCGCTTCGCCCCACGGCTCGGGCTTCATGACCATGCCGGCTCCCCCGCCGTACGGGGTGTCGTCCACCGTCCGGTGACGGTCGTGGGTGAAGTCCCGCAGGTCGTGCACGCCGAGCTCGATCAGGCCGGTCTGCCGCGCCCTCCCGAGCAGCGAGATGTCGAGAACATCGAAGAAGGTCGGGAAGATCGTGACGATGTCGATGCGCATCCCTGAAGTCTAGAAGGGCACCCAGGCTGCGACCGCCGGGCTACGTGGGGACGACGGCGAGTTCGCGGTCGCGCGGCACGAGGGAGGTCGCCACGGCCGGGCAGACGGCGACCGCCGCGAAGGCGATCGGGTACCCGAGCCAGCCGATGAGTGCCCCTACCGCCGGTCCGACGACGGAGGCGGCCAGGAACTGGCCGGTGTTCTGGGCGCCGAGCGCCCGTCCCGACCAGAACGGGCCGGCGATCTCGGCGACGGACGTGTACGCGAGGCCGTTGTCGGCGACGGTCACGATCGCCGCGACGATGAGGATGACGGCCGCCGCAACCGAACCGAGAGCGGACGCCGCCGCCATCAGCAGCATCACGCCGGCGGCGGACAGCGACACCCAGCGCAGCGGGCGCAGGCGGCTCCCGACCCGGTCGCTCAGCACGCCGACCCCGATCCTGCCGACGGCGCCGGCGAACTGGCTGACGCCGATCACGAGCCCGGCCGCCAGGGACGAGAAGTGCAGTTGCGAGACGAGCCACACCAACCCGAACGTCGACACGGTAAACTGGGGAACCACGAGCAGCATCGAGACGCCGTGGATGCGCCACAGCAGCGAGGTCTCGCGGTACGGCTGCCACACGGTCTGGGGATGTGCGCCCTCCTCGCCCGCGACGCCACGGGCCGGACGCGGCGGGTCCACGATCCCGAGCGCACAGAGCACCGCCGACACCCCGCAGAGCACGGCCGGCACGACGAGCGCCGCAGCGATCCCGCCCGCGGCGGCGAGCACGGGGACGCTGACCGCCGCGATCGCCACCCCGAGCGGCTGGGACATCTGCCGGATGCCCATGGCGAGTCCCCTCCGCTCCTTCGGGAACCAGCCGATGACGACGCGCCCGCTCGCCGCGTTGGGACTGCCCGACGCCATCCCGCCCACGAGGAACAATGCACCGAGAGCGATGTACGAATCGACGAACATCGCAGCGAACGCCGCAAGGGCGGTGATCGCCAGGCCGCAGGTGATCACCCAGCGCTCGCCGATCCGGTCGCTCAGCGCGCCCCAGGCGATGAGGGTGAGGACCAGACCGAGCGTGGGGGCCGACGCCAGCAGGCCCGCCTGCGCGAGGCTGAGCCCGCGGTCGGTGTGCAGCAGAGGGATGAGGAACGCGGGTGTCGACACGAACACGGTGGAACTGGCCTGCGCGAGGACGCCGAAGGCCAGCATCAGCCACGGGTGGGGACGGCGGTCACGGCTCATGGGTATACCCTAGCGGTATACCGAGCCGGTATACCAAAGGAGGATCATGACGGTGTCAACGAGCGGGACGGGGACGTCCGATCTCCCTTCAGCAGCCCGCGGCCCCGAGTCGTCCGGCGTCTACAGCCGGCTTCGGGCGCAGATCCTCGACCTCGACCGCGTCCCTGGATCCCGGCTGACCGAGCGCGGGCTCGAGACCGAACTCGGGGCATCCCGGACTCCGCTCCGCGCCGCGCTCATGCGGCTCGAAGGGGAAGGTCTGGTCGCCCGGGACGGGCGCGCGTGGCAGGTCTCCCCCATCGACCTCGGCGAGATCGCCCAGCTCAGCGAGCTTCGGGATGCGGTGGAGACGGCGGCCGCCCGCCTCAGCTGTACGCGTGCCTCAGACGCGGAGATCGCCGCGCTGGCCGCCCAGCTGGACGGCTTCGACCCGAGTCGACCCACCGATGAGGCGGTGCACGCCGGGACCGAGTTCCACGTCCGCCTGGCTGCGCTCTCGGGCAACGCGTTCTTCGCGGACGCCGTCGACTCAGCCATGACCCGGCTCGCGCGATCGCGCTGGCTCGTGGTCCGAAGCGAGGAGCCGTGGGAGGAGCACCGCGAGATCCTTCGCCGCGTCGCCGCGAGACAGGCGGACGATGCCGCCGAACTCATCCATGAGCACATCGTCGGCACGCACGCACGGCTGCTCGCGGCGCTCGGCGCGGACGCCCGAATGCTGCGTGGCCGCGGCCTCGCGATCGTCGGATGACGAAGAGGGCGACCCCTCGGGGTCGCCCTCTCAGTTCTCGTCGTCCGGTGTCTCGGCCGGCTCGCCATCGTCCGGCTTCTCGTCCGGCCCGCCGTCGTCCGGCTCGTCCGGCAACTCCTCGAAGAGCCCCGGAGGCGGCGTCAGTGTCACCGTTCCGGCGGCCAGGTCGACCTCCGGCACGATGGCCTTCACGAAGGGCACGAGCACTTCGCCGCCGGCGGTCGCGATCGCCAGCAGATCCTGGGCCGGCAGGTGATCGACCCGGGCCACGCGGCCGACGGACACGCCGTCGCGGAGAGCGTCCAGGCCGACCAGCTGATGGTCGTACCAGGCGTCCTCCTCAGCGGGGAGCTCTTTCACATCCTGGCTCACCCAGAGGATCGCCTTCGTGAGCGTCTCCGCCTCGCTCCGGTCGTCGACTCCTTCGAAGAAGCCGACGGCATGACCGTTGTACCAGCGCAGCTCACGAAGCTCGAGCGTCTTGCCGTGCCACTTGGATGCGGTGGGCACCTGCAAGGTGAACACCGCACCCGGGACGAACCGCTTCTCCGGCTCGTCCGTGTACAGCTCGATCTTCAAGGCGCCCTTCAGGCCGTGCGCCTTGGTGAGGCGGCCGATCCGCAGCTCGGTCTGACCGGGCCGCGGGGCCACCTCCTTGCGGGGCAGTTTGTGGTCCGCCACCTCAGTCGTCGACGACGTCGACACGGACGCGCCGGCCGTCGGCCAGCGCGGCCACCAGCGTGCGCAGGGCTTTCGCCGTGCGGCCGGAGCGGCCGATCACCCGGCCGAGGTCCTCGGGATTCACGCGAATCTCGAGGACCTCGCCACGCGGGGAGCTCTTGGCCACGACGTGGACGTCGTCAGGGTGATCGACGATCCCCTTGACCAGGTGCGTGAGCGCGGGTGCGAGCAAGACGTCAGGCCTTCTCGTCGTCGGCGGCGGCGTCGGCGATGGTCTCGGCCTCGGCGACGACCTCGGCTTCTGCAGCCTCTTCGGCCTCGACCTCGGCCTCGACGACAGCGGCGGCAGCGGCCGTCTTGTCGGCCTTGGGCTTGAGGACCGGCTTCTTCTTCTCGTCGGCGACGAACTCGGCCTTGCCCTCGGCCACCTTGACGGTGCTGACGGCGTTCGCGTCGCCCTTGAAGCGGCCCCAGTCGCCCGTGAGCTTCAGCAGCGCGGTGACCTGCTCGGTCGGCTGGGCGCCGACGCTCAGCCAGTACTGCGCACGGTCGGAGTCGACCTCGATGCGCGAGGGCTCCTCGGTCGGGTGGTACAGACCGATCTCTTCGATCACGCGACCGTCGCGCTTGGTGCGCGAGTCGGCGACGACGATTCGGTAGTACGGAGCGCGGATCTTGCCCAGGCGCTTCAGACGGATTTTGACAGCCACGATTCTCCTGTGTGAGTGGATGATGTGTCGAACTGACTGCCGCGGGCGTGGGGGCACACTCGGCAGGAGGTCTCAAGGTTCGTCCGTCGTACCGGATAGAGGGTCGGGAACGACGAACTCAACTAGCTATTCTGTCAGATACTGCCCTGCTTTGAACAATCGGACGGACGGGACGACCGCATGCTGATCGAATTCTCGGACTCCGAACGCTCCACCGTCGGCATCGAGTGGGAGATCGCCCTCGTGGACGGCGCCACCGGCGACCTGGTGCAGGTCGCCGACGAGGTCCTCCGCGAGCTCGGGACCTCCGACGGCCGGGAGCATCCGCAGATCACGCACGAGCTGCTCATGAACACGGTCGAGCTGGTCAGCCGCGTCCACCGCACGGTGCCCGCCGCGGTCGCCGACCTGCAGGAGCTGATGGGCCTCGTCCGCGATGTGACCGACCCGCGGGGCGTCGAGCTCATGTGCGCGGGGACGCATCCCTTCGCCCAATGGTTCGACCAGCAGGTGACGCCGAATGAGCGCTACGACCGGCTGCTCGACCGCACCCAGTGGTGGGGCCGGCAGATGATGATCTGGGGCGTGCACGTGCACGTCGGCATCGACTCGGTCGACAAGGCGCTGCCGATCGTCAACGGGCTGCTGACCTACTACCCGCACCTGCAGGCCCTCAGCGCGTCGAGCCCGTTCTGGGCCGGTGCACGCACGGGATACGCCTCCAATCGTGCCCTGATGTTCCAGCAGCTGCCCACGGCGGGACTGCCCTGGCAGTTCGGGACGTGGGCCAACTACGAGGAGTACGTGCAGGACCTCGTCACGACCGGTGTCGTCGAGGACCACTCCGAGGTGCGCTGGGACATCCGCCCCTCCCCGCGGTGGGGCACCGTGGAGATGCGTGCCTGCGATGGGCTGTCGACGGCCGACGAGGTCGGAGCGGTGGCCGCGCTCATCCACTGCCTCACCGATCGGATGTCGGGACAGCTGGACGAGGGCATCGAGCCGGTCACCCTCCAGCCGTGGTTCGTCCGGGAGAACAAGTGGCGCGCGGCGCGATACGGTCTCGAGGCCGAGATCATCGAGGCGCCGGACGGGAGCGAGCGCCTGGTCTCGGACGCCCTGCGCGACCTCGTCGACGACCTGCAGCCCGAGGCCGAACGACTGGGATGCGTCGAGCAGCTGGCGGCGGTCGGGCCGATTCTGGATGCGGGAGCCAGCTACCAGCGGCAGCTCGCCGTCGCCGAGCAGAACGGCGGCAGCCTGCAGGCGGTGGTGAGCTCGCTGACCCACGAGCTGCGCAACGGCCTGACGCGCCGGCCGTAGACCCGGCGGCGCGCCGGGCGCGAGGATCGCGTCGGGGCGGGACCACAAGCACTGCTTAGACGATCCATAGGGTCGGCGCGTACCGTTGAAGCATGCTCGCTCGACGTCCCCTCGCCGCCGCGGCGACCGTGATGACGGCCGCTCTGCTGGCGCTCACCGCCCTCTCCGGCTGCGCGGCCGCCAGTGCCGCCTCGAACGCTGTGACCACCGCGGCATCCACCTCGCCGACCGCCGAACACGTCGTCGTGATCGGCGACTCCATCGAGTCCGGCCTCGGGCTCGAACCGGCTGAGGCGTGGCCTGCGCTGCTTGCATCCGCTCACGGGTGGAGGCTGGACAACCTGAGCGAGCCGGGCGCCGGCTTCGTCGCGCCCGGCCCGGACGGCGACAACTTCTCTGCACAGGTCGACCGTGCGATCGCACTGAAGCCCCAGCTCGTCTTCATCGGCGCCTCCGACAACGATCTCGACTCCGACGGGGCTCAGGTGGCCGCGGCGATGCAGCAGGCGGTTCAGCGGCTCAGCGCCGCACTCCCCGGCACGCGGCTGATTGCCTTCAACGCCCTCAGCGGGGCGGCGGGTGACGACGAGCTCTCGGGCGTGAACACGTCGCTTCAGCAGGCGGTCCTCGCGGCCGGCGGCACCTGGCTCGACCTGGGGCAGCCGTACCGCGGCCAGGCGGGCCTCGTGCAGGACGACGGTGAGCACCCCACGCTCCCGGGTCAGCAGGCGATCGCTGCGACGGTCGCGGCGAAGCTGGAGTTGTGACGATCCGCCAGGCAGCGCCTCCTATCCTTGATCGCGTGAGCAGACGAACCCCCCTCGCCCGGCTCACGGCTGCTGTCACCTCCGCCGTGTTCATCGCGGCTTCTCTGGTCGCCTGCACCTCGGGTGCACCGACGCCGCCGACCGCCTCGGATGCGCGGACATCCGCACCCACAGAGCCCTCGAAGCCCGTCATCGCCGCGGCCATCGGCGATTCGATCGCCATCGGCAACGGAGTGCCCGCCGAAGACGCCTGGCCGCTGCTCGTCGCCCAGCATTTCGGCTGGACCCTCAGCGACTTCGCCGAGAGCGCCGCCGGCTTCACCGCACCGGGCCTGAACACGCACATCTTCAACGATCAGGTCAGCGCGGTCATCCGCGTGCATCCCGACGTCGTCATCGTCGGGGCGACGCGGAACGACGTGTTCGCTTCACCCGCCACCTTGCGCACAGCGGCGACGGCTGCTCTCAAGCGGCTGCACGCCGCCCTGCCCCACGCCCGCATCATCGGCGTCAGCGCGCTGTGGGGCTCCGATCCGGCACCCGCGGAAGTGCCCGTGATCTCGCAGACGGTGAAGGCGTCCGTGCTGGCCGTCGGCGGGTCCTGGGTGGATCTCGGCCAGCCGTTCGCCGGGCACCCGGAGCTCGTTCTCGCCGATCACGTCCATCCGACGGTCGAAGGTCAGAAGCTGCTCGCGCAGAGAGTGTCGGACGCGATCGCGGCCCAACACGTCCGGCCGTAGCCGACTCGGCTACCACCGTCGCGACACGCCCGGGAGTGGAACACAGGGTATTCGCAGGTTCGAGCGCTTAGCCTCGCTCCCGTGCGCACCCTCACCCGACGCGCCTCGCGCCCGCTCAGCACCCGGTTGCCCCTCCTCGCGCCGGCCGCGCTGACGGTCGCCCTCCTGGCCCTCGCCGGATGCTCCGCGACGCCGACCGCACGGCCGGTCGCTGCGCAGTCCACGGTGATCGCGGCGCCCGCTGCCGGCAGCCGGACCGGAGCGACGGGTACGGTGAACGCGGTCGCCATCGGCGATTCGATCGCCTTCGGCAAAGGCGTCACGCCGGCGCAGGCCTGGCCCTCGCTGGTCGCCGCGGCGCACGGCTGGCGACTCACCGATCTCGCGGTCTCCGGCTCGGGCTTCGTGAAGGCGGGGTGGAACGGCACCACCTACCGGCAGCAGGTGGATGCTGCGCTGCGCCTGCATCCGCAGGTCATCCTGCTCGCCGCCACCCGCAACGACCGCGATGAGGATCCCGCCGCCGTGACCGCAGACGCCGACACGATGCTGCGGGAGCTGCGTGAGAAGTTCCGCGACGCCACGATCGTCGGAATCACCGCGATCTGGGGTACCGACCATCCACCGGCCACGATGTCGCATGTGGACGAGATCGTCGGGGATGCGGTGCGCGATGTGAACGGCACCTGGCTCGACATCGGCTTCCCGCTCGTCGGCCACCCTGAGCTCGTGCAGGCGGACGGCATCCATCCGAACGCGGCCGGCCAGCGGGTCGTGGCGCAGACCATCGATTCGAAGCTGCGGCCCCTCAACCTCGCGCTCTAGCCGGCAGGAGGGTGCGCGCCGGCGACCGGACGGACCGGCGACCGGCTAGCGACCCAGGAACTTCTGCAGAGCGGCCAGCTCCTCTTCGGAGGGCCCACCCGCCGGCGCGCTCTTCGCTGCGCCGCCGCCGAGACCGAAGCCGCTTCCGCCGCCCGCCGACGCACCGGCCGGCGTGACACCGGCGGCCAGCGCCGCATTCTCTGCCGCGCGCTTCGCCGGGTTGCCGGAGCGGGAGCCCTTCTTCTTGTTGTTCTGCTGCTTGCGGCCGCCATAGGAGGCACCCGGGATGGGACCCATGCCCGGCACGTTCGGCACGCCGCCCTTCGCAACCGTCTTCATCATCTTCGCGGCCTGCTCGAAGCGGTTGACGAGCTGGTTCACCTCGGTGACCGTTGCTCCCGAACCCTTCGCGATGCGCAGGCGCCGAGAGCCGTTGAGGAGCTTCGGATTGGTGCGCTCCGCCTTCGTCATCGACTGGATGATGGCCTCGGTCCGGACGATCTCACGCTCGTCGAACTGGTCGAGCTGCTGCTTCATCTGGCCGGCGCCGGGCAGCATCCCCATCATCTTCTTGATCGACCCCATGTTGCGCAGCTGCTGCATCTGCTTGAGGAAGTCGTCGAGCGTGAAGGTGTCGGTCGCGAACTTCTCGGCGACCTTGCGCGCCTCCTCTTCGTCGAAGGCCTCCTGAGCCTGCTCGATGAGGGTGAGGATGTCGCCGAGGTCGAGGATGCGCGACGCCATCCGGTCCGGGTGGAACGGCTCGAAGTCGTCCAGCCCCTCACCGGTGGACGCGAAGATGATGGGCCGGCCCGTGATGGATGCGACGGACAACGCAGCGCCGCCGCGCGCATCGCCGTCGAGCTTGGAGAGGACGACGCCGGTGAAGTCCACGCCGTCCTGGAAGGCCTTGGCGGTCGCGACTGCGTCCTGACCGATCATCGCGTCGATGACGAACAGCACTTCGTCCGGGTCGGTGGCCTTGCGGATGTCGGCCGCCTGCCGCATGAGCTCGGCGTCGACGCCGAGGCGTCCGGCGGTGTCGATGACGACTGTGTCGTACTGCTTGGTCTCGGCGAACTTCAGCGCGTCCTTGGCGACCTTCACCGGGTTCCCGACGCCGTTGCCGGGCTCAGGAGCGAACACCGGCACACCGGCCTGCTCCCCCACGATCTGCAGCTGGGTGACGGCATTGGGACGCTGAAGGTCTGCGGCGACCAGGAGCGGAGTGTGGCCGTCCTTGACGAGCCACTTGCCGAGCTTGCCCGCGAGCGTCGTCTTACCGGCGCCCTGCAGGCCCGCCAGCATGATGACGGTCGGCGGGCGCTTCGCGAACTGCAGCCGGCGCTGCTGGCCGCCGAGGATGCCGACGAGCTCCTCGTTGACGATCTGGACGACCTGCTGCGCCGGGTTCAGCGCCTTGTTCACCTCGTCGCTCAGCGCACGCTCACGCACCTTGCCGGTGAAGTCCTTGACCACCTCGAGCGCGACATCCGCGTCGAGCAGCGCGCGACGGATCTCGCGCACGGTGCCGTCGACATCCGCCGGCGACAGCTTTCCCTTGGTGCGCAGGTTCTTGAAGGTGTCCGCAAGACGGTCGGAGAGGGAACCGAAAGTAGCCATGATCCAGTGATTCTATCGGGCGATATCGGCTAGACGCCGTGAACGTCGTTCAGTCGCCCGATGTCTCCACCGCGACGACGTCGCCGCGCACATCGAACGAGACGGTCAGCAGCGCATCCGATTCGTCGGGCGCGATCGAGTAGTCGAAGGTGGCGAACACCTCGTCCTCGTCGGCATGGTCGACCTGGAGGACGACGGTGAGCAGCTGCAGCGACCGGAGCACGTCGATGGCGATGTCGCCCGAGTTGTGCACGAGGAGGTCGACCAGGCTGTCGCCGAGCTTCTCGACGTGCTCGTCGATGTAGCTCGACGTCGCCGACTGGCGCGAACTGAGCTCGGCGACCAGCGCATCGCGGGCCCGGGCGTCGAAGCCTTCCAGTGCCTGGATGAGCGCCGCAGCCGAATCCAGGGCGAACTCCGGGACGCGGCTCTCATCGTCGGCGAGGAGTTCGACGTCGATGGCCTGGTCGCCCAGTTCCACCGTGTCGTCCCAGGCCAGTCCGCCGCTGGCCGTCTCATCGATGATGCCGAAGAAGTCGTGCTCGATCGCCATGGCGTGACCCTATCCCACCAGCTGCTGGGCGAAGACGTGCGGCGTGAATCCGGTCAGGTCGTTGATCCCCTCACCCTGCCCGACGAGCTTGATCGGGATGCCCGTGCGCTCCTGCACGGCGAGCACGAAACCGCCCTTCGCCGAGCCGTCGAGCTTCGTCAGCACGAGCCCGGTCACGCCGGCGTGCTCGAGGAACGCCTCCGCCTGCGCCAGGCCGTTCTGCCCGGTGGTGGCGTCGAGGACCAGCAGCACCTCGGCGATCGGGGACTGCTTCTCGACCACGCGCTTGATCTTGGACAGCTCATCCATCAGACCGCCCTTGGTCTGCAGCCGGCCGGCCGTGTCGATGATCACGATCTCGGTCCCGTCGCGCTTGGCCTTCTCGACGGTCTGGAATGCGACCGACGCCGGATCCTGTCCCTGCTGCTGAGGGCGCACGATCTCGGCGCCCGCGCGCTCGGCCCAGGTCGCGAGCTGCTCGACCGCCGCAGCACGGAACGTGTCGGCCGCACCCACGACCACCGTGCGGTCGTACGTGCGCAGGAACTTCGCGAACTTGCCGATCGTGGTGGTCTTGCCCACGCCATTCACTCCCACCACCAGGACGATCGCCGGGCGATCGCTCAGTTTGAGGGTCGTGTCGAGTTTCGAGAGCCGCTCCTCGAGCGTCTCGCGCAGCATCCGCTGCAGGTCAGCCGGATCCGTGGTGTGGTAGCGCTCGACCTTGGCGCGCAGGTCGTCGACGACCGCTTCTGTGACGTCCGGACCGAAATCGGCGGTGATGAGAGCCGTCTCGAGGTCGTCCCACGTGTCGTCGTCGATGGTCTTCTTGGCGAACAGCCCGCGGAGGGCGCCCGACAGAGACCAGGGGGTGCGATCAGCCATATCCATCAGCGTAGTCGGCGGATTACCGTGTGCTCATGTACACGCTCGTGGGAGTCTCGGCGGAGCTGGCCGAGCAGCTGGTCGCGATCGAGGCGAACGGCGAGGATGCGGTGCATCAGGCCCGCACGCGGGTACGACGTCTGCGCGGCATCCTGAGCGTGTACAAGAAGGCGTTCGACCGTGAGGCCGACCGCCGGATGCGGGCGCGGCTCAAACGACTGGGCGCGCGGCTCGGCGAGGTGCGCGATCTCGAGGTGCGCATCCGCGCGCTGGAGGACGCGATCGCATTCGTCACGAATGTCCCCTCTGACGGCTCACAGGGCCACATTCGTGACGAATCTGTGGGTGTGGAAGGCGCGGGTGTGGAGGGTGTGGATGCGGGGGTGGTGGATGCGGTGGAGTCGCTCGCGGCGCAGGCGCGGGAACGCTACGACCGCGCGTCCGACGACCTGCTGCGGCTCCTCCGGAGCCGGGGACACCGCGAGCTGATGGCGGACCTGCAGCGGTTCGCCGCCGATCCACCCCTCACCGGGGCCGGGCGGTCGCATCAGCACCGGGTGACTGGGACGGGACTGAAGAAGGCGGCGAAGCGGGTCCGTCGCAGCGTGGGCACCACTCTCGAGGAGCGCCACGAGACCCGTAAGGCGGCCCGCCGACTGCGGTACGCCGCCGAAGCGGTGATCGACGATCTCGGCCGGGAGGCGATCCGGATCGCCGCGGCGGCGGAGGCCGTGCACCATGCCCTCGGCGACCACCGCGACTTCGTCCTGCTCGCCCGCCACCTTCGCGAGACGGCGACGGGTGCCGAGATCACCGCCGTGGTTGCCCGGGGGCTGACCCGTCTCGCCGAGGAGTACGAAGGACGCGCCGAGGAGCAACTGGCCGGCCTCGACGAGAAGCTGGGGGCAATCGAGCCCTGAGTGGGTGCGCCGGCGTGCCTCAGCTCGCCTGTTCCTCCTCCTGCGCCACCCGCTGGCCGACGACCGCGGAGACACCGTCCTGGCGCATCGAGACGCCGTAGAGCGCATCCGCGATCTCCATCGTGCGCTTCTGGTGGGTGATCACGATCAGCTGGCTGGTCTCGCGCAGGTCCTCGAAGATCGTGAGGAGCCGGCCCAGGTTGGCGTCGTCGAGCGCGGCCTCCACCTCATCCATGATGTAGAACGGGCTGGGCCGGGCCTTGAAGATCGCGATCAGCAGCGCGACCGCGGCCAGGGAGCGCTCTCCACCGGAGAGCAGCGAGAGTCGCTCGATCTTCTTGCCGGCCGGCTTCACCGAGACCTCGATGCCGGTCGTCAGCAGGTCGTCGGGGTCGGTCAGGCTGATGCTGCCCTGTCCTCCGGGGAACAGGATCGGGAAGACGCGCGTGAACGCGGCCTCGGTGTCGGCGAAAGCCGACTCGAAGATCGACTGCATCCGCTCGTCGATGTCCTCGATGATCGTCAGGAGGTCCTTGCGGGTGTTCGTGAGATCGGTCAGCTGCTCGGTGAGGAACTTGTGGCGCTGCTCCAGGGCGGCGAACTCCTCGAGCGCGAGCGGGTTCACGCGGCCGAGCTGGGCCAGCTTTCGCTCCGCGGCGGCGAGGCGCTTCTGCTGGTGCTCGCGCGAGAACGGGACGGTCTCGGCGGCGGCACGGTCACCGGTGGTATCCGAGGCGCCGGCGGTGTCGTCGTCCGCGGCGGCAGCGGTGTCGGGGTCCGCAGCGGCAGCGGTGTCGACGTCGCGGAGCTCGCGGGCCACATCGACCGGGACCG
>Ga0209677_101162_pt1 | contig 12177 bp, 10 predicted proteins | sample AraplaCvi_mCL_r2_2_FD_184285 | JGI IMG/M metagenome (GOLD analysis project Ga0209677, IMG submission 184285) | Arabidopsis root microbial communities from North Carolina, USA - plate scrape CL_Cvi_mCL_r2 (SPAdes) (version 2) | ecosystem: Host-associated > Plants > Roots > Endosphere | place: USA... | reverse complement strand
CCTCACCACGCTTCTCGTCACCGCCGCTGCCGCCGGCTTCAGCATGGGCGCCTATGCCCAGGCGACGGACACGCAACCCGCGCCCGGCACGCCCGGCACGACCACGACCACCACGACGGTGACCACCGACACGGTCGAGACCAAGCTGGTGCCGGCGCCCACGGTCACCAAGCACGAAGCCAAGGACCTGAAGACCGAGTCCAAGTACGAGTACAAGGCGCGCAAGAACATCGCCGAGGCCAACCATGACCTGGCCAAGGGCGATTGCAAGGTCAATTCGGACGGCGCCGTGGAACGCGCCTGCAAGGCCGACGCCCGCGCCACCGAGAAGAAGGAAAAGGCCGACGCCAAGCTGATCCACAAGCAGGAAGTCCAGGACATCAACGCCCAGACCCGCTGAGTTCCCTGGTGACGGCGCGGCCCCGACGCCGCGTCGCCGCCCAGGAACAGGCCCCGCCGATCGAGCGACCGGTGGGGCTTTCTTCCATGTGCAGCGGACAGGCAAGGCCCTTGGGCCCTCGCGCTGACAACGAAAAGGCCCCGCGTTCGGGGCCTCGAGCCGGAGCGGGGGCGGCCTACTTGTCCAGCCAGTCGCTCAGCTCTTCCGCATGCTCCTGCTCCTGCGACAGGATGTGCTCCACGATGCGGCGGGTCGTCGAATCCTTGTCGCCGATCAGGCGCACCATCTGCGTGTAGGCCTCGATGGCCACGCGTTCGGCGACCAGGTTGGCGCGGATCATCGACTTCAGGTCGGTCGATTCGTCGTAGTCGGCGTGGCTGCGCTCGAGCAGCGAGGCCGGGTTGAAGTCGGGCTCGCCGCCCAGTTGCACGATGCGCTCGGCGATCATGTCAGCGTGCTCGGTCTCCTCGTTGGCGTGCACGAGGAACTCCTCGGCGATGGCCGGCGAGGCCAGGCCCTTGGCGGTGTAGTGATGGCGCTTGTAGCGCATGATGCAGACGAGCTCGGTGGCGAGCGAGTCGTTGAGCAGCTTGACGATGTCGTCGCGCCACGGCCCGTACGCGGGCGTGATGGCGCCTTCCTCGAGGTTGTTCTTGGCGGCATCGAGGGCGCCCTGGTCGAGTTGCAGGGGCGTGCGCGGGGCGTTGGCTTGTTCGGGCATGGCTGGCCTTGGGTGGGGTGGGTTGAACTGATCCGCCTTGGCAATCAGCGTGCCGATGAGCTGGCCGGCGCTTGCGGCAAGCCCGTGGTCGCGCACGGCCCACCCTGTTGCGACTAAAGTGCTTCGCAACACAGGCAGGAGAAAGACCATGGCTTCGAACGACAGGATCCCGCAGGTCGCGGTGCTCGACGACTACCAGAACGCCGCGCTGCGCCTGGCCGACTGGTCGGTGCTCGAGGGTCGCGCCGCCGTCACGGTGTTCGACGACCACCTTGCCGACGCCGACGCCGTCGTCGAACGCCTGCAGGGTTTCGACGTCCTGTGCGCCATGCGCGAGCGCACGCCGCTGCCGCGGGCGACGCTCGAGCGCCTGCCGCGGCTCAAGCTGATCGTGTCGACGGGTGCCCGCAACGCCGCCATCGACACCACCGCCGCCGCCGAACGCGGCATCGAGGTGGCCTTCACCGGCTACCACTCGGCGCCCACCATCGAGATGACCTGGGCGCTGATCCTGGCGGCCAGCCGCCACCTAGTCGCCGAAAACCTGGCCTTTCGCCGCGGCGCGTGGCAGCAGGGCGTGGGCGTCGGGCTGGCCGGCAAGACGCTGGGAGTGCTGGGCCTGGGCCGCGTGGGCGGCGCCGTCGCCAGGATCGGCGCGCAGTTCGGCATGACCGTCATCGCCTGGAGCCCCAACATGACGCCCGAGCGCGCGGCCGAGGGCGGGGCGATGCTGGTCACCAAGCAGGAGCTCCTGAAGCAGTCCGACGTGCTGAGCATCCACATGGTGCTCAGCCCGAAGACGCGCGGCCTCATCGGCGTGGACGACCTCGCGCTGATGAAGACGTCCGCGCTGCTGGTCAACACCTCGCGCGGCCCGCTGGTCGACGAGACCGCGCTGGTCAACGCGCTCACGTCGCGCAAGATCGCGATGGCCGCGCTCGACGTGTTCGACGTCGAGCCGCTGCCCGCCGACCATCCGCTGCGTTCGCTGGAGAACGTGCTGGGCACGCCGCACATCGGCTACGTGGCCGACGACCTGTACCGCGTGTTCTACGAAGACACGGTCAAGGCGATCGATGCGTGGCTCACGGCGCGCGCCCGGCCGGCCTGACGCGCCGGCGGCGTCGGCTCAAGGGATCAGTTCGCGATAGAAATACGTGGTGGCGCATTCGCCGCCGGCCGGCAGCAGGGCGTAGCGCGGGATGACGCCGGCCTCGCGCCAGCCCAGGCGCGCGTAGAGCCGCGCGGCGGTGTCGTCGGCGGTGTCGAGCACCAGCAGCGTCTTGCCTTCGCGCGCGGCCTCGCGTTCGGCCGCGCTCATCAGGGCCGCGCCCAGCCCCTGGCGGCGCGCGCGGCGGTGCACCAGCATCTTGGCGACGTCGGCGCGGTGTGGCTGGTTCTCGGGCTGGTCGAGGATGACCTGCACCGTGCCGACGATCCCTTGGTCGTCCTCGGCCACGAGCAGCACGCGCTCGCCGCGGGCGACGCCGTCGGCCACCTTGCGCCAGAACGCGAGCGCCTTGTCGCGCGTGATCGGCAGCATGAAGCTCACCGACGCACCGCCTTCGACGCAGTCGACGAGCACGTCGGCCAGCCCCTGCAGATCGGCCGGCGTGACGGCGTCCAGGCGCCGGATGTCAGGGGTAGAGGCTGGGGCGCTGGTCGCCATGGAATCTCCGGAAGGGCAGGGGATAGGGCATGGACGCCAGCACCACGGCGTAGCGCGCGGCGACCTTGTGCGGGTTGTGGAACATGATGGGCTTGTCCAGCACCATGGCCAGGCAGTCGCCGGCCGCCAGCTGGTGCCGATCGTCGCCGACGGTGATGTCGATGGCGCCCGAGAGTACCCACACCTGCTGGTGCATGACGGGCTCGCGCGGACCAGTCTCGTAGGACACGCGCGCCTTGGCCGGGAACATGACCTCGACGATCTGGATCTGCGAGCCCACGCCGGCCGGCGACACGTTGCGCCGCACGTAGCCCGAATGCGGATCCTTCCACGACGGCTGGTCGGCCGCGCGCGCGACGGGGCTGGCCGTGGGCTGCGGCGGATCGAACAGCGCCGCCAGCGGCACGCCCAGGCCGCTCGCCAGCTTCTCGAGCAGCACCGCTGTGGGGCTGCTCTCGCCGCGCTCGATCAGCGAGATCATCGAACGGCTGATGCCACAGTGCGTGGCCAGCGCTTCGAGCGACAGGCCGGCCGAGGCGCGCAGGTCGCGCACGCGCTGGGCGATGCGGTCGTTGAGGGACTCTTCTGTCATGGTGGACGGAGTGTCCAGTATGTTGGATTACACGTCAAGCGCTTGCGGCCGCGCGTGGCGGAGTGCTATGATGAACTAATTAGCTAACGAGCTAAATACGAAAACGACGAACCGCATGAACCACGACAACGTCTTTGCCGCGCTCGCGTCCACCCCGCGCCGCAAAATCCTCGCCTACCTGTCCGAGACCTCGCTGACCGCGGGCGAGATCGCCGAGCGCTTCGACATGACCAAGCCGTCGCTGTCCAAGCACCTGAAGATCCTCGAGGGCGCGGGCCTGGTCACGAGCGACAAGCGCGGCCAGTTCGTGCACTACCAGCTGGCCGACCAGAACCTGCTGGGCAAGTTGCACGACATGCTCGCCACGTTCTGCCCGGTCGGCGGCCCGCTCAAGAAGGAAAGCGCGGCCCTCGCGCGCAAGCGCACGCGGGCCTGAGCACGCACCAAGGACGCGGCATGTCGACCTCCATCACGCACCCCGCCGCCATCGCCGGCCTGCGCCGCACCGGCACGTTTCCGTCCGTTCGACTGCCTGCGGGCGCCGGACGCGTGCCGGTGGAGGTCACGTTGGTGGCGCGGCTGGGCCGCGGCCACGGCGACAAGCTGTTCTTCGAGTCGCTCGCGCGCCAGCGTCGCCACGACCGCTTCGTCGATGCGCTGGACGAGCCCTCGGCCAAGTTGGGCAGCACCGACTTTGCCACCGGCGACGCCACCGCGCTGTACTCGTTCGGCGTCGGCGCGGACGGACATCCGTTCCATCGGCATGCCGGCCATCGCGTGTTCACCGCGGTCTCGGGCAGCGGCGGCACGCGCCTGAGCTTCTCGCACGCCACGCCCGAGGCGCTCGCGCGTGATCCGGCAAGTTTCGTGCAGGCGCTGCACCATGTCACCGTGCCGCCCGATTGCCTGTTCACCGTCCGCTTCAGCGGCGCCACGTGGCACCGCTTCGTGCCGCTGCATCCGCGCACCGGCCATCCGGCGCTGTTCGCGTTGTCGACGCACACCAATGAGCTGGGTGGCGATCTCGATGCGCCGTTGCGTGAACGCGTCCTGCGCGACGAGGCCGACATCCCGTCGCTGACCGAACTGCTGCCCGACGCCGTCGTGCGCTGGCTGGCCGCGTCGCACCGCCACGTGGCCGAGGCGCCCACCACGGCGCTGTCGCTGCACGACCGCCCAGGCAGCCTGCAGGAGGCGATGTGCGCCCAGGTGCGCTCCGCGCTCGGGCACCTGCAGCGCTGGCGCCTGGGCTTCGGGTTCCGGTCCGGATTCGTGAGGCATGCGAAGACGTCGCGCGTGACGCCGCTGCCGACATTGCCCGCCCACTGCCTGCTGCGCGGACAGCTGCACGACCGCGTCGTGCATCACGAGGACGCCTTCACGCTGACGGTGTGCCCGTCCACCGCGCACGCCCGCGATGCTTCCGGCTGGCTGGCGGCCTTGCTGGAGGGCTTCCTCACCCATCCGCCGGCAGGCGTGACCCGCATGATGGCGCTGCGCAACGTGCTGGTGCGGCCGCTGGGACTGCGCACTTCGCCGCTCGGCTGCCCGGTCTCGTCGCTGCTCGCGCCGTCCGCCGACCTGCGATTCCAGGGGCGCTTTCCCGTCCACGCGGAGCAGGTCGCGGCCGACGGCCGGTCCGCGCAGGTCATCCTGGGCGCCGACGACAAGCACCTCGTGTTCCGCACGTGCGTCGGTGTGCGGGTGCTGGAGGACGGGCGCGTGGAGTTCTCGCTGTCCGACCGCGTCGCGTGCTCGAATCTGTTCGGGCGGGCCTACATGGCGGCGATCGCGAGGACGCATCGGCGCGTCATCGCGCCGGCGATGCTGGGGCACGCGGTGGAGGCGGCCCTGCGCGGCATGCCCGGTGGCTGAGCGACGTCAGAGCGCACGACATGCTGCTTCCAGGGGCAGCCAGTCGTGCATCAGCGCGCCGTCACTCGTCGCGAACGCATACCAATGCCCTTGCGAGGGTTGATCCTCCCGACGCGTGATGCCGATGCCCTTGAGGTGGCACTTCAGCAGCGTGCCGACCGCGCCGTGCGACACGATCGCGACGTCGCCATCACCGGGGTGCTCGCGCAGCAGGCGCGTCACGGTGTCGACGACGCGGCGCTGCGCATCGACCGCGCGCTCCCAGCCGCGCCAGGACACCAGCGGCTGCGCGAAGAACGCATCGGCGGCCGCCTCGAACGCGTCGCGGTGGAGAAAGCCGGTGGCCGTGCGGTCGTTCTCGCCGAGCGCCGCCTCCTCGATCGCGACCAGGCCCCATGGACTGGCCAGCACGCGCGCGGCCGCGATCGCCTTGGTCTCCTTGCTGCAGAACAGACGGTCGACGCCGCGCAGCATCGGCGCACGCGAAAAGGTCGTCATGCGGGCCAGGCCCGTGGGCGACAGGCCCCACTGGGCGACGGGCACCTCGGGGTCGATCGAGACTTCGGGGTGGGTGATGAACAGGACGCGAGGCATGGGGCGCGATTGTGCCAATGCCGATCGCGCTCAGGCTCCCAGCAGGCGCATCGCCAGGTACGCCGGCAGCCCGAGATACAACGCCGCGAGCGCCAGACGCTCGAGGGTTCGCCGCGCGGCGACGGCCCGCACCGGCGAGATGGCGATACCCGCCAAGGTACCCGCCTCGACCGCCGCGCGCAGCGCCGCCGAGCACAGCACCACGCCGATGATCCAAGCCGCCCACCACAGCGCGAACGTCGTCAGGTACGCCTTCAGACCGAACGTGTAGAACTCGCCGAACGCGTCGCCGTACGCGATGTGCTGGTGCAGCCGGAACGCCGGCAGCGCGAGCAGCAGCGGGAACAGCACGAACTTGACGAGCGGGCGGTCCAGGCGCGAGCGCTGCCACGCGGCCGTCGCCTGCGCCCAGGCGTGCGCGCGCGATGGCGTCGGGGCGGGCGCGGGCGTGCCGAGCGCGCGCGCGAACGCGAGCGGCCGTGCGAGCGCGAGGTGCCAGCGTTCGCCCGAGGCGAGCCGCAGCGTCGCGCCCGGGCCGGGAATCGGCAAGCGCCAGGCCTCGACCGACGCGATGTCCATGATCGGCCACGTCATGGCGCGGCCTCTGCTCGCGAGCACCAGCGCGCCGTCGACGGTGGACGCCCGCGCCGCGAACGCGCGCAGCACGCACCAGGCCGCGGCCTCGGGCACGAGGAACAGCGTCGTGAAGATGCGGATCTGCGCGAGGGTGTTGGCTTGCAGCGTGACGTCCCCCAGCGCGACGGCGGCGACCATGCCCAGCAGGCTGGCGCGCGCCAGCGTGCGCAACGTGCCCGCTGCGACGCGCGCGCTCGCGGGCAGGACGGCGACGTCCAGGGATGTGGCCGCGAGATCGAGCCCGGGCGCAGGCGCTTCAGCGGCAGGACGCGTCCACCGTCGCAGGGCGGACAGCGCGCCGAGCACCGCCAGGAACACGGCCGCCGCTCGGCCCACCCAGTCGCCCCACGCCAGCATCAGCGTGCGCGGCGCAGGGCGCACGGCCACGTCGCCGAGCACCAGCGTGCGCTCGCCCATGTGCGTGGCGGCGATCACCGCGCCCGTCGGGTCGATCACGGCGCTGAAGCCGTTGGTGGTCACGCGCAACTGCGGCCGGCGCGTCTCGATGCTGCGGAACGCGGCGACCGCCTGGTGCAGCGCGGCGCCTTGCGGATGACCGGTGAACCACGCGTCGTTGGACATCGTCAGCAAGGCCTGCGCGCCCAGCCGCGCGCCGTCGATGGCCAGCGACGGGTCGACGTCGTCGCGGCAGATCAGCGGCAGCACGGGGATCTCGCGGCCACCCGCCAGGCGCAGCGGGAACACGCGCGCGCCGCTGCCGGCCTGCCAGGTGCCGGCCCACGGGAACCAGCGGCGGAACGTCGCGCCGTCGAGCCACGACGGCACGTGCTCCGTGAGGGGGAACAGGCGCGTCTTGCGATAGAAGCCCAGCAGTCCGCGATGGGGCTCGACGAACGCGGCGGCGTTGTACTCGCCCTCGCCGTCGATGTCGTAGGTGCCGAACACGAAGGGCACGTCCGCCGCGTTGACGATGGAGTGGATCTCGCGGTCGAGCGCCGCGCCGGCCTCGCTCCTGGCGTGGCCGAAGGTGGTGGGATAGACCGTCTCGGACCACAACACCGCGTCGGCATGCTGGCGCACGACGGCGTCGTAGGACATCGCGAAGTGCGTGTCGAGCACCTCGCGCACGACGGCGGCTGAGCCCTTCTCGGCCCGCAGGCGCTCGTAGTCGACGATGTTCGATTGCACGAGGCCCATGCGCAGCGGCTGGCCCGCGGCGACGGGCAGAGCCGCCAGGGTGGCCGCGCCGTACAGTGCCAGCAGCGCGGGCAGCGAGGCTGCGATCGCGAGCGGGCGGGCCCGGGCGCGCGGGCCTCGCGTGTGGCGCGCGAGCGCCTGCCCGACGGCCTCGTTGGCGAGCAGCAGCACGAGCGTGAGGCCGGCCGCGCCGCCGAGGTCGGCGGCCTGCCGCAGCAGCCGCGACGCGTGCAGGCCATGACCCAGCGTGTCGCCCAGCACCTTGGGCACGGCCCATTCGCAGGCGACCCAGGCCGACGCCGCGGCGATTGCACGCAGCGCCGCGCCGTGGCCTCGCCCGGCGAGTCGGCGCACGAGCGCGAACGCGAGGAACTGCGGCTGGAACGCGGGCGCGGCCACGAGGAGCACGGCGAGCCCGCCGGCGGTGCCCCCTTGCGTGTACGCGCCGATGGCCGATGCGAACCAGGCGAACACGGACAGCGTGAACGCGATCGTCATCGCCCACGCGAGCAGCAGCGTCGCGCGCAGCGAACGCGCGTCGTCGAGCGCGAGCAGCCAGGGCACCAGGGCGACGAAGCCGAGCGGCCACGCGGCCCCGCCCTGGCTGTAGGCCCAGGCGAGCAGGGCGCTGGCGGCGAGGCGCGCGAGCGGGTGCGAGGCGAGGGCGGTCAGGGGTCGCATGGAGTCAGAAGCCGGGCGCGGGAGGCGGCACGGCGATGCGCCGGATCGGCAGGCCCGGCGGCGCGAGTTCGGGCGGCACGACGCGGTTGGCGGGCAGTGGCACGGGCTGGCCGCTCGCATCCAGCGGGTGGTAGTCCGGCGCGAACATCAGGATCGGTTCGACGCGTTGGCCATCGTCAGTGGCCTGGTAGTGGCGCACGTAGCCGGTCGGCAGCGGGTAGTCCTCGGGCACCGCCAGGCCCACGAGCACCGGCTTCGTGCCGGGTGGGTTGAAGGCGCCCAGGCCCGTGTGGACGCCGGCGGCGTGCAGGCGGGAGAGGACCTCGTTCATCGTGGGCTTCTCGCCGTCGTTGATGTAGTCGGTGATGTCCGCGCTCTGGTCGCCGCCGGGCGGACGCACGCGCTGGATGCGCGGTGCGGACGCGGGGCCTGCCGCCGGAGCGGCGGACGACGGCACCGCGGCCACCGCGCCCGACGCGCCGCTCACCACGGCGTGGGGTTCGGGGGGCGGACGATCCGCGGGGGCCGCCGCCTGCGCTGGCGCCGGTTCGGCGGGCCACCACGCCACCACGGCGCCGCCCACGAGGCAAAGCGCCAACGCGAGGAACCCGACCGACGGGCCCCAGCCGCGTCGGTCGGGTGCGTGGCGCGGTGTCGTGCCCACGGGCCGTCCCGACGCCTGGCGGTCAGGGGGCCGGGGTGTTGGACGTCGACACCGTCCAGCCCATGCGCTCGTGCCCGTACTGGTTCCAGATCGGGCTCTTGCCGCTGGTGAAGGACGTGTAGCGCGGCGCGCCCGAGCCCGTCGTGCCGCCGAACAGGCCCGCGGTGACGGTGCCGCCCGTATACGTGGGGTGGGTATCGTCCGACTGGATGTAGTCGTAGCTCGTGCCCGACGAGGCGAAGTGCGTGTTGGCGTCGCGGATGGTCGAGCGCAGCGTGGTCGTCGTGCGGGCGACGTAGCTCGCCTCGCTCTCGCCCGGCACCCACTGCAGGCCCGTGGAGTCGACCACGCCGTCGCCGTTGCTGTCGTAGTCGGCGCCCATGAACTGCGCGAAGTTGTCGGCGCACTGGAAGCCCTTCTGGCGCGCGTACTCGCACATCCAGTAGTTCATCCTGGCCAGGCGCGGCAGGAAGACCTGCTGCAGGTTGACGGGGGCGTTGGTGGCGGCGTCCCTGCACGAGCTCTGCGTGTTGTCGGCCGCGTAGCCGGGGTAGTGCAGGTTGGAGATGACCTTGACCTTCACGCCCGCGTACGCGTTGGCGTTGATGAAGTCCATCGCCGACGCCACGTACTGCCTGCAGGTGTTGACGGCGGCGTCCATGCCCGAGTAGTCGCAGGTGCCGGTCTGGCTCTTGAACGCCGAGCGGGCCTGCAGGCCATCGTTGCCGCACATCTCGAACGTGACCACGCGCGTGCGGCTGTCCTGCATGTAGGACTTCTCGGCGACGATCTTGTTGGCGTAGACGTCGGAAGCGACGGCGCCGGACTTGGCGCGGCGCACGCTCTCGATGTCGGCGTTCCAGGCGGCGGACAGGTACTCGGCATCCACCGTCGGCGCCGAATACTTGGCGGCGCTGGTGATGGACGTGTTGTAGCCGGCGTAGATGGAGTCGCCGTACGCGACCACGCGGTACTTGGTGGAGGTGCCGGGACGATCGATCGTCCACGACACGTTCTGCGTCAGCGTGTTGGCGCCGGCCTGCGCGGCCAGGCCGGTGAGGACCAGCGCGCCCATCAGGCGGGCGAGGCGGGTGGGGAGGGCTCGTGTGCTCATCGGTGTCTCCTGGAGTTGTCGTTGGACTGAGGAACAGGACGGCCGAGCCCGGCGTCGCCTCGTGGGCGTGGAGTCGGCGTGCACGCAGCCTAGACAGCGTCTCCCGCGGACAGACGAGGGGGAACCCTCGACGCGTGACGCCCGCGGAACGGGAAGCCAAGGTGTTGGCTCGCCGGGTCATGCGACTTGCAAATCGCCACCAATTTGACCTGTTTGGACAATACGGTATTGGGTATGTGGCGCGGCTACGCGAGGCGACCTGGCGGGGGTGGATCCTGCGCGCAGTCCCCCGCCAACGCCTTCGCCCGCCAGAACGCCGCATCGAACTCCTGCAGCGCGCCGGTGCGTTCGTTGAGCAGCCAGAACCTGGCGCCATCCGCGCTCGCGCGCGTCACCTCGCCGACGACGCGACCGGCGCGCACCTTCTGGCCCACCGCGTTGGACGGAAAGCCGGGCCGGCGCGCGAAGTCGGCCATGGGCGCGGCGTCGCGCCCGTCGGCGGCCAGGCGCAGGCGGGCCACGACCTTGGCGAGGAGCGGGTTGGCCGCGTCGGCGCGTGACATCAGCAGCACCACCTTGGCCTGCGCGCGGCTCAGCGCCACGTTCAGCAGGCGTTCGGTGGCCGGCGTCTGCAGGAAGCGTTGCCCGCCGTCGGCCGGGTCGAACAGCACCACCGCGGCCTCGCTGCCCTGCGCGCGGTGCACGGTGCTCACGCGCACGCTGGTGACGCCGCGTGCCTGCAGGCGCTGGCGGATGAGCGCGCGCTGGGCGCGGAACGGCGTCAGCACGATCAGCTCGCCGGCCGTCCACTCGCTGCTGGAAAGCGCGCCGGCCACCAGCGTGGCGATGGTCTCGGCGGACTCGCTGCGCACCGGTCCGCGCGCGGATGCCGACCATCCGCCGTCGGCCCGCACGTCCCACACGTGCACGTGCGTGTCGGCAGCGATCGGGCCGAACGCGCGGGTGCGCTCGGCCTGCCACGGAGGCGACGCACGCGCGTCGTCGGCCAGCCGCAGCGCGCCGTCGTAGAACAGCTCGCTGACCAGGTCGCAGATCGGGCCGGCCATGCGCGACTGCTCGTCCAGCAGCGCCACCGACGGCCCGCCGCGCGGCATCTCGTCGAACGGCGAGCGGCCCAGCCAGCGCCGCGCGCCGCGATCCTCGCTGCGCAGCACGGGCGCGAGCTGTCGCGGGTCGCCGGCGAACAGGCGCGCGCGGCCCAGCGGCATCAAGGCCAGCGCGTGGGCGAGGCTGACCTGGCTGGCTTCGTCGAACACGACCAGGTCGAACGGCGGCACGTCATCGGCCATCCGTTCGCGCAGCGTCTTGAGCGTGGACACGGCGCGCGTGGTGGTCATGCTGGCGAGGCGGCAGCGCTCGAGCACCCACAGCGACGACGCGCGCAACGCATTGCGCAGCGTGGCCACGCGGTCGGCCCAGGCCTTGAGCGCCGCCGCGTCGCGGCCGGTCGGACGTGCTGCCTCGGCGCGCGCCAGGCGGGCGATCAGGTCGGCGTCGCCCTCGGGGATCAGGTGTTCGCGGCCTTGGTAGGCGGCGGCGTCGAAGCGGGTGCCCAGGCGCTGCACGCCGGCGCGCAGGTCGTCGCGCCGGCTCTTGTGCAGCGCCTTGTCGACGGCCACGGTCGCGAGGTCGACGGCGTGGTTGGTGGTCGACAGCAGCAGCACGCGCGCCTGCGGTCGTTTGGCGATGTACTCGGCCAGCAGCACGCCCAGCGTCGTCGTCTTGCCGGTCCCGGGCGGGCCCCACAGGAACGCGCTGGTGTGGCGCGGCAGCGCGAGCGCCGCCCGCTGGGCCGGCCGCAGCCAGCGAAAGGGTTCGCCGGTCAGGCCGGGATCGTCGGCCGGTCGCGGCGTCTGCAGGTCGGCCAGCGCGGCGAGGGCGCGTTCGGCCCAGGCGTCGTCCGACCAGGCATCGGCCACGGCGTCGAGAAAGCGCGCGGGGTACAGGCGGATCAGGAAGTCCGGGCCGGGCGGCGGCGCGCTGGCGTTCTGCAGCACCAGCTGGTCGTCCTGGGGCACGACGGCCAGCACGCTCGCGCCGCCCTTGGCGGGC
>Ga0209677_101161_pt1 | contig 12191 bp, 12 predicted proteins | sample AraplaCvi_mCL_r2_2_FD_184285 | JGI IMG/M metagenome (GOLD analysis project Ga0209677, IMG submission 184285) | Arabidopsis root microbial communities from North Carolina, USA - plate scrape CL_Cvi_mCL_r2 (SPAdes) (version 2) | ecosystem: Host-associated > Plants > Roots > Endosphere | place: USA... | reverse complement strand
TGATCGAGCCCTGTGGCGATGCGCTGTCCGGCGCGCTGATGAACGCCGGCTGCATCATCCACCCGCCGCTGATCGTGATGAATGCGGGCCCGATCGAGCATTTCGAGCGCTGGGACATCCACAAGGAAGGCACGCAAGGCGCGATCCGGCGCGTGACCGATGCACTCGATGCCGAGCGCATCGCCGCGCGCGAAGCGCTGGGCTACGGCCCGCCGCATTTCCCACTCGCGCATCACTATACCACGGAAGGTGAGATCTGGATGTATGGCCGTGGCTCGCATGATCGCCTGACCGATTCCGGCGACTGGCGCGAGCGGTTGGTACTATCAGAGCATCGCTACATGCGCGAAGATCTGCGGCTCGGTCTCTCGTTCCTGATCTCGGCGGCTGAGCTCACCGGGACCGAGACGCCGTTGGCCCGCGCTTTTCTTTCGATCGGCGGCGCCATCTGCGGCGAGGACTTCAGCGCGACAGGCCGGACGCTGGCCAGCCTCGGTCTCGGCGGCCTGGACCGCGCCGCGCTGCAAACGCTGCTGCGCGAAGGGTTCCCGGCATGACAGCGCGAACGCCCATCGCCTGTCTCGGCGCCGGCCGCATGGGCCGGGGCATCGCGGTTGCCTTCGCCTATGCCGGTCATGCCGTCACGATGATCGACGTCAAGGAGAGGACGGCCGAGCAGTTCGCCAAGCTCAAAAGCGACGCGCTCGGCGAGGTCAAGGCGACGATTGCGACCATGACCAAGCTCGGCATGCTCAGAGACAGTGAAGCCGAAATCGTGATCGGGCGCATCGCCGTCGTGCCCGCGGGCGAGAGCAGCGCGACGCTGGCTGAGGCCGGCCTGGTGTTCGAAGGCGTACCCGAGATCGTGAATCTCAAGCGCGAGGTGCTGGGCGCGGCCTCGCGCGCCGTCGGGCCTGACGTGATCATTGCATCGACGACGTCGACCATCCTTGTCGATGACCTCTCTGGAGCGGTTGAAAATCCCAGGCGATTTCTCAACGCGCATTGGCTCAATCCGGCGTATCTGATCCCGCTGGTGGAGATCTCACCGGGGGCGGCAACCGATCCTGACGTCGTCACCAACCTGAAGGTACTGCTCGAAGGCATCGGCAAGGTGCCAGTGGTGTGCGCGGCGACGCCGGGCTTCATCGTGCCGCGTATTCAAGCACTCGCCATGAACGAGGCCGCGCGCATGGTTGGCGAAGGGGTTGCCAGCGCCGAGGAGATCGACAAGGCGATCCGCTATGGTTTTGGCTTCCGCTACGCTGTGCTGGGCCTGCTGGAGTTCATCGACTGGGGTGGCGGTGACATTCTTTACTACGCGAGCCGCTATCTCGAAGGCGCGCTGGGCAGCGACCGCTACCGCGCACCTGACGTGATCGCACACAACATGGAGCAAGGCCGCATTGGCCTGCGCACCGGCGCCGGCTTCCTCGATTACACAGGCATGGATGTGGAGGCCTATCGCGAACAGCGCCTGGCCGCGCTGGTCGACATGCTCCGGCACTTCAAGCTGGCAAGGCCGCCGGTGGTGGATTAGCTGACGTATAACCGGGTGAAGCGGATCTGCTGCGGCAACGGCATCGCCCCCTCTCCCACAAGGGGAGAGGGGGCACCGTCGTCGTAGCGATAGTTCAGCTTGTCAGGAAGTTCATCTACCCAAACACGTCCTGCAGCACGCCGTCCTTGATCACGACGGTGCCGTCGAGAGCGATCGTGGTGCCCATGACAGGCAGGTCGAAATGGCCCGCCGTATAGCGGCCGGCAAACTCATTGGCGCCGGTTGAGAACAGGAAATTGCCGGGCACAGCCCGTAGCTCAGTGCCGTTGGTGTCGCGCTGGTCGTACATCGACAGCGCCTCATAGCGCGCGCCGGGATTCATGCCCCAGCCGACATGCGATACCGCATAGGCCTCGCGGTCGCCCCAGGAGGCAAGATAGGCGCGCATCATCGCGGCATCCGTTCCCTCGCCTTCCAGCTCGGTGACGTAGTCGTCTTTCAGCGTCATCTTCACCGGCGAGGTGAGATAACGTTTGAAGGTGAGATTGATGTCGCCGGGCGCCATCACCAGGGTGCCATTGACGGAGCCGCTCTTCGGAAAGCTGACGACGATGCCGCCGGGCCAATGCGCCAAGGTGCCCGGTCGATCAGTCCAACCCCAGACGCCGACGGTCGAGGCGCCCTCCATGACCACGTCGAGATCGGTGCCGGCCTTCGAGGTCACGCGCATGCGCTTGGTGCCACGCAGCATCTTGGCGGCAGCGCGCACGCGCTTCTCCAGCGCCGGATCCGGCACCATGCGCTCCAGCGCCTCGGGATGCTCGTTCGAGATGACGAGGATGCGCGCGCCGGCCTTGAGGATCTCCGGCGTCTCCACCGCATGCATCAGGCCTTCGATGGTGCAGTCCACCACGAATCCTGCCTGCTGGAGTGCGCCGACCACGGGCGCGAGCCGCCCGATCGCCTCGGAGGCGCCAGTGGAGCGCACCGGCACCGAATGGCGGTTGCGCGGCGTCGGCACCACGAGATGAAACGGCCGTGCACCCATGCGCAACAGCGCCAACTCCGACAGATGCACATTGAGCGCGCGCGACTGGGTCTCGGACAGGATCGCCGCGGTGTCGCCGGGCTTCACCGCGCAGCGCTCGAAAATCTCGCAGAACGCGTCAATCCATTTCGCCTCGATGCGATCCGCCAGCATGCTGTTCCTCCAATTGCTTATCAGCGCCGTTCTATCAGACTTCGGGGAAGCCGCGCAGCAGGTAAGAACGCAGCGCACCCAGCAGGCCGTTGAGGATCAGCCCAAGAGCTGAGATCGTAATCAGCGGCACGAACATGTCGACCGCCTGGAAGGTGCGGGCCGCCGTGACCAGCGCGTGGCCGAGACCGTCGGTCGAGGTGATCATCTCGGCCAAGAACACCACGATGCAGGAGATGACGAGCCCGATGCGGCAGCCGGTCAGGATCGACGGCATCGCGGCCGGCAGCACCACTTTCCACAGCACGTCGCGCGGCGGCGTGCCGGCGGCGAGCGCCGACCAGATCAGCTTCTGCTCGACGATCGAGGCGCCATAGTAGGTCGAAAGCAGGATCGGGAACAACGCGTCGGCCGTGACCAGCGTGATCTTGGATTCATGGCCGAAGCCGAGCAGCAGCAGGAAGGCCGGATAGAGCGCGACCTTCGGCAGCGGCGCCAGCACCCGCACCAGGGGTCGCACCGCTGCATTGACCGGCGGACTGACAGCAGCCGCGATACCGATGGCAACGCCGAGCACAACCGCGATAGCAAAGCCCGCGAACAGCCGAAACAGCGTCGCCGCGATATCTTGCTGGAATGACGAATCGAGCAACAGCTCGCCCATCCGGGCGAACACCTGCCCCGGCGGCGGCAGCAAGCTTGGCGGCGCATAGCCGAACGAGATCAGCGCCTGCCAGAGCAGCAGCACGAGCACGATCGGCAGCAGGCCCAACAGCAGATCGATGGTGCCGCGCATCGTCATGAAAAGCTCAGGGGAATGTCGAACTGCGGCTCGGACCAGCGCACCAGGCGTGCGCGGGCGACCTCGAACGCGGCATCGAAACAGATGCCCATCGCGCCGACGATGATGATCATCGCGAACACGGTGTCGTACTGGCCCATGTCGAGCGCATTGAACAGGATGTTGCCGGCGCCGGACTGGCGGGCGATCATTTCGCTCGTCACCATCGTGATCAGCGCCAGCACCAGTCCGGTGCGGCAGCCGGTGAGAATTTCCGGCAGCGCTGCCGGAAGCACGATGCGCACAAGGCGTTCGGCCGCGGACATGCCCATGGCGGCGCCCGACCACAGCATCTTCTCCTCGACCGCCTTGGCGCCCTCGAAGCTGTGATAGATTACCGGCAGGCTGACGCCGAGGAAGATCACCAGCGTCTTGGAGAGATCACCGACGCCGAGCCAGAGCATGATGATCGGCATCAACGCCGCCTTCGGCACCGGATAGATGACCATCAGCAGCGGGTTGAAGAAGGCAGCGACCGCGCGGCTGCGGCCCATCAAGAGGCCGAGCGGGATCGAGACGGCAACGGCGAGCACGAGCCCGATCGCCATCCGCCGCAACGAATCCGCGATGTTAAGCAAGGATTCCTTGTCGGTGAGAATCGCAGGAATCGCGCGTAGCGACTCCCATGCGGTCGGGAAGCTGTCATTGCCGAGCGCGAGCGAGCCGAGCTGCCAAGCCACCAGCAGGCCGAGGCAGGCGAGCACCGGTGCCAGCCGCGTCACGACGGACTTCATGACGGCAGCTCGACGTCGCCGGAATCGTCGAACATGCGCTCGATGTCGACGATGTATTTCTGATAGCGCGGATCGAGCAGCAACTCGTCGCGCCTGCGCGGCCGCGGCAAGTCGATGTCGATCACCTGGCGGATGCGGCCGGGCGAGCGCGTCATCATCACCACCTTGTCGGAGAGGAAGACGGCCTCCTCCACCGAATGGGTCACGAACAGCACGGTCTTGCGGTCGCGCTCCCAGATGTTGAGCAGGTCGTTCTGCAGCCTGGTGCGCGTGTGCGCATCGAGCGCGCCGAACGGCTCGTCCATCAGCAGCACCTCGGGGTGATAGGCGAGCGTGCGCGCCAGCGCCACGCGCTGCTTCATGCCGCCGGACAGCTCCTTCGGATAGAAGTTCTCGTATCCCTTGAGGCCGACCATCTCGATCAGCGCACGCGCCTTCGCTTCGGCCTCGACCATTTTGACGCCCTGCTGCCGTGGGCCATACATCACGTTGCCGAGCACGGTCTTCCAGGGGAACAGCGCGAACTCCTGGAACACAGGCCCGCGCTCGGGACCGGGTCCCTTGATCGGCTGGCCTTTCATCGTGGCAGTGCCTTCGGTCGGGCTGACGAAACCGCCGACGATGTAAAGCAGCGTGGATTTGCCACAGCCTGAAGGGCCGAGAATCGAGACGAACGCGCCCTCTTCGACAGCCAGCGAAATGTTGGACAGCGCCAGATGGTCGCGACGCGCCTTGGTCTGGAAGCGCTGCGAGACGTGATCGATCGCGATGATCGGCTTGGACTGCGCGACCGGCGCAGGCTCGACGCGATTGTTCGATCGTACCGGCGTCACGCTCATCTCAACGTCTCATCTCGCGATCACTTTCCACGCCAGCTTAGCAAATACCCTGCCAGGCGCCCTTATGCGTCCGGCAATGTCTCCTGGTCGAACCACGGCCACTCCGCCGGCCCCTCGTGCGTGACCGCGCCGAGCGGCGCCTGCCCCACCAGCTTCGCGTATTTCGCGAGCGCACCAGCGCGATGCCGCGGCGGCCGTTGCGTCCATGCCTTGCGGCGCACGGCGAGCTCGCCCTCATCCAGCAGCAGGTCGAGCCGGCGTGCCTTGGCATCGATACGGATGCGATCGCCATCGCGCACCAGCGCCAAGGGGCCGCCGACGAAGGCCTCCGGCGAGACATAGCCGATGCACATGCCGCGCGTCGCGCCAGAGAAGCGACCGTCGGTGATCAGCGCCACTTTCTCGCCCATGCCCTGGCCATAGATCAGCGCGGTGACACCGAGCATCTCGCGCATGCCAGGACCGCCGACCGGACCTTCATTGCGGATGATCAAGACCTCACCAGCCTGATAGTTGCGGTCGCGCACCGCGGCGACGCAGGCCTCCTCGTCCTCGAACACGCGGGCCGTGCCCTCGAAGACGAGGTTCTTCAGACCGGCGACCTTGATCACCGCACCATCGGGCGCGAGATTGCCCTTCAGCACCGCGACGCCGCCATCGACCATGATCGGCCTTTTGGTATGGAAGATGATCTCGCCATCGGGCGCGTTGGCGTTGCCATATTCTTCGGCGAGCGTCCTGCCGGTGACGGTGAGGCACGAGCCATCGATGTGGCCGCTTTCGATCAGCGCGCGGATCACCACGGCCGCGCCGCCGATGTCGTAGACGTCTTTCGCGGTATATTTGCCGCCCGGCCTCAGGTTTCCGATCAGCGGCGTGCGCGCAAACACCTCGCCGATATCGTCGAGCGTAAAGCGGATGCCGGCCTCGTTGGCGATCGCCGGCAGATGCAGCGCCGCGTTAGTCGACCCGCCGGTGGCGGCGACGATCGCCGCACCATTCTCCAGCGCACGTCGCGTGACGATCTCGCGCGGCAGCGGGCCGCCGCGCGCAAGCATCTGCATCACCAGACGTCCCGCCTGCCGCGCGACATGGGCGCGCTCGGCATAGACGCCTGGGATCATCGAGACGTTGGGCATCGACAGTCCCATTGCCTCCGATAGCATGCCCATCGTATTGGCGGTAAACTGTCCAGCGCACGCGCCGATGGTCGGCAGGCAGGAGAGCTCGATGCCCTTGAGCGTCGCCTCGTCGATCTCGCCGGTCATATAGCTGCCGACCGCCTCGTAGGAGTCGAGCACCGTGAGCGTCTTGCCCTGGAACTTGCCCGGCAGCGCGCTGCCGCCATAGATGAAGATCGACGGCACGTTGCAGCGGACCATGCCCATCATCACGCCGGGCAACGTCTTGTCGCAGCCGCCAAAGCCGATCAGCGCGTCATAGGCAAGGCCGTGCACCACCGCCTCGATCGAATCGGCGATCAGCTCGCGCGAGAACAGCGAGAACTTCATGCCCTCGTGGTTCATGCTGATGCCGTCGGAGACCGAGATCGTGGCGAATTCGCGCGGCACGCCGCCGGACTCGGTGATCCCTGTCTTGGCCGCATCGACCTGGAAGTCGTGGGTCATGTTGCAGGGCGTCTGCTCGCCCTTCTGGCTGACGACGCCGATCATCGGCTTGGCGATGTCGGCGTCATCCAGGCCCATGGCGCGCATAAAGGCGCGATGCGGCGCGCGATCAAGCCCGTCCGTCGTCACGCGCGACCGCAGCTTCTTCATCGAGAAATCTCTCCGCAAAACGCTCCAGTAAGCCGGAGCGTCTTCGTGCAGTCTACGCGCTACTGGATCGGCGCCACGATCGAGGGATGCTTGAACTGAGCGACGTCCATCTTCGGCAGCATGCCGGTCTCGGCGTAGATGTCGAGCATCTTCTGGATCGCCGCAAAATTCGGCGCGGCGCCGGGGTCGCGGCCGAAATCATTGTCCTTCAGGAGATAGGTGTCGATGACAGGCACCGGCACTTTCATCACCTCGGATACGACCTTCAGCGTCTCGTCGCGATTGGCGAGCGCCTTCTTCATGCCGAGGGTGATGTCGCGGACATAGGCCTTCACGAGGTCCGGATTCTTGTCGACGAAATCGGCGCGGCAGGCCTCCAGGATGTGCACGATATTCGGCATCGCCTGCGACAGTGCGAACAGCTTGCGCGTGCCGCCCTTGGCTTCCGCGCGTGCCGCAAACGGCTGGTTCATGTTGACGGCATCGACGCGGCCCTGCCGCAGCGCGTCCTCGGCCACCGCAAAGCCAACCTCGACCAGCTTGATGTCCTTGGACGGATCGAGCCCGGCCTGCTTCAGCAGCATGTTGAACGGGCCCTGCGTGCCGCCACCGATCACGGAGATGCCGACGGTCTTGCCCTTCAGGTCCGCGATCGTCTTGATCGGCGAATCATCCTTGACCGCCCAATAGACCGAGAAACCGCCGGGCTTCTCGAACACGTGCTGGGCGACGATATAGGCCTTGAGGTTGCCGCCCTTCACGCCGTTGGCGAGCGACAGCGGTGCTTGCGTCGCACAATCGAGTGCACCTGCGGCCAGCGCCTGCGTCATCGGCGCCGTGCCCTGAAACTGCGTCCATTCGATGTTGTAGGTCTTGCCGAGATCGGGGAATTCGGCCGGCCGCTTCATCATCCAGTATTTGGATTCCTCGGCCGGAATCGTCCAGCCGACGCGGATGGTCTGCTGCGCCAGGGACGGACCTGCACTCGCCGCAATCGCGGCCGCTGCCATCGCCGCCACACCCCAGAACGTCCGCATTCCGCCCTCCACCTGGAACCAAGGAAAGGCCGAATGTTTCATGCCTCAAATAGCGGCGCAAGCGCGGAAAGCATGACATGGTTGCCGCCGCCGGGAGCAACGTCGCGGATCAGGCCGCCAGCACGCTCTGAATCCGGCCGCGGATCGTCTCCTTCTCCGTGTCGGATGTCGCTCCCGACAACGGGAGGTCGAACGCGATATTGGCCGGGCGTTTCAGCACCACGATGCGGTCGCCGATCTCCAGCGCCTCGTTGATCGAATGGGTGACGAACACCGCCGTCTTGCCATTCTCCTTCACCAGCCGGACGAACTCGGCGCGCAGCGCCCGTCCTGTCATCTCATCGAGCGCCGAGAACGGCTCGTCGCAGAGCAGGATGTTGGCGTCGGTTGCGAAGGCGCGCGCGATCGAGACGCGCTGGCGCATGCCGCCGGAAAGCGCATGCGGATAATCGTGCTCATGGCCACGCAGACCGAGTGTTGTCAGCCAGCGCAGTGCCGTGGCGCGACGCTGCTCGCGTGCGACTTGCAACATCTCCAGCCCGAGCTCGACATTCTGCAGCGCGCTGCGCCACGGCAGCAGCCGGTCGTTCTGGAACACGATCGCGATCTTGCCGCGCAGGGAATCGAACTCGCGGAACGGATCGCAGCCATCGACCATGACCGCGCCCGCGGTCGGCTCGGTCAGGCCGGCGATCATGTTGAAGATCGTCGACTTGCCGCAGCCGGTCTTGCCGAGCAGCGCCAGCATCTGACCCTGCCCGACATCGAGGCTGAGGCGGTCGACCGCAAGAAAGTTGGACGCAGCGCCCCGCTTGCCGAACGATTTCGACACACTGGCAAGGCTGATGATGGCAGCAGAGGCGGTCATAGCGTGCGCTCCGAAACGGCCCGGTAGCGGAAGGCGATGCTCTCGATCAAGCTCAGCACTCCCTGCGCGATGAGAACAAAAATGACGAGCTGCAAGGTCCAGGCGAGCGCGCCCGCCATGTCGAAGACCTGTTGCTGCTGCAGAAGCTCATAGCCGACGCCGCCGGTGGCACCGACCAGCTCGGCGACGACGACGACGCGGGAGGCGTTGCCGAGGTTGACCTTCCAGGCGGTGAGGATGTCCGGCAGGATCGCCGGCACGATCAGCACACGGAACAGCTGCAGGCGGCTGGGGCGGAAGCTCATCACCATTTCCGTCAGATCGCGCGCCATGCCCTGCAATGCGGCGAGCACCTGGAACGTGAAGGCCGGCAACGTCGTCATCACCATGATGAAGAAGATGCGCGGCTCGATGCCGTGAAACCAGATGATCGCGAACACCACCCAGGACAGCGCCGGAATGCCCTGAAACAGGGTCAGGATCGGCGACAGGAATTCATTGACGACGCGGGAGCGGACCATCAGCACCGCAAGCAGCACGCCGATGATGAACGCCCCGGCGAGGCCTGCAAGGATGCGCCCGACGGTCGCGAGCACGTCGCTGAGCTGGCTCCAGCTCAGGAGGATGTCGATGCAGCGCCTGAAGACGTCGACCAGCGAGGGGAACAGAAACGGCGGAAAGAACAGCGACGCTGTCTGCCAAAGCGTGGCAAGCACCACGAACGGCAGCACATAGGTGAGTACGCGGCGGCCGACGGCCATACTCCAGTTCGGGGCGCCGGACGCCGGCTGTTCCTGCTCTCTTGCCATCGTCATTGCATCGGGCCGCCATAGATGGTGGCATCGGAGGGCTCGGACGGCAGGAACGCGATCGACTTGCCGGCGTCGTAGACCGAGCGGATCTCCTTCTTCACTTCAGCCGCGGTGTGGATGTTCATGCCGAGCCGGTCGTTGGCGCGGATGAGCTCGGCAATCGCCTTGCGGTCCTCGTCATTGCCCTTGGGCGAGATCAGCTTCGCCGCATCATTCGGATGCGCACTGATCCAGGCGCCGGCCTCCTTGTAGGCAGCATAGAGCTTTGGAACGAGCGCCTTGTGCTGCTCGACCCAATCCAGATGCGCGGCGACGCCGAGATAGGGAATGTTGCTGCTACCGGTCTTCTTCTGCCAGCTGTCCGCGATCTGCAGATCGAGCTGCTGAATGCTGACCTTCTTGGCGCGAACGACGGTGTTGGCCGGCTCCCAGAGCTGGACTGCCGTTGCGCGATCGGCGAGCGCATAGCCGACGAGCCCAGGGGTTGCCGTGTTGACGACCGAGAACTTCGACGTATCCACGCCGAGCTGCCGGGCGAACCAGTCGAACATCACGTAATTGGTGGTGCCCTTGGCCGCGGCGATGTCCTTGCCCTCGAGGTCCTTGATCGTGTTGATCCCCGGCCGCGACGTGACGACAGCGCCCCAGTAATCAAACAGGTTGAACAGATAGGTGACTTTGACGCCGCGGATATCGGCGAGTCCGACGGTCAGGACCGCTGCGCTGCCGCCGACCTTGAACTCGCCGGAATTGAACTGAGCAGTGTAGGCGTCCGGCGTGCGCTCCTGGAAGTCGATCGACATGCCGTACTTCTCGTCGAGCTTCAGCTCCTTGATGACCGGCGGCAGGAACGCCCCGAGCGAGGGCGCGCCGAACACCACGATCGACAGCTTCTCCAGCTCCTGCGCCCGGACCGGCGTGACGGCGAGCGCAGCCACCATTAGGCTCAGGCCGATGCGAAATCGCTTCATCAGGTCACCCCTCCCTACTCTTACGCCAAACGCTACTCTGCGGCGCCGCTGATCGGCGCTTCGAATTCCTTACGCAGCGCCGTGAAGAAGCGCCCGATCAGATGCTTCGAGACGCTGGCGAGAATCCGCTGGCCGACACCGGCGACCAGCCCGCCGATCTCACCGGTCCCCTTGTAGATCAGCTTCGCGCTGGTCTCCGTCTCGGGCTCGATGGTGAACTGCGCCGTGCCGTTGCCATGACCGAGGCTGCCGGCGCCGGAGACCTTGATGTTGCAGGTCCTGGGCGGCTGCTTGTCGGACAACGAGATCTCGCCTTCGAACGTGCCGCCGACGGCCGCGACCTTCAACTGCATCTCGACCTTGTAGGTGTCGGGCGCGATCTCGATCATCGCCTTGCAACCCGGCACGCAGCGGGTCAGCACCGCGGGATCGTTCAGCGCGACCCACAGCGCATCGGCCGGTCCTGGAATGGTTTCAGTGCCACCAATATCGAGCTTCACGGCAGCACCTCACAACCCGAACAGCTTCGCCGCCAGCCCGCCATTGATGCTGGCGCGCTCGGCATCAGTGAAGTCAGTCTCCGCCACGATCTTCAACGGTGCGAGATCGCCGATCGGGAACGGCATGTCCGAACCCATCATGATGCGGTCGGCACCGACGATGTCGGCAAGATAGCGCAGCGCGCGGGTGTCCTGCACGATCGTGTCGTAATACATCGCAGCGAGCGCCGCATCGGGATCGCCGAGCTTGTCCTTGTCGAGCGAATAGTTCCGGCGCAGGCGGCCGATCACGTAAGGCAGCGCCGCGCCGCCGATGCCGGCGACGACCTTCATGTTGCTGAAGCGCGTGATGTGGCCGGCATAGATCAGCCGCGACATCGCGATCAACGTATCGGTGATGCGCCCGACCGCGTTCGCCATGCCGTAGTCATGGACGCGATCGTCGCCGCTCTCGAACACCGGATGGATGAAGATGATGGAGCCGAGTTCGTGGGCCGCCTGCCAGAACGGCAGCAGGTCGGCGTCATCGAGCACGCCGCCTTTGCCCTTGGGCTGGGTGCCGATCATGGCGCCCTTGAAACCCTGGCCGTGCGCCTCCTTCAGCACCGCGGCCGCACGCGCGCCGTCCTGCAGCGGCACGGTCGCGAGCGGAATGAAGCGCGGCTGGTCTTTGGCAGCCTGGGCGAGGTGCGTGTTGATCAGGCGCGCCCAGCGCTCGCCCTCCTCGGCCGGCAGCTCGTTGCCGAACATGTCGAGCCAGCCGCCGACCACCTGGCGCTCGATCTTGTTGGTATCGAGCCATTGCAGCCGCGCGGCGAGATCGCTCAGCGGCTTCGACACCGGCCGGGTCGGCTTGCCGCCCGCGAACGAGAAACCGAGGCTGCCGCCCTCCTCGATCAGCCGCACGGACGGGAATTTCTCCTTCTCCGTGCGGATCGCGTCGAGCAGCGCGGGCGGAACGAGATGGGCGTGACAATCGATGATCATGGCTTACACCTCTGCCTTTGAATCCCGGGCGGCCGCGATGGCGTCGCTGATCGCCGAAATCCGAATCGGAAGCTTTGCGAAGGAGATGCCGTAAGGCGCGACCGCATCATTGATCGCGCCGGAGA
>Ga0209677_101158_pt1 | contig 12219 bp, 10 predicted proteins | sample AraplaCvi_mCL_r2_2_FD_184285 | JGI IMG/M metagenome (GOLD analysis project Ga0209677, IMG submission 184285) | Arabidopsis root microbial communities from North Carolina, USA - plate scrape CL_Cvi_mCL_r2 (SPAdes) (version 2) | ecosystem: Host-associated > Plants > Roots > Endosphere | place: USA... | reverse complement strand
GTCAATGCGCCGACCGTGCGCATCGAAGGATTGACGCTTGGCGGACGCTGATCCCGCAACCATTGCCGATACGAGTCTGGCACGCGACGCGCTTCTCCTGGGAGATACGGTGCGCGAGGCAGGCCAACTCGCGCTGTCGATGTTCGGCACTGGCGTCCGCAACTGGATCAAGGGCGCCTCGTCGCCGGTCTCGGAAGCGGATATCGCGACCAACGAGCTGTTGGAACGCCGGCTGCGTCCGGTGACGCCGGATTACGGCTGGCTCTCCGAGGAGAGCGCCGACGATCGGGTGCGCTTAAGCAAACGGCGGGTCTGGATCGTCGATCCGATCGACGGCACGCGTTCCTATCTGGCAGGCCGCAGCGACTGGTGCGTCAGTGTCGCGCTGGTCGAGGACGCCGCACCGATTCTCGCCGCAGTATTCGTTCCGGTCAGCAACGAGTTCTTCTTCGCCGTGCGTGGGCAGGGCACGACGCTCAATGGATTGAAGGTTCGCGCGGCCTCCGGCACCGCGCTGGACTTCTCGCGTGTGGCCGGCCCGAAACCGCTGGTTGAGCGTCTGGCCTCATCGAAGGAGATCACGCTGCATCCGCGAATCGGCTCGCTCGCGCTGCGGCTGTGCCGGGTCGCGCATGGTGAGCTCGATGCGGCCTTCGCCGGCGGGCAAAGCCGCGATTGGGACCTTGCGGCGGCTCATTTGATCGTGCAGGAAGCGGATGGTAGTATGACGGCATTGTCCGGCGATCCGATCCGCTATAATCGTCCGGACGTGATGCACGGAATTCTGGTGGCAGCGGGACGTGATCGACATGCGAGCATCGTCACGCATTTCCGAGCCGATTCGCAGCCCTGACGATCTCCGGAGCGTCACACCGGAATCCAGGATTTCTACGGTCCTTTGCAGCCGAACCTCACCTCCGGATTGTTGCGGGGGCGAGCTTCGGAATTCAGGACCTTTGCGCCGATTTAGGAACGACATTCATGCCAGATAGCGCCCCGCAGCAGTTGCTTCATCTCGTCATTGGGGGCGAGCTCGTCAGCCTCGAGAAGAACGAGTTCAAGGACCTCGACAAGGTTGAGGTCGTCGGAGTCTTCCCGAACTACGCGACGGCCTATGTGGCCTGGAAGGCCAAGGCGCAGCAAACGGTCGACAATGCACAGATGCGTTATTTCATCGTGCATCTGCATCGGCTGCTCGATCCGGCCCAAGATACCAAGCAAGTCACCAAGTAAGCGCGAAGCCAGCGACTTGAAAAAACTGCTTCGTAATACGCTGCGCAGCAACTGGTTTCAGCGTGCTGTCGGGTTTCTCGCAGCCGAATATCTGCGCCTGGTATGGCGGACCAATCGGTTCACCTACGAGCCGGCGGACGTCTATGCGATCGTCGAGCCGCAGATGCCGGCGATCTTTGCGTTCTGGCACGGCCAGCATTTCATGACGCCGTTCATCAGGACCAAGGCAAGCTATCGCGCCAAGGTCCTGATCTCGCGGCACCGCGACGGTGAGTTCAACGCGGTCGCGGCCGAGCGGCTCGGCATCGGCACGATCAGGGGCTCAGGCGACCACGGGGCGGCCTTCCACCGCAAGGGCGGCGTCGGCGCGTTCAAGGAGATGGCGCGCGCGCTCGAAGACAATTATAACGTGGCGCTGACTGCTGATGTGCCGAAACGCGCGCGGGTTGCGGGTCTCGGCATCATCATGCTGGCGCGAGAGTCCGGACGGCCGATCATGCCTTTTGCGATGGTCACCAGCCGTTTCATTCGATTGAAGAACTGGGACAGCACCACCATCAATCTGCCGTTCGGTCGCGGCGCGCTGGTGGGGATCAAGGAAATCAATGTGCCGCCCGACGCGGACGCTGCGACCATGGAGCAGCTTCGCATCGAGCTCGAAGCGACGTTGAACGAGGCAACGCGTCGTGCTTATGAGATCATCGGTCGCCCCGACGAGTACCCTCATGGCTGATTCGCTGCCGATGGCATTGCGCGTCTACCGCGGACTGTCCTCGGCTGCGGCACCGCTTGCTCCGGCGCTGATCAGGCAGCGCCTGAAGCGCGGCAAGGAAGATCCGGCGCGCACCGACGAGCGCCGCGGGCTCAGCCATGATGCGCGTCCGCGGGGACCGCTGGTCTGGATCCATGGCGCGAGCGTGGGCGAGGTGCTGGCGGCGGCTGCGTTGATCGAGCGGCTGCGTGCGTCGGACCTGCGCATTCTCATCACCTCCGGCACGGTGACGTCAGCCGCCATCGTGGCCCGACGCTTTCCGCCCGACGTCATCCACCAATACGTGCCCTATGATGCGCCGCGCTTCGTGCAGCGCTTCCTCGATCATTGGCGGCCCTCGCTGGCGCTGTTCATCGAATCCGATCTGTGGCCGAACCTGATCCTGGCCGGCGCGGCGCGGCGGCTGCCGATGGTGCTGATCAACGGGCGCATGTCGCAGCGCTCCTTTCCGCGCTGGCAGCGGATGTCGCGCAGCATCTCGGCGCTGCTCGGCAGCTTCGAGCTCTGTCTCACCCAGTCGCGCACCGACGCCGAGCGCTTTGCCGCGCTGGGCAGCCGCAACGTGATGACCACCGGCAACCTCAAGCTCGACGTGCCGGCGCCACCAGCCGATCCGGCCCGGCTCGAACGGCTGATGGCGATGACGCGCGGCCGGTCGGTGATCGTGGCGGCCTCGACCCATCCCGGCGAGGAGGAGATCATCATCGCCGCCCACAAGTCGCTGTCCGGCTTCTTTCCCGAGCTACTCACCGTGATCGTGCCGCGCCATCCCAATCGCGGTCCGGCGGTCGCGCAGCTCGTCGCGGCATCGGGCCTGCAGTCCGCCCTGCGCTCCCGCGAGGAGCAGCCGTTGGCTGCGACCGACATCTATGTCGCGGATACGATGGGCGAGCTCGGTTTGTTTTACCGGCTGGCGCCGATCGTGTTCATGGGTGGCTCGCTGGTCGAGCATGGCGGACAGAATCCGATCGAGGCCATCAAGCTGGGCGCCGCGATCGTGCACGGTCCGCATGTGTTCAACTTCAGCGATGTTTACAAGGCGCTGGATGGCGCCGGTGGCGCGAGGGTCGCCGACAGCCGCGAAGCCCTGGTGAAGCACCTCGGCCGCTTGCTCGACGATGCCAATGCACGGGGCACGCTCGTCAGCGCCGGCGCGCGCGTCGTTGCGGAGCTCGGCGGCGCGCTGGATCGCACCTTGTCCGCGCTCGAGCCATACCTGCTGCAGGTTCGGCTCGAGATGGGAGCGGCCGATGCGTGAGCCGGCCTTCTGGCATCGGCCGTCCTCGCTCGCGTCACATCTGCTCCGCCCGCTCTCTGCTCTCTATGGTGCCGTCGCCGCGCATCGCCTGGAGCGCGTGGGACTCGATGCAGGCATTCCCGTGATCTGCGTCGGCAACTACCACGTCGGGGGCGCCGGCAAGACGCCGACCGTGCTGGCGCTCGTCGCGATGTTGCGTGAGCTCGGCGAGCGGCCGGCGGTGCTGAGCCGCGGCTATGGCGGACGGCTGCACGGGCCTGTCATGGTCGATCCCGCAAGGCATGCCGCCGCGGACGTCGGCGACGAGCCGCTGATGATGGCGGATCATGTCGCGGTGACGGTCGCGCGCGACCGTGCCGACGGCGTCGCGCTGGCGAAATCGCAAGGGGCAAGCGTGATCCTGATGGATGACGGCTTTCAGAATCCTGCGATCGTCAAGGACGCAAGCCTGATCGTGATCGACAGCGAGCGCGGCCTCGGCAACGGACGCGTGTTTCCCGCTGGTCCCCTGCGCGCGCCGCTGCGGCCGCAGCTGGCCCGTACCGATGCGCTGATCGTGATCGGTGCGGGGCATGCGAGCGATGTGGTGGCTTCGGCGGTTGCCGCGCGTGGCAAGCCGGTGCTGGCGGCACGGCTACAGCCCGCGGCGGAGACGGTAGCTGCGCTGGCAGGGAAGCCTGTGCTGGCCTTTGCCGGGATTGGCGATCCCGCCCGCTTCTTCCGGACGCTGCAGGCCAGCGGCATCGATGTGAAGAGGGGGCAGGCCTTCGCCGATCATCATCCGTTCGAGCAGGCCGAGATCGAAGCGGTGATATCGGAAGCCACCCGGGAGGGTCTGACGCCGGTAACGACGGAGAAGGATCTGGTCCGACTTCGCACCCGGACCGAGCTGGCATCATTCGCGACCCAGATCGTGCCCTTTCCGGTGACGCTCGCTTTTGATGATGAAACAGCGATACGGCACTTGCTGACCGAAAGCCTGTTCAAGGCGCGTCAGAAAACGTTTCGAAACACCGGCTGAGTCAGGATTGGTCGAGGACGAACGCGCAGCCGGGAAACCGTTCAGCCTTGTCAGCCCTGCGCCTTCAAGGCGCCGGGAAAATGCCGCTGCAGCACCGCATTCGGCATCGCGTAGGCCTCTTGCAGGTCAACGCTCCAGTATTTCAGCTCATCCAGTGGTATCCGCACGTCCGTCACCGCGCAGCGCACGTAGCTGCCAGGCGAGATCACCCGGAAATCGCCGTCCAGATACTGCACCTGTGCTTCGCCATGGCCCGAAGGAGAAAACTTGTTCAGCACGACCGCTGCCTCCGATTGAGTGCGCGCCGTTTCCGGCATCGACAGGAATTGTTGAGGATCCGTAACATAGATAGATCCCCATGTCGCTTCCGCAAACCCACTGATTTGTGATGTTTGCACCTCATGCCGCATGCTAGCTAAGATGCGGATCGTCCGCCGGTTTTCTCCGCGTCCCACGCTTGATGCGATTGCTTGCCACCATCGCCGCCCTGCTGGTCTATGCCGCGCTTCCGCGCGCGGATGCGGAGCCATTGCCGTCTGCGAGCGCGATCGACATTCCCAGCGGCAATAGCGTCCTGCATGCACAGCTCTACAAGCCCGATGGCGAGGGCCCGTTTCCAACCGTGATCGCGCTACATGGCTGCGGCGGGCTCTCCGGCCATTCTGAGCCGGTGCTGCCGCGCTATCGTGATTGGGCCGAGGAACTGGTCAAGGACGGCAAGGCGGTGCTGCTGCCGGACAGCTATGGCTCGCGCGGGCTCGGGCCGCAATGCCGGGTCAAGGAGCGGCACATCAGCGGCCGCCGCGACCGCGTCGCTGACATCGTGGCGGCGCGGAAGTGGCTGGCGCAGCAGTCCTGGGCAATGCCAGACCGCATCAGCCTGATCGGGTGGGCCAGCGGTGCCAGCGCGCTGCTCTGGGCGGTGCGTCCGCAACTGCCCGACCATGTCGAGCCCGATTTCCGCGCTGCGATCGCCTTCTATCCGGATTGCCGCGCATCCTCCGGGCTCGGATGGAGCGCGCGGGTGCCCACCCTGGTGCTGATCGGCGGCAAGGACGATGTCTCCTCGCCGCCGGCCTGCCGACAAATGGTCGACGGCGCCCGCGGCCGCAGCGCGCTGACGCGTATCGTGGTCTATCCCGGCGCCTATCACGATTTCGACCGGATCAATCTACCGGTGCACGCGATCGCCAGCACCGACGCGGCCGTGCCCGAGCGCGGCCATGTCGGCTCCGACCCTGAGGCGCGCGCCGACGCACAGAAGCTGGTCACGGACTGGCTGGCGCGCTGACTGTCTATTCTGACGCGTTTTCGTGACGCGAACCCGTCTCCGCTTCGCTTTAAACCGCTTGGTTCTAGAACAGGCTGCCCTGATCGGCCGGATCGGGCGTGCGCTTCGATGCAGCGGGTTTGGCCTCGCGTGCAGGCTTCGGCTGGCTCGGGGGCGTTGCGGCCGGTACTCGCCGGTCGGTCTCGGCAATTGCGGCCACGCGGCCATCAGCGAACTCGATCGACAGCGGAGCACCCGGGCCGATGCTCGCCGCGTTGTGCAGCGGATGGCCGGCCTCATCGCGCACCAGCGCAAAGCCGCGCGCCAGCACGCTGCGGTACGAGAGTGCCGTCAGCAGCTTGGTGTCGTTGTCGATCCGCGCCGACAGCCGCTGCAGCGAGGTGAGCAGGGCGCGGCGCGCGCGTTCGGCGAGCCGCAGCGTCCGCTCGCGGTCGCGGGCGATCGCCTGGCGCTGCGCTTGCGCATTGGCGAGCTTGGATGCTTTCAGCCGTGCGCACAGAGCCTCATGGCGGTCGCGCCGGCGCCGCAGCAACGCTCGCGCCGACAACGACAGCCGCTCGGCCGAGGCCACCAGCCGGTGATCGGCCTGCGCGATCTGCGCATGCAGCACCCGCAAAGTGAGCCGGGCGCTTGCCGCCGCGAACTGACGGAAATGCACATGGGTGTTGGTCTTGAGCGCGCGGGGCAGGGCGCCTGCCGCTGCGTCCAGCCGCTGGCGCGGAATTGCGAGCAGGTCGCTGGCGCCAGGCAACGCACGTGCGGCGGCGCGCAGCTCGCTGCGGCGGCTTTCCTGGCAGCGCTGCCAGCAGATGCGGGTGCGGCGGCCGAGGCTCTCCACCTCCGCCATCAAGTCGCTGCGCACCGGCACGGCCATTTCTGCCGCGGCGGTCGGCGTTGGCGCACGCTTGTCGGAGGCGAAGTCGATCAGGGTGACGTCGGTCTCGTGGCCGACCGCCGAGATCAGCGGGATCATGCTCTCGGCCGCAGCGCGGACCACGATCTCCTCGTTGAACGACCACAGGTCCTCCAGCGAGCCGCCGCCGCGTGCGACGATCAGCACGTCGGGCCGCGGAATGCGCCCTTGCGCCGGCAACGCATTGAAGCCGCGGATCGCAGCCGCGACCTGCTCGGCCGAGCCGTCGCCCTGCACCTTCACCGGCCACACCAGCACGCGGCGCGGAAACCGATCCTCCAGCCGGTGCAGGATGTCGCGGATCACTGCACCGGTCGGCGAGGTGACCACACCGATCACCTCCGGCAGCCAGGGCAGCAACTGCTTGCGCGCCGCGTCGAACAGACCCTCGGCAGCGAGCTTCTTCTTGCGCTCCTCCATCAGCGCCATCAGCGCGCCGATACCGGCGGGCTCCAGCGCCTCGATCACGATCTGATATTTCGAGGAGTTGGGATAGGTGGTGAGCTTGCCGGTGGCGATCACCTCGAGCCCCTCCTGGGGCTTGCAGCGCATCCGAACATGCACGCCCTTCCAGATCACCGCCTCGATCTTGGCGCCCTCGTCCTTCAGCGCGAAATAGCAGTGGCCGGAGGAATGGGGGCCGCGGAAGCCCGTGATCTCGCCGCGCACCCGGACGTGGCCGAACTGGTCCTCGACCGTGCGCTTCAGAGCGCCGGACAGCTCGGAGACGGTAAATTCGGGCGCGTTGAGCAGGGCTTCCGCAGGGGCCATCGGGTGATTCGGTCTGTATGGGCAGTCCCATAGTTAAGAAGTTTGGGCGCCCCCCGCCAATCATATTCTCCCCGGAGCCACAGGGGTTTGGCGGGTCAACGGGGACAAGTTCGCGGCGATGCGCGTCCCCCTTGCGGGCCGGCCGGGTTCGTGCTTCGGACGCCGGTATCCCTCTTGAGTGGCGGCGTCACACATGCACATTCTCCTGATCGGTTCCGGCGGCCGCGAACATGCTCTCGCCTGGAAGATCGCCAGCTCCCCGCTTCTGACCAAGCTCTGGTGTGCCCCCGGCAATGTCGGAATCGCCAAAGAGGCCGAGTGCGTTGCGCTCGATGTCGCCAATCATGCGGCCGTGATCGAGTTCTGCCGGGCGAACAAGGTCGATCTCGTCGTGGTCGGCCCGGAGACGCCGTTGGCGGCCGGCATCGTCGATGATCTCGGCGCTGCCGGGGTCAAGGCGTTCGGCCCGAGCAAGCTGGCGGCGCAACTCGAAGGCTCCAAGGGCTTCACCAAAGATCTCTGCAGCGAGTTCGACATCCCGACCGGCGCCTACCGTCGCTTCACCAACGCAGCCGATGCGTCGGCCTATGTGCGCGAGCAGGGCGCGCCGATCGTGGTCAAGGCAGACGGACTCGCGGCCGGCAAGGGCGTCGTGGTGGCGAAGACGCTGGCGGAAGCGGAAGCCGCCATCGAGATGATGTTCGGAGGCGGTTTCGGCGCCGCGGGCGCCGAGGTCGTGATCGAGGAGTTTTTGGAAGGCCGCGAGGTCTCGTTCTTTGCGCTGTGCGACGGCGAGACGGCGATCCCGCTCGCTTCGGCGCAGGACCACAAGCGCGTGTTCGACCATGACGAGGGGCCGAATACCGGCGGCATGGGCGCCTATTCGCCGGCGCCCTTCGTGACATCAGAGATCCACGACCAGATCATGCAGCGGATCATCGGGCCTACCGTCGCCGGCATGAAGGCACGCGGCATGCCTTTCACGGGTATCCTCTATGCCGGGCTGATGCTGACTGCGCAGGGCCCGAAACTGTTCGAATACAATGTCCGTTTCGGCGATCCCGAATGCCAGGTCCTGATGCTCCGGATGATGTCGGATCTGGTGCCGGCGATGCTGGCGGCCTGCGACGGGCAATTGAAGAATTTCGACCTGCGCTGGTTCGCGGAAGCGGCGGTCACCGTGGTAATGGCCGCGAAGGGCTATCCCGGCGACTACAAGAGGGGCGGGGTGATCGACGGGCTCGATGAGGCCGCCGAGCTCGAAGGTGTCGAGATATTCCACGCCGGCACGGCGGCGAAGGACGGCGCCATCATCGCCAATGGTGGCCGCGTGCTCAACGTCTGTGCCTCGGCCGCGACCGTCACCGAGGCGCGGGCCCGCGCCTATCAGGCCGTGGACCGCATCCGATGGGCCGACGGCTTCTGCCGCCGGGATATCGCCTGGCAGGCGGTTGAAGCGGAGAGAGGCTGAAGCGGGGCAAGTCGCCGCTGCAATGCTCTCAGCAGATCATTTTTGAGTTGATGATATGATGTCTGAGCTGCTTTCGATCGGACCTCCGTCAATGGAGGCTGATCGGCAGGGCTTGTTGACGGACTGATTGGGCGCTTTGTCCGGTCCGAGAATTGTGCCAAGTGATGGATAGTCCTCGCCGCTCGATCCGGGGGGGCAATTCCGCCATGGAAGGAGGGGCCATGGAATGCGCGCGGTGCGGGAGGCAGAACCAGACAGGCAATAAATCCTGCGACCTCTGCGGTGCCCCGCTCGGGCTGAAGTGCGAGGCGTGCGACCACGTCAACGCTGAGACCAATCGCTTCTGCGGGCAATGCGGCTCCCCTCTGCCGGGCAACTCGGCGCTTTCGGATCAATCCGCCCAGCGCATGCTGCGGACCCTGAGCAGCAAGGGTGGCGAACGTAAGCGCCTGACGGTGCTGTTTGCCGACATCCGGGATTCGACGCGACTGATCGACAGCCTTGGCGATCCCGAGCTTGCGATGCAGCGCCTCGATCCGGTGCTGAACCTCATGAAGGATGCCGTCCATCGCTATGAAGGCATCGTCAACAAGGTGCAGGGCGATGGCGTCATGGCGCTGTTCGGGGCTCCCGTGCCGCACGAGGACCATGCCGTCCGCGGCTGCCTGGGCGCATTGGCGATGCAGGACTCGATCGCCCGTCTTTCCGATCCGTACTTGCAGATACGCGTCGGGCTTCACACCGGCGAGGTCATTGTCCAGGTCGTCGAAAACAGCATGTACCAGACCTACGATGCGGCGGGCGCGAATGTGCACCTCGCCAATCGGCTGGAGCACATGGCGGAGCCCGGGACGATCCTGATCAGCAGGGACACCTACGCCGGCGCCAAGCAGTTCGTCGAGGTGGAGTCGCTCGGGGTCCACACTGTTCGCGGTATCGCATCGCCGGTCGCGATCTTCAAGCTGATCGGCCGGCTCAATGCCGCGGCCAGCGAGGCCTTTCGCAGCGGGCAGCGCCTGCTGCCGCTGATCGGGCGTGACGCTCAGCTCAAAGTGCTGGAGCGCGAGCTGACGAATGTGCTGGAGGGGCGAGGGAGCGTGGTCGGCGTTGTCGGCGAGGCCGGTATCGGCAAGAGCCGGCTGTGCTTCGAATTTGCGGAAGATTGCCGTCGCCAGGGAATCCGTGTCTACGAGGCGCGCGTGCTCGCACATGGCCGTGCCACGCCATTCCAACCGGTTCTGGAATTGTTGCGCGATTTCTTCGGCATCCGCCCCAAGGATTCGGCCGAAGCGTCGCGCCAGCGTGTCAGCGACAAGCTCGCCGAGATATCGGTGCCGGAGCCGTCGGCGCTGCTGCTGCTCGAGTTCATGGGGCTTGCCGATCCGGCCCGTCCGGCGCCCAAGCTCGACCCGGGCGTGCTGAAGGGACGGCTGCTGAGCCTGGTCCAAATGCTATTCCGCACCGAGCCTTCGGATGGCGCTGCGGTGATCCTGATCGAAGACCTGCATTGGATCGACGAGGCCAGCGAGGAGTTCGTCAAGGCGCTCGCGGAGGCGATGATCGGCACAAGGCGCTTGCTGTTGGTCAACTACAGGCCGGGCTTCGCCGCATCCTTCATGCAGGGCGCATTTCACGAGGTGCATATCGTTCCGCTCGGCTCAGAGGAGGCGCAGGAGCTGTTGCGTGGCATGTTCGGAGAAGATCCATCGCTCAATGGACTCAGCCGCAATATCGTGGAGCGCGCGCAGGGCAATCCGTTCTTTCTCGAGGAGCTGGCCAGTGCCGTTTCGGAAAGCGGCGATTTCGAGGGCGAGCGCGGGGCGTATCGGTTGAAGGGTAACACCGATGCGATTCCGCTGCCTGCGACCGTGCAGGCGGTGATCGCAGCCCGGATCGATCGCCTCGGCGATGCCGCCAAGAGCGTGCTGGAAGCGGCGGCAGTGATCGGGCGCTCGATCGCCTTGGCGGTGCTCAAACCGGTCGCCGGGCTTGCGGACGCAGACCTGTTCGATGCGATCGCACAGCTCCAGCAGGCCGAGCTGCTGTATGACCTGCCGCCCTTCGACATGGGCGTGCTCGCCTTCCGCCATCCACTGATCCAGGAGGTCGCCTATGCGATGCAGCTGCGCTCGCGCCTGGCTACGCTGCATGCGGCCACGGCAAGGACGATTGAAGGCCTCGGCTGGGGCAACCAGGATGAATTCGCTGGCCTGATCGCGTCGCACTACGAGGCGGCCGGCCAGACAATGCCGGCCATCGAGCATCTGCAACGCGCTGCGCGCTGGATCGGTCGCACCAATACCGCCGAGGCGCTCCGGCTGTGGAAGAAGATCCGGATGATGCTGCAGGATCAGCCGCAATCGGAGCATGTCGACCGCTTGCGCGCGCTCGCGAGCGGACAGATCCTGAACTGCGGCTGGCGCGAGGGCATGTCGGCCGATGAGGTCAAGCCTTACGCCGAGGAAGCGCTTCGCTACGCACGCTCCTCGGACAAGATGCACGAGCCGATCCTGATCGGCGCCTATGGTCGCGTTCTGGCCTCGACGGGAGCTGCCGATGACTACGTCAACCTGGTGCATGATGCGGTCAAGCTGACCTCCGAAGAGGGAGATGTCGGCCGCTATGCCACCGTCAATGCGATGCTGGCGCAGGCGTTCTTCATGTCGGGGCGCCTCAATGAAGCGCTGAACGCGGCAGAAACCGCGCAGGCTGCGATCGCCCGGCAGAGCGGCTTCGACAGCGATGTCACGCTCGGCCTGAACCCCAACCAAATTCTCGGCTTCGACGTCGAATACTGGATCAAATGCCTGAAAGCACGAATCCTGCTGCAACTCGGTCGTTTCGCGGAGACCGAGATTCAGCTGTTCGAATTATTCGATAGAGCTCCTGAGCAGTTGGCGCCGGTCGTTCGGTTCATTCCTCATTTCGTCTCGGTCGAGCTGGCCTGGGCACTCGGCAATGATGAACTTCTCCGCCGGCACACCGTCGAGGTGAGCAAGATCGCGGACCAGTCGGACATGCCGTACATCCGGGTCGTCGCCCTCTGGTGCGGCAGTTTGGCGGATGCGACAGGCGGCGATTTGGCGACGGCGATCGATAAGCTGCGTGACACCATCGACTACGCGCGTCGCGCGAGAGCCGGGCTTGAATTTGAGGCGCGCATGCTCGCGGCTTACGCCGATCTTCTCTATCGCGCCGCACGCCTCGACGAAGCGCTTGATGTCGCTCGACAGGCCGTCGATGTGGGCCGGCGCCGCACGGATCGCATCGCCGAGCTCTTGGGATCGCTGCTGCTCGGTCTCGTCCGTGCCTCGAAATCTGCTATTGCCGATGACCGCGAGGCGCGCGAAATGCTGGCGCAGTCAGAACGCTTGCTAGATGTTTCCGCCGCCGGACTCTATCGGTCCCTGTTGATGGAGCTGCGGTCCTCACTTGAACACGCGAGATGAGTAAAGCAGAATACCATTGTTTATGATGACAAATTGATTG
>Ga0209677_101156_pt1 | contig 12253 bp, 11 predicted proteins | sample AraplaCvi_mCL_r2_2_FD_184285 | JGI IMG/M metagenome (GOLD analysis project Ga0209677, IMG submission 184285) | Arabidopsis root microbial communities from North Carolina, USA - plate scrape CL_Cvi_mCL_r2 (SPAdes) (version 2) | ecosystem: Host-associated > Plants > Roots > Endosphere | place: USA... | reverse complement strand
TGCCCTTGACCACCTGCGACGGCGTCACGATCTCCAGGCAGCCGCCGCATTCGCGCGAGATCGCCTCGAAGCGCGCCTGCGTCCAGCGCCGGGCCGCGCCGATGCCGCGGGTATCGGACCGGGTGTCGGACAGCGTGTGGCGCGTGCCGAAGGCGACGAGCCGCGAGACGGTCGCGTGCAGCGCCTGCGGGTCGACCTCGCCGGCGATGGCGGGCAAGGCCACGTCGGGCGACTCGGCGGCGGACGCGCTGGCAGCAAGCGCGACGAAGAGAAAGGGGAGGGCTCGCAACATGGCGCGGATTATCGGCAGCCGCGCCGGCGTCGTCACGGCAGGGGTTTCCAGCCCTCGGGCGTCCAGCGCAGCAGCGTCGTGCTCAGCGCGTCGGGCGCGCGCTGCTGGCGCTCGCGGGCGAACTCGCGCAGCGCGGCGATGCTGGCCGGGTCGTCGGCGCCCACGTACAGCAGGGTGGTGGGCCGCGGCGCCACGATGACCAGCACGCCGCCCTGCGCCTTGGCCAGCGGCGCCCAGTCCTGCGGAAAGAGCAACCGGCTGGCCGTGTACGCGTCGTCGCCATCGATCGCGCCGATCTTGCCCGCGGCGGCCGGCTCGGCCACCGACATCAGCGGCTGCATCAGCGCATGCGTGTTGGCGCCTGCCAGGTCGAACAGCTCGGCGGCGCTGGTCTTGAGCGCGTCCGCGTCGCGGTTGGACGCCCAGCGCACGGACCGGGGCGAATCGATGACCACCGCGTCGACCATGTCCTGCACGAACGGGCGCACCTGCAGCGACATGCCCGTGCCGCGCCCGCGCGCCTCGAACGCCCGGGCGGTCTGCACGGAGCGCAGCGCGAGGCGCACCTGCGCGCGCTCGGGCGGCTTGTTCAGGTCCTTGAACGACGCGCTGACCGCGGCCACGAAGCGCGCCGATTCGGCGTCGCAGCCTGCGGCGTTGGCCTGGCAGGCCTGCCACAGGCGGCCCATGTTGACCGCCATCCCCGTGGTGCCGACGGTCACGCGCTGCGGGCCGGCCGGCACCACGTGCTCGTCGGGCAATGCCGTGCGCAGCATCTCCGTGATCGCGTCGGTGAATCCCGGATCGGTCAGCGGCACCTGCTGCGCGTGGGCGGTGCAGGCAAGGCAGAGCAGGGCGGCGATGGCGACGCGATGGGCGCAGGTCATCGTGCGATTCTAGGATCGCCGCGGTCGAGTCCGCCGACCGGCCGTGGCCGCGGCGAATCCGACGGGGACGCGCCGTCAGCCCGCCACGGCGAAGGTGGCCGGCAGCACGATCTCGAACTCGAACGGACGGCAGCCGTTCGCGTTGCGCGGGCCGAGGAAGCGCACGTCGATGCGGCCGCCTTCGCGCTCCAGGAAGCCCTTGACGGCGTCCATGCCCACGCCGCGGCCCGACACCTCGGTGACCACGTCCGCGGTCGAGAAGCCCGGCAGGAACACGAGTTGAGCGGTCTCATCGTCGGTCAGCGACGCGCTCGCGTCGACCAGCCCGCGCTGCGCAGCGATCTGGCGGATGCGTTCGAGCGCCATGCCCTGGCCGTCGTCGCGCATCACCATGCGCAAGGTGTCGGCGACGATCGCCACGTCCACCTCGATGCGACCCACGGCGGGCTTGCCGGCGGCCACGCGAACGTCCGGGGCCTCGATGCCGTGGTCGATCGCGTTGCGAATCAGGTGCGTGAACAGGTTCTTCAGCAGCCCGCCGATCTGGTTGCGCACCAGCACGGCGTGGTCGTGCAGCGCGACCACCGGCGGCTCCTTGCCCAGTTCGCGCGCCAGCGAGGGCAGCGAATCGGTGACGCCGGACAGCAGGTCGGGCAGGCGCTCGGTGCCGATGCGGCGCAGCAGCTTGCGCGTCTCGACCAGCGCGGCTCGCATGGCGTCCGGATCGTCGAGGTTGACCTGTTCGACGGCGTCGAGCGTGTGCGTGACCTGGGTCTTCTCGACCATCAGGAACTTCTCGACGTTGCCGCGCCGGCCCGGGCCCTTGCGTCCGAGCTTGGTGTCGTTGATCTTGGCGTACTCGTCGAGCAGGCTGCGCACCGAGTCGAGCTGTTCGAGCATCGTCTGCGGCTTCCACTCGGTGGCCTGCCCCTTGCGCAGCTCATCGTAGGTCTGCTCGGCCTCGTGCACGGTGTTGGTCAGGTTGCCCAGTCCGTACGTGCGCGCGTTGCCCTTGACCGTGTGCATGTTGCGGAACAGCTGCGTCACGAGCTCGGCGGTCGGGCCCGTGGCCTGCGTCGTCAGCGCGCGGTTCTCCTCGACGAAGGCAAGCGAGGTGGTCATGAAGTCCTGGAACTTCTCCTGGCTCACCGACAGGATCTCGCCGATCATCTCGAGCTCGCGCTTCTGCGTGGAGGCCTCGCTGGCGAGGCGCTTGAGTTCGGTGACGTCGCGCACGCACACCATCAGCTTCTCGACCACGCCCGCGTCGCTCACGATGGGCGACCAGCTCAGCTCGAGCGACTTGGCGCGGCCGTCGTCCATGCGCACCTCGAACTCGGTGGCGAGCAGGTGCGAGTTGAACTCGTAGTTCATCGCGTCCTCGCCGATGCACGAGGCGATCGACACCTCGACGGTCGACTTCGCGTCGGCGCCCAGCGAGCTGCTGGCGAACACGAGCTCCATGACGTCGCGGTCGGCGATGCGGGGGGTCTCGAAGATGGTCTCCAGGTACGCCGAATACTCCGGATGGATCTTGTTGCCGGCCACGATGGTCAGCACGCCCTGGGGCATGTTCTGCAGCATGCTCTGGATGTCGGCGGTCTTCTGGCGCAGGGCCAGCGTGCGCTCGGTCACGCGCCGCTCCAGGTTGGCGTTCTGGTCGGAGATCTGCGCCATCATGCGCAGGTTGTTGCGGATCAGCAGCACCAGCACGGCCATGAAGCCGATGTTCATCGTGCCCAGCGCCAGGCTCAGGGCCAGGTTCCACTGCATCGCCGACTTGGTCTTGGCGACGGACGTCGAGAAGTCGTCGTAGAACTTCGCGCGAAGGGCCTTGAGCGTCTCGCGCAGCTTGGCCAGGTTCGCGTTCATCTCCTGGATGTGCGGCAGCCAGTCGCGCAGCACCAGGCGATGGTTGAGGTAGTCGTCGTCCATCTTGGCGGCTTGCTCGTTGTACGCGTCGAACTGCGTGCGGATGTCGCCGATTTCCTTGGCCTTGGACGGGAACAACCTGGCCATCTCGTCCAGGTTGGCCACGGCGCCCTTGCCGAGCTCATGCGCCGCGACGGCCTTGTCGGCGGCGGCGGCCATCACGGCCTTGACGTAGTCGTCGCTGACCTTCTCCATCACCGCGATCGAGGCGTCGGCCTTGATCAGCACGGGAAAGTAGGACTGCTCGACGTTGCGCAGCGAGTCCTTCGATTCGAGGGACTTGACCACCTGGTACGTGGAGATGACCAGGAAGCACAGGATGGCCACGCCCACCATGGCGATGATCTTGCGCAGCGCGACGCCTCCTTGCGGGGGGGTGGCGATCTCGATGGGGGGCGGGTTCTGGGACATGGTTGCTCTCCGGGGGAAATGCGCGCCTGCCGCGGCGCAGTGCGGCGTTGGGCGAGCGTTGGCGCCTGTGCCGGCGCCTCGTTGAAGGAAACGGGCTTTCCTCGTGCCCACAGGAGGCGCCCGCGCGGGCGCCTTTGGGAATCAGGCTTCGACGAGCTTCTTGAACGTGGCCAGGACGGCGTCGCCCTTGAACGGCTTGACGATCCAGCCCTTGATGCCGGCGGCCTTGCCGCGCTCCTTCATGATGGGACTGTTCTCCGTGGTCAGCATCACGATGTTGACGGTCTTGTTGTTCAGCTCGCCGCGGATCTTCTCGGCCATCGTCAGGCCGTCCATGTTGGGCATGTTGACGTCCGAGACGACCAGCTTGACCTTGGGGTCCGAGCGCAGCTTGGCCAGGCCGTCCTTGCCATCGACCGCCGTGGCCACGTCCAGGCCGTTGCGCTTGAGAAAGCCCGCGACTTCATCGCGGACGGTGCTGGAATCATCGACAACCAGGATCTGGGCCATGGGGTACTCCGGGGGTTTATGGGTCTGGGACTGGAAAAAATCAGAACATCTCGAGCTCGCCGGTGTCGACTTCGACTTCGACCGCGGGGTCGACATGGAAATCGACGAGGCCGTAGTCGGCCACGCACAGGGTGCCGTACATCGTCAGTTCGTCGTTCAGCACGATCTTGTAGTGCTTGACCAGGCCGCATCCGAGCAGGTCGACGTACTGCATGCAGTCCTTGTCGATGATGTTGGGCGTTGACATGCCCACGTGCGGGAAGAACGGGCCCAGGTCGCGGTTGAGCGCGCCCACGCAGACGTTGCCGCACTCGGACACGCGGTCGTAGAACTCGTCGTCGCCCAGCTCCGGCGCGCCTTCCTCGGCGTTGCGGTTGAAGTAGGCGCGGGTGGCGGCGTCGGGCTTGAAGTAGATGATCGCCAGGGCGCGGAACAGGTACGAGGAGACCGTCAGGATGACGATCTTCTTTTCCTTGATCTTGCCCAGCTCTTTGATCGCCTCCACGCTCACGCTGGCGCCGCCCACGGGCATGCCGCTCCTGAGCGAGGACACGAGCAGCCGGTCGAAGCTGGCCTTGGCGCGGTCGGTGATCATGCCGCGCTCGCCTCGGCGGTGAGGACGTCCTTGGACTTGTTGTTGATCAGTTCCAGGCCGATCACGGCGCCGACGATCATCTTGCCGCCGGCCTGCAGGTCCTGGAACGTCGTCGTGGTGATCAGGTCGTTCTTGTACAGGTTGGCACGGTAGTCCTTGGACAGACGCTCGGCGCGGCCGGCCAGCACGCGGATCTCGTTGGCCACCACCGCGAAGCCGCGGCCGTGGTCGCCGGCGCGGGCGGCCTCGATCGACGCATTCAGCGCCACGATCACGACCTGCTCGACGATCTTGGAGAACTCCTCGCTCTTCGAATGCATCTCGCGGTTGTGCGCGAGCAGCGTGTTCATCTCGGCGTGCCAGCGTTCGAAGGTCTTGACGACGCCCAGCAGCTGGTTGATCTCGCCGGCCAGCGAGTCGCAGTTGCGCAGCGCCTTGCCCTTGACGTCGGCCACGCGTTCGCCCACCTCGCGCAGCAGCGCGTCGTGATCGCGCTGCATCTGCGCCATCTGCGCGGAGCCGTCCTTGCGCTGGCGCGCGAACTCGGCCTGCTGGGCGCGCAGTTCCTCCTCGGCATCGCGGATGGCCGCGGCATGATCCGGCGCCTCCACGCCGGGCAGCTCGACGACCGCGGCGGCCGTCCTGGACGCGGCCGACGCGCGCCACCAGGCGAGGGCGCCGACGAGCGCGGCACCGATCGCGAGACCGACGAAGAATTCAATCATTTCCATTTCCTCATTTGGCGAACGCCGAGCGTCCGCATCCTCAACTGGCGACGGCGAAGCTCGCCGGCAGCACGATCACGAATTCGAAAGGCCGATGGCCGCTGGCGCTGCGCTCGCCCAGGAAGCGCACGCTGACGCGGCCGCCTTCGCGCTCCAGGAAGCCCTTGACGGCGTCCATGCCGACGCCGCGGCCCGACACCTCGGTCACCACTTCTGCGGTCGAGAAGCCCGGCAGGAACACGAGCTGCGCGGTCTCCTCGTCGGACAGGCTCGCGTCGGCCGGCACCAGTCCGCGTTCGACGGCGATCCGGCGGATGCGCCCGAGCGCCATGCCCTGGCCGTCGTCGCGCAGCACCATCGTCATGTCGTCGCCGGCGACGGCAACCTCCAGGTCGATGCGGCCCACGGCCGGCTTGCCGGCGGCCAGGCGCGCGGCCGGCTGCTCGATGCCGTGGTCGATGGCGTTGCGATACAGGTGCGTGAACAGGTTCTTGAGCAGCCCGGCGATCTGGTTGCGCACCAGCACGCCGTTGTCGTGGATGTGCACCACCGGGGGCTCCTTGCCCAGCTCCTTGGCCAGCGACGGCAGCGATTCGACGACGCCCGCGAGCAGGTCGGGCACGCGCTCGGTGCCGATGCGGCGCAGCACCTTCTGCGTCTCGGCCAGCGCGTGGCGCATGGCCTCGACGTCGTCGGTGTCGACGTCCTGCATCGCCTCGAGCGTCTCGGCCACCTGGGCCTTGTCGACCATCAGGAACTTCTCGACGTTGCCGCGCCGGCCCGGGCCCTTGCGGCCGAGGGTGTTGTCGTTGATCTTGGCGTACTCCTCGAGCAGGCTGCGCACCGAGTCGAGCTGTTCGAGCATCGTCTGCGGCTGCCACTCGGTGGCCGCGCCCTTGCGCAGCTCGTCGTAGGTCTGTTCGGCCTCGTGCACCGTGTTGGTCAGGTTGCCCAGGCCGTACGTGCGCGCGTTGCCCTTGACCGTGTGCATGTTGCGGAACAGCTGCGTGATCAGCTCGGAGCTGGGGCCCTGCGCCTGCTCGGTGAGCGCGCGGTTCTCCTCCACGAAGGCCATGGAGGTGGTCATGAAGTCCTGGAACTTCTCCTGGCTCACCGACAGGATCTCGCCGATCATCTCGAGCTCGCGGCGCTGGGCCGACGACTCGCTCGCGAGGCGCTTGAGTTCGGTGACGTCGCGCACGCACACCATCAGCTTGTCGACGACGCCCGACTCGTTGACGATGGGCGACCATGACAGTTCGAGCGACTTGGTGCGGCCGTCTTCCATGCGCAGGTTGAATTCGCCGACCAGCAGGTGCGAGTTGAACTCGTAGTTCATCGAGTCCTCGCCGATGACCGAGGCGATCGACACCTCCACCGTCGACAGCGCGTCGGCGCCCAGGTCGGTGCTCGCGAAGACGACGTCCATCACGTCGCGGTCGGCGATGCTCGTGGTCTCGAAGATGCTTTCCAGGTAGGCCGAGTACTCCGGATGGATCCGGTTGCCGGCCACGATGGTCAGCACGCCTTGCGGCATGTTCTGCAGCATGCTCTGGATGTCGGCCGTCTTCTGGCGCAGGGCCAGCGTGCGCTCGGCGACCAGGTTCTCGAGGTTCTCGTTCATGCCCGTCAGCTCGGTGACCAGGCGCTTGTTCTCGACGAAGGTGTTGGCGAACTGCGTGGCGGCCACGACCAAGATCGTGAACACGCTGGTGGCCATGCCGATGAACACCATCGAGATCGTGGAGACGGCCCCGACCGCGAGCAGCAGGTCGTTGATGCCGGTGGCCATGAACACGAGCATGCCGAACAGGAGCACGCCGGCGCCGTGGCGCTTGCCGCGCAGGCCCGAGACGAGCATGTAGGTCGAGCCGATGCCGCACAGCAGCAGCTCCACGAAATACAGGCTGCGCACGTGCTGGAACAGGTCCAGGTTCGGATGGATCGCCATCGATCCGATGGTCAGCGCCATCAGCCCGAAGGTCGCCGCGGCGATCTTGTTGATCCGCGGCGTGAACTTGTGGAAGTACTGCGAGAACAGGTAGAAGAAGAAGCCGGAGAACAGCCCCAGGTAGTGCAGGTAGACCAGCGTCTCGGGCGCGATCACTCCCAGCAGGAAGTCGGCGGGCGCCACGCAGAACGGGAACACGGTCAGGCTGGCGAGCGCGGCCACCAGGTACAGCGAGTAGCGCGTCTTGCTGTACACGAGCAGGAAGAACAGGCCGAAGAAGGCCAGCACGAAGCCGGTGATGAAGCGCAGCTCGCCGCCGAAGACCTGGTAGAACACCAGCGTGCCGTCGGCCGTGCCGTACTTGCGCAGCTCGAACGGCAGCATGTAGATGCCGGTCATCAGCGGGGTGTCGATGCGGATCGCGATCGTCTCGTGCGGCTTGGTGATCTTGAAGCGCACGGGGATCGGCTGGATCGAGTAGTAGCGGCTGGTGTCGGCGTTGAACGGGCGTTCGTACACCTCCTGCCCGTCGATCCACACCTTCGTGCGGCCCATGTAGGCATTGACCAGCACCACCACCTCCTGGCCGACCAGCTCGGGGGCGAAGTCGAACGCGCCGCGATACCAGCCCACGGTGAAGTTCTTGTGGTCGTCGTACGCGTGTTTCCACGGGCCGGGGGCCTTGATCAGGCGCCACTTGGTCGTGTCGGAGGTGTCGACCGTGACGGCCGCGTTCGCCGGGGAGTCCTCGCGCGTGAACAGCCACTTGCCGACCAGGCGCGTGGGGGCCGCGAGCGAGTCCACCTTGATGGCGCAGGAGTCGCACCCGGCAGGGGTGTCGCCCGCGCGCGCCGGGGCCACGCCCAGCATCAGCGCCAGTGTGACGAACAGCGATAGCAGTCTCATGTCCAGAACGCTCCGATATTTGTTGTCGAGCCGACCTGTCCCCACGGATCCGGATGGACGGTCAGCTTCTTCTTCGGATGCTCCGCTTCCGGCATGAAGGCCATCGGAGCAAAAGAAGGCCAGTTCACGGCCATTTGTCTCGGACGAAGTGTCGGGAGGTCTCCACCGATATCGACGGCAGTGGGCGCCAACTTGAGTCGACGGGCGTTCGCGCCCTCCGACTCACGCGGCAACCGTGAACGATGTCCGCCACGGGTGTCGCATTCGCGACGCTAGGATGGCGGGATGAACGAATGACGCCGTCCCGGCCCGCGCCGTCGAGCACGGGCCTGCCGATTGCCGGGCGGCTTCGGCCGCCCAGCCAGCGGGTGGCGACGCCCCTGCCTTTTTTCCCGACCCGGATGACCACCTCCATTTCCTCGCTGGCTGGCCAGGCGAGACGCCCGCGCATCGGCGTCGACTTCCACACCTTCGACGGGCTGTACCAGGGCAGCCGCAGCCACTTGCTGGGCGTGTACCGGGAGGCCGTGCGGCGCGCGCCCGAATACGACTTCGTGTTCTTCTGCGCCGACCCGGCGCGCCTGCGCGAGGCGGATCCGGCGTTCTCGCTGGCCAATGTCCACTGCGTGGAGATGCCGCACCGCAGCGGCCTGGCGCGCCTCGGCTGGCAACTGGCGTGGCTGCAGCGCCAGTACCGCATCGACCTGCTGCATGTGCAGTACCGCATGCCGCTGCTGACCTGGGGCGCTTGCGCGGTGACGATCCACGACACGCTGTTCGAGACGCACCCGCAGTTCTTCACCAAGGGATTCCTGCGCATGGCGCGGCTGACCGGGCGGCGTTCGGTCAGGAAGGCGGCGCTGCTGCTGACGGTCAGCGAGTTCTCGCGCCAGGAGATCGCGCGCCTGTACGGCGTCGATCCGCTGTCGATCACCATCACCGGCAACGGCGTCAACCTGGCGCGGTTCCACCCCGTCTCGCCCGAGGGCAGCGACGACTGGAACGGTGCCGACCTCGTGCGCGCGCTGGGCGCCGAGCCGGGGCGGTACCTCATCACCGTGGGCCGGCTGGAACCGCGCAAGAACCACCTGAACCTGGTGCGCGCCTACGCCCGCATCGCCGAGCCGCGGCCGCCGCTGCTGATCGTGGGCCAGCGCGACTTCGAGCACGACGAGGCCTTCGCGGAGGTCGAGCAGCTGGGCCTGGCCAGCGAGATCACGTTCCTCGAGCGCGTGGCCGACGCCGAGCTGCCCGCGCTGGTGCGCCACGCGCGCGTGTTCGTCTACCCGAGCTTCGCCGAGGGCTTCGGCATGCCGGTGCTCGAGGCGATGGCCAGCGGGGTGCCGGTGGTCACCTCGGCCACGACGGCGCTCGTGGAAGTGGCCGCGGGCGCGGCGCTCACGGTGGATCCGGACGACCCGCAGGCGATCGCCGGCGCCATCGAGACCCTGCTGTTCGACGCCGGCCTGCGCAAGCGGCTTTCCGCGCAGGGCCTGGAGGTGGCCGCGCGGCACCGCTGGGACGTGGCGGCGAAGAACCTGCTCGGCGCATTCCGGCGCTTCTTCGCGGGCCGCATGATCCATTGAGGCGCGCGGCCCCGGATTTGCCGGGAGTGGCAAGATGTTTGCGATCAGCCAGGACACGCCATGAGCAACGAGAACGACCTGCAACGATTCGTCGACGCCCAGGAGGCGACCATCGCCGACGCCATGGCCGAGTTGCGCGCCGGCCGCAAGCGCTCGCACTGGATGTGGTTCGTGTTCCCGCAGCTGCGCGGCCTCGGCCAGAGCCAGATGGCTTGGCACTTCGGCCTGCAGTCGGTCGCGGAGGCCGTCGATTACCTGGCGCACCCGGTGCTCGGGCCGCGCTTGCGCGAGTGCGTCGAGCTCGCGCTTGCCGTGCGGGGCCGCACGGCGCACGAGATCTTCGGCTCGCCCGACGACCTGAAGTTCAAGTCCTGCGTCACGCTGTTCGCCGAGGCCGAGCGGGGCCGTGGCAGCGGCGTGTTCGACCGCGCGCTGCGCCAGTACTTCTCCGGGCAACCCGACGCGGCCACGCTCGAGCTGCTCGCCAAGGCCCGATGACGCGCCGCGCCGCGCTGGCCATCGACTTCGACGCACCGTCCGACGAGGTGGCGCGCGCGCTCATCGGCGCGACCCTGCTGGTGGACGGCGTGGGCGGCGTGATCGTCGAGACCGAGGCCTACGACCAGGCCGACGCCGCCTCGCACACCCACATGGGCCCGACGGCGCGCAACGCCGCGATGTTCGGGCCCTCGGGCCATGCCTACGTCTACCGCTCGTACGGCATCCACTGGTGCCTGAACTTCACGTGCCGGCCCGCCGGGCATGGTGCCGGAGTGCTGATCCGGGCGATCGAGCCGCGCGCCGGCATCGACCAGATGCGCGCGCGCCGCGGCGTCGACGACGTGCGGCTGCTGTGCTCCGGGCCCGGCCGCCTGGGGCAGGCACTGGGAATCACGATGGCCCATTACGGGTTGCCGCTGGACCGGCCGCCGTTCTTCGTGGCCGCGCCCGAGGCGGCGGTCGAGCACGCGATCGGGCCGCGCATCGGCATCTCCAAGGCGGTCGATGCGCCGTGGCGCTTCGGCCTGCAGGGGTCGAAGTTCGTGAGCCGGCCGTTCCGGCCTTAGGGTGAGGGCTCGGGCTCGGGCTCGGGCCCGGGCTCAGGCCTGCACGTCGACGCGCGCCACCTCGGGCAGCGCATCGATCGCCGCCCAATCGAGCGACCCCAGCACCCGCGCCATGTTCTTGCCGGCCCACGTCGAGGCCAGCGCGCGCGGCGTCCAAGCCCACGCATCGGCCTCCGGCGTCGGCTTGCCCGTGCGGTGGTGCGGGAAGAGCGAGCGGCAATTGCAGCGCGCGAGGTCGATGCCGTCGTCGGCCACGCGCAGCGCGAACAGGTGCAGGCGCTTGGCCGGCAGGTAGGCGAAGTCGCCCAGGTCGAACAGCGCGTCGGCGGGCAGGCGCAGTCCCGCTTCCTCCCAGGCCTCGCGCACGGCCGCGTCGCGCGGCGCCTCGCCCGCGTCGGCCAGGCCCTTGGGCAGGTCCCAGCGCGCCGTGCCGGTGGCGCGGCACGTGAACAGGTCGCCGCGGCCGCGGACGAGCACCACGCCGCAGGAGACCGACCGCGCCATCGCCGCGTCCCTTCAGCCCGCGGCCAGCAGCACGATGAGCGCACCCGCGCCACCCTGCGGCCCGGCGGCCTGGGCGAACGCGATCACCTCCTGGCGCTGCGCCAGCCATTTGTGCACCTTGGCCTTGAGCACCGGCTCGCGCCCCGGCGACCCGTTGCCCTTGCCGTGCACGACGCGCAGGCAGCGCAGCCCGCGCTGCCCGGCGCTGCGGATGAACGCGCCGACGGCCTCGCGTGCCTCGTCGCGGCGCAGGCCGTGCAGGTCCAGCTGATCCTGGATCGACCACTTGCCCTTGCGCAGGTGGCCGAGCACGTCCAGCGAGATGCCAGGGCGCCGGAATCCCAGGCCGTCGTCGGTGAGCAGCAGCGTCTCGACGTCGACCTCGTCGGACATCGCCTCGGCCAGCGCACGCGCTTCGTCGAGCTCCTTCTGGCGCGGATGGGCGGGCGGCGGTGGCGGACGCAGGTCGGCACGCGGCGCGGCGCGTACGGGCTTGACGGTGCCGACGGCCAGCTCGAACTGGCGCCGCTCGCGGTCGAGCCGCGCCTTCTCCTCGGCGGCGAGGCGCGCGGCCTCGGCGGCTTCGCGCTGCGCGCGCGCGAGCGCCTCGCGCATGGCGCCGAGATCCTGCAAGCTGCGCATTTTCAAGAAGATGCCCTCGGGGTGCGGTCGGTGTCGACTGCCATTTTCGTCGACGCGTCGATGTCCTGGGTTTTGGGCGGTTGTTGGTGAGATTGTGCGGTTTGAAGTGATGGTTGAACGCTTCGCTGCTGGCCGGGTGGCTTGTGATTGGTTCTTGGTTCTTTTGAAGTGATGGTTGGACGCTTCGCTGCTGGCCAGCGTATCGCGCTGCGCCCCGGCGGGCACGCACTTGGCTCGACTCCGAA